>Ga0265325_10001380_pt1 | contig 17141 bp, 16 predicted proteins | sample 41420metaG_FD_202090 | JGI IMG/M metagenome (GOLD analysis project Ga0265325, IMG submission 202090) | Rhizosphere microbial communities from Carex aquatilis grown in University of Washington, Seatle, WA, United States - 4-14-20 metaG | ecosystem: Host-associated > Plants > Roots > Rhizosphere...
GACGAAACATGGCATTCCGCGTTGAGCTGACGCCGCGGGCGCTGAGGGACCTAGGAGCGATCTACGAGCATATTCAGGCGGAATCTTCCACTCAAGCCTTTGCATGGTTCAACGGCCTTGAGGCTGCAATCCTAAGCCTTGAACAGCAACCGGAACGTGGAAGTGTGACACGCGAAACGTCGCGTTTGCGTCAACTGCTGTACGGAAATAAGCCTCACATTTACCGCATCATCTATTCCATTCAGAAGCGCTCCCGTTTGGTGTCTGTGCTACACATCCGTCACGGAGCGAGACAGGAGTTCCGCAAATGATCGCCCGGCTTGTGAGGCGCGGTGCTCCTCCCGTATAGTGTTGTCACTTCCCGGTCTCAAATTCTTATGTGGGGTGAATGATGGAATTGCAAGCTTTCTTTGCGGCGCTCGAGCAGCGCATTGCCCGCTACGATCTGTTGTGCCATCCGTATTACAAGGCGTGGAGCGCCGGCCAGTTGACGCGCGAAGATTTGCGCGAGTACGCCAGCGACTACTACCACCATGTCGCCGCGTTTCCGGCGTACTTGAGCACGTTGCATTCGCGCCTGGACGATGGCGAGCTACGGCGCGCGGTGCTTGGCAATCTGTGCGATGAGGAGATCCAGGGGCGTCCGCACAGCGAGCTGTGGCTCGACTTTGCGGAAGGCATGCGCGCCGATCGCGAGGCAGTCCGCCGGCGTGAGCCGCTGCCTGAAGTGCAAGAGCTGATTGCGGAGTTCCGCCGCATCGCCCGCGAAGGCTCGACCGCCGAGGCGCTGGCTGCGTTCTATGCTTATGAATCGCAGGTTCCGCGTGTGGCCAAGACCAAGGCCGAAGGGCTTGCCCGGTACTACGGCGGAGATGCGAAAACGTGCGGTTATTTCGAGCTGCATCAGTTCGCCGACGTGGAACATTCGCACGTCTGGCACGAGCTGTTGGCGGCGGAGGTTGCGGCGCATCCGGAGCAGGCTCCAGACGCTCTGGCGGCGGCCGAAACCGCAGCGCAGGCATTGTGGCACGCGCTCGATGGCATGGAAGCGCGGCGCATGGCGTCGGTAGTCTAGTTCGTCGGAACAAGTTCCAACCGCGGATTGCGCGGAGGAACGCACTTGGCTTCGCACTCCTCCGTGTTGGTCCGCGGTTTATTTTGGCTAGCTCTTCGCGCGTGCGATGGCGCCTACAGTAGCGTTGGTGATTCGCAGGTAATCGGCGGGAGCCAGCAGGATCTGCGTCCCCCGGATGCCCGCGGAGATGGAGATCACATCCCAGAGCTCGATGGTCTCATCGGCACAGACGGGGTAATCCTTCCTCGCACCCAGTACGGTCACCCCGCCGCGAATGTAGCCGGTGAGCGGCTGTACTTCCTTCAGCGGCACCAACTCGACTTTGCGATCGCCGGTGAGCTTCGCCAGCGCTTTGTAATCCAGCTCGGTGTTGCCGGGTACGACGGCGAAACAGGGACCATGACGGTCGCCGCGCGCCGGCAGCGTCTTAAACACCTGCTCGGGCGGCAGGCCAATCTTGGCTGCGACAGTTTCCGCGGCCAAGTCCTCGGGATCGACATCGTACTCGCGCAGCTGGTAGCGAATCCTGAGCGCGTCGAGCAGGCGAACGGCGTTGGTCTTCATGCCGCCGATTAGCGCCGCTTCTTCAGGATGGTGAGAATTTCCTGCAAGCCTTGCCGGACTTTCTTCAGGCTGTCGGAGGACGCCTTCTTGGGGAACGGCAGTCCCGATTGCAGCTTGGCGGGTTTGGCGTCGGCCTTGAGGTGCTGGCGGGCGCCGGCAATGGTGAAGCCCTGGTCGTAGAGCAGCTTCTTGATATGCAGGACGTTTTCAACGTCGCGCTGGCGGTACATTCTCTGTCCGGTGCTGCTCTTCACCGGCTTGAGCTGGGGAAACTCGGTTTCCCAGAAGCGCAACACGTAAGCCGGCAGGCGGCAAAGACGCGATACCTCGCCAATGCGGAAATACAGCTTGTCGGGGATAATCGGGTCGGCGGCACTGTTGCCTTTGCGGGCTTTTTTCTTCTCCGTACTCATCCCTGCTCCGGAAGGCCTTCACACTGCGGCCAAGGTCAGCCGCTACGCAATCGAGATATTGCCTCCGCACTCTTGTAGCACGAACCTCCACGCGGAACAACTGTGGCGTAATGGCACCACGAGCTGCCGGGCAACGAAAAGGCCCCCGCAAACGACGATCGCGGAGGCCGAGTTCACTGCAAAAATTTAGCGAGACTGATGCCTCGCCGGGGAACCGTTAGTGCTTCTTTTTCTTGGCTGCCTTCTTCTTCGTTGCCATTTGGTAGTCCTCCTTTATGGAACCTTCTCCCTTAGAAGGTTGTGTCGACTGCCATACCCGCCCAACATCTTGCATGAGCAGTATGTCTAACCCAAGATATTGCGGTTACTTTACGGGAATGTCAACAATTATTTTTAAGAAATATCTTGCACAGCGCCGGTTTTGGTGGGCGGGGGTGAAATCGCCGAGGGCCTATCCAGCAAAGTGCGACGTTGCAATAGCTCATCGAAGGCAGCACCAGAGCGCCCTCAGCGACAGCCTTAGGGTACAGTTGGTAGTAGCCTTTTGGGGCACCCGGGGGAAAAGAACGAACCGATGACGGATTTTCGCGCACTTTACATTGATGAGGCATTTCGCAGCTTGCGTGGGCACAAGCGTCTGGCCGACGGCGCCATTGAACAACTCAGCGACGAACAGTTCTTCGCAATACCTGGTCCTGAATCCAACAGCGTTGCCATCATCATGAAACACCTGGCGGGCAATATGCGCTCGCGTTTCACCGATTTTCTAAGTACCGACGGCGAGAAGCCGGACCGCAATCGCGACCGGGAATTCGTTATGCACGCCGATGCGAAGCGCGAAGAAGTGCTCAGCGCATGGGAAAAGAATTGGCAGTTGGTGTTTGAGACGCTCAACTCGCTTCGTCCCGAAGACCTGGAGCGCACCGTCACCATTCGCGGGGAACCGCACTCGGTGCTGCAAGCCATCAATCGCCAGATGACGCACTATGCCTATCATGTTGGGCAGATCGTGTTCCTGGCCAAGCAGTGGAAAGACACACAGTGGAAAACACTGAGCGTGCCCAAAGGACAGAGCGAACAGCTCAATGAAAAGCTGCTGCAGAAACAGAAGAACGGCGCCTGAGGTTGCACTGCTGGTACCCCTGATCCTATCTGAAAACAGCGTGGAATCGGGCCTGACATCTCTCGTCGTGACTACTGTCGTATGTCCCGACTCGTGCTCCGTCAGGCGGGTTGCTGGTAGAGGCCGGTCACGTTTCCGGCCCGGTCGCGAAACCTCGCGGTAATCTCCGGCGCGTACGGGTCAATCGGCTGCACGATCTCGCCGCTATTGGAGACGACTGCTTGCAACGTGGCGGCCACGCTATCGACCATGACGTAAACCAGAAGGCCCGGCGCTGAGGCCGGCGGGCGTCCCAGTACCCAGGTGCCGCTCACCTCGCCGGTCGAGTCGTCAAAGGCAATGTGACCATCTCCGCGTTGTCTGGTCTGCCAGCCGAAGACCTGCCGGTAGAAGTCGGCGGAGCACGCAAGGTCGGTAGCGGGAATCTCGATATAGCAGATTTTGCCGTTTGCCAGCGTAGGAGGCATCGTAATGCTTCGAGAGCGCTGTCATTCTAGCAGGCGCTCGACTCAAGTTCCCTCCAGCTGTTCGGCAAAGGACGTGCCGCAGTCCGGCAATCCAGCGGTTCCACCCGCGTGCTAAAATTGCGGGTTTGCCCACCGTTTGTCATTCATACTGGGCTGACGTACCGCCGCGTTCCGCGGCGGGGGAAGAGCCATCCTCATGCCGAATACCATGCTTGCCGTTGTTAAGCCAGAGCCTGCGCCGGGCACGGAGATCCGCGAAGTACCCAAGCCGCAATTTGGCCTCAGAGACGTCCTGGTCAAGGTTGAGGTCGCGTCCATCTGCGGCACCGACCTGCACATTTACCAGTGGGACCAGTGGGCGCAGCGCCGCATTCATCCGCCGCTGATTCCCGGTCACGAGTTTTGCGGGACGGTGGAAGCCGTCGGCGACGAAGTGACCAGCGTCCAGGAAGGCGACTTCGTCTCCGCCGAGATGCACGTAGCCTGCGGCAAGTGCCTGCAATGCCGCATCGGCGAAGCCCACATCTGTCAGCACGTGAAGATCATCGGCGTGGATACCAACGGCGCCTTTGCCGACTATGTCGTGATCCCGGAATCGAACATCTGGAAGCTCGACGCTTCCATCCCGAAGGAGTACGCGTCCATCCTCGATCCGCTGGGCAACGCGGTGCACACCGTGCTGGCCGGCGACATCGCGGCCAAGAGCGTCGCCATCACCGGCTGCGGCCCGATCGGGCTGTTCTCCATCGCGGTGGCGCGCGCCTGCGGAGCTACGCAGATTTTTGCGCTGGAGGTCAACGAGCATCGGCGGAAGATTGCCAGGCAGATGGGCCCTGACTTCGTCCTCGATCCGACCAAGGACGACGTTTACCAGATCGTGATGGACAACACCGGCGGCACGGGTGTCGATGTCGTGCTGGAAATGGCAGGCCGAACAGAAGCGATCCGAACAGGATTCAAAATCCTGCGTCTCGGTGGCCGCATGTCGCTGCTCGGAATTCCTTCCCGCCCCGTCGAACTCAATCTTGCAGAAGAAGTGATCTTCAAAGGCGCTACCGTACAGGGCATCAACGGCCGCCGCATGTACCAGACCTGGTATCAGATGACGGCGCTGCTGAAGGCCAATAAACTCGACCTGCATCCCGTGATCACGAACCGCATTGCCATGAAGGACTTCGCTTCCGGCATGGAACTGCTGAAGACCGGCGAGGCCAGCAAGATCCTGGTGTACCCGAACGGGGCAAAGTAGCCTCATATCGACGTTACAATGTTGGGGCGATTCTAGTCGCCCCAATCGTATTTCTGGGAGACATGCATGGCAACCACTTCCACCCGCGCCAACCCGCTCTCTTTCCTCACCGACCAGCTGAATGACCTGAAGCAGAAGGGCACCTACATCAAGCTGCGCGTCCTCGACGACGAGCAGGCGCCGGTGTGCACCTTCGACGGCAAGAAGGTCATCAATCTCGCCTCCAACAACTACCTCGGGCTGACGACGCATCCCAAGCTGCGCGAAGCCGCGCTCGAGGCCACCAGGAAATTCGGAGTCGGCTCAGGCGCGGTGCGCACCATCGCCGGCACCATGAAGATCCACATGGAACTGGAAGAGAAGATCGCGCGCTTCAAGAACGTGGAAGCCTGCGTGGTCTTTCAGTCGGGCTTCACGGCCAACGCGGGGACGGTCTCGGCGATCCTTGGCAAAGAGGATTTCATCGTCTCCGACGAGTTGAACCATGCCAGCATCATCGACGGAGCGCGGCTCTCGCGTGCCAAGATCAAGGTCTTCCGCCACAAGGACGCGGCGCACGCCGAAGAACTGCTGCACGAGATCAAGAACGAGCCCGGCCATAAGCTGATCATCACCGACGGCGTTTTCTCCATGGACGGCGACATTGGCGTGCTGCCGCAGCTTACCGAGCTGGCGGAGAAGTACGGCGCCATCATGATGGTGGACGACGCGCACGCATCGGGCGTGCTGGGCCGCAATGGACGCGGCACGGTGGACCACTTCAAGCTGCATGGCCGTGTGGATGTGCAGGTTGGTACGTTGTCGAAGGCCATCGGCGCGCTGGGCGGATACGTATGCGGGACGCGCGACCTCATCGAGTTCCTCTACCACCGCGGACGGCCATTCCTGTTCTCGACTTCGCATCCGCCGTCGGTGGCGGCCACGTGCATTGCAGCGTTTGATGTTCTGGAGCAGGAGCCGGAGCGCATCGAGAAGCTGTGGGAGAACACGCACTACTGGAAGAAAGAGCTGGGCGGCCTGGGGTTCAACATCGGCGGGGTCAACACTCCGGCCAGCGAGACGCCGATCACGCCCATCATCGTGGGCGACGGCCGCCTGACCATGGACTTCTCGCGTGAACTGTTCAAAGAAGGCGTGCTGGGGACGGGCATCGCTTTCCCGACGGTGCCCGAAGGCAAGGCGCGGATTCGCACCATCATGACCGCGACCCACACTCGCGACGAACTGGATGAGGCGTTGCAGACGCTGAAGCGTGTGGGCAAGCGCATGGGGATTTTGGGATAGCGTGCGACCCGTTTCAACCATGGCGATCAGCTTTTTGTTGAGCGTTACGGGGTTGGCGCAGCAGCCTTTGCCGGCGAATAACACATCAGGCCGTCAGGTTGCGCGAATTACGTCGTTCAAGCTCGAGCGGCCAAACCTGGTCGTGAGGGGCTCCTATCTTTCACGCGTAGAAATCTGCGGAGTGCCTTCTGGAACAGAGATACGCGGAGACGAATGCGATCCTTTGGGCGACGCGCACCGCACAACCGATGCGGGCAAGAACGAAAGATGGGTACGGTCGTTATCGCCTATTCCCATCGACGGCTGGTCCGTAACGGAAGTCTACGCTAGGGCCTATGACGCGCACGGCCGCCCTGTCGGAAGCAAAAGCCTGCCTTATAGCGGAGTGAGCGAGGTGAATGATGCGCTTTGGCCCCCAGCCGATCCTAAGGTCTTTTCGCATCAGAAAGAGATTGGGCTGGCGGACTCGGGGAAGCACTTCGTATTTGCCGACAATGATTGGAATTTCTCGATCGTGCTCGACGCCGCGAAATACCCCGACACGGCATTCATCCTGGACTGCCTCCCGAAGTACGACACAGGACAAGTCATGGGGCAGATGACGAAACAAATCCAAGCCAGTTATGGGCTACCGGTTGCGACTTTCTACACGAGCCGTCCGGGCACGTGCACAATCAAGAACGGGGATTTTGCTATCACCGTAGAAGTCCTGCATGGGAATTGGAGGCTGTAGGCTTCGCTGCCATAAATGGCAACTCCGCCACAAAGCGCCTTGTATTCCGTTTCGCAACGATGGCCTTGGTGGGCGATGGTGCCGCTGGCACTCGCCGGCGCAGCGGCGGGGACGCCGTATTTGCTGAGACATGGATCTCTGCCAATCGCTTTCGCACTGCAGCGTGGCTTCGCACTGGTCTGCCATCAGCGGCCGGAGCGGTCTTTCTGGATGTTCGGCGCGCCGGTCGCGGTCTGCGCGCGATGCCTCGGAATCTATCTGGGAGCGGCGTTTGGTTTGTTGCTGCGATTGTCCCGCCGGGGCGCCATCCTGCTATTGATTGGGGCGGCGGCGCTTAATCTGCTGGATGCGGCCAGCGAATCTTTCGGCCTGCACTCTAATTGGCTGGAAGCGCGATTTGTTTTGGGCTTGCTGTTGGGGGCGGCGGCCGCGTTGCTGATCGCGTCCTCATTGCCGCGACATTTGCCTCAGCCCTCGTAAGCGACTTTAGCGCCTACAATCGTCGCCACGATTTTTCCGCTGAAGGTCCAGCCGTCGAAAGGCGTGTTCTTGGATTTGGAATAGGACTGCGAGGCATCGAAGGTCCACTTCTTCCTGGGATCGAAGATGGTCACGTCGGCGTGCGCGCCCTTGGCGAGAGTGCCGCGGCCCCCAAGGTTGAAAATCTTCGCCGGGTTCGACGACAGCAGCTCGACGATCCGCCACAGCGGCAGCTCGAAATGTTGGTGCAGAACGGTAATGGCGAGCGGCAGCGCCGTTTCCAGGCCGGTGATGCCGAAGGCGGCGCGCTCGAATTCCACTTCCTTCTCGTGGAAGGCGTGGGGCGCGTGGTCGGTGGCGATGGCGTCGATGGTGCCGTCGAGGATGCCCTCGATCAGCGCTTCGCGATCGGCCGGCGAGCGCAGCGGCGGATTCATCTTGTAATGGGTGTCAAACTCGCCGACGTTCGCGTCCACCAGCGTGAAATGGTGGGGCGTAACTTCGCAGGTCATGCGCAGGTGGGCTTTCTTGGCGGCGCGCACCGCTTGAAGCGCTTCGCGTGTCGAAAGGTGGGCCACATGCACGTGGCCTTTGGTCACACCAGCGAGTGCGATGTCGCGCTCGACGATGTTGGCTTCGGCTTCATTGGTCATGCCGTGCAGACCCAGGCGGAACGATGTCGGACCGAAATTCATCGAGCAGCCGCTGGTGAGGCGGGTATCTTCGGCGTGCTGCACCACGGGGATCTTCAGCCTTGCGGCTGCGCGCAGGGCCTCGCGCATCAATTTGTCGTCGAGGATGGGCTTGCCATCATCGCTGACGGCAACCGCTCCTGCCCGTTTGAGCGCCGCGAAATTCGTGAGCTTCTCCCCCAGGCTGCCGATGGTGGCAGCCGCAATGGGGAAGACGTTCACCAGTGCGCCACGCTCCGGACTCTGCACCCAGCGCGTGATTTCGGCCGAGTCATTAACCGGCACAGTGTTAGGCATGGTGCACACGGAGGTGAATCCTCCGGCCGCGGCCGCAGCGGTCCCGGTCGCGATGGTCTCCTTGTGCGCCTGTCCGGGCTCGCGCAAATGCACGTGCAGGTCGATGAAACCGGGAGCGACAATGCAGCCCTTGGCATTGAACGCTCGCGTGCCCTGACCGCGCAGTTTGCCCGGCGCTGCCACAGCGGCCACCCGGTCACTGCGCAGAAGGAGATCCATCTCCTGGTCCAAGCCGTTTGCGGGATCGACCAGTCTTCCGCCATGGATGAGCAATGAGTCCATTTCCTTCATTTCGCCGCTCCCAGCACGGTTGCCAGGATCGCCATGCGAGTTCTGACCCCGTTGCGGACCTGTTCGCGAATGCATGACTGCGGGCCGTCGGCTACCTCGCTGGTCAACTCCATGCCACGGATGACCGGCCCAGGATGCAGCAGGATAGCGTCGGGCCGGGCAAGCCGCATGCGCAGCGGCGTGATCTGGTAGTTAGCGATGTAGTCTTCGACGCTGAGATGCTTGTTGACCAGCCGCTCCTTCTGTACGCGCAGCGCCATGACCACGTCGGCGCGCTGGAGCGCGACATTCAGATCGTGGCAGACAGTCACTCCCGGTGCGAGGGTGGCTGCTACTTCGGGCACGAAATCGGGCGGGCCGCAGAAGACGATGTCGACACCGAAGCGCGAGAGCAGCTCCGCATTGGAGCGCGCCACACGGCTGTGGTACACGTCGCCCACGACCACTACTCGCAGGCCCTTGAGCTTCTTCTTGTGGTCGGTAATGGTCAGGGCGTCCAACAGGGCCTGCGAGGGATGCTGATGCATGCCATCGCCGGCGTTCACGATAGGCACGTCCACGTAACGGGCCAGCAGGCTGGCGGCGCCGCTGTTGGGATGGCGCATCACGATGGCGTCGGCTCCAACGCTGGCCACGGTCCAGCCGGTATCGATCAGCGACTCGCCTTTCTCGATGCTGGAGGAGGTCGCGGTGATCAGGGTGGCGATGGCGCCGAGGGCGGTAGCGGCAAACTCAAAGGACGCGCGAGTGCGCGTCGACGCTTCGTAGAAGAGCAGCACCAGGCGCTTACCGCGCAGCAATTGCGGCGGACGTTTGAGGTCCATGCGCCGGGCCAGCGCCAGCAGGTCCTCAATTTGCCCAGTCGTCAGTTGACGGATGCCCAGCAGCGAACGCAATTGTGGCTTCATTGCACCTCGGGGACCCGCTCCAGCAACAGCACTTTGTCAGCGCCGTCGGTTTCCTGCAGCCTGACTTCGATGATTTCGTTGACCTTGGTGTGAATGGTGCGGCCCACGAAGCCGGCTTCGATGGGCAATTCGCGGTGACCGCGGTCGATGAGCACGCATAGCTGAATGCGCCGCGGACGGCCGTGATCGAACAGGGCATCGAGTGCGGCCCGCGCAGTGCGACCGGTGTAGAGAACGTCGTCCACCAGGATGATGTTTTTGTCCCGGATATCGAACTCCATGGCGCTCTTCTTGACTTCGGGACGATGACCGACGGTCGAGAGATCGTCGCGGTACAAGGTGATGTCGAGCGTTCCAACCGGCACTTCTGTCTTCTCGATCCGTCCCAGGACCTTGGCCAGGCGCTGCGCCAACGGCACGCCGCGGCGCATGATTCCAACCAATCCCAAGCCCTCGACACCGTTGTTCTTCTCGACGATCTCATGCGCCAGCCGGACCAAAGTGCGTTCGATTTCCGAGGCCGACAGGATTTGCGATTTCTCGCGCAGGTTGGCGGGACCAGTAGAGGCTTTCGACATTCCGCTCGCATGATACGAGACCGCAAGCCGCGGAGCAACTTCATGCGCCTGTCTGGTGATGCAGCGCACGCAGGTCTGTGACTACCGGAATTCGCGCCTGCGACCAAACATCGACGCGCCAATCGCGCCGCCAGCTCCACAAAACACCACGAACATCACCGCCATGAACACCAATACCAGCACGATCAGGGTGGCGGCTCCCTGCGGCGTGGTCATCCAATCCATCATGCGCTGCACCATCTCCTGCACCTTGGGATCCGGATTGCTGGCCATCTGCTTTTGCATCTGCTCGTCGAGAGCTTTGCGGAACTCCCCGGTCGAGCGCAATGCGACGAAGGAGACGACGGTCACAGCGGCATTGACCGCGAAGGCGATCATGCCGGTCAGAGCCCCGAGCTTCATGCCCATTCCCGGAGTGACAGACGCTTCCGGCACGCGGCGCTGATAGAGCCGGACCGAAATCGCGCCGGCGCCCAGCATCCATAGGCAACAGCCCACGGAGACGAAAGGCACGGCGCTGAGGATGGCGGCCCCAATTCCGGCCAGCAACGCGCCACGCCACGCGAGGTCCCAGCGAATGGCATTGGGCGGCGGCGGTGGATATACTGTGCCGCTTGGCGACCATTGCTCAGGAGGGAAGGCGGGCTGGACCGGCGGCGAAGGGAACTCCGCAGGCGGCGGTGGTGGGGTTGACGGCTGGCTTTCTTCGGGAGCGGCCACCCGGATCTGGGGCGCGCCACAATGCGGGCAGAATGCGATACCCTCGTCGACCAAAGCCTGACAGCGATAGCAGGGATGTTCCATCAGCCGAGACTCACAGGAGACGCCTCGCAACCGCAAGCGAGGCGCGATACCCTCCCCCTCCCGTATTGTATTTTCAATGACTTAGAGTATGTTTTCATTTCAAAGACTTGATTCCAAGCAAGTTACACGTACTTAACAGATTCTTAAGGAGTTACAGTCTCTCATTGGAGCCCTTGCTTACCTCCAGAGGCACCTCGAAGGGTGCTTCCATTTCAAGCTAAGCGCATATCTGGGGAAAAGTCACGGAAAAAGAGGGGTGTCAACTTACGAAAGTAACCTAAGCGAATTTGCCAAATTGGGAAAGGCAGAGGATGTGCTGCCGGCTGAAGCCGGCTCCCGTCTTCTAGAAGCTGCCACCGCGGGCTTACGCCCACGGCTAACTCCCGTTACGCCCCTGCGGGGCTAGAAAGTCAGAGATAGGCTTTGCCATTTCCACAGCGAGAATAATCCAGCAAACGGAGAAGATCGTTTGTTGGGCATCCTGGCGTAACGATTCTTCAGCGCAACCTCCGCCAGCGAGTTTTTCAACAGCTACGCAATTCATCGCTAGTTACAGGCAGGCGGTCAGTGCCGGAGAGTCTCAGCTAGGGAGAGATTTCGAAGACGACACCGCAGCCGCCATAGCATTGCCTTGAACTGCCGCCGTTCAAAGTGGTACCGAACAAGTTGTGGTTCGCGTCCATCACCAGCCTGCCAGCCGGATTTGCGCCATCATTGCTGCCGCCGGCGAAATCGTGGAGATCGGTGTAGGCCCAGCCGCCGTTCGACCGCGCCAATTTGAAGACTGTGCCGTGTCCATAAGCACCACCATGGATCGTGGTGCCATACAGGCTTCCCGACCCGTCCATGATCAGGCCGGCGAAGGGAGGCCCGGTTGCTGAGGAAAAAGAAAACAGAATGTTGTAGGTCCCGGTGGAAGGAGTAAACGCAAACACTACGCCCTCGCCGCTGGGGCCATCCGTGCTTGCGATGCCATAAAGATTGCCGGATGAATCAAGAATTAACTCGCCAACAGGCTGTCCCCCGACGCTCTTGTTGAAGAGGAAAAGAGGTTTTTCAGTCCAGCCCGATCCTGACCGCACTAACTCGTACAGCACACCGCAAGGCTCTGGCAGCTGGGGGTTCTCGCATCCCACGATGCCACCATACAGGGTCGTACCCCACAGATTGCCAGTGGTATCAAAGGTGGGGCCAGCGTAGGGAGTGCCGCCATCCTTGCCGTCGGTGAAAGCGTAAAGGACCGTCGGTAGCCAGCCGCCGCTAGAAGGGCTCAACTGGTAAACCGTGCCGCCTCCTGCTGTACCATCCCAGTCTGTACCGTATACATTTCCGGCTCGATCAAAAATCAGGCTCCCGATATAAGGAGAATCTCCGTCACTACCTCCTGTGAATCTGTAAACCACCGTTTCCGTCCACGAGCACAGGGCAGTTTTGCAGGTTGTTACCGGAGGTTTCAGGTTGAAGACCGTGCCGCAGCCGTGATAATTCAGGAACTGGCACTCGTCGTTCCCTCCCCAACTGGTGGTTCCATAAAGAGCGCCATCCGGCCCGAATATGACGGGGGCCTCGGGAAGATATCCATCGCTTCCTCCCTGAAACGTGTAGAGGACGCTAAATATCCAATCCGAGCCGGTGTGCGTGAGCTTGAATACGGTGCCGCACGGAGGATCGCCGCCCTCGCAAACACCCTCGCCGCCGGCGGCCGTTCCGTAAAGGTTTCCGGCACGGTCCATCGTCAAACCGGCATGGGGATAACTTCCGTCGAGACCGTTGCCGGCGAACGTATGCAGGAGGGTGAGTGTCTGCCCCAGCGCCGCGGGCAGAGCAAGCAGTAGCGCACTCACCAGAGCCAGCAGGAAGACGAGTCTCCGCAGACTTCTACCCCAAAGGGATGCGAAACGTTGTACCCGCTTCATCGTGATCGTCGCCTTCAATGCATGAATAGGAATTGCCTTTTTGGTCCCAAGAACGGCACCATAGTACGCCCGTCTCGTCTGTTCGCGACGCGGTGAAACGATTGTTCATCGGGAGTACAAGAATTTGGGCGGCCCGAAGGCCGCCCATTATTTTCCTGACACCTGATCACTGACCACCGGCAACTGCTTACGCTTGAGCCGGCCGTTCCGGAGCCACGTTAGGCTGCTGGCCAGGCGCCGGTTTCAGCACCTGCTGCACTTCGTCCTTGGTGGCCGGAGCGTTGGGATTGACGCGCGCGGGAAGGTCTTTGCCTTCCATGATCATCTGGATCTCGTTGGCGTCGAGCACCTCGCGCTCCAGCAGCATCTGGGCAATCTTCTCCAACGCAGGCCGATTGCTTCCCAGAATACTCACCGCTGACTTGTAGCCCTCGTCGACAAAGCGGCGCACCTCGGAGTCGATCTGCTGCGCCGTCTCCTCGCTGAAGTCGCGGTGCTGGCTGATCTCGCGGCCGAGGAAGATTTGCTCTTCCTTCTTGCCGAAGGTGATGGGGCCCATGGCGGACATGCCAAACTCGCAAACCATCTTGCGCGCCAGGTCCGAGGCCTGTTCGATATCGTTGCCCGCGCCGGTGGTCATGGTATTGAGGAACAACTCCTCAGCCACGCGGCCACCCATCATGATGGCCAGCCGGGTCTCGAGGTAATCGCGGGTGTAGGTGTGCTTGTCGTCAATAGGCAACTGCATGGTCACGCCCAGCGCCATGCCGCGCGGGATGATGGTGACCTTGTGCAGAGGATCGGAGTGGGCGCGCGTGGCGGCGACCAGCGCGTGGCCGGCCTCGTGATACGCGGTGACCTTCTTCTCCTCGTCCGAAAGCAACATCGACTTGCGCTCGGCGCCCATCAGGACCTTGTCCTTGGCCTGCTCGAAGTCCCACATCAGCACCGTCTTGCGGTTCTGACGGGCCGCAACCAGGGCAGCCTCATTCACCATGTTGGCCAGGTCGGCGCCGGAGAAGCCGGGTGTGCCGCGGGCCAGTACGCCCAGATCCACATCGTCATTGATGGGAATTTTGCGGGTATGGACGCGCAGGATTTCCTCGCGACCACGAACGTCAGGACGCGAGACCACCACGCGGCGGTCAAAGCGGCCGGGACGCAGCAGCGCCGGGTCGAGCACATCAGGACGGTTGGTGGCGGCAATCAGGATGACGCCTTCGTTGGACTCGAAGCCGTCCATCTCGACCAGCAACTGGTTGAGGGTCTGCTCGCGCTCGTCATGTCCGCCGCCGAGGCCTGCGCCACGATGACGGCCCACCGCGTCGATTTCATCGATAAAGATGATGCAAGGGGCGTTCTTCTTGCCCTGCTCGAAGAGGTCGCGAACGCGGCTTGCGCCCACGCCGACAAACATCTCTACGAAGTCGGAACCTGAGATGCTGAAGAAGGGCACGTTGGCTTCGCCAGCCACCGCCCGCGCCAGCAGGGTCTTACCGGTTCCGGGAGGCCCGACCAGCAGCACGCCTTTGGGAATGCGCCCGCCCAGCTTCTGGAACTTCTGCGCCTCGCGCAGAAACTCGATAATCTCTTTCAGTTCTTCCTTGGCTTCATCCACGCCGGCGACGTCCTTGAAGGTCACCTTCTTCTGCTGCATGGAGAGCAGGCGAGCGCGGCTCTTGCCGAACGACAGCGCCTTATTGCCGCCAGTCTGCATCTGGCGGATCATGATGAACCACAGCGCACCCAGCAGGATGAACGGCGCCAGATTAAGCAGCCAGCTCGGCCAGCCTCCGGCGGCCGCATCCTTCACCGTGATGTTTACGCCCTTGTCGCGCAATTCCTTGATCATGTCGGTATAGCCGGACATGACTGTGGTGTGGAAACCGGCTTTGTCGTTCTTGAACTTTCCGCGGACTTCCTGGCCAATGATCGTCACTTCGCTGACGTTGCTTTGATCGACATTGGAAAGGAACTCGGAAAAATTGATCTCGCGTTCTTTGGGGCCCGAGTTGGTCTTGGAGACGACCTGCCATAGCAGGACGCCGGCGAGCACAATCACCAGCCAGAACACGACCGTTTTGACCGTCGAATTCACTGAAAACTCCTGTGTAACCGGACAGAAACAATTTCTCTGCCCAACAACCGTTAGATGCTGCCTTTGCGGGCTGGATGTAGAAATTCCGGTCTGTACAGATTGTAACCCGCAGCTAAACGGAACGGCGCAAATGACTTAAACAAAATGCTGTGGGGTCGGACCGGGAAAGATGGCTCGATTTGGAACTAGATCGAGGCAACGCATCGCCGTATCCCCGCATTTAAGTCTGTTGAGGAAAGATTATGAAGCCATATCAAATTGTAAGTACAGCAATTTTGTTCTTGCTCTTTGGAGGTGGCGCGCCCGCTCTCGCCGCGCAGGAACAGCACGAGGAGAAGGCCGCGCCCGCGCAGCACGAGCAGGAAACGGCCCCAGCTCAACACGAGGAAGCCAAACCGCCACAGCGCGAGCCGGAAGCCCGGCCTGCACAGCATCCCGAGGCGGTGAAACCTCAGCAGCACGCACCCGAAGCCAAGCCGCCCCAGCATGAGGAAGCCCGGCCCCCTCAGCACGAACCGGCACAGCGTCCTGAGGCGGCGAAACCTCCTCAACATGAGCAGGAAGTCAGACCGGTTCCAGGGCGTTCAACGGAAGCAGCGCCAGCCCGTCAGGAACCGAACCATGCTCAGCCGCAAATAAATGCGGAGCAGCGACGTGCACAGCAGACGGCGTGGAACCAGCATCGGGCGCAGCACTGGCAGTCTGAGCACCGCAATTGGCGCGAACGCGGTGGCTACCATGGCTACCGTATTCCGGAACAGCGCTTCGTAGCCTATTTTGGTCCGGCGCACGTATTTCCGATATACACCGTTCCGATTGTGGTGGTGGGCGGCTATCCGCGCTTCCAGTATGAGGGCTTCTGGTTTACGGTTGTCGATCCGTGGCCGGAATATTGGGCGGATGACTGGTTCTACACGGATGACGTATACGTCGTCTATCAGGACGATGGATATTACCTGTGCAACCAGCGGTATCCCGGCATGATGCTTGCGGTAGAAGTCTCTGCGTAGCGGAGTGGGCTTTTGGTGGACGAGGTGGATGGGAGGCCGGCTTGGCTTGCGGTGACAGCGAATGCCAGGCCGGCTTCTCAACCTAGAGCCCACCTCATAAGAAAGCCTGCGAAACCGAAGCACGGCAGGGTCAAAACCCAGTCCGAAATGCCTCGTCACGGCACGGCTGAAGCCGTGCCCTTTCAAGTCGCACTTGTGGTCCGGCTTAGGTAGCTCTCAAGAATTCAATCTGCACTCCGCCGCCGCTCCCGCTCCATACGAACGCTCGCGCGACGGGAAATCCGCGCACCCAGACGATCTGCTCGCCGCAGAGAGCGACAGGCCACGTGGAGCGCTGCTCGGCAGGGATTCGCTTCTCCGCGAACAGCCGCTTCAGCTTCTCTTCGGCAGCGGAGTGGGCGGGCCAGAAACGGTCGCCAGGACGCCAGTTGCGGATAATGACCTTCGACCCAACCAGATCGGCGCTCAGCAAGCTGCCGGGTTTGGCTTCCTGGGCGAACTCCGGTTTCACCAGCATGGCGCGAATGGTCGCGCTGATCTCGGGGATGCACGCTTCGCCGGGAATAGGAAGCGTGTACTCATAGTCGGCGCAGGCTTGCTGGGGCTGTAGAGCCCGCAATTCCAGATGCTCGCCTTTGCCCATGGCCAACCATCCGCCCGGAAGCTCGGCCTTGGTTAGTTCGCCGGAAGCGCAACCCCGGAGTTTCTCCACGTGCTCGAAGTCGAGGGCAAAGCCTTGGCGTTCAGCGAACTGCTTGAGCAGGCGGCGCTGCAGAGCGAGTGGCAGAGCTGCGAAGTTCATTAAACTAAGGCGCTGCTCTGCTGAACTGGCTAGAAAAGGCACGGCTTTAGTCGTGCCGTCGCTCGAACTGATTTGAAAGGGCACGGCTTCAGCCGTGCCGTTGCCGGCAGTCGGAGTGACGGGCTTTAGCCCCTGAGGGATTGCGGCTGGTTTGGCGCATTGGCGCGCCTCCAGCTCGCGCTCGGCCAGTGCCTGCCAGTATTCTTCCTCCGCGCGGGCGACCTCGGCCGCGTCGCTCAATACCTGGCGAAGGTTAGGATTGTACTCGCGCTCCAGCAACGGCAACAGTTCGTGACGCACGCGATTGCGGGCGAAGCGGTGGTCGAGGTTGCTCTCGTCCTCGCGCCACCCCTGGCC
>Ga0265325_10001382_pt1 | contig 17123 bp, 21 predicted proteins | sample 41420metaG_FD_202090 | JGI IMG/M metagenome (GOLD analysis project Ga0265325, IMG submission 202090) | Rhizosphere microbial communities from Carex aquatilis grown in University of Washington, Seatle, WA, United States - 4-14-20 metaG | ecosystem: Host-associated > Plants > Roots > Rhizosphere...
GCCGTGCGCCCGCTGTGTTACGCTGGTCGCTTCGTACTGACATGGCTGCCATACGCGAGAAAGCTCAGTTGATGAGCGCGTCGGAGATCGACCGCACGCTGGTCCGGCTGGCGCACGAGATCCTCGAGAAGACAAAAGACCTTACCAAGCTGGCGTTCATTGGCGTGCGCCGCCGCGGCGTCCCTCTAGCGCAGCGCCTGGCCGCGAAAATTCGCGATCTCGAAGGGCTTGAAGTTCCCGTCGGCATTCTCGATATCAACCTCTATCGCGACGACCTTTCCACGGTGGGCGACAAGCCGGTCCACAACGGCACCGATATTCCGTTCTCGGTGACCGGCCGTGACATCGTCCTGACCGACGATGTTCTCTATACGGGACGCACGGTTCGGGCAGCGCTGGATGGGCTGTTCGAGCGTGGCCGTCCTGCGCGGGTACAGCTTCTTGTGCTGATCGATCGCGGCCACCGCGAGTTGCCCATCGGCGCGCGATATGTTGGCCGCACGGTACCTACCTCGGACAGCGAAATCATTGAGGTGAAGTTCCGCGAGGTGGACAACGCTGAAAAAGTTTTGCTTGTTGAACGCGTGCCGGATTAACCGGCGGGAATCCTCATGAACACCGGACTGCTCGGCATCGAACCGCTCGACCGGGCCGAGATACAGGCCATCCTCGACCGGGCGAAAGATTTTCAGCCTACTCCGAACCAGACTTTTCAGAAACGCGATGCGTTGCGCGGGCGCACTGTGGTGAATTTGTTTTTCGAATCGTCCACGCGCACGCGCACCAGTTTCGAAATCGCCGCCAAGCGCCTGGGCGCCGATACCATTTCGATTACGGCATCAGGGTCAAGCGTCTCCAAGGGGGAGTCCCTGGTGGACACGCTGAACACGCTGGGGGCGATGCGGCCGGATGCCATTATCATGCGGCACTCGGCTTCGGGCGCGCCCCATTTTCTCGCGCGCTATCTGCCTACGCCCATCATCAACGCTGGCGATGGCACGCACGAGCATCCCACGCAGGCGCTGCTGGACGCGCGGACCATTCTTGACCGGCGGGGAACGCTGGAAGGCCTGCGGGTGGCCATCATCGGCGATATCGCACATAGCAGGGTGGCACGGTCGAACATGTATCTGCTGTCGAAGTTCGGCGCGCAGATTGTGCTGTGCGGTCCGGCGTCGCTGCTGCCAAAGGAACTGACGCATATCACGCCAGGTGTCGAGCTGACATGGGATATCCGCACTGCGATCCGCAATGCAGACGTAATCATGATGCTGCGCGTTCAACTGGAGCGCCAGCATGAAGCATCGTATCCCGCGAGCGAATACTTCCAGTTTTATGGGCTGCGGCTGGAGCATCTGGCGCTGGCACGCCCGCACGCGATTGTCATGCATCCGGGGCCGATTAATCGCGGCCGGGAGATTTCGTCCGAGGTAGCCGATTCGCAGAAATCAGTGATCCTGAACCAGGTGGAGAACGGGGTGGCAGTGCGGATGGCGGTGCTGGAACGGATTCTGGGAGCGAACTAATCATGGCCAGAATCGTCATCAAAAACGGCCGCGTGGTGGACCCGGCGAACGGTATCGACGCGGTGCGCGATGTGGTGCTCGAAGACGGTGTGATTGCGGCCGTCGCGCAGGATATCGATACTACCGGCGCAGAGGAGTTCGATGCGACCGGCCTGGTGGTGGCGCCTGGCTTCATCGATATGCATGTCCACCTGCGTGAGCCTGGCTTTGAGTACGCCGAAACCATTGAGAGTGGAGCGCGCGCGGCTGCGGCTGGCGGATTTACGTCTGTGTGCCCTATGCCGAATACGTCGCCGGTGAACGACAACGCGACGGTGACGCGGTACATCGTGGAGACGGCGTGGCGCGTGGCACCGGTCAATGTGTTTCCCATCGGTGCCATCACGAAAAACAGCGCGGGCGAAGAACTGGCGGCGATCGGGTCGATGAAACAGGCCGGCATAGTCGCCATCTCCGACGACGGAAGGCCGGTGATGAATGCGCGGGTGATGCGGCGCGCGATGGAGTTCGCCAAAGCCTTTGGGTTGCCGGTGATCGACCATTGCGAGGACCTGAACCTGAGCGCGGGCGGCGATATGCACGAGGGCAGGGAAAGCGTGCGGCTCGGGTTACGTGGAATTCCCGGAGCGTCGGAAGACGTAATGGTGGCGCGCGATATTCTGCTGGCGGAGATCACCGGCGCGCGCTATCACGTGGCGCACATTTCGTCGCATCACGCGGTGGAGATGGTGGCGTTTGCGAAGGCGCGCGGACTTGCGGTGACCTGCGAGGCGACGCCGCACCATTTTTCGCTGGCGGATGCCGACATGCAGCCCTACGACAGCAATTACAAAATGAAGCCGCCGCTGCGTGCCTGCTGCGATGTGGATGCGGTGTTGAACGGAATTGTGTCGGGCGCGATTGACGCGATCGCCACCGATCACGCTCCGCACGCGGGCAGCGATAAGATGCAGGAATTCGAGAAGTGCCCGTTCGGGATAATTGGGCTGGAAACGGCGCTGGCGCTGGCGTTGGAGAAGCTGGTTCACCCCGGCAAGGTGCCGCTGGCTCGGGTGGTGGAGATGTTTACAGCGGGACCGGCGCGCATTCTGAAGCTCGATCGAGGCACGCTGTCGCCTGGCTCGACGGCCGATGTCACGGTGTTCGATCTGAATCGCGAGTGGACCTACGATGTGAACCGGTCGTTCTCGAAGAGCCGTAATTCTCCGTTCCACGGACGGACATTTCGCGGAGGCCCGGTGGCGACTATCGTGAATGGCGCGGTGGTCTGGTCGGCGCAGTAGGTGCGACTTCCCGATTCTCATTCCGGGAAGCTTATCCGTTATCATGACGCCGGGACCGGGCCGGTCGTGATTACCGAACGTTTCCGGGGCCTTGTTGATAATGGAGCTTAAGGGCAATGAACCCTATGCCAAGAAAGAACGTGCCGATGGCGGCAGGCTCGGGTACGCCGGCGTCTGGCAGTCCCTCCACAGAATAGTTGGTGATGTAGTTAGAATGTTCACCGTAATACACTGAGGGGCCTTGCGAAAAGAACGCGTCACCTTGCACACCAGATGTGCCACAGGCGAGTGCATCGCAGATTCCCATGTTCATCATCACAGTGTCCTCGTAGAGGTAGTACGTAGTGTTCGGCTGAAGATCGAAAGTCGAGCTGAATATATACTTTCCACCACTGATACTGGTCGATTTGGCGAGAATACCACTCGCAGATGGTAGCCCATTTGGCCCCAGTCCGAGATAGGGCGAGCTGAAGAGGTACGCCGTGCCCTCGGCCAGAGGATCCCCAGTGTCATTCGAGTAGAAATTAAAGGTCACGTTATTCCATGGGCCGCTACCAGGCGTAGTGAAAGATTGTCCCCAGTAATAATCACTAGCACCATTTATGCCGGAGGTATATTGTTGGATCACTGTCGCCTGAGCTGTCCGGGCTCCAATCAGGACAACAACCAGCGCAAGCAGACAGGACGATTTGAGGAATGGGATTCGCATTAAGCCTCTTTGTTGTTTTGCTCCCTGGGCGACGCCGGCAGCCAAGAATGTGATTGCTGGAAAAAGCTAGTCTACTACAGGATCAGCTGGATTTGACACTCCATATTTTGCCTGTGCCGCCTTTATCGTAATCGAGGTGAACAATAGAGAAGTTTGTCCCCGTAAAACCCGCACAAGTGCGGTACCTGAGTCCTCACGGAGTTTTGTGAACGGTGGTTTAGTCCGCTCAGCGCGGTCTGTGAATACCTAGCGACACGTCCGTGCGTCCCGAGAAGTCGGACGCACGCTTTGAGCGTGCGCGACCTTTTAGAAAGCGTGGGCGGCGAGATAGAGCGTCATTGCCCAGGTGCAGGCCGCAACCAGGACAACCACGGCCAGATAGAGGTTATCGCGTGTCAGCGCTGAAGCGATGTGTTTCATGGCAGTACTCTCCCGGTGTGCAAGCGGTATGCCAGGGCTAAGTGTTGCTAAACACTACATCTAAACCGTGAATGTGGGGCGGAATACCCAATGAGAGCTTCGCAGGACGTCTGGGGTGGGAGATCTCACCCACATCAGCGCTGTACGCGACCGGAACCGCCGTCCTTGAGAAGCGCTTCCACTTCCTCGACTGTGGCCCGCTGGAAATCGCCGGAAACCGAATGCTTCAGGCAGCTTGCCGCCACCGCGAATTCCAGAGCGGCGCGGCGCGTGGGCAGTGCCTGGAATCCGTAGATGAGGCCCGCGGCGAAAGCGTCGCCGCTGCCGAGGCGATCGACAATGTGCGTGATCTCGTAAGCGCGGCTCTGAAGAAACTCGGTGCGATCCCGCAAGCATGCCGACCACCCGTTGTGCGAGGCGCTCTTCGACACGCGCAGGGTGATGGCAACGGCGGTCAGGTTCGGGTATTCAGCCAGCACGCGGGCGGTCAGTTCTTTGTAATGGTCGATATCGATCTTCCCGGCTTCCACGTCCGCGGCCGATTGAATGCCGAGGGAGCGCTGCACATCTTCTTCGTTTCCGATGACGAAATCCACCAGCGCGGTGAGCGGGCGCATGACGTCCGCTGCCGGTTTACCCCATTGCCACAGGTTTTTTCGGAAATTCAGATCGCAGGAAACGGTGATGCCTGCGGCTTTGCACTTTTGCACGGCCTCCAGGGCGAGGTCGGCGGCCGACGCGCTGATGGCGGGCGTGATGCCAGTGATGTGAAACCAGCCCGCGCCATCGAGCACACGATCCCAGTCGATATCGGCCGGCCTGGCGAGGGCAATCCCGCTTCCGGCTCGATCGTAAACCACCTTTGAGGGACGCTGGTTCGCGCCGGTCTCCAGAAAATAGATGCCCAGGCGGCCCTTGCCGCGCACGATTCCCGAAGTATCCACTCCGTAGCGGCGCAACTCGCCGACGGCTGCCTCGGCCAGCGGATTCTTCTCGGGCAGAACAGTTACGAACGAAGCAGGAACGCCCCACGCCGCCAGTGCCACGGCAACATTGGCCTCGCCTCCGCCGAACGTGGCGGAGAACTGTGGGCTCTGCAGGAAACGCTCCTGACCTGGAGGCGCTAGCCGTAGCATGATCTCGCCGAACGTGACCGTCTTCTTACGCACGGGCTTTCCTGATCTGTTCTACGAATCGTCGCGCCAGATCCGTGATCGATTGGAAATCAGCCGTTTTTGCGCCTTTGGTAAGGCTACCGCCCACGCCGAGAGCGACCGCTCCCGCGTGAATCCACTCCGCGGCATTTTCCAGCGTCACACCTCCAGTGGGCATCAGCGACGCCTGCGGCAGCGGACCCTTCACTGCGCGAATGAATTCGGGCCCCAGGACTTCGCCGGGGAAAACTTTGACAATGTCGGCGCCCTGCTCCATGGCTTCGATGATGTCGCGGACGGTCTGCGCGCCGGGCATCCACGGAATTCCGTAGCGATTACACAGCCGGCCGGTGGCGGCGTCGAGCGCCGGACTGACCACGAATTGCGCGCCCGCCAGAATCGCCAGACGAGCCGTCTCCGAGTCGAGGACTGTGCCCGCGCCAACAAGAATCGATCCACCGCGCACCGCAAGGTCTTCAATCACGCGCAACGCGCCGGGCACGGTGAGTGTGATCTCGATCGCACCGATTCCGCCGAGTTCGCATGCCTCGACGATGCGAATGGCTTCGTCAAAGCTGGCGGCGCGAACCACGGCAACCAGACCGGACTCAACGATTCTTCCGACGGTCGTGCACCTGGAAATCGACATGATGAAACATCCAGTTTACGAGAACGCGCGTGGCACTGTTATCATGGCCATCATGGAGTTTTGTTGAGCACCGCAACACTCGACGCCGCCACGATGGAGGATGCCCACGCGCGCCGGCGAAAAGCGCTCATTCTGGTGTTTTTCTGCACATTGATTGGCGCGGTCTCGCAGATTCTGATTAAAACCGGCGCAACCGTTCTGGCGCAGCAGGTGTCGCACCCGAGCCTGGTTTCGGCCGCGGTTGGCATGTTCACCAATCCCTACTTATTTGCTGGATATGCGCTCTACGGCGTGAGCGCCGTGTTGATGGTGCTGGCGCTGCGCGATGGCCAGTTGTCGATGCTGTATCCGGTAATCGCGCTCACATATGTGTGGGTGGCGGTGCTCTCACATTTTATTTTTCATGAGTCGCTGGGCGGATACAGATTCGGCGGCATCAGTCTCATCGTCATTGGTGTCGGCGTGCTGGGTCTGAAGGGGGATAAGTGACGACGCCGGTTTCCTCGATGGTGCTGGTGGTGACCGGATCGTTCATCGGATCGTTTGGCGCAGTGCTGCTCAAGGCGGGCGCCGGACGGCTCGAGCGCAGCATGAAATCGGTGATTACGAACTGGCGCCTCGGCATTGGTGTGGTGGCGTATGGATTGTCCTCGGTGTTTTTCGTTCTCGCGAATACGAAAGGTGAACTGACCATTTTGTATCCGCTGGTGTCGCTCGGTTATCTCTGGACGCTGCTATGGGCCAAGCTGTTTTTCAATGAGCCGCTGACGAAGTTCAAGTTTATGGGGATCGGGTTAATCTTGGTGGGCGTGTTTTGCCTGAAGCTCAGCGGCGGATAGAATTGGCCGCGGATGAACGCAGATTACGCACGAATCGTCTGGGAGTTCGCAAAAAGGCGAATTCGCTCTCCTCGCCCGTTATTTCGCCGAGTAGATTAGCTCTTTGCTGTGCCGGGGAATCATGGCACCAATGCCTGCGCCGATTACTGCACCCAGGGCACCGCCCAACGCTCCGACTTCGCCGCGCGAAAGGCACGGGCCAAGTTGATTCTGGTGACATCCACCCAGCGCCGCGCCGATGCCGAAACCTCCACCAAACCCGATTAGCGCACCGGCCGCTGCCATTTTGCCCCGCCCCCAGCCACCGTCACCGTAGCGCTCCACCTTGAGGACGTCCTCTTTCTTAGCGGTTACGGTACCGGCCGTCAGCGTCTCCGGCGTACACGTCTTGAACAGGCCGGACACCGGACCGGTTGTCAGAGCCACGCGAATCCTGTCGCCCGGATGTAGCTTTTCAACGGCCTGCCAATCATGCCGATACTGTCCAAGGGCTACAGTTCCCCAGGCACAAATGATCACGAATATCAGGCAGGACCCCATTCCGGCATGCCATCCGGAATTCGCCGTAATGGATAGGCGCATTGCTAGATCTTACACCGGACGCTGCGAACGCAACGGCGCCGCAAGATCTGTTTAACTCCGGCTGAAATTGGCTCACGCAACCCGAACCGTCGGCGGGGTCGCTCCGGGTAGGGGCACTTTCTTCGGATAGGCTGGAAGTTGGTGTGACCGGATTCCAAATCCTCAGTTTCGCGATTGTCATGGCGGCTCAGCTTGCGCCGTCGCCACCTTCGCAACATCCGGCAACTCTTTCGGGTGAGCTTTTTTCGCCAGAGTACATGCAAGGCTGGCACTCTTACGACCGCGACGATGTTATCGCCGGCAGTTCCGGACGCATCACGCTGCGCGACCGCAATAACGTTACCGTTGCCGAGACGAGGATGGACACCTCCGGACGCTATACCGTTACGGTGGCTCCGGGCGTGTACGAGATTCAACTTCTGGATCCGCACACGTTCATACAAAATCGTCGTGCCCGTGTTCGTTTCTCACCGGATCAGCACTCCACGGTAAACCTGTACCCGGTATCCCGCGGTGGCTGGACGCTGACCGTTCACGGAGACCGAAGAGAGACCGACCCGCAAATCGCGTATGACGACTATCGCCCTGACGAGAAAGACCCTGATCTTAATCTCGTGGTTCAGTACAGGAACCGCCGGGAAACGGGCGGGCAAATCGAATATGAGGGGCCTTACCTGATGTTATCGTTTGACTGGATTTCTATTAGCGCCCACACGCTCACGTTGGACCCGGCAACATTGAAAGTGACCTCGAAAGACCATGCCTTTGTGGACCTTGGTCAAACAAGAATCAGGGTGGAGAGTGTCGAACTGAATTCCCGTGAACGAATCGTCCACGTAGTTACGCTCGAAGAAACCAGAGATATCCACTTCTGAGCGTTGGCTCGTTTATCCTGCCTGCTTGCGTCCAAATCCGCCGCCGCCCACCATCGGCGGGGGCGGGGCTGGTATTTCTTCCGGCGGTGGAACCTTCTTCGGCCGCGAATCCAGCTTCGTTGTGATGAGCTGGTCGCGAATCTTTTTATATTTCGGCGAACCCGGCGCAATGCCTGCCGCCGCGGCTTCCACATCGCGGTCCGTTACCTCGAGCGCCATCGGCAGATACTTCGTCAGGTAGTTCTTGATGCGGTCCTGCACCAGCCGCTGGGACGAATGCGTCAACAGGAACAGCACTTCATCGCCCGGTGCGTCAATGATCGCGTGATACACCTGTGAAGCCTTCTGCAGCTTCGCCGACTTCGCCGCGCTCTCCAGCTTCTTCGACCGCGCCTCCAGCTTCTGCCACAGATTCACGTCGGCCTTGGACATGCCGAGGCTGCTCACCAGCGCCTGCTTTTCCTTCGGCGTCAGCTTCTCCGTCAGGATATGCATGAACAGGCCGAAGTTCTCCAGTTTCAGGTCCGCGCCGAACGGAATCATCTGCTTCGCTTTTTGCAATTTCTGGAAACCCGCGATGTTCAGCTTCGCTCCCGTGAGTGCGGGTGAGAACAGCTTCAGCAGTTTCTCTTCATCGAGCGCCGCCAGCACAAGCGACGGGTCGGCCTCCTCGGCGATGTGATGCAGTTCGTCCAGCAGCGCCTCGGCAGAGATCTTCTGCTCCAGTTCCGCTTCGCGCACGTTCTGATACTGGCTCATCGTGCGCTCGTCGATGGTGAATCCAAGTCGCGCACGCAGGCGGATCAGCCGGAGAAGTCGAATGGGATCGTCGTAGAGCGCGTAATTGGAAACAGCGCGCAGTTCTTTTCGTTCCAGATCGCCGATGCCGTTGTTCGGATCGACAAGCAAGCCCTTCGACGCCCGCGACAGCGAAAGCGCAATGGCGTTGATGGTGAAATCCCGGCAGCGCAGATCTTCGTGGATCGTCGCGGGCTGCACCTGCGGCTTACCGCCCGGCTTGGGGTATTTCTCAACGCGCGCGGTGGCGATCGTGGTGCGCGCGTCGCCGGGAAACTGCATGCGGACGAACTTGCGATGCTCGTCCACTTCGGTCACTTCGGCCCCGGTTTTGGAGGCGATGCTTCGGGCCAGTTTCGCCGCGCTGCCTTCCACCGTGAAATCGATCTCGCGAATGGGGAATCCGCCCAGCATGTCGCGCAGGGCCCCGCCGGTGAGAAACAGACTGACGTTCGCGTCGATCGCGGCCGTCTGAATCTCGCCAATCATCTTGATCTGTCCGGCGCTCAAGTGATTCTCGAGCATGAACATGTAGTCGCTCATATCCGCCTCGCCATGCTGTCCCGCGGCCTAAGCCCGGGGGTGGTGCTCATCAATCGTGCTCCGCAGCCTCGATCGGGCGACATGCGTGTAAATCTGCGTCGTGGCGATGTCGGAATGCCCAAGCATCACCTGCACGCTGCGCAGGTCCGCGCCACCCTCCAGAAGGTGGGTGGCAAACGTATGCCGGATCACATGCGGCGTCAGCGGCCGCCGAATCCCCGTTTTCCGGCCGTAATCGGTCAGCAACTTCCAGAAACACTGCCGGGTCATACAGCTACCCCGCGCCGTTACAAACAGATATGGGCTGGCGCGCCTCCGCAGCAGCAACGGCCGGGCGCTTTCCAGGTATTCCCGGATCGCGGTTCCCGCCGCTTCACCCATCGGCACCAGCCTCTGCTTGTTGCCCTTACCCGTAACCCGAACAAAACCAAGGTTTAACTCGGCATCCGAGAGCCGCACCTGGCACAATTCCGAAACTCGTACTCCAGTCGCGTACAGCAGTTCCAGCATGGCCCGGTCTCGCTGGCCCAGCGCCGTGGTGCGGTCCGGCGCATCTAGTATAGCATTTAACTCTTCTTTATTCAGATACTTGGGCAGGTTCTGCCATTGCTTCGGCAGAGAAAGGGCGATCATCGGGTCCTGGTCGATGGTTCCGTTCTCAATCAGGAAGGCGTAGAAATTGCGAAGCGTAGTAATATGGCGGGCGATGGTGCGTGTGGCAAGCCCCGCCCCATACAGCGAATCCACGTATCCGCGGACGGCTTCAGTCCCAGGCGGCGGCGCATTCACCCCGCAATGAGCGGAGAAGCGCGCCAGATCGCGGCGATAAGCGGCAATCGTGTTGACCGCCAGGCCCTTTTCGATCCGGCAGCGGTCCAGGAACGACTTTGTCCCGGCGGACAAACATGCGATGTCCGGCATTCGACCAATGTTACAATATCTTCGAAATTGTTTGGAAGCTAATCGCGTGAGGGAACTGGCGATTGCCGGCGTCCACCAACAAAAAAGTCCTGGTGTTGCGTTTTGACCGCGAGACGCTGCCCGGTTTCGTGAGTCCGCAGACGTGGCTGCAGGCCGAGGGTCTGGAACTGCTCAGCACCGGCGGCTCAGTGGCCACCATTCCCTATACCGAGGTTCGCTTCGTCTGCTTCGTGCGCGATTTCGATCAGGGCGAGCCGCGCCGCGAATTGCGTACCTTTACCTCCAGGCCGAAAACGACGGGACTGTGGCTGCGTCTGCACTTCCGCGACGGCGAGATTATGGACGGCATCATGTCGAACAACCTGCTGCAGGTGGAGCCGCAGGGTTTTTCATTTATCCCGCCCGACCCCGGTTATCAGAACCAGAAGGTGTTCGTGCCGCGGGCGGCGCTGTCGACCATTCAGGTGCTGGGCGTGGTGGGAAGCCCGTTGAAGCCGAAGCGTCCGAAGCCGACTCCGAAGGAGCAGTTGGAGATGTTCGACAAGTAGGGCAGGATTGCATCCTGCGGCCGATTTTCAATCGGCCTCTGAGAATCTTCCTCCTGGGGCATAACTATCTCGGCAGTGGCATCGTTCCATCGCCGTCATCTGCCGCATTTATATGCCGTATCGCAGCCTTTGTTTCTGACCTGGCGGCTGGCGGGAAGTTTACCGAAGACTCGGCCATTCACGGCCGAGACGACCGGCGGCAAGGCGTTTCTGCAAATGGACTCGATGTTGGATGAAGCGCGAACCGGCCCGGTGTATCTGCGCCGACCTGAGATAGCACAGATCGTGCTGAACGCCTTACGTTACGGGCAGGAAAAGATGGGGCTGTATGAACGACACGCCTGGGTTGTCATGCCAAATCACGTTCACTTGTTGATCACACCCTTTGCGGAGCCCTCAATCATTACTCAGTCGCTCAAGCGGTTCACTGCTCGTGCAGCGAATCGATTCCTGGGTTTGACGGGGCAGCCGTTCTGGCAGGATGAGAGTTATGACCGGCTCGTTCGCAATCAGGACGAGTTCAGGCGGATCATCGCGTATATTCAAGCGAACCCGGTTCGCGCGGGGTTGGCGACTGATGCCGCCAGTTTTTTGTGGTCAAGTGCGGCGGAGGCCGATTGAAAATCGGCCGCAGGATGCAATCCTGCCCCACTTCGCTTACCGCCGTGCCATCGGTTCCAGCAAATGCACGTGGCCGGTGCCCAGACGATACTCGCCCAGGTCGATCCAGTTGTTTCCTTCGGTGTTCTGCACGAACGTGATTGTTTCCAGTCGAAAACTGCGTGGGTGCGGAAATTCAGCCCAGCGCTTGCGGGCCAGGTCGGCCACCAGATCCACGTCGGCGGGACCTAGATCCTGTGCCAGCGTAACGTGCGGGACGAAGTCGAAGGCCTCGACGGATTCCAGCCCATCGGTGTTGAGCACCGCGTGCATCTCCGAAATTCGATCGATATCTTCTGCCACCGCAAGGTAAATCACATTCGATCCGGGGAAGGCGCGAACATCGGTCAGGTGCACATCGAAAGGCGAGAAAAGCGGCGCCACCTCGCAGATATGCCGCCATGCTTCATTGGGAGGAACCAGTAGCGTACGTGGGGGCAGGATGCTGATGTGGGCGCGCAGGAAACACGTGGGAACAAGTTCCTGCCGCAGTTGATCAAGGAATGCCGCGAGGGGATTCGGGACGTAGCTGACCAGTGCGAAGGAATTGATCCGTTCCCGCTGGGTCGGATCACACAACATAACAGTGACCCTATTGTAACGCGGGTCCGGCCGTTTCGCCGCCGTCGTAAAGTACCACCGAGGGTGCCGGCGGTACAGCGGGCTCGGGAACCACCCAGTGGGCTTCTTCAAAGCCCGTGTATTTGCAGATGCGCAGCGCGCCGCTCTCGTCTTCCAGGACGTCGCCCACCATCAAAGGCTTCTCGGAACCGCGTGCCGACGCCCACGCGGCATAGGCCGACGAGGCTTCAATGGTGTCTGTGTCTTTCTCGTAGTCTTTCGGTTTGGCTGCCGTGATGCCGCTGGTGTGGGGCGTCAGGCGAAACTGTTGTCGCCTGTCTTCCCGCAGGCGGTGAATTTGAAAGCAGGGCATGGCGTACAGAGCCATTGTACTCGCAAAACAGGTGTTGTGGATTATGATTTGGCCATCCACTGGCGCGCGTCCATTTGGCCCTGTTCCATCCACCGCTGGATATTCGCTTCACGCCACACCATGGATTCCCGAAGCGAGCCTAGTGGACCGGCGGGCCGAATCTCACTCAGTTCGACCGACGCTGAAATTCTCGGACGCCGGTACGGGACCACGAATTGCAGCGTTCGCATACCGGCGGTCATTAACCGGGACGGCAGACCGGGAAGGCAGTTGATTGCTACGATTCGTTCCGCGCCCATTTCCGACGCTGCCCACACCGGCAACGCACCCAATAACCCGCCATCGGAATAGACGCGACCGTTGATACGGTACTGCCGAAGGATACATATCATTCCCACCGAGGCGGCCAGATGCTGCCATGTGACTTCCGGCCATTGAAACAAGCGCGGGCGCATTCGCAGCGTGTCGGTGGCCACTACGCCATATTCCATTTTTGGCCGGTAAGCGTCGTAGAGTTCGCGGATCATGGTCTCCAGCGGCGTGAATTCGAGGATGCCCTCCAGTGGACCGCGGGGAACCCGCCATCGGGGCTTCGACATCACGTGCAGGTCCAGCCAGCGGCGTTCGATTTCGTCAATCGGACAACCGGCCGCCACCATCCAGCCGTTCAGCGCTCCGATGGACGCACCGACGACGATGTCGGGCTTCAGCAGGGGCGCCAACTCGCGCCAAACCCCAACCTCCCAGGCGCCGAACAAACCGCCCGCGGAGAACACCACTGCGGTTTTCATTTCTCCATCTGCGGGGCGGCTGCGGTATCGACGAACCAATCCGCGTTCGCGTCGCCCCACGTTCCAATTTGCGCTGGATAGTGAAAGGGCTCGTACTGGCTATGGAGTACTTGTTGGAGGGCCTTCGCTTTGTCTGCGCCAGCCACCAGCATCAAAGTGTGCCGCGCAGCAGCGAGCGGGCCGGGCAGCAGCGTGACGCGCTCATACGGCGCCACGGGCACGGTTACCGCCGCGGCAATGCCGGTTGTGTCGCCGATCAATGGTTCTCCTGGAAAGAGGCTCGCGGTATGCGATTCGCCGCCCATACCGCGGTGCACGAGATCGAAAACCGGCACCACGCCGGGATTCGTTCCGAAAAACTGCTGGATATCCGCCACATAGCGCATGGCTGCCTCTTCCGCCGTCAGTTCGCCATGAATGCGATGCACGTTCTCCGCTGGAATCTTCGCGGGTGTAATCAAATCCTGGAACGCTAGCCGATAATTGCTCTTTTCGTCGTCGGGCGGCACGCGGCGCTCATCCACCTGAAACAAATGGACCCGCTTCCAGTCCACCGGGCAGGCCGCGAGGATGGGAAACATGATTGCCGGAGTGCTGCCACCGGATATAGCAAATGTCGCGAATTCAGCCTGGATCAGGCGTTTCGTCAGAAACTCCGCCGCCCGCAGGGCACAAGCGTGTGCCGCTTCAGAAGCGGTGGCATAGACATGGAGATTTGCATTCAGCATTCCGGTTCGAGTAACCTCAAGTACATTCTGAACCATGCCGACGCAGGCGGCATAGGTTACAGGGATTAACCTGATCGTTACGCTTAAGGGAATGGCCCTGATTAAAATTTCCGATTGGACCGCACACTCTGGCGCAGATAGCCTGAGGTATGGCAACCATGTGCGCTAGCGAGCCCCCTTCGTCGCAGGTCTCATTGCTGCATCGGATCAGCAGTGTGGTGAGTTCTCAGAGATCTCTGGATGAAATGCTGGGCGAGATTGTCGGACTTACTTCACAGGTAACCGACTGCGATGCTTGTCTCGTTTATTTGCTGGAACACGAAACGGCCGAGGTAGTACTGCGGGCTTCACAGGTTCCGCACGCTGCCGATCTCGGCAACCTGAGGATGAGAGTCGGCGAGGGAATCGCCGGATGGGTCGCTGAACACAAATCGGTAGTGGCCATCTCCTCAAACGCTCCCGCAGACGATCGATTCAAGTATTTCAAGGGCCTCGTCGAGGATACCCACCAGGCGATGCTCTCGGTACCACTGTTAACTGGTGGCGATGTGGTTGGCGTCATCAACGTTCACCATCGCGAACCCCATCAGTACACCGCCGACGAGGTGGCGCTGCTTACCTTTATCGGGGAACAGATGGGCGTGGCAGTAGCGAACTCCATGCTGTCCGAGCAGAATGCCCGGCTTCGGGAAGAAACCGAAGACATGAAACGGCAACTGGAAACGCGCAAACTCGTGGAGCGCGCGAAAGGATTGCTGCAGTCGCGGCACAGCCTGACTGAAGAAGAGGCGTATCTGCGCCTGAGGAACGAAAGCCGGCGTTTGCGGCGTCCGATGCGCGATTTGGCCGAGGCCATCATTCTGGCGGAAGACCTAAGCCGCAAGGCCGAGTCTTCGACCTAGTAGAATCCCCTACTGCGCTGTCAGGGATCCGCCGATATCCCTGACAGAGGAACCGGGGATGCCCTTCTCGAGCTACCAGCGCAGGATCATGACGGACGGGTTTTCGGCAACCCCGCTCGGCAAGTACGAGGATGTTCCGTTTCCCGAGGGCTCCACGATCAGTTTTGAAGTGGACCCAGCCATGTCCAGGCGCCGCGATAAGCTGATTTTTGAATGGCTTGGCGCGTCGTTCACAGCGCCCGGCTGGCTGATTCACGACAAGACCGAGCCTTACAATGGTTAGTTGATCCCGTTTCGGCCCTTCTTCCGCAATCCACATCTCGCCACCATCGCGGGCAACTACTGGCGCCGCAACCTCGACCCAGCCCGATTTCCGGTAACGGAGCGTCTGTTCGACACTGAGCCAGGCGTACGCGTGCTGGTTCATTCCCAGGTTCCGGTGGAGCCGCCTAAAGCCAACGCTGTCATCGTGCACGGCCTGGAAGGTTCGAGTAACGCTGGATATGCCTGTAGTCTTGCGCAGGCGCTGCTGGAGGCCGGTTATGCCGCGCATCGCTTCAATATGCGGAGTTGTGGCGGGACAGAATGCTACAGCGGCTCGACACTGTACCATTCCGGGCAGACGGGCGATTTGCGCGAGGTGATCCAACAGCTTGGGCAGGATGTTCCCTGCTTTGTCATCGGCTTCTCGCTGGGCGGGAATGTGGCGCTGAAGCTGGCGGCAGAGAATGTGCCAATCGCCGGTGTTTGTGCGGTATCCGCGCCGATTAACCTGGCGGCTTGTGTCCGGCAACTGCATCGACCTGAGAATCGGGTTTATGCAAACCGGTTTCTGAAGAGGTTGAAGGCTCGAATCGTGGCCAAGGAACGCCTGATTCCGGGGATTTTTGCGGTGGACAGGCTGCCGGAAGTGCGTACAATCCACGACTTCGACGATATTTTCACTGCGCCGGCATTCGGCTTCGGAACCGCGGACAATTATTACGCGACGCAGTCTTCCGCGAGGTTTCTGGACCGAATCCGCGTTCCCGCGCTGCTGGTGCAGGCCAAAGACGATCCGCTGATTCCATTTTCGGTGTTCGACCATCCGGCATTCGACGTGAATCCATGCCTGCGCCTGATTGCTCCCGAACACGGTGGGCACGTGGGATTTATCGCGCGTGGGAAGCCCAGATTCTGGGTGGATCAGGTTATCGTGGAGTGGATGGAACACGTTGGCAAAGAAATGCGTTATCCATCACAGGACCCCTCTACTCCATGACCGGCACCGCATCCTTCGGCGAGGCCGCTGCCATAGCCGCAGACTCATTGCGCAGCAGCAAGATGCGCAGTTTTCTCACCTTGCTGGGCATCATTCTAGCCACCACGACGCTGATTGCGGTCATGTCCATGATTCACGGCATGGATGTGTATATCGCCAATAATCTGTCGGACATGGGGACCGACGGCTTTCGCGTGGTGCGGATGGCCTTTATCGGCAACTTCGATCCGAAGAAATTTCTGGCGATGCAGAAGCGCAATCCGCAGCTCAGCGTCGACGAGTTTGAGTTTCTGAAGAGCCGCGCCACCCTCTCCCGCGAGATGGGGATGCAGGTGAACCGCAACGTGACGGTTGCGTATCAGGGTGACAGCCTGGATGACATTACCCTGACCGGGGCGAGCGCAAACTACGGAATCCTGGATAATGTGGAGCTGACGAGCGGCCGGTTCATCACCGAAACCGAAGACGAACGCCATCTGCCAGTGGCGGTGATTGGATCCGACATCGCGAACCGATTCTTCGCGGGTGTCGATCCGCTGGACAAAGTGATTAAGGCGGATGGCCGGCAACTGAAAGTGGTGGGAGTGGCGAAGGCGAAGGGAAGCGTTTTCGGCCAGTCGCAGGATGGATACGTGCTCATTCCGATTCACACGTACTTCCAGTATTACGGCTCGCGAACCGGCATTCGTTATGTGGCAAGAGCTCTGGATCGCGACACGATTCAGCGAGCCGAGGAGGAAGCCAGCATGCTTCTTCGCGCCTATCGCCACCTGCGGCCCAACCAGGACGATACGTTCAGCGTGGTTTCCTCCGATGCGCTGCTGACGGCCTGGGATCAACTCACCGGGGTGATAGCATCCACCGCGGTAGCGATTGTTTCGATCTTCATGGTGGTGGGCGGCGTGGTGATCATGAACATCATGCTGGCGGTGGTGACGGAGCGCACGCGCGAGATCGGCATTCGCAAATCGCTGGGGGCGCGGCGCGTGGATATTCTGAA
>Ga0265325_10001384_pt1 | contig 17111 bp, 12 predicted proteins | sample 41420metaG_FD_202090 | JGI IMG/M metagenome (GOLD analysis project Ga0265325, IMG submission 202090) | Rhizosphere microbial communities from Carex aquatilis grown in University of Washington, Seatle, WA, United States - 4-14-20 metaG | ecosystem: Host-associated > Plants > Roots > Rhizosphere...
CGCGGAGGCGAAGGCCCGGTCCAATCTGCGGGGTCTCGGGGAAGCGATTGCCCGTGGAACGGCGCAGCTCGAGGCGCGCGCGGCTGCGATGAGCGGAGCGAACGAGGTGCTGGCCGCGCTGGCCCTTTCGGCGGCCGTCGCCGCGTCGCGCGTTCCCTCGTTCGGCGCCGTCGCCGACGGACGCACGCTGCTCGCGTTCGCCGTCGCGTTCTTTCTCGCCTATCGCCCGCTACGCGAGCTCACCGATGCCCGGCTCGCGCTGGCGCGCGCTGCCGTGGCGTACGACGGACTTCGCCCCACCCTGGGCGACGGAGCGCCGCCCTCGGCGCCGCAGGATCTCTCGGAGGCCCCGAAGCCCCGCGCCTGGCCATTGGCGGCGCTCGAGCTGCGGGGCTTGGGCCTCGTCAGGGGTGCCTGTGGCCCCCTGACGTTGCGGATCGAGCCGGGAGCGATTGTCGTCATTGCGGGCCCCACGGGCGTCGGCAAGACGACGCTGCTCCGGACTCTGCTTGGGTTCGAGCGGCCCGCCTGTGGGGAGATCCTCTTCGGTGGCCTGTCCATCGGCGACGCGCCGGCAGGTCTCGAAGAGCGTCCGTTCGCGTGGGTGCCCCAAGATGCGCCTTTGCTCGCCGATACGCTCGACGCCAACATTTCCCTTGGGACGCCCCAGCGCGCTGCGCGCTCCGCCCTCGAGCCCATCGGCGCGGCGCATCTCGTGCAGGCCCTGGAAGGAGCCCGCCTCGGCGCGGGGGGACGCCCCGTGTCTGGAGGGGAACGGCAGTGGATTGCGCTCGCCCGCGCAATCGCCACCTGCCAGCCCGTACTTCTTCTCGACGAGCCCACGAGCGGCCTCGACACGTTGGCCCAGCAGCGCGTCCTCGAAGCCGTCGCGGGTCTCCGTGGCCGTCGCACCGTGGTCTTGGTCACCCACCGGCCGGAGCCGGTCGGCGTCGCCGACCTCGTCGTGCGTCTCGAGTGGGGCGGTCCGCTGCCGCAGGCTGCGTGAGGGCCGTCACAAGCTGCGCAAGTCGATGCGCGGCGGCAAGAGCAGCCTGAGGGGCGGACCATCTTCTATCTGCGCCTCGCGCGCCCGAAAGACGTCGCCATCGAGAACGTAGCCGCCGGCCGGAGCGCGATGGGCGATGCGCAGCGAGCGGGCGAGGACGTCGATTCGCGGATCGCCCCGCAAAGGGCGCCCGGCCAAAACCCGGGGCAACTGCGGCCCGAGGGCGTGGGGCGGCAGGCCGCTGGCAACGACGTGGAAGCGGCCCTTCACCTCGCCTGCCCGGTACGCGGCGATCAGGTGAAGCCCTACGTCGCGGACGACGCTCGCCAGAAGCAGGCTCCATTCGTCGCCAGCCGGCGGCCCGCCGTCGATCGAGACTTCGCATCGGGTCGGTTCGAGAACGCTCCGCGCGAAGGGAAGACCGAAGAAGGACCCCGCGAATACGCGCGCCGCAATCCGCGCGGCGGTCACGAGCCCCTGCCTCGGGGCCCGGTCGTACGTGTCGAAGAAGCGGGCGACCAGCCCCGCTCCGAAGATGAAGCCCACGCGTTCGCCGCCGACGTCGTCGCGCACGCGCAGCGTCGCCCGGCCCTCCCTGCGGGCGGCTCCGCTGCACGCGGCGAGGACGATGCGCTCGGTCCAGCGGCGCTGCCCGCCGATGATTCCGAAGTTTCGAGCAACCGTGCAAACCGTACCGCAGGGCGCAAGGGCGATCGGCGGCAGCTCACCGCCACATGCGCGCGAGAGAGCGCTTATCCCGGCCATATGCGACCCGTCGCCTCCGGCGAGGACGACAGCGTCGGTCGAGCGGGCCGCGATCTCGCGCGCGACGCGTTCGAGGTCGTGCAACGTTCGAGTCTCGTGGACGCGTGCGTTTCCACGTCGCGCGGCCGTCCAGAGGGTTCTCCGGAGGGCGGTGTCACTCGCGAGTTTCCGTGCGTTTGGATTGACGATGACGTCGACGGTCATGAGATCGAAAGGCGCGGGGGCGACGCCAAGCCGGCGTGCCGCTCGGGCTCCAACTATGGTGCATCCGTTGGCGAGCGGCACTACCATCGCCGCCCCCGTGGCGTCTTGGCGACTCAGCTTCTCGGCGGCGTTCGTGGTCACCGCTGCCGCATGCGCCGCATCGCCCGGCGAGCGCGCCGTCGAGCGCCGGGATTTTGCCGCGTTGCGCCTGGTCCTCGCGGAGCGCGAAAAGGCGGGGGATCTGTCGAACGCCGAGGCGGCGCGCCTCGCTCGGGCCGTGGCCGAGCGAGATCTGCGGGCCGCATCCGCCGCCGATGCGGTCGATTTCGTCCGCGACGCCCGCCCGTGCGCGCGCGAGCTCGACGACGCGCTCGCTTCGCGCATGGCCATCCACGACGAGGCCGGCGCCCAGGCGGCGCTCGCGCGCATCGACGGCGGCGGCATCCAACCGGTCGAAGCCCGCGCATTCTTCGACGACCCCGACTCGGCTTGGCGCGCCGTGGGCGCGCGGTCCCTCGTCCGGCCGGAACAACACGACGCGCGCCTGCGCGCCCTCCTCGATCCCGATCCGCGCGTGCGACGCGAAGGAGCCCGCGCGGCTCTCGACGCGAAGTCCCCCGCCGATGTGGCCGCCCTCGCGGAGGCTGCCCGCGTCGACCCGACCCCGATCGTCCGAACCGAGGCCGTGCGCGCGATCGCCGCCATCCCTTCGACGGCGAACGGCGGAACCGTCCAGGCCTTGCGGGACGTTTGGGAATCGGCGGACGACGGACTCCGGGAAGACATCGCGCTCGCGTGGGCAGGAGCCCCCTTGTGGGGGTCTGGCGGGCGCGAGGCGCTGCGGGTCCTCGTCGCCTCCGAACACAGTCCCGCGGCGATCGACGGCGCGGCGGCCGTGCTCCGCCACCGCGACGCGACCGTCGAGGAGGTTGGAGCGGCGGTCGGGCAGTTGGAGCGAGCCATCGAAAGCGGGCCCGTCGAGCGACGTTTGCAAGCGCTCGCGCAGGCTCCGCTGGAGCGCCCGGAGCTCTTGGCGGCGGTGCGCGCGGCGGCGGAGAGCGACGACTCGGAGGTTCGTGTGGGCGCGCTGGTTCGCCTCTTGGAGACGAAAGACGGGCGCGTCGTGGAAAGGCTCGAGGCGCTGGCACGTCCCGGATCGGCCGTCGCGGCGAGAGCGCGCTTTGCGCTGGCGCTCTCGAGCGATCGGCGCGTTCAAGCGTGGATCGAGCTCGACTTGGGAGCCGACCGCCCCGAAGCCCGTCTCGCGGCGGCGACGGAGCTCGCCGCCATGGGCCGCGCGGGCCGGGCCGCGCCCCTCTTGGCCGACGGGGATGCGCGCGTCCGACTGCGGGCCGCATGCACGATAATCGCGGCGGCGCGGCGCTGACTCGCGCGGGGGGGGGCCACGCCTCCCGGGCCTGAGGGCCGCCGTGGACCGACGGGAGGTCGCGTTCTCCACGCTCAGAGGCGGCCGATTGTTCCCTCTGGGACCCCGCACTCGGTGACATTAATTGTCATGCCGACGATCTAACCGCGCGAAACGAGGTCCATAATGGAAAAGCTCAAAAAAAAGGCAAACGATGGATTGACCACGATATTTCGACTGGATTAACGTGCACATCATTCGAGCGATCGTGCGGAGGTTGCCGCCACGATCTTCGTTGAAGGCAAAGAGAAGCTCGGCGCAGGACGGGCACCGAGCGGTGGAGTCGGGCGAGGCACGGGACCCCTTCGCGCTGCGGTCTCTGCGGGAGTGGTTTGTCGGGGACGGGCCAGGACGACACGTGCGGGGCGCAGCCTCGGCGAGGTCAACACCTGAAGGAGCCGAGCATGGACGCGAAGCAGGAACCGATGGGCGACGAACAGGAGGCGGCCACTCCGGAGGCAGGGGAGGCTCAGCCCCTGACCGAGGGAGCGCTCGCGCTGGAGGTCGACCCCGCCGCCGCCCCCGTGACCCGAGAGCAGCGGCGTTCGCGGCGCAAGCGGGCCGTCCGGGCGCGCACAATCAGTGTCAAGAGGATGACCAAGCGCGAGCTCGAGCTCGGTCGCCTCCTCTATCCGGACGAGGAGATCGACCGCCCTCGGTCGCGGGCCGACTGCCTCGAGGGCGCGAGACCGTGCCCGTTCGTCTCCTGCCAACACCATCTTTACTTGGATGTTTCGGCCCGAACCGGCGCAATCAAGGTCAACTTTCCGGATCTCGACGTCTGGGAGATGTCCGAGACCTGCGCCCTGGATGTCGCCGACCGCGGCGGCACGACGCTGGAGGAGGTCGGGGCGATCATGAACCTGACCCGCGAGCGGATTCGGCAGGTCGAAGTGAAGGGTCTGGCGAAACTCGCTGCACTTCGAGACATGACCGCGCTTCGCGACTACGTCGACGAAGGGCCCACCGGCAAGCGACGCCTCCCGGTGCTGACGACAGAGCGATCCGACGAAGAAGACGAGGAGCCGGAGGAGAGCACGGACGAAGAGCCCGTGGAGGACCTGGCCGGCGCCGAGATCGACGACGTCGATCCCTCGTAGCGTTTCGTCGGACACGGCGATAGAGGCGCATTGACCGCGCCTCCGGGTCGAGGTAGCTCGCGCGCTACGATGTCCATCCGCACGGCGCTCGTCTCGGTATCCGACAAGTCTGGGCTGGCCTCCTTCGCACGAGCCCTGGCCGATCACGGCGTACACATCCTCTCGAGCGGAGGAACGGCCAAATCGCTCTCCGCGGAAGGGATCGCCGTCGAAACGGTCGAGACCTACACGGGTTCGCCCGAAGTGATGGACGGCCGCGTGAAGACGCTCCATCCGCGGGTGCACGGAGGGATCTTGTCGCGCGGCGAGCGGGACCGGCACGACCTCGATCGGCTGGGGGGTCGCGAAATCGACCTCGTGGTCGTCAATCTCTATCCGTTCGAGCGCGTCGCGGCGGACCTCGCGTCGACGCGCGATCACATCGTCGAAAACATCGACATCGGCGGCCCGTCGATGGTGCGCTCGGCGGCGAAGAATCACGCGCGCGTCACCGTCGTGTGCGACCCCCAGGATTACGGGCTCGTGCTCGACGAGATCGCCAGGCTCGGCGACACGACTCCCGCCACGCGGGCCAAGCTCGCGGCGAAGGCGTTCGCGCATACCGCGGCGTACGACGGCGCGATCAGCGGGTACCTGTCGTCGCTGGAACCCGACGGCAGCCGGTCGATCTTTCCGCGATACCTCACGCTGCCGTTCGAACGCGCCTACGGCCTTCGCTACGGCGAAAATCCGCACCAAGCCGGCGCCTTCTATGTCGAGCGGGGCGCGGCGCAGGGGTCGCTGGCTTGCGCCCAGAGCATCGGCGCGGGCGGCAAGGAGCTGAGCTTCAACAACCTGGTCGACGCCGACGCCGCGCTCGACGCGGTCCGCGAGTTCGAGCATCCCGCGGCGGTCGTCGTCAAGCACACCAACCCCTGCGGCGTGGCGGTGGGCCAAACGCTGGCCGACGCCTACCGGAACGCGAGAGAGGCAGACCCGCTGAGCGCCTTTGGTGGGATCGTGGCCCTCAACCGCGAGGTCGACGAGGCGACGGCTCGCGTTCTGGCGGAGACGTTCCTCGAATGCGTCGTCGCGCCGTCCTTTTCCCCGGCGGCGCTGGACGTCCTGCGCGCCAAGAAGAATCTCCGACTCCTCGCCACCGGCGGATGGCTGCCCGCCGAGCACGCCGCGCTCGCGTACAAGCGGGTCGGCGGAGGCCTGGTCGTACAGAACCGCGACGCCACGGCGGCCGGCGAGGTGACCCGCGGCAAGATCGCGACCAAGCGCCCTCCGAGCGCCGACGAAGCGCACAGCCTGGAGTTTGCCTGGCGCGTCTGCAAACACGTGAAATCGAACGCGATCGTACTCGCGCGGGGCGAGGTCACGGTCGGTGTCGGCGCCGGCCAGATGTCGCGCGTCGTTTCCGTGCAGATCGCGTGCGAGAAAGCCGGCGCCAAGGCGCGCGGGAGCGTGCTCGCGTCCGACGCGTTCTTTCCCTTCCCCGACGGGGTCGAGGCAGCGGCACGCGCCGGCGTCACCGCCATCGCACAGCCGGGCGGGAGCGTGAACGATCCCGACGTGATCGCGGCGGCCGACGCCGCCGGTCTGGCAATGGTTCTCACCGGAGTTCGTCACTTCCGGCATTGAGAGGTTCGACGGCGCGAAACGGCCGCAGGTTTGTTGGCCGTTTCTCGCTCGGTGTGGCTACTGCCATGGGCGATGGCCGCGATAACCGAGAGCTGTAGCGTCTGTGGGGCGCGCTTCGACGTGCAGTTTCGCTACCAGATGGAAGAGCGCGACGGGGGGTTCGCGTTCTTCTGCTCGCACGCCTGCCACGGCAAAGCCGTGAGCGGAGCGACCAGCGGCGGCGCGACGTGTTCGGCATGCCAAAAGCGCTTTTGCGTGGAGCTCGTGTCGCAGGTCGTGCGCGTGCGCGGCGAGCTGCGGCACGCATGCTCCGAAGACTGCCGCCGTCAGATCCTCGCCGAAGCCGGCGGCGCGAGGCTCGGAGCGATGGCGCCGGCCCGCGATTTGGCGCCGCCGGAGCCGCCGGTCGCGCTGCCGTCGCCTCCGGCCGGCGACGTGCCCGCAGCTCCTGTCTCGATGCCCACCATTCCCGCCGCAGCCCGCACACCGCGGCGCATCCACGCGCCGTCGCGCCTCGCCGTATTCAATCACAAGGGAGGCACGGGAAAGACCACGACGTCGGTGAGCCTCGCGGCGGGGCTCGCCTCCCGCGGTCTGCGCGTCTTGCTGGTCGACACCGACTCCCAGGGCAACGTCGGCGTGTCGCTCGGCGTCAAAGCCGAAAAGACCCTTTATCACGTGCTCGTCATGGGCGTTCGGGCGAGCGACGCGGCGATTCGCGTTCGGCCGAATCTCGATCTCGTCGTCTCGAACGAGACGCTGGCCGCCGCGGAGCTCTATCTGGCTGGACGCCAGAACCGGGACCGCATTTTGCGCGATCGCCTCGCGTCCGCGTTCGATCAATACGACGTCATTTTGCTCGACTGCTCCCCGTCCCTTTCTCTCTTGAACCAAAATGCCCTCGTCGTGGCCGACGGGATCATCGTGCCGGTCGCCTGCGATTTTCTGTCGCTCGTCGGAGTTCGCCAGGTGGTCAAGACGGTGAAGAACGTCAATTCGCTGCTGCACCACCCCGTCCAGATTCACGGCGTCTTGCCGACCTTCTACGACTCGCGGGCGCGCATCTGCCGCGACGCGGTCGACGCGCTGCGCGAGCATTTCGGGGACCGCGTTCTTCCTCCCATCCGCCAAGCGACGCGCCTGAAGGAAGCCCCGGCGCAGGGGAAGTCCATCTTCGAATTCGCCCCGGAGTCGACCTCCGCACAAGACTACGAACAAGTGGTCGACTTTCTCGTCAATGGACCTCGGGCCGCGATGTCGACCGCGGCGGCTGTGTAAAAAAAGGAGAACGGGAAATGGCAGCGCGGGACGGAGAGACAGGGCTCGGCACCGCCAGAGTGCTCGACGCGGACGAGGTGCAGGGGGTCCTGTCCGGATCGTTCTACGCGCACGAATCCGCCGAGGTCGAACGCTCGCGCAAGCCCACCGCCCCTGCGCCGAAACCCTCCCACTACAAGGTCATCTGCATCTCGCTTTACACCAAGGACCTCGAGCACCTCGACACCCTCGTCGACGAGCTCAAGGCGCGCGGAATCACCAAGGCGAACCGCAGCGCGCTCATCCGGGTTGCGCTCGATCAGCTCGACCTGGACAAGGTTCCTCGCGGTCTTTGAGCAGCGCCCAGAAGTCGCGCATGTCCGCCGGGAGCGGCGCTTCGATGACGAGGCAATTGCCGGTCACGGGATGCGCCAGCTCCAATCGAGCGGCGTGCAGAGCATGCCGAGCCATCTGCAACATCGCGTGGTCCTCGGGCGTGAGCTCGCCGTCCGCCGCTCGCGCGAACGCGCGCTCGTCGGGGCCGTAAAGCTTGTCGCCGACCACCGGGGCCCCCAGCGCCGCCAGATGCACGCGGATTTGGTGCTGGCGCCCTGTCTCCAGTCCACAGTGGACGAGCGCGTACGCTCGACCCTCCAGCCCCGATCGGACCTCCCGCACGTCGATGACGGTCGCGGCATGAAGCCCTTCGGGCGCTTCGCTCGTGCGCATCTTCACGCGCAGCGGGTTGGCGATGTCCATCTCGAGGTTGCGCACGTACCGAAAGCAGGTCGCGCCGTCGCCGCGGTCGGGCACGCCCCACGTGAGGGCGGCGTACGTCTTGGCGATCTCGCGGCGTTGCTCGAGCTGTTTTTTGAGCAAACGATCGCAGGCCCGGGTCTTCGTAATGAGCATGACCCCGCTCGTTTCGCGATCGAGGCGGTGGCCGAGCGACAGAAATTCGCTGTCCGGGCGCGCTGCCTGAAGCACCTTGATGACCGTGTTCCGGTGGTATCGCGCCGTCGGGTGCACTGGCAGAAGCGCCGGCTTGTCGATCGCCAGCAGGTGTTCGTCTTCGTAGAGCACAGGGAGATCGACGGGGGCGGGTGTCTCGTCCCAGGGGGCGCGCCAGAGCAAGATGTGCTGATCGGGCTGCACGCGGTGGTTCGGATCGAGCTTGCGGCCTCCCGCGTCGTACGCGCTGGCGCGCACGATCGATTGGGCGCGCGTGCGGCTCGTCCGGTGCAGCTGGTCGCGCATGAAAACGTCGAGGCGCTGCCCCGCCACCTCCGGCGGCGCTCGGAACACGGAGACGACCGCCTCATCCGTCATCCCGGCGGGACGCGTATAGCGGACCTCCGACGCGCGCAGTCGCGACATGCGCCCCCAGCATAGTGCATCGATCGCCTCGAATCGATCCGCGGGGCGTCCCCTCCCCGGCGTGGTAGAAGGCGCTCCGCCATGGAGATCACCTTCGTCACGACCGAGCTTTCCCCGTTCGTCAAGGTCGGAGGCCTCGCGGACGTCTCTTCGGCCCTGCCCAAGGCGCTTCGAACGCTGGGCCACGCCGTCACCATCGTCATGCCGAGATTCCCCGCGCTCGAGAAGCACGGCCTGCTCCTCGCGCGCCGCCTCACGCCGCTGCGCTTTTCCCTCGGGGACCGCGCGTTCGAAGTGACCGTTTTCGACGGTCGGCTCGCGTCGCAAGTGGACCTCGTCGTGGTCGACGCCCCCGGACTCTTCGATCGAGCAGGCGTCTACGGCGAGCGCGGCGAAGACTACCCGGACAACGCGCTCCGCTTCGCCGTCCTTTCGCGCGCCGCCGCCGAACTCGTGCGCCAGCGGGTCGCCGGCGGCAGGACGGTCGACGTCGTGCACTGCAACGACTGGCCTACCGCGCTCGTGCCGACCTATCTCCGCGCGTTGGCCGCCGAAGTACCGGCGCTCGCGGCCGTCCGTACAGTCCTCACCATCCACAACGTCGCCCATCAGGGTGTCTTTCCCAAGGATGTGCTCCCGATGCTGGGCATCGGCTGGGAGGCGTTCACCGTCGACGGGGTGGAGTTCTACGGCGGCATCAACCTGCTCAAACAAGGCATCCTCACCGCCGACGTCCTGACCACCGTGAGTCCGACCTACGCCCGCCAGATTCAATCGCCGGAGTACGGCGCGGGACTCGACGGGGTGCTCCGGAGTCACGGCGAGGCGCTGCTCGGAATCACCAACGGAGTGGACTACGCCGTTTGGAATCCCGCGACCGACGCGGCCCTCGTGGCTCGTTACGACGCGGAGGACACCACGAACAAAGCTCGCTGCAAGGGTGCCCTTCAGAAGGAAGTTGGCCTGCCGCTCGATGCGCACGCACCGCTCGCGACATTCGTCGGGCGCATCGTCGAGCAAAAGGGCACCGACCTGGTCGTCGGCATGATCCCGAAGCTCCTGCGAGGAACGGAAGCGCAAATCGTCGTGGCCGGCGAGGGCGAGGGTGCGCTCGTTTCATCGTTGGAAGCGGCCGTGGCCAAGTCCCACGGACGGGCGGCGTACGTGGGAGCGGCGAGCGAAGGGCTCGTGCACCGCATCTTCGCCGGCGCCGACCTGGTCCTCGTTCCGAGCCGCTACGAACCGTGCGGCCTCGTGCAAATGTTCGGGCAGCGCTACGGCGCTCTCCCTGTCGCCCACGCGACGGGCGGCCTGGTCGACACGATCGTCGACTGCGACGCACAGCTCGAGACCGGAACGGGATTCCTGTTCGGCGAACCCACCGCCGATGCCCTCTTGGCGGCGACCGAGCGCGCGGTCGCCGCGCGTTCCCTACCCCGGTGGCCCGCGCTCGTGCGCCGCTCGATGCGCCTCGATCGCGGCTGGGAGCGTCCGGCCCGGCGCTACGAACAAATCTACCGGTAGAAGCCCGGCGCTTTTCGTCGATAGCTTCGCGATCCCGGCGTCGAGCGTGCTCGCGTACGGTCGTACGCTCCGCGCGCTCGCCGCCGGCCTCGCTCGCTCTCGCCGAAAATCGCCGGGCTTCTACTCGCGGCTCCGTCGCTCGGGTCCTTGGCTCTGCTTCTACTCGCGGCTCCGTCGCTCGGGTCCTTGGCTGGAATCGGCGGACTTCTGCGGCGGACTCCGGGCGTCCTTTGGCCTGTTCGATTGGTCGAGAGGCAAGTCCAATGGTCGGCGCGGCCTTTCCGATTGGCTAGGTTTCGTTTCCAACAGTCCCTCCTACGCTTCGTTTGAGGCGGCGGCTGCTCCAACGGTCGGAGTTTCGTTTTCAATCGGCGACGCGTCGATTCCGATGGTGCGTGGCGCGGTTGTTCTTGGGAATGCGTCTGCTCCAGTCGTCTGGGTGACGCCTTCAATCGAAGAGGCGGCCCTTCGAACGGTTCGCGCGACGTTTCTCGTTGGGAGCGCGTCCGTTCCAAGAGATTGTGCGCCGTTTCTCGTCGGGCACGCGGCGGTTCCAAGCGTTTGTGCGGCGTTTGCTCTCGAAGAAGCCGCTCTCGTCGTGGACCCCGCTCAAAACCCAGGGAAATATTGGCCTTTGTTCGAAGGGGGTGACCGATCTACGACGAGCTTCGCTCCTTCCACCTGCTTAATCGAGAAGGGCCCGATCCGATCGCGATGATTCTTGGTCGGCTACGCCGGGTCGACGGCGTGGACCGACCGCAATGCTTTCGCGAGCCACGATGTTCGCAGCGCCACGCGGGAAAGGACGACGCCCTGATGAAGGACGGCGAGCAGAATCAGTGGGCCGCCGCCACGGCCCCCCACGCGCGCAGCCACGGCGGCGGCGGCCAACACCGGAATCCAAGACGTGACCGCGCGCCACGCCCACGACCACCAGAGGGGCAGCGGAGCTCGCCCAAAGACGCGCGCGCCGAGGCCGAGCGCACGCCACCCGGTCAGCCGCCGGCACAGAACCGCTGCTCGCGCCAGGTCGTGCATCACGCCGACTCCCGAGGCCGCGATCGCGAACACGACGGCGATCGCGGCGGCCACGCGGTCCGCTCGCTGCTCGCCCCAGCCGTCGTGCAGCCACGCTTGCGCTCCCTCCGCGATGAGCACACCGAGAACGACGGTGGCCGCTTGCGCCAGGCCGACCACGAGCAAGAGCCAGAGCAGCGACGGCATCGCGCGCACCGCGCCCCCGGCGCTGCCCACGAAGCCCACGGGACGCCGATCCGCCTTCGTGTAGGCGATTGCGACCATCGCCGCGGCGGCCGGCAAGAGCCCGACCGTCGCGCAGATGCCGAGCGCCATTTCCGCGGTGGTCGCGATCGGGGCCAGCCCCCGCGCGCCGTGCCACAAAAAATCGAGAAGAGCGTGGCCACCCGAATCCCAGAGCGGCCCGTCGCGCCGCGGAGGCGTGCCGTAAATGGAGGCGACGAACGATGCCGCCGGCCAGCTGACGACGACGGCGAGCGCGCTCTGCCAGCCCCACAAGCCCGCGAGCGCCCACGGATGGCGGCGCGCCCGCATCGCCGTCGGTCTCCGCAGCAAGAGCCGACTCACGGCGAAACCGCTTGAAGCGCCAGCTGCATCCAGTACGTCGCGCGCTCGAACGTCCGCGGCGCCCATCGGCCCGCGCTCGAGACTGCACCGACGTTGTTTCCGAGGTTCATGTCGACGAGCACGCGGTCGTCAGGGTCGACCACGGCCGACCGAAGCGCGGACGCGCCGTGCCACGCCCACCTCTGCCACTCTCCTTCCCCGTCCCAATGCTCCCGGCGCGTCGAACCGTCCGCGAACGTCAATTCCACGTCGACGGGGAACGACAGCGTTCCGCGCCTGCGCACTAGGACGAAGCTGTCCCACCCCCCCTCGGCGCTGGCGCCCGGATCGACCTTTTCCCGTTTGCCGTCTCGGTCGAACACGCCCGCCAGGCGCTGCGCTTCCTGCGTCCCGACTCCGTCGACGGCGTAGTCCACCCAGCCCTTGTCGAAGAGCGCCGTACGAAGCGTCGACGCGACGCGCGGTCCCATCGCGTCCCGAAATGCTTCGAGGAGGCGCTCCGGTTCGGGATGCTGGAATCGGTTGCGGCGCGCGTACGCGCCCAAGGCGCGCGCCACGGACGCATCGCCGTAGACCCGAGCCAGCGTCTCGACGACCGAGGCCGTGCGCGCGTAGACCAGGCGCGCGTAGCTCGAACCGTTCGAGAAGGCGCTCGCGGACTGCGCGACGGGCTCGTCGTGCACCGCCATGTTCCCGCCGACGGCCTGCACGGCCGCGTCGCTCGCCCGCAGACCCGCGAAATCCACGGCCGAACCTTCGCCGCGCCATTTGGCCATCGCGTCGATCTCGGCAAACTGGTTGATGCCTTCGTCGAGCAGCGGCCAGGAGAGCTCGTCGGTCGCCACCATGCCGTAGAACCACTGGTGCCCGAGCTCGTGGATGGTGACGATCTCCGGCGTGAGCACCGCGGGGGGATCCCACCACGCTCCGTCGCTCGTGATGAGCGTGGGGTACTCCATTCCGCCCGCTTCTCGCGCTCCCTCGGGCGGATGGACGAGCGTCAAGACGTCGTACGGATAGCGGCCGTAGCGCGCCCCGTAGTACGGGAGCGCGAAGCGTACCGCGGCGAGCTCGCGCCGCGCCACCGGCCCGTAGCCCGGGGGGTAGAGCACGGCCACCCGAACCCCACCTATCTCGTCTCGAAGGGTTTCGAACCTGTCCCAGGCCGTCCACGCGAAATCGTGCACGTCTCGCTGCACGTGACGTTCGACGCGTCTTCGGTTCTCGATCCGCGACTCGACGAGCGGTCCGGTCGCGCCGATCGTGAAGCCCTCGGGGACGTCGATCGTCACGTCGTACGTGCCGAAGTCCGCGTAGAACTCCGACAGGTGATGGAAGGGAAAGTGCGCCCAGCGACCGTCGCGCTCGAGCCGCGCGATCTTCGGAAACCACTGGCCGACCATGTGAAAACTACCCCAGTAGCCCGTGCGCTCGACGACCGCGGGCAGCTTGTCGTCGAAGACGACCTCGAGTGTCGCGCTCTCGCCGGGCGCGACCGCGCGGGACAACGGCACGCGCGCGTCGGTTTCGTCGGTCTCGCCCGGCCGATGGAGCTCCGCGACGGGCCACAGCTCGGTCGCCGTCCCGTCCGGATCGCGCAGCGCCAACCGGCGAACGTCGACCCAACCCCAGTCCTCCGGAGGACTGCTGCCGCGCCCCCCGACCCGCTCCCGGAGAAACGTGGATTGCTCGTTCTTGAATGCGTTCAGATAAAGGTGCAGCCAGAGCTCGCGGACGGGCGCCAAGCTCGTATTGCGCCAAACGATCGTCCCCTCGCCGTGGACCATGTGGGTGACTGGGTCGAGCGTCGCGCGCAGCGTGTAGTCGACGACGTCGTCGGCATGCTCCGGCAAGGCCGAGTCATCGAACGGAGGAGCGACAAGCCCCGGGGGCGCCGAAGCCGGGGGCTCGCCGCCGAGGAGCAGCGCGGAGATCAGGGCGAAGCCGGGGGCCCATCGCACGGGGCGTATCATCCGCCGCGCCCGCGACCGGTCGCAAGGCGTTATGCTGTGGGCGCGCGTCTGCGCGAGGCACGCGCGTGAGACCCGTGAGCGCCGTCCCGAACGCCACCGTCCTGATCCGCGAGGCCCTGGCAGGGACCGGCGTCGAGCTCGTCGCGTCGTGCGGCGCCGAGGCGTACGACGCCGCCGCGCCCCCCGCGTATCGGTCCGGCGTCTGGCTGCCCGGAGCGCGCGGCCTCATCGTCGCAGGCAGCGCCGGGCCCGCTCTGTGGCGGCGGTTCCGGGAAGACATGCGCGGCGAGCGGGCGAAATGGGACCAGCCGCATCCGCTCGACCGATTCGTCTCGGCGATCCTCGCGCGGGGCGATGCGGCCCTCGAGAGCGCCGGCGTCCGGTTCCGCCGCTTCGAGGCCGCGTTTCACGCCAACCCGCGGGTCGATTTCGTCGCGATGGCGCGGCTGGTCAATCTCGGGAGGCCGGGCCCCTTCGGGATGCTGATCCACCCGGAGTATGGCGCGTGGTGGGCCCTGCGCGGGGCGTGGCTGGTCGACGCCGAGGTCGATCCCCCGCTGGCCATCCGTCCGCCGTGCGACGGGTGCCCGGCGCCGTGCGTCGGCGGCTGGTCGCACGCGGGGGCCGCCGCCACGGTGGAGGTGCGATCGCGGTGCGTCGTCGGGCAAGAGGCGCGGTACGACGAGGAGCAAATCGCCTATCACTACGACCGCGCGGCCACGGTGGCGCGGTTGCGGGGCGGGGCGGATTGAAGCGAGAGTGGCGCCTGTCGGCGGTGGGGGCGATTGCGGGTACGATGCTCGGATGGGACAGCGGAGCCGCACGGAGACGGTGGCGTCGGTCATCGCGGCGTTGCTCGCGCGCCGCACGTGGTCGCAGGCCGATCTCGCACGGGAGATCGGCGTACGGACCGAAGCCCTGCGCAAGGTGCTCGAGGAGCTGAGCGCGGGGGGGATTCCCGTCCAGAGCGAGAGGGACCACCCGCACGTCTACTGGAGCCTCCCCAAGACATGGTTCCCGGGCGGTGTCCTCTTCAAGAAGGACGACGTCCCGGAGCTTTTGCGCCAGCTCCGGCGACTGCCTCGCAGCAAGGCGCGTGAGCGGCTCCTGGCGGTCCTCGTGGAGCAGCTCCCGGCTCGAGAAAAGGGGATTGCCGAGGCCCCGGTTCTTTCGCGCGAGGCGAGCGAACACGAAGAGCAGCACGTGCCGGCCGTGGAGGACGCCGCCGTCCGAAAAGTGCCGCTCTCCATGCGGTATCTCACGGCAAGCCGCGGCAGGATCAGCGATCGACACGTCTCGGTTCACCTGGTCGACGTTGGCCCGCCCGCGCGTTTCATCGCGACGTGCCATCGCAACGGCGACCTTCGATGGTTCCGAGTCGACGGCATCGTCCATGCGCGCCTCGATGAGCGCGAGGCGTTCCGGGAGTGCGCCGTGAGCGCCGTGGCCGCGTTTCGTGCCGCGAGCCTCGACGGATACAAGGGGGAAGGGTCTCCCGTCGCGTGCTCGTTTTTCGTGCGCGAACCGGAGTCGAACTGGGTCGCGAACAGCCTTCTCGAGGGAATGCGGGTAGAGAGTTTGCACCATGGGATCCGCGTCACCATCGAAACGAGCGCAGTGCTGCGCCTCGCGCGCTTCGTCGTGGCCCTCGGCGACGCGGCGCGGCCCGACAACCCGGTCCTCGCGGAGGCCGTGGCCGAGATCGCCCAGGGCGCTCTGCGGCAAGCGCAAGCCGCCTTGCAGGCCCTCGAACCGGCGGCGATTCCCGGCGAGCCACGACGTGGACCTGCGCAGCCGCGCAGCGACGTCTAACCGCACGGGCGATTCGACGAAGGGACGCGCGTATCCTGACGACCGCGCCCAAGAAATCAGGGCGCGACAGCCAGGAGAGCCGTCATGCAAGCCGCGCCTATTTCGACCCGCCCCGCGAACGAGAACGCCCGCGCCGTCCGCCTCGTTCTGTGCGTGACGGACGCCGAGGTTATCGACGAACTGGAGGAGCGCCCGGAAGGCCCCGATCGCGAGGCCTTCGCCAAGCAAGCCCTCCGCATCGGCGTGCTCGCGTTGCGACAGGCGAGCGGCGCGATCGACGCCCAGTCGATCCAGCGCGAAGCGGACCGAATGCTCGCGTCCGTACGGGAAGCGCTCTCCACCCACACGGCCCAAACGACCTCCGCGCTGGGGCGGCTGCTCGACGGCGCGATCCGGGCGCAGCGGGACGAAGTCCTCCGAGAGTTTTCAACCGACCGACCCGACTCGGCTCTCTCGCGCCTCATGAGCGAACTCGCGTGCGCCAATGGCAAGCTGCGTGGCGAGCTGGCGGAGGACATCGTCGGCATCGCGAACGCGCTCTCACTCGACAATGAGCAGGGTGCCCTCAGCCGCTTCGTCGGGCGCGTCGAGAAGGCCCAGCGATCCATCCTGGACCAGTTTTCCTTCGATTGTGAGGGCTCGGCCATTCGCCGTCTCTCGTCGACGCTCGACGACACGCGGGCCACCGTCGAAAAGAGTCTGACTCTCAACGACAAGTCGTCTCCCCTGTCGCGCATTCGCGACGAGCTCATGTCCGTCGTGACCGCAACGGCCGAGGCGAATGCCCGGTTCCAGAGTGATGTTCGCACGACGCTCGAGACGTTCCGCGTGAGGCGGCAAGAGGCGGCGCGGAGCTCGGCGCACGGGCACACGTTCGAGTACGCGGCCGCGGAGCTCTTGCAACTCGAAGCACAACGAGCCGGAGAGGTATGCGAGCGTCTCGCGGGCACACCCGGGAGAGAAGGGCGCAAAGTGGGCGACTACGTATTGACTTTCGGACCGGAGAGCGCGGCCCCCGGCGCCCGCATCGTCTGCGAGTGCAAGGCGGAGAAGGGCTACACGGAGGCGAAGGCGCTCGAAGAGCTCGCGCTCGCGCGAAAGAACCGGGACGCGCAAGTGGGGATATTCATCGTCGCGCGCGAAAGCGCGCCCGAGGGGTTCGACCCGTTTCGCAGGATTGGCATGGATCTCCTCGTCATCTGGGATGCGGAAGACTCGGACACGGACGTGTATCTCAAGGCGGCGTTATCGGTTGCGAGAGCCCTCGTCGTGAGAGAACATGGCGAGTCCGGGCGTTCGGAGGCGGACGTGCGGGCGATCGAGCAGAGCGTGCGCGCGATCGAGCGATCCGTGATTGCCGTCGAAGGAATTGCCCACGACGCGCAGCTCGTGGTCAAGCGCGGGACGAAGATCGGAAAAGCGGCGGCGGCGCTGCG
>Ga0265325_10001385_pt1 | contig 17109 bp, 17 predicted proteins | sample 41420metaG_FD_202090 | JGI IMG/M metagenome (GOLD analysis project Ga0265325, IMG submission 202090) | Rhizosphere microbial communities from Carex aquatilis grown in University of Washington, Seatle, WA, United States - 4-14-20 metaG | ecosystem: Host-associated > Plants > Roots > Rhizosphere...
TCGGGATGGACCGGGAGGGTGGCCAGCGCATGGATCATGCCGATGCGGTCAGCCGCGCTCTCACCCATGCCGACAATGCCGCCGCAGCAGACATGCATGCCGGCCTCGCGCACATGCGCCAGGGTGTCGAGGCGATCCTGGTATGTCCGTGTACTGATGATATGGCGGTAATAGTCCGGCGAGGTGTCGAGATTGTGGTTGTAATAGTCCAGCCCCGCCTGTTTCAGCCGGACCGCCTGCGATGCGGTCAGCATGCCCAGGGTCGCGCAAGTCTCCAGCCCCAGCGCCTTGACGCCTTCGACCATGGCGCACACCGCGTCCAGGTCGCGGTCCTTGGGTGAGCGCCAAGCCGCGCCCACGCAGAAGCGGGTGGCGCCGGCGTCGCGCGCCTTGCGGGCATCGGCCAGCACCGCCTCGATCTCCATCAGCCGCGACGCCTTGAGACCCGTCTCATGGCTCATGCTTTGGGAGCAATAGCCGCAATCCTCCGGGCAGCCGCCGGTCTTGATCGACAACAAAGTCGAAACCTGCACCTCGGCCGGATCGAAGTTGGCGCGGTGCACGCTCTGCGCCCGGAACATCAGCTCGGGGAAAGGCAGCGCGAACAGGTCCGCGATCTCTTCGCGGCTCCAGTCGCTGCGGGGGATACTGTGCAGAGTCGAGGCGGGTGCGTTCATGCCCCCATGATAAGGGGCATTGCGGACGCGCGCCAATCTTCAATTTTGAAAAGCTGTTTAGCTTTTGAAGTAACGCTGCGCATAGGCCAGGAAATAAGGCCAGTTGGGATTGGGGGTGTGGCCCTGGTCATGGCGGCGGAAGGCAAGCTCGCCGCTGTCCACCAGCACGGACGGGGTCGGTGCCGGTGTATCGGCGGCGATTCCCTTCGCGCCCAGCAATACATAGACCGGGCCGGCGGCCACTTCGGCCTTGAAGCTGCCGACCGGGTCGACCCACAGGTCGCCGATCTTGTTGCTGGGCGCGTCCGGCTGCTCGACGCCGCCGCCCAGGAACAGCGGCCGCGGCGCACACAGCGCGATGAGTTCGTCGGTATCCACCGGCACGTCATTGGCGGTTTTGCCCACCGCCGCATATTTGAGGAAATTCGGCGCCATCCAGTGGAACAGGGTGGGATTCTCGATGCTGGCGATGGTTTCGCCGTAATAGCGGCGATAGGGCGCCGCGCCGCCCGCCCCGGATGAGGAAATGAACCCGATGGCGAAGCGCGGATCGTGCGCCATCATCACCAGCGCCGCCTTGCCGTTGCGCGAATGGCCCATGATGGCGACGCGCCTGGCATCGATGTCGGAGTCGGTCTCAAGATAATCCAGGATACGGCTGGCGCCCCAGCCCCAGGCCTGCAGCGCGCCCCAGTCGTCCGGCTTGCGCGGGCCACCCTTGTTGACCAGGCCGATGATGCCGGCATGCAGCCCGGCGCCATTGTCCGGCTGGGTCGAGGTATTGTCATAGGCGATGGCGGCCCAGCCCTTGGCCACGGTCTGGTCCTTCCAGTCGGGATGGGGATCGGCCGGGAAGGTCCGGCCGTCGGGCAGAATGAAGGGGCGCAGGAATGCCAGCGCCATGACCGCGGGCACATGCTTGCCCTTCGCGCTCTCGGGCACCGAGATGTTGACCTTGATGTCGACCGTGATCGCCGGATCGGCGCTGTTGTCGACATGGCCGGTTAGTTTCTGCGTCACCACCGGCACACCGTTGAAGTTCTCGTGCAGGGTTTCATCGACCCGCCAGCTCACTTTCGGAGTATGCGCCGGAATGCGGCCGAAGATTTCGCGGTCGAAAATCTCCAGCAGCTCGGCGCGGCGCTTGCGCCACTGCGCCTTGGTCGTGACCCTGGTGCCGTCGGCGAACACCAGCGGATCGGGCAACGGCCAGGGATTGGCCTTGGCCTCGTCGAAATTCGCCGCCTCGCATTCGCCCGCCGGCGGATTGAGAGGCGACACGCAGGGCCTGAGCGCGGTGACGCCGACCAGCGCCATCTCTTCCGCCCGCACTGCGCGCGAGGCTTCCAATGTGGGATTGGCGGTTTGCGCCAGCGCCACGCCCGCCAGCGCCATGCCGGCCACGGCCAGCAGGATGGAGTTTTTGGACATGGTCCCTCCTTGTTCTTGTTGCGGTGATTTGGCGCGCAATTTCCGGGACCTGTCAATGCGGGCTTGATTGTGGGGCGGACCCGTCCATGACAGCATGACCCGTATTCCTGCTGGGGAGCCTCACATGATCCGCGCCATCCCGTTGATCGCCGCCCTGTCCCTGCTTGCGGGCGCCGCCACGGCGCAGATCCGTCCCGACCAGGTCAAATTCCGCGACCTCTACAAGGAGCTGGTGGAGACCAACACCAGCCTGTCGGTGGGAAGCTGCACCGTGGCGGCGGAAAAAGTCGCGGCGCATCTGAAGGATGCCGGCTTTGCCGACAGCGACCTGCATCTGTTCACCGCCCCCGATCATCCCAAGGAAGGCGGGCTGGTGGCGATCCTGCCCGGCAGCGATGCCAAGGCCAAACCGATCCTGATGCTGGGCCATCTCGATGTGGTGGAGGCCAAGCGCGAGGACTGGACCCGCGATCCGTTCCAGTTCATCGAAGAGAATGGCTATTTCTACGGCCGCGGCACCGCCGACATGAAGTCGCTGGTGGCGATCTGGGTGGACACGATGATGCGCTTCAAGCAGGAGGGCTTCAAGAACCGCCGCACTCTCAAACTGGCACTCACCTGCGGCGAGGAAACCTCCACCGCCTTCAATGGCGCCGGCTGGCTCGCCAGCCACGAACGCGCGCTGATCGATGCGGAATTCGCCATCAATGAGGGCGGCGGCGGGCGGGCCGACGAAACCGGCAAGCCGCTGGTGCTGTCGGTGCAGGCGGCGGAGAAATTCCCCGCCAATTATACGCTGGAGGTGACCAACCCGGGCGGCCACTCCTCCCGGCCCACGCCGAACAACGCGATCTATCATCTGGCTGCCGGGCTGCTGAAAATTCAGGCCTACCAGTTCCCCATCATGGCCAACGACATCACAAAGGAATTCTTCGCCAAGATGGCGCCGCAGGTGGGTGGCGAGATGGACGCGGCGATGACGGCCTTCGCCAAGGACCCCGGCGACGCGCATGCTGCATCCGTGCTGGCGGCCGATCCCGGCTATAACGGCATGATCCATACCACCTGCGTCCCGACCCTGCTGAGCGCCGGCCATGCCAACAATGCCCTGCCCCAGCGCGCAGACGCCAACATCAATTGCCGCATCTTCCCCGGAACCACGCCGGACCAGGTGCGCGCCAAGCTGGAAGAACTGGTCGCCGATCCGCAGATCAAGGTGACCCTGGCCGACAAGCGCAGCGAAGTGCCCAAGGGGCCGCAGCCCCTGACGCCCAACGTGATGAAGCCGGTCGAGAAGCTTGCCGCGAAGATGTGGCCGGGCGTGCCGGTGGTGCCGCTGATGTCGGCGGGTGCGACCGACGGGGCCTTCCTGACCCCGGCCGGGATTCCGACCTATGGCGTCTCGGGGATCTTCGGCGATCCCGACGGCAATGGCGTGCACGGGCTCAATGAGCGGCTGCGGGTCAAGTCGGTCTATGACGGGCGGGATTTTCTCTATGACCTGGTGAAGGTCTACGTTACCCAAAAATAGCCGCGCTAATGCAGTTTTAGCTTGGGCCTTATGATCTGGTTGACATGGCCGACCGCGATGAGGGCGATGCCCTTCAGCCAGCCGTGAATCGCGATCAGGTGCATGCGGTAGAGCGAGACATAGACAAAGCGCGCGATGCGCCCTTCCACCGCCATGCGCCCGCCCACCAGATTGCCCATCAGGCTGCCCACCGTGGAAAAATGGCTGAGCGATACCAGCGAGCCATGGTCGTGATACTGGAATTGCTTCAGCGGCCGCCCGCCGATCATTGCCTTGATGTTGGCGAAGGCCGTCGCCGCCATCTGGTGCGCCGCCTGGGCGCGGGGCGGCACCGCGCGGCTCTCGCCCCGCGGCACGAACCAGGCGCAGTCGCCGATGGCGAAGATGCGCTCGTCGCGCGTGGTCTGCAGGGTCGGGCGCACCACCAGCTGATTGTTGCGGTTGGTCTCCAGTCCGCCAACGTCCTTCAGCACATCGGGACCCTTCACCCCCGCCGCCCAGATGCGCAGATCGGCCGGGATCAGCTCGCCGGATTTGGTCATCATGCCTTGCGCCGTCACTTCCACCACCGGCGTATTGGCAATCACCCGCACCCCCAGCTTTTCCAGTTCGGCCCGCGCCGCATCGGCGAGCTTTTCGGGTAATGCCGGCAGGATGCGCGGCCCCGCCTCGATCAGGGTGACTTTCAGGCGGCTCTCGTCGAACACTTCCAGGCCGTAATGCTTGAGTTCGACCGCAGCATTGTAGAGTTCGGCCGCAAGTTCGACCCCGGTGGCCCCGCCCCCGACAATGGCGATATGCACCATCGCGTCCTGGCCCGGGTCCAGGCTCATCAGCCGCGAGACCTTGAGGCAATAATTGAGCAGCTTGGTGCGGAAACGGTCGGCCTGGGCGCGGCTGTCCAGGAACAGGCAGTATTTCGAAACGCCCGGCGTGCCGAAGTCATTCGACACCGAGCCCAGCGCCAGCACCAGATAGTCATAGCGGATGCGGTGATGGCCCATGATCTCGCTGCCGTCCTCGTCCAGGATGGGGGCGATCAGGACATGACGGCTGTCGCGGTCGATGCCCTCCATCGCGCCATAGAAGAAGCGGTAGCCCCAGCGATAACCGTGGCTGCGGTAACCGACCTCGTCGAGATTGGCGTCCAGCGAACCGGCGGCGACCTCGTGCAGCAGCGGCTTCCAGATATGGGTGCGGCTTTTCTCCACCAGAATGATGTCGAACTGCGCCCGGCCAAACGCCGCGCCCAGGCGGGTGACCAGCTCCAGCCCCGCGGCGCCGCCGCCGACCACGACGATCTGGATTTTGCGGGCAAGCTCGGCTGCCATGGTCCCGACAGATACCATATCGATGCGAGTTGGAAAGCGATGGTTTTCGGCTTACCGTTACGCAAACAAAACGGGGACCCCATGACCGACACCGCCTTCCGCATCAGCCTGGCCCAGGCCAATGCCATCATCGCCGCCGTCTTCGCCAAGGGCAAGGAATTGGGCTTCAAGCCGCTCAGCGTGGTGGTGTGCGACGGGGGCGGCCATGTCATCGCCTTCCAGCGCCAGGACGGCACCTCGTTCCTCCGGCTGGAGATCGCGCTGGGCAAGGCGGCGGGGGCGCTGGCGCTGGGGGTCAATTCCCGGCGGATCGGCGAGATGGCGGCGGAGCGGCCCTCCTTCATCGCCGCGGTGGGCATGGTGCATGGCAAGGGCATCATGCCGGTGGCGGGCGGGGTGATCGTCAAGGGTCCGGACGGACTGCCGATCGGCGCGGTGGGCGTGACCGGCGACACTTCCGACAATGACGAAATTTGCGCGCTGGCGGGGATTTCCGCAGCAGGCCTGACGGCCTAAGGAGACGACAATGCGTCACATGAAATTCCTGGGCGCCGCCCTCTGCCTGCTGCTGGCGGGGCAGGCCTCGGCGCTGGCCGGCACGGTGACGGTGATGATCTCCGGCGGATTTTCTCCCGCCTACAACGCTCTGATCGCCGCCTATGAGAAAAGCAGCGGCAACACATTGGTCACGGTGCGCGGCCCCTCGATGGGCGCCGATCCGACCGCCATTCCGGCGCGGCTGGCGCGGGGCGAGGCCGCCGATGTGGTGATCATGGCGCGGGCCGGCCTGGACAAGCTGGTCGCCGACGGCAGCGTGACGGAGCCGACCGATCTGGGCGTCGGGCGCATCGCCATGGCGGTGAAGGCCGGGGCGGCGAGGCCGGACATCGGCACCGTGGAAGCGTTCAAGCAGGCGTTGCTCGATGCCAAATCCATCGCCTATCCCGATGCCGCCAGCGGCTTCTATCTGCGCGACGTGCTGTTCAAGAAGCTCGGCATCGAAAAGGAGATGGCCGCCAAGAGCCACATGATCCAGGCGACGCCGGTGGGCCTCAACATCGCGCGGGGCGAGTATGAACTGGGCTTCCAGAATTACGCCGAACTGAAGCCCATTGCCGGCATCGACATTGTCGGTCTTATTCCGGAAGCCGTTCAGCTTTCCATCCCCTACACCGCCACGCTGGTGGCGAAGGCGCCCAATCCGGCGGGCGGGCGCGACCTGATCCGCTTCCTCGCCTCGCCTGCCGCCTATGACGCGATCCGCGCCAGCGGCCTCAAGCCGGCGGGGGAGAAGAACTAGTTCGCTTTCCTGTAAATCTGCCGCACGAAGCGCATTTCCAGCAGCGGCTTGTGCTGCGGATCGTTGGCAAGCCCTGTGGGATAATATTCGATGACGGTGATGAAGGCCTCGCCGGTCGGCTTGCGGTCCGCATCCAGTTCGGGATAGGTCGCGCCGATCGCTTCCGCGCCGCCACCGAGCGCAACCCGCTGCGGCGTTCCCGGCGCCAGGCTGTTGCCCCGGGCACCGACATAGGCCTCCACCGCGTCCATGTAAGCCTTGGGCGAGTAAAGCACCGGCGACACATGCCGCACCGAGCAGGCGTGAAATGGCGGCTGCTCGACCAGCACAACATAATCGGCGCCGGTACCGCTGTCCTTGAAGGTCCAGCCGTTGCCGGGATCGTCGTGCAGATAACCCCGGACCTGAGCGGGCGTCATCGCGCTGCCGTGTTTCTCCTCCGCCGCGACACCGAGCGCGGCGTCGTCGGGGAATTTGTTCAGACACAGGTCGCTGAACAGCGCCAGGAAGTCCGCGGGCAGGTCCGGCGCCGGCTGCGCCGCCGCCGCTGGCGGAGATTGCGGCACGGTCTCGGCCGCCGGCGGCGTGGCAGCCCGCGCGGCTCCCGCAAGCAGAACAAAAGCAAGCGCCGCGCCGGACCGCATCGCTGTCAAGCAATCACAAGCTCGGGCTGGATGACCAGACGCTTGTCCGGATTGACCAGGAACCAGGCAAAGGCACAGACGAAGGAAACCCCCGCCGCGACATAGAAGGCCATCGGCCAGCCATATTCCTGCGCGAACCAGGGGGTCGCCGAGGCCGTCACGGCGCCGGCGATCTGGCCACCCATGTTGAGCAGGCCCGAGACGATGCCGCTATAGGGCCCGCCGAAATCGGCGCCCACCGCCCAATAGGTCGCTTGCCCCAGATAGAGCGCGCCCGCCGCGCTCGCCAAGACGAGGATCGCGACATAGGGATTGTGGGCATTGCCGCCGATCAGCAGCAGCGCGCAGGTGAGGAACAGGGTGAAGGCCCCGAACAGGCTGCGGCCGAAATACTGGCCCTTCTTCTTCACCAGCCAGTCGCTGACCACCCCGCCCAGCAGGCAGCAACTGGTCATGGCAATGAAGGGGATCGCGCTCAGCAGCGCGCTGGATTTCATGTCCAGCCCCAGCCCGTCCTTCACATAGGGGAAGAACCAGGTGTGGAAGATGAAGGCGACATAGCCGAAGGCGACATAGGCGATGGTCACCATCCAGATGTCGAGGCTGGAGAAAATCCTGCCCCATGGCACCGGCGGCATCTTGCCTTCCATCTTGACCGGCAGGCCGGCGCGGATATGGGCAAGCTCTTCCGGCGTCACCTTGGGATGCTGGGCTGGGGTGTCGCGTCCCACCCGGTACCAGATCGCGCAGATGACAAGGCCGATGGCGGCGGAGAAATAGAAAGCCGCGTGCCAGCCGAAGGTGGCGATGATGAGGGCGATCAGCGGCGGCGCGGTGCCCGAGCCCAGCCCCACACCGCCGAACACCCAGCCATTGGCCTTGCCGCGCTCCTGGGTGGGAAACCAGGCGGCAATGAACTGGTTGGAGGAGGGATAGGCCACCGACTCGCCCAGGCCCAGGACGAAGCGCACCGCGATGAGGATCCACAGCGCATTGGCCATGCCCGGCGGCACCAGGGCCGTGGCGACGGTGAGCGCGCTCCACCATAACAGACCCAGGGTCAGGGTCTTGTGCGGCCCCAGCTTGCCCACCACCCAGCCGGCGGGAATCTGGAAGAAGGCATAGCCCAGCAGGAAGGCGCTCTGCACCCAGCCCAGCTGGAGCTTGGTGATGTGATAGTCCTTGGCAAGGTAAATGCCGGCGATCGACATGTTGCTGCGGTCGATATAGACCACGGCGCTGACCACGAAGATCAGCATGATGAGCAGATAGCGGACCCTGTATTTCATGGTACGGCCTTCATGCTGCGTTCCTCCGCCGCACGGGGCGGCTCTGTTCTGGTGGCCGTGTCAGGGAAGGCGCAAGAGCGCCCGTCCCCGGCCTTGCGGGCAGGAAACCCCAACCCGGGCGTTTCGTCAAAGGCCCGCGGGCTTGTACAATGTCCGGCAGGCAAAACCCGGCCGCAGAAGGGCGCCGCCATCCTTAATCGCACCACGGGTTTTGGCGGCCCCGAGGCACTGGAAGTCGGCCAGCCCATGTCTCATTATGCCCCACCTTCCTGAGCATCGACGGAGTCCATGACCCAAATTCTCGCAGGCAAGACCGCGCTCATCACCGGCGCCGCGGCAGGCATCGGCCGCGCCACCGCCGACCTGTTCATCGCCGAGGGCGCCAAGGTGATCGCCACCGACCGCGATGTCGCGGGGTTGGGCGGTTTCAAGGGCGTCGTGAAAAAACTCGATGTCACCGATGATACGGCGATCCGGTCCCTGGCGGCGGAAACCGGGGCGGTCGATATCCTGTTCAACTGCGCCGGCGTGGTGCCGGGCGGCACCATCCTGGAAGCCGATGACGCGCAATGGGACCTGGCGCTGCAGGTCAACGTGATGTCCATCGCCCGCATGATCCGCGCCTTCCTGCCGGCGATGCTGAGCCATGGCGGCGGCTCCATCATCAATGTCGCTTCGATAGCCGGATCGATCAAAGGAGTCATCAACCGCTGCAGCTATGGCGCGAGCAAGGCGGCGGTGATCGGCATCACCAAATCGGTGGCGGCCGATTTCGTCACCAAGGGCATCCGCTGCAATGCGGTGTGTCCGGGGACGGTGGACTCCCCTTCCCTGCAGCAGCGGCTGCGGGACATGGGCGACTATGAGGCGGCGCGCAAGGCCTTCACCGCCCGCCAGCCCATGGGCCGGCTGGGCACGGCGGAAGAAATCGCCGCCCTGGTGCTGTACCTGGCCAGCGACGCCTCGGCCTTCTGCACTGGCCAGGCGATCTGCGTCGATGGCGGTATCACGATCTGAGCCGCCTGCGACATCGCTTTTCTTGACCGGCAGGAGCGCCGGGCGCACATCTCGCACCATGCAGGGGATTGTCCGCGCCGCCCGCCATCTCGCGCTCATCGCGCTGCTGCTGCGCGCCCTGGTGCCGGCAGGATGGATGCCGGGCGCCGCCGCGGACGCGCCCTTCGCGATCTGCTCCATCGACGGCCAGAGCCAGCACACACCGGACGGCTCCAAGCTGCCGGACGATGCCGTTCATCACGGCACCTGCCCCTTCGCCGCCGCGCCGCATCTGGCCAAGACGCCGGATCTGGCGCCGCTCGCCGCGCCGTCACTGCACGCCTACGCGGCGCCGCAGCCCACCACCGTCGGTTCGCCAGCGCGCCTCGCCTGGCAGCCGCAATCCGCGCGCGCTCCGCCCCGGAGCCTCTGAGCCCATCCTCGTCCGTCGCGCAGGCTGACGCCTGACGCGGACGCTCAGCCGTCCTTGGGGAAATCCATGCCGACCATGCCGCAGTTCTTTGCGGGCGCATCGCTTGCCGTATTTCTGTCCGCGCTTCCCGCCGGCGCCCAGATTCTCGCCGCCAACACGGTTCCCGAAACCGTCATCGTCACCGGCCAACGCACCGAGGCGGACGTTCCCAACAAAATCGAAAATGTCGATGCGATCGACGCCGAGATCACCATCAACGCCGTCAACACCGAAGACATGATGAAGTACATGCCGTCGATCCTGGTGCGCAAGCGGCACTATGGGGACACCCAGGATCCCATCGCCACCCGCACCAATGGCGTCGGCGCCTCGGCCCGCAGCCTGCTTTACGCGGACGGGGTGCTCATCTCCTCGCCCATCGGCAACAACAACACCACTGCCAGCCCGCATTTCGGCATCGCCCAGCCGGAGGACATCGAGAATTTCCAGGTGCTGTACGGTCCTTTCGCGGCGGAATATGGCGGCGGCTCGATCGGCGCGGTGCTCAACATCACCACCCGCATGCCGGACCATTTCACGTTTTATGCCGACGCGCTGGGGGCGGTGCAGCCCTTCAGCGACCAATATGCCACCGAACACACTTATGGCACCTGGCAGCTTTCCGCCGGCATTGGCGACCGCTACGGCGCTTTTTCCTGGCGGCTGTCGGCGACGCATCTGGATTCGGTGGGCCAGCCGCTGGCCTATGTGACTCTCACCCGGCCATCCACGCCAAGCATGGCGGGCGCGCCCGCCACCGGCGCCTTCAACGATTTGAACCGGACGGCCATGCCCATTGCGGTGATCGGCGCGGGCGGCATCGAGGCGCAGAAACAGGATACCGACACGCTGAAGCTGGCCTATGATTTCGCCAATGGCTGGCAGGCGACCTACACGATCAGCGTGTTCCACCAGCAGGACGACGCGGGCGCCGAAACCTATCTGCACAACGCGTCAGGCGCGCCGGTCTTTTCCGGCAACATCAATATCGACGGCTATAACTACAATATCGCCGCCAGCAGCTTCTCCAACAACGTCTATGACTGGAACCAGACCCATCTGGCCGAGGCAGTGACGCTCAAATCGGACATGGCGGGCGATTTCGCCTGGGAATTCGTCGGCAGCCATTACAATTATCTCGACGACAACCAGCGCGTGCCCGGCGTCGCGCTGCCGGGCGCAATGGCCGGCGGAACCGGCACGATCAACCGCCTCAACGGGACCGGCTGGTACACCTTGGATTTCAAGGGCATCTGGAAGGGCTGGGAGGGCCACCAGATTTCCTTCGGCGGGCATCGCGATGCCGAGACATTTTCCCAGCTCAAGTTCAACACGGCGGACTGGCTGCACGGCGCGGCGTCCTCGACGGCGGCGGGCGCCAAAGGCCGCACCGCCACCAATGCGCTGTGGTTGCAGGACATCTGGAGCTTCGCGCCGGACTGGAAGGCGACCATCGGCGGCCGGTTCGAGGACTGGCGCGCCTATGACGGCTATAATTTCTCCGCTTCGCCGGCGCTGAATGTGAGCCAACCGCAGCTTTCGACCGGCACCTTCTCACCGAAAGTGTCACTGGCCTGGACGATGGCGGAGCCCTGGATTGTCACCGCCTCCTGGGGCGTCGCCTATCGCGCGCCGACGGTGACGGAGCTTTATCAGGCGATCACTACCGGCACCCAGCTCACCGTGCCCAACCCCAACCTCAAGCCGGAGCATGCCGACAGCTACGAATTGTCGGCGGAATATCAGGGCGGCGGCACAAGGCTGCGCCTGTCGCTGTTCCGCGAGGAGATTGGCAACGCATTGCTTTCCCAGTCCGCGCCGCTGGTGCCGGGTTCGACCACGCTCTACTCCTATGTGCAGAATGTGGACCGCGACCGGACCCAGGGCGCCGAGCTGGTGGCGGAACAGAAGGATGCGCTGATCGACGGGCTCGATTTTTCCGGCAGCCTCACCTATGCCGACGGCCATATCGTCAAGGATACGGCCTTCGCCGCAGCCCTGGGCAAATACATCCCGCAACTTCCCAAGCTGCGCGGCGCGGCGGTGGCGACCTGGCATGCCACCGATGAGCTGGCGCTGACGGTTGCGGGGCGCTACAGCGACCGCTCCTTTGGCACCATCGACAATTCCGATCCGAACGCCCACACCTTCCAGGGCTTTGACGGTTATCTGGTGTTCGATGTCCGAGCCCACTACCGGGTCGATGAAAATTGGTGGGCTGCCCTTGGTATCGACAATCTGGGCAACGACAAGTATTTCCTCTTTCATCCCTTCCCCCAGCGCACGCTGGTGATGGAAATCCACTACGCCCAGTGAGGCTTCGATGCGCGAGTTGCTGCTGATGTTTGTCACCATCTTCGTCGCCGAATTCGGCGACAAGACCCAGTTCGCCATGCTCCTGTTCGCCTCGGAGAAAAAGGCTTCCCCGCTGCTGGTGTTTGCGGCCTCGAGCGCGGCGCTGGTGGCCGCCGCCGCCCTCTGCACCATTCTCGGCACCGTGGCGAGCCGCTATCTGGCGGGGGTGCCGTTCAAGCTGATCGCCGGCATTGGCTTCATCGCGATCGGGACCTTGACCCTGGCGCAGTATTACAGAGGCGCCTGAACTCAGAAATACAGCAGGCGGATCAGCTCGGCGATCAGCGCCGGCCGCGTTTCGCCCTCAATCTCGATCGTCACTTCGTCGATCAACTGAAGGCCGCCGGATTTTGGCGTCACGCTTTTCAGCTTCTGGCGGGCCCGCACCCGGCTTCCGACCGGCACCATCTGGGTGAAGCGCACCCGGTCGGAGCCGTAATTGATCCCGGTCTTGACGTCCTCGATGACGAGGATGCCCTTGGTCAGCATCGGGACCAGCGACAGGGTGAGGAATCCGTGCGCGATGGTCTTGCCGCCGGGAATTTCCTTCGCTGCCCGCGCCACATCGACATGAATCCATTGATAGTCGCCGGTCGCCTCGGCGAATTTGTCGATGCGGGCCTGGTCGATGGTGAGCCAGTCGGAAACGCCGACCTCGGTGCCTACCAGCGCCGCCAGACCTTCCTTGGTCGCGGTGACCATGCGAACTCCCGAAATCAGGGGCTGGCGAAGCGGCCGTCCAGCCGCTGCAACATCTCTTCCGGCGAGAAGCCCAGCGCGCCGAGCCGGCCCGAACGCGCCAGCAGGGCAAGGCCGGCCAAGGCGGCGGCCACCAGCACCACGTCGCACTGGCTCTGGCGGCTGTCGGCGGGAAGCCCGCTGGCGTCCGACAGCGCCTTCAGCGCCGCGATCAGCCGGCCGTTGAACAGCCGCTCGGCCTCGCCGCCGGAGGCCGAGGGCAGCGCCGCCGAGGCTGCCGCCATGGTTTCGGCGCCGGTCAGCAGCGAGAGGGCCGCGGCGCCGGCACCGGCCAGTCCGCTTCCCGCCTCGCGCATGTTGCGCGCCAGTTGCGAGAGGTCGTCGGCGGCCAGCGCCAGCAGCAATTCGTCCTTGCTGCGGAAATACCCGTACAGCGCGGCGGGCGCGAAACCGGCTTCGGCGGCAACCCCGCGCAAAGAAAGATCGCGCGCCCCGTCACGGGCGGCGACCCGGCGAGCCGCCTCCAGGATCGCGGCGCGCGAGGCCGCCCGCGTCGCATCGCGCGGCCGTCTCGCCGGCCTGGTGAGGTTGATTGCCGCTTCAGCCATGGCGGCATGATAGGTGATTCGGGGCGGCCGTTCCGGCAAAAAAGAACGGCGGACGGGGCTGGCCGCACTCAGGGCTTGGGATGGGCCTTTTTGTAGACCCCCACGGCAGCGTTGAACTCGCCGCCGACCTTTTCCTTCATTTTCTGGTTGTCGTTGATCTTGGCCACCAACGCCGCGACGATCGATTGATCGACCGGCTTCTTGTCGGCCGCGGCCTTGGCCTTGGCATCGTCGATCTCCTTGCCCAGGCAGTCCTGCTCGGCATCGGAATCGGCGAGGAACTGCTTGACGTCCCTGTTGGCGCCCCGCAGCTGGTCTTCCGTGGCGGTGGCGCCGTCGATGGGCGCCGGGGCGATCGGCGGCAGGCAGGCGCTTGCCCCCTGGGCGAGCACCGGCACCGCCGAGCCCAACAGCAAACCCACAGCCAGAATGAATGATTTTGACATGAATATCCCACACTCCCAGAACGCGACCCCTCGCGGCCGCGGGAGTGAAGCATATTTGCCCCAACCGGGCCAGAGGTGCCGGGAGGCGGTTCTCAGGGCGTCGCGGAATGGCGCGCCGTCCGGCGCCAATCGGCGGCGCAGGAATCGGCGAAGCGCAATAGCAGCGTGAGGATCATGAGACTGAGGCTTAATCCATAGAAACCATCCGGCCGATGCGGACGGGCGAGATGGGCCAGACCCATCAGCGCATAACACAGCCAGAAATAGATCGCGGAGATGCCGAGCAGGGTGCGGCGCACGGACTCGGCCGCCTTGCTGCCGGGGGCGGGGGCGAGGGCCAGCGCCATCACCAGGGTGACGCCAGCGCCAAACAGCACAAACAGGGTCGTGCCGGCGGACTGGCCATGGGTCATGCTGTCCGGTCCGAAGGCATTGGGCAGCAGCAGGACGGCAAGATAGACGCCATAGCTCGCGCAAAAGCCCCAGCCGAGAAAGCGGGATGCCTCGGCCAGGCGCTCCAGCCCCGGGATCAGTCGCCCGAGCGGGCCCGATGCCAGCGCAGCGAAGAACACAAACGCGGCAAAGCGCCAGGCATTCTGGCTCGCCAGCGCCAGGCTATTGCTGGAAAAGCCGCCCGCCGCGAGGGAGCCGAGCACGACGATGACCGCCGCCAGGGCGATCAGGCCTGTAAGGGAAATTTTCGGGAGACGGGGTGGAACCTTTTCGCTTTCGAATACGACGCTGTTGTCGAGGACGACCATGACCTGCAAACCCATTGTTACCCGGGTTGGTCAACGTGCCAGTTTGTGAAAAGTGCCTAATTTGCCTTGGTTAAGGCGACAGCAAGACCCTCCACCGGCTGATCGGCCTCGTGGCGTGGCGTGGCGGCCACAAGTCCGGCGACGCCAAGCCCCGCCGCCGCCGCGGTTTCGCGCAGATAGGCTTCGCTGTGCCGCCAGCGGCGCTTGGCGCCGAGCTCGAAACCGGCGCCGCCTTTGCTTTCGGTGGTGAACAGGAAGTAACCGTCCGGGGCCAGGCGCCGCGCCGCGCCCCGGAATACCGCGCCCAGATCGCCCAGATAGACCAGCGTGTCGGCGGCGAGGATCAGATCATAGGCGATGCCCTCCGCCGCCAGCGCGGTTTCCAGATCGGCGACGACAAGAGAGTCGTAAATTCCCCGCGCCCGCGCCTTTTCGATCATCGCGGGCGAAAGATCGATGCCGTGCAGCCGGGCCGCCAGCGGCTTGAACGCCGCCCCCGCCAGACCCGTGCCGCAGCCCAGGTCCAGGATCGCGAGCTCCTCGCGCCCCGCCATCACCAGCGCCGCAAGCTCGCGCAGGATCCGTGGCGCGGCATAGTGCAACTGGCCCAGCATGCGCGCGTCGTAGTCGCCGGAGAACTGGTCGAACAGATGCCGCACATAGCCGGGATCGGAGCGCTGCGCCGCCTGCATGGTTTCGGCGGCGGCGATCATCCGGGCGACCTCGGGCGCCGGTTCCAGGGCGCGGAGGATTTCCAGCGCCTTGCCGGCCTCGCCGGCTTTCAGCCAGGCGGACGCGACCAGCGCCCGGGCGCGGGCATCGTCCGGATCGAGCCGCAGCGCACGCTGCAGTTCGGCGATGGCGGCAGGCAGCGCCTCGGCTGCGATCAAGGCTTCGCCCAATGCCACCAGCGCGGGCGCGACATTGGGATTGAGGGAGGCGGCTTCCCGCGCTTCGGCCAGCGCGCCGGTCACATCCGCGTCCGCCAGCAGCGCCTTGACCAGCGCCAGCCGCGCCAGCAAGCCGCCGCGCCCCGCCGCCAGACGGGCGCGCAGTGCCTGCGCCGCCTCGGCGGCACGGCCCGCCGCGATCAACGCCTCGGCGGCCTCCAGAGGGTCTTCAATCGGCAAGCACGCACAGCCCGTTGTTGAGCACCGTCACGCCCTCGCGCCCCTTGACCCCGGCGCGGAACGAAAGCGTGCCGCCATCGGCCCAGATTTCGGTGACGATGGTCTCGCCGGGAAACACCGGCTTGGAGAACCGCACCGCGATCTCCCTGATGCGTTCGGGCCGGTATTCGCCCAGGGTCGAAAGAATGGCGCGGCAGGCGGTGCCGAAGGAGCAGAGCCCGTGCAGGATGGGGCGGGGAAACCCCACCATCCGGGCGAAGGCCGGATCGCGATGCAGGGGATTGCGGTCGCCCGACAGGGCATAGAGGAATGCCTGGTCCGGCCTTGTATCGCATTCCTTCACCAGATCGGGCGCGCGTGCCGGGATCGGATGCGGCTCGGGCCCGCCATGGGCGGGACCGCCGAAGCCGCCATCGCCCCGGGCGAACAGGGACGACACGATGGTGAAGATTTTCTCGCCCGTGGCCGCGTCGCGCACCTGGCGTTCGCTCACCACCACCGCGCCATGCTCCTTGCCCTTGTCATAGACCCCGATGGTGCGCTCATCGGCGACCAGCTCGGCCTTGACCGGCAGCGGCTTGTGGAAGGTGATGTGCCGCTCGCCGTCCACCACCAGCATCAGATTGATGCTCGACTTGGTGGCATTGCGCTGGTTCGCGAGTGGAGCGACGCCGCGCGGCAGGGCGCTGGCGAAGGTCGGCACCACTTTCAGCGCCGCGCCGCCCTCATAGACGAAGGGCAGTTCCTTCTCGTCCAGGGGATCGCGCATGAAGCCGATCCCCAGGGCGTACAGCATCACGTCCTTTTCGTCATAGCGCGAGACCAGCCCGGTGGCGCCACTTTGCATCATGTCGTCGTAATCGATGGCCATTCCGGTCTCTGCGTTGGCCGCTGCGGCGCGGCTTGAGCCTGGCCCCCTGCATGAGATTGCGCCTTGCCCCACGCCAAGCCAAGGGCACGCTTTGCGCCGGGCAAACGAGTGTGATCTTCTGACGCAATGAGCGTCCCGGCTTCCCCACCGTCAGCATCGCCACCGCGGCGCGGCCATGGCTGTCTGTGGGGCTGCCTGGCGGTGATTGTCATCATCAGCCTGCCCGCCGTGATCGGCGCCTGGTTCTTCTGGACCGGCTTCCGTTACGATCCCGCCTTGCGGGCGGCAAATGAACTGGTGCGCCGCGACGGCATCGCCCGGCTGGTGCTGGGTGACGGCATTCACATCACCGGGGTGGAGAGCCGCAATTTCAGCTTCGGCCTGGGGCTCAATTCCGAAAGCCGATACACCGTCGACCTGGAAGGCAGCCGCGGCAACGGCACCCTGGATGTCGAGGCCCATGTCGAACAGGGTCGGGTCAAGATCGACGCCCTGCATTTGATCGGGCCGGACGGACGGCGCTACGACCTGCTCAATCACGGCCTGCTGCCGGCGACGCCGGGCAACC
>Ga0265325_10001387_pt1 | contig 17099 bp, 13 predicted proteins | sample 41420metaG_FD_202090 | JGI IMG/M metagenome (GOLD analysis project Ga0265325, IMG submission 202090) | Rhizosphere microbial communities from Carex aquatilis grown in University of Washington, Seatle, WA, United States - 4-14-20 metaG | ecosystem: Host-associated > Plants > Roots > Rhizosphere...
GCCAGGCGTCGAGGCTCGATTCCTCGACGCTCTGCCACTTGCGGGCGGGGCGGGATTCCAGGTCGCCAATCTGCATGGCGAGGTCTTCGTAGAACTGGGTCTTGGTCCAAAGGCCGGAGCGCTCCAGCGCAAAAGCCGCATAAGTGCTGGTGACGCCCTCGGCGAACCACAGGGCGCGCGTTTTCTGCTCCTTCGTGTAATCGACGGGCTCAAGAGCCTGCGGGCGAATGCGCTTGACGTTCCAGGCATGGAAGAATTCGTGAGCCGCAACCGACGCCGCGCTTTCCACGGACGTTGCCGCAATCGCGGTCGAATTCGAATGCTCCATGCCACCGCCGCCGACGTCCGCATACGCGCCGATGTGGAAGAAAAAGGTGTATTCCTTGAACGGAGCGCCGCCCATCAGGCGGATTTCATAGCTCGTGATGCGCCGGAGATCGTCTTCGAGGCGGCCTTTGTTCCACTCGGTGCCGTCGACGATCGTGCGAAAATGCGCGCCTTCGCTGTCAAACGCGAAATCCGCAAATTTTCCCGCTTCCACCGGGGCGTCGACGAGCGCGTCGTAACTTTCCGCCTGGAAGGATTGCGCTACGTGCCCTACCGCAAGCTCGGAGACCAGCTTCCAGCCCGGCGGGAGATCGCTGAACGCGATTTCGACATCTTCGCTGCGCCGGTCGGGGACGTACATGAGTATTTCCGCGAAGTTGATGAAAGCGTGGCGATCGTTCAGCTGGGAGTTGAAGGGGCCGGGATCGTCCCATTGAATCGAGTAGCGGAGCAGGAAACTTGTTTGGCTTTTGGAAGCCGCGGGATTCTGGGGCGTCTCGATTTCCCACGTCTGCTTATCCAAGGGCCGGAATTCGACTGCTGAACCGGCTCCCCTGGCGGAGTCCAGCACCGAGGCCTTGGGGCTGCGTATGCGATACGCAAAGTCGCGCACTTGATAGAGCGCGTTCCATGCGGGCATCGCAACTTGTACCGCACGTCCCTGGCTCGGAATTTCCATCTCGATCTGGAAAACATGCTCATTGCTCTGTGCGAGTGAAACGCGATACCGGATGGTCGCCGAGGCAGGGCGCGGCGCGAACGGGAACGACAGGACGCCGAGGATCAGCAGCGCGCGAAACGTTGGCATCCTGCGGAAGGTCACCCGCGGGCTCCGGCGAGAGGCTTCAGCTTTTCGAGGAGTTTCGAGCACAGGCCGTCGAAGCTTCCGTTCGACATCACCAGGACGAGATCGCCTGGATTGGCATTTTCAGCAAGGTAATCCGCGATGGCCGCGGCTGAAGGAAACGCCTTCGCCGCACGGCCATGCGCTCGCAAGGACTCGGCAATGGCATCGGGCGACAGGCGGTCTTCATCCGAAAGCAGCTGCGCACGATTTACCGGGCCGATCAGCACGCCGTCGGCAATAGCCAGCGATTCAGGCAGCGCATCCTGGAAAACCTTGCGGCGCATGGTGTTCGAGCGCGGCTCGATGGCTGCCCAGATCCTGCGCCCGGGCCAGCGCGTGCGGGCAGCCTCGAGCGTGAGGCGGATCGCGGTGGGATGATGCGCAAAATCCTCAACCACCAGGATACCGTTGGCCTCGCCCTTAATTTCCATGCGCCGCCGCACGCTTTGGAAAGTGGCAAAGGCGCGCTCGATGGCCTCGCATTCGACGCCCCGGCCGTACGCCAGCGCAATCGCGGCAAGCGCATCGAGCACGTTGTGGCGTCCGGCAATCGGCATGCGGATTCGCGTGACTTCGCTGCCTCGATAGGCGACGCGAAACTCAGTGGCGTCGTCCTGCCAGAGAATATCGCCTGCATACCAGTCGCAGTCAGCGGTCAATCCAAATGTCTCCACGGGGCAGAAGGCCTTTGCGGTTGCCGCTTTCACCTGCGGGCTTTCTCCCCACGCGACAATGCGGCCCCGCCGCGGCACTAAGTTCACCAAGCGGCGAAATTGCAGTTCAATGGAAGCAATATCCGGGTAGATATCCGCGTGATCGTATTCGAGCGAAGTGATGATCAGTTCGTCCGGGTGGTAATGGAGGAACTTCGGCCCTTTGTCGAAGAAGGCGGAGTCATATTCGTCGCCTTCGATGATGAACTCTTCGCCGCCGCCCAGTCCGTAGCTGCGCTCGCCGAAATTGGGGGCCACGCCGCCGACCAGAAAGTTGGGGCGCCGCCCGGCCACCTGAAAAATCCACGCTAGCATGGCGGTAGTCGTCGTCTTACCGTGTGTGCCGGAAACGACGATGGAAGTATGGCCGGGGATGAAATAATCCTCGATCAGCTGCGGCATGGAGCAGTAAGGGATTTTCTGGTCGAGGATGTACTCCACCTCGGGATTGCCGCGCGAATTCGCGTTGCCGATTACGGCCAGATCGGGCGCCGGCTTCAGATTTTCTTCGCGGAAGCCTTCGTTCCACGGAATGCCGAGCGAGCCGAGCAGCGTGGACGCGGGCGGATACACGTTCACGTCCGAGCCTGTGACCCGAAAGCCCCGCTCCTTGAGCATCCCCGCCACGGGAGCCATCGCGGACCCGCCGATGCCGAGCAGGTGGATGTGTTCCGTTCTACGATTTGAAGGCAGAGTCAAAATCTTCCTCCAGCGATAACGACGATTGCGTCACGCGGCGCACGCGGGCTCCAGAATTTCCAGCTGCGTTTCGCCGCTCGTGGTTCCTGAAACGGTAAGATGCGCCCGAACTCCCAGCGGCAGTGTAAGCATCGGCCGCTGCGTGTGGCCTACCCCGGCTCCCCACACCACCGGAACGCCGAGAGGCGAAAGCACGCGGTGGGCGACGTCTCTCACCGATTCGGTGCCGGCAGGCGCATCGCACTCCGGGAAATCACCCAGAATGATACCCGCGACGGCTTTGAATTTTCCCGCCTGCTTCAGATGCATGAGAGCGCGATCCACCTGATACGGCTTCATCCCGCGGTCTTCCAGCACGAGGATGGCGCCGTGCGCATCCAGTTCCCAGGGCGTGCCAAGGGTGGTCTGAACCAGCGTCAGACACCCGCCCAGGATCACACCTTCCGCGGAACCCGGAACGAGCGGCTCACCCATAAGATCGACGTGCCATCCATTCCTGGTTTCCGTCAGCGCATGCAACAGGCTATCGCGATCGTAGCCTTTCGCAACTCCCGCGCCGGCGGCAATGCCGGAGGCAACCATGGGACCGTACAGCGTGACCCACTTGAACTTCTCCCAGAGGCAAATTTGCAGCGAAGTGATGTCGCTGTGTCCCAGCAGAATCTTCGGCGGGGCTAGCGCGACGCTCAGGCCATCGAGCAGATAATTCGAACCGTAGCCGCCTCGCGAGCAAACAATCGCGCGCGATGCGTGTTCGGCCAGCGCTTCCTTAAAAGCGGAGACTCGCGCCGAGGCCGCCCCGGCAAAAAAGCCCTCATGCGCAAGAGCGCTTGGACAGTCAACCTTCGGAGTGAATCCCAGGCGTTGCAGTTCCTCGCACCCCTTTTTTAGTAAATCCCCATCCACAGGGCTCGCGAGAGAAAGAATGCGGACGGCATCTCCGGGACGCAGGGCGGGTGGCTTGAGAGGCTGCGGCATGTACCGGAATCGAGGATATGAAATTTCGCCAGAGTAGTCCAGACGAGGGACGGCCCAGCGGAAGCAAATAGACAAGGGAGCGGTCCCGTAAACCCTTAAGTCGCAGGGGCCGCTTCGGTTATCCCCTTTGGAAAGTGGCCGGTAGGGCATACCCGGGTAAGGGGGTTCCAGGACCATAGACCCAGCAAATTGGGAGCTTCCGGCCATACCGCCAAACCGCCCCCATCCGCACACTTGGATCAGGTGGAGCGATGGAAATCATAATTGTTGTGGCGGTATTTTTACTGTGGCTCGTGCTGGGAGGCTTCGTTGCCCTTCTGGTCTGCCCGCTCTTGAAACAGAATCTCTCAGAGGCCAGTGAGTCCCACGATGTGGAGCGGCCTCGCAAAGCTCCGCTGCCTCATGCATCGAGCAGCATCGTCAACCCCTCTTCTCCTAGCAGGGCCTAAGACAACACGGTAAGTTGGGCGTCCGAATCAGACCGCTGGTCGAGAGATCCGGGGACGAACCCGGATAGAGCCGCAAGGCGCCGCAGCGACTATCGCAGCTGAGCGAATTCCTGCGTGATGTAGAACATCCCGTCGGCGCCCTTCGCGATTCCCACGCCCACGTGCGTGTAGTCGGGATTCAGAATGTTCGCGCGATGGTTGGGCTGGAACCTCGGCTCGTTCATGAACGCCGCTTCGGCTTGCGCGATATCGGGGTACTTTGCGATGTTTTCACCGCTAGCGCGCCAGTGGATTCCCACCCGCGAGATGCGCGCGTCCGGCATGCTTCCATCCGCTCCCTGGTGACCGAAAAAACCTCGAGCTGCCATTTCCTCGGAATGCGTGCGGGCGACGACGGCAAGCCGCGCGTCCCACTGAAGAGGGCGGGCGCGGCCTTTGGTCTCCTCGGTGCAGGATGTCGCGGTACGGTCCTGATTGATCAGCTGCCACATCACGAGCTCCTCCGGCTGAACACCTGTCGGCGGAACCGGAACGCAGGAAATCGCCTCGCCCCGGGCGGCGCAGATCTGATCGCGCGAACTCGGCACGGCCGACGCGGAAGATGGGGATGAAGAAGGCGACGAAGTGGAAGATGCCGAAGCGAAAAGAGTCGCGGCGCACAGAACCACCACCATCGCCAGGAAAATTCCTCCCTGGACAGCGGTGGACACAAATGAGGCTCGGCGATCGTTCGTGCGGCTCATGGCGCTGGGAAGCCAACAAGCTGGCTGAGGCGCAAGAATATACCGCAGGTGAGCCAAAAAACGACTGGTCCAAAGTACAGTTTTGCAAAGAAAATCGGGGCGAAATCGTCTCAGAATGAGACGTTCGAACGGCGGAATTTTGCGGGGCGAACGCCGCTTACGCGACGGCTTGCGGGACTGCCTTCTTCCAGCGGCCCTGCGATTTGAGGATCAGCTCGACGACTTCGCGAATGGCTCCTTTTCCGCCATCGACTGTGGTGATGTAGTGGGCCGCGCGCTTCACTTCCACTACGGCATCGGCCACGGCGACCGCAAGCCCGGCGCGTTCGAGGATCGGCAGATCGGGAAGGTCGTCGCCGACGTAGGCGACTTCTTCATCCGTAACGCCCGCTCGCGCGAGGATTGCCTTGTAGGATTCGAGCTTTTTCGGCTGGCCCTGGACCACGAATTCCATTGAGCTTTCGCGGGCTCGCCGGGCAGTGGCCGTCGAATCCCGCCCCGTGATCAAGCCGGTGCGGATGCCCATGATGCCGGCGAGTTTGATCCCTGCCCCGTCGTGCGCATTGAAAATTTTCATCTCGGCCACGCTGCCATCCGGAAAAGATTGCAGGCAGACCGCGCCGGAGGTCATCGTTCCGTCGACATCCATCAGCAGCACCTTGATCTTGCGGGCCCGGCGCATCGCCTTGGGCGGAAATTTAATTTCGCGAATGGGCATCGGGCCTCGCTACGGGCAAGATCATTTGGCTAGAAAAGCTGAAGCGTCCAGAGGTCATGGATGTGGACGACGCCTTCGAGGCGTTTTTGATCGTCGACAATCAGCACCGACGTGATTTTCTTCTCTTCCATCACGCGCAGGGCCGCGGCGGCAAGTTCGGACCGCGGCAGTGTGACGGGGTTCTTCGTCAGGCAATCCGCGGCCGATAAATCGAGAACGTTTTCACGGCGCTTCTGCATCACACGGCGAAGATCGCCGTCGGTGATGATGCCCAGCAGGCGGCCATCCGATTCCGTTACGGCTGCAAGGCCCAGGCCCTTGCGGCTCATTTCGTAGATCACATCCGGCATTTTCGTATCGGGTGACACGCGGGGCAAGTTTTCCCCCGTGTGCATTAACGCTTCGACGCGACGAAGCTTTTTGCCGAGTTTCCCGCCGGGATGAAGTGCGGCGAAATCTTCTTCGTTGAACCCGCGCCGCTCAAGCAGCGCAATCGCGAGCGCGTCGCCCATGGCGAGCGCCGCGGCGGTCGAGGCAGTGGGCGCAAGGTTGAGCGAACACGCCTCTTCCTTCACGGCGATGTCGAGCACGATATCGCTCGCCGAGGCCAGCGTGGATGAAGGAGCCGCCGTCAAGGTGATCAGGCGGACTCCGAGGCGCTTCACGGCTTCGAGCAGCTCGACGAGTTCTTCGGTCTCGCCGCTCGATGAAATTGCGAGCAGGACGTCGGTTGCCGTCAGCATGCCGAGATCGCCGTGCAGCGCTTCCGCCGCGTGAAGAAAAAACGAAGGTGAGCCCGTGCTGGCAAAAGTGGCGGCAATTTTCCGGCCGATCAGTCCGGACTTGCCGAGCCCGGTGACAACTACTCGCCCGCTGCACCCATGCAGAAGCTCGACGGCGCGCTCAAAACGCTCATCGAGCCGGTCAATCAGGCCGGCAATCGCCTCCGCCTCGATCCGCAGGACGCGCTTGGCCGTTGCTAGCGATAACTTCGCGGGAGACTTCGCTTTCACGGCACGCACAGCAACGCACGGCGCAGCGGCCACCGGCTTGGCCCTCAGCCGCCTGGCCGATTTCGCGCCGCCAACAGATTTCGCTGAACTCATCGCGCGTCTTTCCTTCCGTTACCAGCCGGCGCGACTTCCTTCGGCGTATCCCATTCGCGCACAAGCGCGCTCAAGCGCACGAGTTTTTCCAGCAGCGGCTTCAATTGGCTAAGGGGCAGCGCATTCGTTCCGTCGGAGAGGGCTTTCGCGGGGTTGTCGTGAACCTCGAGGAAAATCCCGTCCACGCCCACGGCTGTGCCGGCGCGCGCCAGAGGCTCGATGAACTCCGGCTGGCCTCCGCTGGACTTCCCTTCTCCGCCAGGAAGCTGCACCGAGTGCGTTACATCGAACACAACCGGGTAGCCGAACCTGCGCATGATCGGAAACGAGCGCATATCGACCACCAGGTTCTGATAGCCGAAGGACGCGCCGCGCTCGGTCAGGATGATCTTCGTGTTTCCCGTTCCGGCCACCTTTTCCGCCGCGTTGCCAATCTCCTGCGGCGAGAGAAACTGGCCCTTCTTGATATTGACCACGCGCCCCGAGCGGCCCGCGGCTACCAGCAGGTCGGTCTGGCGCGAAAGAAATGCCGGGATTTGCAGCACGTCGCAGACTTCGGCGACGGGCCCCACCTGCGAAACGTCATGGACATCGGTCAGGATCGGAAGTCCCGTGCGCTTCTTGATATTCCCGAGGATGCGCAGGCCTTCCTGCAGACCTGGTCCACGGTAGGAGGAAACTGAAGAACGGTTGGCCTTGTCATAGGAGGCTTTGAAGATGAACGGCACGCCAAGATCGGAGGCGATGGCGGCCAGCCGCTCGGCCATATCCATCGCGTGCGCCTCGCTCTCGATCACGCAGGGTCCCGCGATCAGAAAAAGCGGCGCCTGCGCTCCGGTTCGAACGCTGCCGATGGCAAAGCTTTGCAAGGAATTCGTCAAAATGAGCGCGCCTTTCCGACGCGAGCAAACAGCGTATGCGTGTTCCGCCACGTTTTCAACTTTGAATTCGCCCGAGAGGCTGAGATGGACAACTCGAATTTTCAGTGACGTTCGACGCGGGTCAATGACACGGATCGATTTGATGGAGCGACGCCGGGATCATGCTTAAATGTACCCTTGACATGCGCGGAACGACGTTCTAGCTTTGGATTATCAGGGAAGGCTTAAAGGAGCATCCCATGGATGCGACTTTTATCATCTTCAAGAAGAGCCCCACACCGAGCGGTCCTGTCTGGGTAGAAACCGTCGAAGGCCTGGAAAAAGGCAAGAGGCGCCTCTCCGATTACCGCGCCCGATCCTCCGGCGATTTCTATTTGTTCGATGTCAAGCACGCACGCGTCGTGGATATCGTTCTTGCCCGGGCCAAAGGCGCTTAGGCAGGATCGAAGCTCGCCCGCAACAGGTTCCTTTCCAACCTCGTGGGATTTCTTGCGCTGAAATTGGTGTGCCTGGATGGAACGCCAACCTTTCGGTGCGCTATTGCCTCATTTAACCCATGCTAATCGGTGGCTGCGGAGTCGGCCGCGCGGACGCGCGTTTCGGTGGAGTGGGCTTCCGTGGACATGCCGAGGCGCTTGCGCCGATTCTCCACGCTGGCGCGAATGAACGCGGCGAAAAGCGGGTGCGGAGCAAGCGGCTTGGATTTGAATTCCGGGTGGAACTGGCAGCCGACGAACCACGGGTGGTCAGGAACCTCGACGATCTCCACGTACACGCCATCGGGAGTGCGGCCGGTGATGCGGAAGCCGGCACGGGTAAGGGTCTCGTCGTATTCGCAATTGAACTCGTAGCGGTGGCGATGGCGCTCGGAAATTTCGGTCTGGCCGTAGGCCTTGTGCGCAAAAGAGCCGGGCTCGATCTTGCAGTTCCACGCGCCCAGTCGCATGGTGCCGCCCATTTCTTCCACGCCGAGAAGTTCCCGCAGCTTGTAAATCACCCGATTGGGAGTCGAAGGGTCGAACTCGGTGCTGTCCGCGCGTTCGAGCTTGGAGACCTGGCGCGCGTATTCGATCGTCGCGCACTGCATTCCCAGGCAAATGCCGAAGAAAGGAATCTTCTTTTCCCGGGCGTAGGTGATGGCATGCACCATGCCGGCAATACCGCGCTTGCCAAAACCGCCGGGCACGAGAATCCCGTCCACGTGGCGCAGCCGTCGTTCAGCGGTGGCGGGAGAATCCAAATCCTCTGCTTCCACCCATTCGACCACCACGCGCTGGCGATTCGCCAACCCGCCGTGCGAAAGAGACTCGCGCAGGCTCTTGTACGCATCTTCAAGCTGTACATACTTGCCGACTACCCCGATGCGCACTTCTCCCTGCGGATTTTCCAGCGTCTCGAGCATGGCGAGCCAGGGGCTCAGGTCGCGCGGCGGCGCTTCCAGATGCAGCAGGCGGAGAATCTGCTCGTCCAGACCTTCGGAAGCGAGCGACATCGGCACTTCGTAAATGTTGCTCACATCCGGAGCCGAAATCACGCACGCTTCGGCAACGTTGCAGAACAGGGCGATCTTCGCCTTCAGATCGCCGGAAAGCTGGCGGTCGCTGCGGCAAATCAGAATGTCCGGCTGGATTCCGATGCTCAGCATCTCCTTCACGCTGTGCTGCGTGGGCTTGGTCTTCAGCTCGCCGGCGGTCGCGATATAGGGCACCAGAGTCAGATGGACGAAAACGACGTTTTCGGCGCCAAGCTCCAGGCGCATCTGGCGAATGGCTTCGAGAAACGGAAGCGATTCGATGTCGCCGGCCGTGCCGCCGATCTCCACCAAGACAACGTCAACGCCGTCGGCGACTTTGCGGAACGCGGATTTGATTTCGTCGGTAACGTGCGGGATCACCTGGACGGTCTTGCCAAGATAGTCGCCGCGGCGCTCTTTGGCGATGATGGATTCGTAGATGCGACCGGTGGTCCAGTTATGATCGCGCGTCAGATGCGCGGAGGTGAACCGTTCGTAATGGCCCAGGTCAAGATCGGTCTCGGCGCCGTCGTCGGTGACGAACACTTCGCCGTGCTGATAAGGCGACATTGTCCCCGGATCGACGTTCAAGTAGGGATCGCACTTCTGGAGGGTGACTCGGAGGCCCCGGCTTTCGAGCAGGCAGCCTATCGAAGCGGCTGCCACGCCCTTGCCCAGTGAAGAAACCACGCCGCCCGTGACGAATATATACTTCGGGCCGGTCCGCAAAGCGCTAGAAATCCTCCGGGAGAGTCGGCGTACGTTGCATTATGGGCAGAAACCCAGCGAGTGTCAAATCACGTTTTCAAATTGCAGATATTTGGGGACTTCCTCGCAGAAAGAGGAAGAGGCTACGATCTCGCGCGGGCGGCTAGGAGCTTTTCGACGCGCTCCACGTCGGCCGGAACGTCGACGCTGACGGCGTCGTAATCGGTTTCGACCACCGCAATGTGAAACCCGTTTTCCAGCCAGCGCAACTGCTCGAGTTGCTCGATGCGTTCGAGTTCGCCGGGCGGTAGCGTTGGGAACTCCAGCAGCGCATCGCGGCGAAAGGCATACAGGCCAAGGTGCTTCCAGTGGCGCGTCGCCGCCGTTTCACTGGTCTCGCGAACCCAGGGAATGGGCGCGCGGGAGAAATACAAGGCGTTGCCGTCGAAGTCGCGGACGACCTTCACCACGTTGGGATCCATGATGTCGTTCGGATGCAGAATGGCGCAACAGGGAGTCGCCATTTGCGCCGCGGAATCCTCGGTCATCGCCGAGACCAGCCCGTCGATAGTGCCCGGATCGACCAGAGGCTCGTCCCCCTGCACGTTCACGTAAATTTCGGCTGGCACATGCGCGGCCACTTCGGCTACGCGGTCGGTTCCGGTGCGGTGGTCATGGCGCGTCAGAATCGCTTCCCCGCCGAAGGCTTCCACCGCTTTCTTGATCGCATCTTCATCTGTGGCGACAACAATCCGGTCTACCGAGCCTGCCTGCCGCACGCGCTCGACCACGTGCTGGATCATGGGCTTGCCCGCAATCTTCGCCAGCGGCTTTCCCGGAAAGCGGACCGACGCCTGGCGTGCAGGAATCACTGCGAGAACTTTCGTGCTGCCGGAGTTCGCCATCGGAATTCCTTATCGCTTTTCTTTATCGCATCCATCCGGATAGTAGCATGGTGCAACCTTTCGTTCGCCGGCGGCAACATGAAATACAGGAATTACCACCACAACACCCGGAATTTGCCGGCCTTGATTTGGTTGCGGCGAGTGCTAAGATGAGGAAGACGAGAGGGCGTCCGGAGGTACCCGTGAATCACCGCTCTGAGAGCTCAGCGAGGCGCTGGGCGTTCCTCGGATTGATCGCTCTTCTCGCTCACCTTTGCGGCCCTGTCGCAAAAGCCCAGGACAATTCAACCGGACCCGCCGAGCCGCCGCCCGACACCCAAAAGATCGAAAAAGGGCGTGTCCTAAAGACGTCAACGGAAATGACGCTGGTCAACGTCACCGTAACCGACCCCATCGGGCGCCTTGTCACCGGCCTCGACCGCGAAAATTTCCGCGTTTTTGAAAACGGCGCCGAGCAGGAAATCGTCAAGTTCACGAGCGAAGACGCTCCCGTCTCCATCGGCGTGATTTTCGACATGAGCGGCAGCATGACCGACAAGATCGACAAATCCCGCCTGGCCGCCGTGCAGTTTTTTCGCACCGCGAATCCGCAGGACGAATTTTTCCTGGTGAACTTCAACGATCGCGCGCAGCTGGTGAGCCAGTTCACCGCCAGCGTCGACGAATTGCAGAATCGCCTGATGTACACCGCGGCCCACGGGCTTACCGCTCTGTTCGACGGCGTTTATCTCGGACTCAGCCAGATGAAGGGAGCACACAACACCAAGAAAGCTTTGCTCATCATATCGGATGGGGGAGATAATCATAGTCGGTACAGCGAAACGGACGTCCGCAAATTCGTGCAGGAAGCGGATGTGCAGATTTATTCCATCGGACTCTTCGAAGCCGATGGAGGCCCCACGCCGGAGGAACGGTCGGGCCCGTCCCTTCTCAACGATTTGACGGAGATGACGGGGGGCCGCTCGTTCACCGTTCAGAACCTGAACGATCTTCCGGACATTGCGACCAAAATCAGCATGGAGCTGCGCAATCAATATGTCATCGGGTACAGTCCAACGGATCGAGCACATGACGGCAAGTGGCGCAAAATCAAAATCAAGCTGCGGCCGCCCAAGGGGCTCCCACCTCTTACCGTTGACGCCAAGAACGGGTACTACGCTCCGGGCCATTAAATCCAGCTCGGACCGGGAACATTCGCTCCTGTCCCGGCCAGAGAGAGGCGCGAGTTCGATCGGTGCCGCTTTTTTCGCGGGCCTGATCGCCTTCCTCGCCGTCCTCACGCTGGCGGTCTTCGGTTTAAACCCAGCAGCTCTCGCGCAGAACCAGAATACTTTGCCGCCTTCGGCGATTCCGAATGTACCGCCTCCTCCGGGCTATACGTCCCCGGGGCAGCAGTCCGGACAAGGCAGCGGCAGCATCAAAGCGAGCGTCGACCTCGTAGTGCTCCATGTGACGATTTCCGACGAGGCGGGGCAGTTCGTGAGCGACCTGAAGAAGGGCGATTTCAAGGTTTTCGAGAACAAGATCGAGCAGAACATTTCCGTCTTCACGCGCGAGGATATTCCCGTAACCATGGGCCTGGTGATCGATAACAGCGGCAGCATGCGCGAAAAGCGTGAGCAGGTGAACTCCGCCGCGATGACGTTTGTGAAGACCAGCAATCCGCAGGACGAAGCCTTCGTAGTGAATTTCAACGACGAGTATTATCTCGACACCGACGGCGACTTCACCAGCGATCCCAAGGATATGGACAACGCCCTATCGCGCATCGATACGCGCGGCAGCACGGCGCTCTACGACGCAGTGATCGGTTCGCTCGAACACCTCAAGAAGGGGCACAAAGACAAGCGCGTTCTGCTGGTAATCACCGACGGAGACGACGACGCCAGCCGCAAAACCCTCGCCGACACGATGAAGGAAGCCGAGCAGTCCAACGCGGCAATCTACACGATCGGCGTCTTCAGCGCGGACGACCGCAAGAACGACAAGAAAATGGTGCGCCGGTCGTCGAAGGAACTCAAGGAATTGGCCGAAGTAACCGGTGGAATGGCATATTTCCCGGAAACTCTCGACGAAGTGAAGCCGGTCTGCGAACAGGTCGCGCGCGACATCCGCAATCAGTACACCATCGGCTACTATCCCACCAACGCTGAAAAGGACGGCACATTCCGTCCCGTGCAGGTACAGCTGATTTCCTCACAAGGGCACGGCAAGCTGTCGGTGCGCACTCGCACCGGCTATTACGCGCAAAAGTCCGCCTCCGGCGACTGACCGCCGCTCGGTCGCTAGCCCCGGCTCCCGTTGTCGTTCGGCTCTAGCGTAGTCACCACCACGCCCCCTGTCATTCGGTCCTGGATACTCGCCACGCCGCCCCTGTCATTCAGTCCCTGCACCCTTACCACACGCTGGCATCCCGAGCAAAGCGAGGGATCTGCTTTTTCTTCTAACAAGGAAACTCACCGGATTCAGCTGTTCGTCAGGCGAGCGAGGAAGCTGGTTCCATGCAGAATTTTGCCGCCGAAATTCTCGGCGATGGTCTGGCCCGTATCGGCGAGCGTGTCGCGGACACCTAGGTTCGTCCCCTGAGCGACGCGAGGCGTGTAGGCGAGAATTGGCACGTATTCCCGCGAGTGGTCTGTAGTCGGGTTCACGGGATCGGGGTCGCAGCCATGATCGGCAGTGATGATCAGCAGGTCGGACGGCCGCAACTCCGCGAGGAACGGGCCGAGCAGCGCGTCGAACTCTTCCAGCGAACGCGCGAACCCTTCGACATCTTTGCGATGCCCGTAGAGCATGTCGAAATCGACGAGATTGGCGAAGATCAGCCCGCTCGGGTGGCGCGCGAGTGATTCTGTGAGCCTGGCCATGCCATCGGCATTATTTTTTGTAGTGACGTAATTTCCTACCCCGCGGCCGTTGTAGATGTCGTGGATCTTGCCCACGCCGAAGACCGGTACGCCGCGTTCCGCAAGCACATCGAGCAGCATGGGGCGCGGCGGCTCCACGGCGTAATCGTGGCGGCGCTCGGTGCGGCGGAAATTTCCAGGCGGCCCGGTAAATGGGCGCGCGATAACTCGCCCCACGCGGTTCGGCCCGTCGAGGAGCTTTCGCGCGATCTCGCACATGCGGTAAAGCTCCGCGATGGGAATCACGTCCTCGTGCGTGGCGATTTGAAAAACGCTGTCGCCCGACGTGTAGACGATCGGAAAGCCTGTGCGCACGTGCTCTTCGCCGAGTTCCTTGATGATTTCGGTGCCGGAGGCGGGTTTGTTGCCGATAGTGCGGCGGCCGATCTGCCGCTCGAATTCGGCGATCAGTTCCTTGGGAAAGCCGTGGTGGTAGACGGGGAACGCCTGGTCGAGCCAGATGCCCGCCATTTCCCAGTGCCCGGTAGTCGTGTCCTTCCCGGGAGAAACCGTAACGCCCTTGCCATAGCTCCCGGCTGGCTGCGCCGGCGCAGTGAGGTGGGCCAGCGGCTTGATGTTCGCCAACCCGAGCCGCACGAGATTCGGCAGCTTCAGCGGGCGCGATCGCGCAATGTGCCCCAGCGTGTCGCGGCCTACGTCGCCGTAATCGGAAGCATCGGGAAGCTCCCCAATGCCCACGCTATCGAGCACAATCCAAATCACGCGTTCAAAATGTGAGTTGTTCACCATTGTTCACAATGGGCCCTTGGCGAACCGATTCTAAAGTAAACGTCGCGCATCTCCTAGCCGCGGTGATCGCTTTCCAGGCGTCGATTTGAAGCGGCTTGTGCGGCGGCGTATAATTTTATGTTTACGCACATGCCATTGGAACCCACTGAGAAGACCGCGCCTGGCAGTCCCGTCCCGGGGAGCAAACCGCCCAAGAAGGCGGGACGCGACGTGGCCGACGGCGAAGAGGCCATCCAGGTGCGGGGTGCGCGCGTCCACAACCTGAAGAACATCAGCTTTACGATCCCGCACAACGCGATCACGGTGGTGACCGGTGTTTCGGGCTCGGGCAAATCGAGCCTGGCGTTTGACACGCTTTATGCCGAGGGGCAGCGACGCTACATCGAGTCGCTTTCGGCGTACGCGCGGCAGTTCCTTGAACGCATCGAGAAGCCCGACGTAGATGAGATCACCGGGATCGCGCCGGCGATTTCCATCCGCCAGAAGAATTCCACGCGCAACCCGCGTTCCACAGTCGCCACGGCAACCGAGATTTACGATTACCTCCGTCTGCTCTATGCGCGTGTTGGGCACACGTTCTGCGTCAACGACGGCGAAGAGGTCCGCAAGGACACGCTCGACGAGATTGCCGCCAAAGTGATGGCGCTGCCGCAGGGGCGGCGTTTCTACGTGCTGTACCAGCTGAATCTCACGCCTGACGCCGCGCCAATCGCCTTAGGTGCGCACGAAGAAACAGTCGCGCCCCGCGGCCGCAAAGCGCCCAAGCCGAATCCCGACGCGGCGCGCGAGGCTCTCATCAGCCTGCGCAAACGCGGGTTCAACCGGCTTTACCAGTCGGGGCGCGTATTCGAGTTCTCCACACCCGAGGAATTGCTCGATGTCGATTTCACCAAGCCCGTGTACGTGCTGGTGGACCGCCTTGCGCTCGCTCCCGACATTCGCTCGCGCCTCGTGGATTCGATTGAGATCTGTTATCGCGAGGGGCGCGGCGAAGCCATTCTCGAATTCGTTCCCGATTCATCCACCGGCATGACGGGTGAACGCCTCACCTTCAGCGAGCGCTTCACCTGTCGCAAGTGCGGGACGCTCTACCAGGAGCCGGAGCCGCGCCTCTTCTCCTTCAACAACCCCTATGGCGCCTGCCCGCGCTGCCAGGGATTCGGCAATACCATCGACTTCGATCTCGACCGCGTGATTCCGGACAAGGGCAAGTCGCTCAACGACGGCGCCATCGAGCCGTGGACGAAGCCTCGTTTCCGCCAGCTGGTGATCGAGATGCGCCGCTTCGCAAAAGTGAAAGGCATTCCGCTGGACGTGCCTTTCCGCGATCTCACCGCCGCGCAGCGCGAAGCCATCATCGAGGGCGACCGCAGAGAAGACTTCGTCGGCGTGAAGGGCTTTTTCGCCTGGCTGGAGCGGAAAAAATACAAGCTGCACGTGCGCGTCTTCCTGAGCCGCTATCGAGGGTATGCCACCTGCCCGGAATGCAACGGCACGCGCCTTCGCGTCGAGGCTCGCGCGGTGAAAATTGCGGGGCGCTCGATCACGGAAGTCTGCCAGATGACCGTGAAGGAGGCCCGGCCGTTTTTTGAGAGCCTGCAGCTGAGCCCCTCCGAGACGACCATCGCCGAAAAGGTGCTGGAGGAAATTCAGCAGCGCCTCCGCTTCCTCGACGAAGTAGGACTCGACTACCTCACGCTCGACCGCATCACCTCCACGCTTTCCGGCGGCGAGACGCAGCGCATTCAACTGGCCACGTCGCTCGGGTCGAACCTGGTGGGCGCGCTGTACGTGCTCGATGAGCCGTCGATTGGCCTGCATCCGCGCGACACCAACCGGCTGATTCAAATCCTGAAAGGCCTGCGCGACCTTGGCAACACGCTGCTGGTGGTGGAGCACGATCCCGACACAATGCTCGCCGCGGACAACATTCTCGATCTCGGTCCGGGAGCCGGCGAGCATGGCGGCAACCTGATATTCGCCGGCACGCGCGAACAGATGCTGGCCGACCCGCGATCGCTCACCGGCCGCTACCTTCGCGGCGATCTGCGCATCCCCGTCCCCGCGCGGCGCAGGAAACCGCAAGGCAAATTCCTGCGCATTTATGGCGCCCGCAGCCACAATCTCAAGAATATAGACCTGATGATCCCCCTCGGACTGCTGGTGGCGGTCACCGGCGTGTCCGGATCGGGGAAATCGACGCTCGTGTACGACGTGCTGTATAAAGCGCTCCAGGCGCGGCGCACCGGCGGCAATTGGAAAGAATGCTGCGAGCGCGTCGAAGGCGACGCGGTCTTGAACGGCGTGGAGATGATCGACCAATCGCCCATCGGCCGGACGCCGCGGTCGAATCCCGCTACCTACATGAAGGCGTTCGACCCCATCCGCGAGGTGTTCGCGGCAACCCCGGAAGCGAGGAAGCGAGGCCTCTCGCCGGGGCATTTCTCGTTCAATATTCCCGGCGGCCGCTGCGAGGCTTGCCAGGGCGACGGAACCGTTACCGTGGAAATGCGCTTTCTGGCCGATGTCGAACTCATCTGCGAGGAATGTCGCGGAACGCGCTACAAGAGCAGCGTGCTCGACGTCCGCTACAAGGAAAAGAACGTCCACGACGTGCTGCAAATGACGGTACGCGAGGCGCTCACCTTCTTCGCGCCGTATCCGAAGGTCACCTCACGCCTGCGCGTGCTGGAAGAAGTGGGCCTGGGCTACCTGTGCCTGGGGCAGTCCGCCACCACTCTTTCGGGAGGCGAGGCGCAACGCTTGAAACTTGCCGCGCATCTTACGCGGCAGGAAAATAAGGGCGTCCTGTATATCTTCGACGAGCCCACCACGGGCTTGCACTTCGACGATATC
>Ga0265325_10001389_pt1 | contig 17088 bp, 16 predicted proteins | sample 41420metaG_FD_202090 | JGI IMG/M metagenome (GOLD analysis project Ga0265325, IMG submission 202090) | Rhizosphere microbial communities from Carex aquatilis grown in University of Washington, Seatle, WA, United States - 4-14-20 metaG | ecosystem: Host-associated > Plants > Roots > Rhizosphere...
ACATTCCCGTTATTTCCGCCGTCGGCCACGAGACCGACACCACCCTGATCGACTTCGCGGCCGACGTGCGGGCGCCCACACCCTCTGCCGCTGCCGAAATGGCGGTGCCGGTTCGAACCGAACTCCTCGCCCAGTCCTTGGATTATGAACGCCGCATTCTGCGTGTCTTCGCCAGAGGGATGGAGGAACGCCGACAGGCGCTTCGCCAGCTTGCCCGCGTGCTGCCCCGGGCCGATCAGCTATTCGCCCAGCCGCGTCAGCGGTACGACGTGGCCGCGGAGCGGTTGGGCCATGCGCTGCGTCGCAACCTCGACGTGCATCGGCGCACATTTATCGAAACTGCCGCATTGCTCAGACCGGCAGGCCTCAAAACCCGGCTGTCGCTGGGGAATGAGCGGACCCGCTTGCTCGGGCAGAGGTTAGCCCGCAGCCAGCACGCGCGGCTGGCCGAGGTCCGTGGCCGCCTGGACGGGCTTTCGCGCGTGCTGGAGGGCGTCAGCCACCGCGCCGTTCTGGCGCGCGGTTTCGCGCTGGTGCGAGGGGCCGACGGCTCGCTTCGCCGCCGCGCGGCGGCCCTGGTTCCAGGCGAGCCTTTGTCTTTAACCTTTGACGACGGGACGGCCTCTGCGGTGGCCGGGGAGACCAGTCATCCGGTTCCGCCAAAGCCCAAAAACCGCTCCAAATCGACGGGCGGCGGGCAAGGCGATTTGTTTTGATGGCGCTTGTCGCCTTGGTCGCGTAAAAATCGTTTCCGGTGAACCGACATGAACAAAATGGAACGTGATCTGAGGCCGGAAGGTCCGGCCGAGCTTGAGTATATCGACGGGGAATATCGCGTCGTGAAGGCCGGATCCTATGTGGTCTGCGCCGTCACCGGTGTGAAAATCCCGCTCGAGGCGTTGCGCTATTGGAGCGTCGATCTGCAAGAGGCTTACGCCACGCCTTCTGCGGCTCTGCAGCGCTTTCAGGAAACCGGAAAAACGCCGCGATGATGCGCCGGCGAACGTTCCTCACGGCTGGCGCGGCAACGCTCGCCATGCCGTATGCGGCGCGTGCCGATGATGCTGCGCGCTTGTCTTTCAGCAGCTCCGCGGAGCAAGGCGCGTTGGTGATCGGAAAGGCGCAGGGCGGCACGAAGGTCAGCGTCGACGATGTACCGGTGAGCGTGTCCCAAGACGGCTCGTTTGCATTCGGCCTTGCCTATGACCGCATCAAGCCGATGCGTGTGGTTGCCCAGTTCGCCGACGGCCAGAGCGAAACCCGCATCATTGCGCCGGTGGTCCGCCAATACGCGGTCCAACGCATCAACGGCGTACCGCAGAAATTCGTCACGCCGTCGCCAGAGGAACTGGAGCGCATCAAACGCGAAAATGCGTTGATCCACGACGCGCGCAAGCGTGACACCGATAGCATCGGATTCGCCAGGCCCTTCGATTGGCCTTTCCCTGGCATTGTCTCGGGTGTGTACGGTAGCCAACGCATCGACAATGGCACGCCGATGGCGCCGCATCTTGGCATCGACATCGCCGCCCCTGAAGGTACACCCATCCGCGTACCGGCGGATGCAGTCGTCTCGATTTGCGACGATTACTTTCTCGATGGTGGGTTCACGCTGCTCGATCACGGCCATGGCGTGTCGAGCTGCTATCTGCATCAAAGCAAGCGGATGGTCGCGGCCGGCGACAAGGTCGCGCGCGGAGAGGTGATCGGTCTGGTTGGTCGGACCGGGCGCGCCACCGGCCCGCATATGCACTGGGGCCTGAACTGGTTTCAGCTCAAGCTCGATCCCTCGCGCTCGACGGTCACGCCCGAGCCGCCCAAGGCCTGATTTTTCCGGCTGATCTTGTCGCGCGGACTGGGCCAGCGGCGGTGAATCCAAAGCCATTGCGAAGGCCGCGCCCGCACGATGGCCTCGATCTTCTGATTGATCTTGGCGGTCAGCGCCAGCACGTCTCGGTCGTCGTTGCCGCTTGGCGAAAATTCGATCGGCGGGTGGATTTGCACCCGGAAATGCGCGCCATGAAGGCGTTCGGACGAAGCGGGCAGCAAGACCGCTCCCAACTTCAACGCCAGAAAGGCCGGCGCATTCGTCGTCATGGCGTCGCGCCCGAAGAAGGGTGCCGGCACGCCTTCCGCCGTTTTCTGATCGACCAGCATGAATATCGCTTTTCCCCGCCGCAACAGCGTGAAGATGCGCCGCAGCCCGCGAGCGCCTTTGCCGATTTGTTCCTTGGGGCCGACAGAGGCGCGCTTGCGCAATAGCCAATTGGCGACAAAGGGGTTGTTTGGCGGGCGATAGACGATGCTGCCGTCGTAACCGAGCTGCTCGGCCGTGATCGGCATGGTCTCCCAATGGGCGAAATGGCCCGAGATGAACATCACGCCCTTTCCAGCGGCGACGGCGGCGTCGCCATACTCCTTGCCCACAAGTTCGATGCGCGTGCCGAGTTTCAGCTTGTCGAGATGGGGATATTCTCCGACCACGCGCCCGAGATTATCGCACACGGCGCGAACGGTTTCTTCGATCTGGGCTTCGCTCATATCGGGATAGGCCGCGCGAAGATTGGCGCGTGCGGTATCGGCGGGCGAAAGGCGATAGAAAACATGTCGCCCGATGAAACCGCCCACGGCCGACGCCGCATCGATTCCAAGCAGCCTGAAAAATCCGATGAACGGAAAGAACAGCGCCGCCTCCGCGCCGTAGCGCAGCAGTTTAAGGGAGGGGGGAGCCGGGGGCTTGTTCATTGGGGATGCGCGCTATCGCGGCCCGACCAGCCTGTCAAGCAGAAGCTCCAAAGCCGACATGTTATCGATGGCCGCTCGCACAGGTAGAACGACGATCCCCTCGCGTTCGGATTCTGTCATACGCACATAGTCCTTTTCGGTGGTAACCAGCAGCGCATTTGCGGCGCGCGCGGTCGCTTTAAGCCTTGCGATCTCTGACACCGTGTAGAGGTGATGGTCGCCGAATCGCTTGGTGGCAGCGACGTCTGCACCGAAGGCGTGCAGGGAACGGAAGAACTTTTCCGGCCGGCCGATCCCGGCGAAGGCTACGAGCCGCCGTCCCTTCAACGCCGGTATTTCGACATGCGTGAGATGGGCGCGTAAGACCAGCCCGCCAAATCCGGGAAGCGGCAGCTCTCCGTCCCCGACGACCACTACGGCGTCGGCGCGCGCCAGACCTTGGCTTGCGGATTCGCGCAATGGCCCCGCCGGCAGAATGTTGCCGTTTCCGAATTTCTGCTCCGCATCGACGACGATGAGCGACAGATCTTTTGTGATCGTGAAATTCTGGTGTCCGTCATCCATCACGATGACATCGGCGCCGTGCTCTACTGCAAGGCGTGCACCTTCGGCGCGGTTACGCGAGACGATCACGGGCGCGGCGGCGGCAAGCAACAGCGGTTCGTCGCCGACATCTTCCGCCCGATGTTTGGGTACGACCATGATCGGCCCGTGCAGCTTCCCGCCGTAACCTCGCGACAGGAAAAACGGGCGGCGGCCGCGGGCCGCCAGGGCGCGCGCGATGGCGATGGCCACCGGCGTCTTGCCCGTGCCTCCAACGGTCAGATTGCCGATACAAATAACCGGAACCGGGGCGTGATAGGGTGCCGCGTTGTGCGCTTTCCACGCCACGCTGGCGCCATAGATCCACCCGAGCGGCGTCAAGGTTGCGACCGCAAGCCGCGACCAAAAATCCTGCCGCTCCCAGATCTCAGGCGCGTGCATCGGCGAGCAACTTTTCGACGACAGCCATGGTTTTTGCGACGGCTCCACTCAGACTCTCCGCGCCGCTCGCGGCCGCACCGCCCAACGCGCGCGCCTTCGCCGGTTCGGCCAGCAGGGTCGCGACGAGGGCGGAAATCTCTCCTGTGCTGCCGACGCAGCCGACGCCCTGGGCGCGAAATATCGCTTCATAGGCGCTCGCGAAGTTGAAGGTGTGCGGTCCGGCCAGCACGGCGCAGTTGAGTTTCGCGGGTTCCAGCGGGTTCTGTCCGCCGTGCGGGATGAGACTTCCTCCGACGAACGCAAACGGCACGAGGCGATAGAACAAGCCGAGTTCGCCCATCGTGTCGGCGACATAGACCGCTGTGTCGGCGGCGGGGATTTCCCCGCGGGAGCGAAGGCGCACGTTTCGGGTGCCGCAGAGCATCGCAATGTTTGGCCCACGCTCGGGATGGCGCGGCACAATGATCGTCAACAGGTCGGGATAAGTACGCCGCAGCGCGTCGTGCGCAGGCAGGATCGTCTCTTCCTCACCAGGATGGGTTTGTGCCGCCAGCAGGACTGGCCGCGATCCGATCGCCTGTTTCAGCACGGCGAGCTTTTCGGGATCGGCGGGCAGGAGAGGCGCATCCGCCTTCATGCTGCCGATCATGCAAACGTCGCGCGCGCCCAACGCCCGGAACCGCGCCGCAATATCTTCGTCCTGCGCGAGGCACACATCAAAGGCGGACAATAGCGCGCCTGCCGTGGCCGGCGCCCAGCGCCAGCTTTCGAACGAGCGCTGCGACATGCGCGCGTTGATCAATGCCAGATGGACGTCACGTTCCTTCGCGCCAAGCACAAGGTTCGGCCAGATATCGGAATCGACGAATAGCCCGACCTGCGGCATCCAATGATCGAGAAAGCGCGCCGTCGCGGAAGGCGTATCTATGGGAACGAATTGGTGGAGCGCGCGCGCCGGCAGCCTTTCGCTCATGACTTTTGCGGAGGTGACCGTACCGCTCGTGACAAGCACGTGGCAGCCTTCGCGGGCGAGTAGGGCGTCGATCAGCGGAAGCGCCGCCATGCATTCGCCGACGCTTGCGCCATGCACCCAGACAAGTGTGCCCGAAGGTCTCGGATATGACGCAAAGCCAAGGCGCTCGTCGCCGCGCTCGCTGTGTTCCTTGCCGCGAAGGATCCTGCGGCGCAAAAGGACGGGTGCCAGCGGCGCCAGAACTGCCGTGGCGAGGCGATAGACCGTGATGCCGAAGGGCGTGTGGTCCATCGCTTATACCCGTTCCGTCGTGATGCGGGGCTCGTCTTCATTGTGCTGGTAAAGCCGCGCATAAAGACGGCCGAGCGCCATCAATTCGGAATGCGTGCCGGATTCCACGACACAGCCGCGGTCAAGCACATAGAGCCGATCGGAATCGACGACCGTGCTCAGCCGGTGAGCGATGACGATGGTCGTGCGGTCCTTCATCAGGCGCGTCAACGCCTCCTGCACGCGTCGTTCGCTTTCGTTGTCGAGTGCAGAGGTAGCTTCGTCCAGCAAAAGGATCGGTGCATTGCGTAGCATCGCCCGCGCGATGGCGATGCGCTGGCGTTGGCCGCCGGACAGTTTCAGACCGCCTTCGCCGACCTTCGTGTCGTATCCATCGGGCAGTTGAACAATAAATTCATGCGCTGCGGCGTCATGCGCGGCACGCTCGATTTCGTCCCGGCTGGCGCCAGGCTTGCCGAGGGCGATGTTGTCGGCCACGCTTTCATCGAACAACAGTGGTTCTTGCGTTACCAGCGCGATATTGCGGCGAAGAGAGGCGAGCGTTACGTTGTTTATGTTGTGTCCGTCGATCTCGATCGTGCCGGAATCGATGTCGTAGAAGCGCAACAGGAGATTGAACACCGTCGTCTTGCCGGCGCCCGACGGACCAACCAGCGCGATCTTCATCCCCGGCGCGATGTCTATGCTCACGTCCTGAATCGCTGGGGCGCCGTCGTCGGCGGCATAGGCAAAGGACACGTTCTTGAATCTCACGGCGCCGCCGTTCGGCGCCGGTTCGACGCGAAGCGTCTCGGCGTTCGGCAAATCCACGATCTCAGGTCTGGCATCGATCATGTCGAACACCCGGTTCGCCGCTGCGACTCCCGTGGAGGCGATGGGCAAAAGCTGGCTCAAATTTCGGACCGGCTGCAGCGCCAACAGCATGGCGGTGATGAACGTAACGAATTGATCGAGCCGAAGTGCTCCGTGTGCAGACTGGTATAATGCGTATAGGACCGTCGCCGAAAACACGATGCCAGCGAAAATATCCGTCACTGGCACGGCCGCCGCGCGGGTGCGCGCCAGCTTTACGAGTTGCTTCAGCCGCGTCGCCAATCGCTCGTCGGCGTGTTTCGAGGAGTATACCTCCAACCCATAGGCTTTGATCACACGGCGTCCGTCCAGGGCTTCGGAAATCACGGTCGAAAGGGAACCGGTTTCCTCCATATTGCGCGTGGTTGTGCGGCGTATGGAGCTCCCGATGCGCTCCATTGCCCAGGCCACGCCTGGAACGGCAATCGTAACGAAGAGGGTAAGCCTCCAGTCCGAATAGATCATCAGGCCAACCAGACCGACGAGTGTCACGAGTTCCAGCGCCACGCCTGCGACTCCTTTGGTGATCGCATCGCGCATCAACGTGGCGTCGTAGAGGAAGTTGGAAACGAACGATCCGGAATGAACCGCGTTGAGAGCCGCCAGATCGCGCCGCACAAGAGAGTGAAACATGTCGCGCTGGGCCGCCGTGACGACGCGCTCGCCCACGGTATCGATCCGCGATTGCTGGATGTAGGAGGCGGCAGCCCGCAACCACAGAATGCCCAGCACTTCCAGCGGCAGAATCCAGATCGTCTGGGCGTGCCCGGGTAGCGGCGCGCTATGGCCAGCCTGACCGAGCAGGTTGAACGCAGGGCCGAGCAATTTGGCCAGACCAGCGGTCGTCCCGGCCGTCACGATCATGAAGAAGATCGCGATGGCCAGCATCACTTTCTGATCGCGCAGATAGTCACGCGCGATCCTTCGCGCGATCGTTAGACTGCTGATTTTCGCAGTGGTCATGGCGGCGGGGTTTAGCATGCGGACGGCCCCCTTGCGAGGGTGGCAAAGCGCGCCATCTTACGGACTATCGGGGTCCATCAGACGGTGGATATGGACAACGAAATAGCGCATTTGGGCATTGTCCACGCTGGCGTGCGCCTTGGCGCGCCAAGCGGCGTGGGCGGACTTATAATCCGGGTAAATTCCGACGATATCGAGCTTGGACAGATCCTTGAACTCGATTCGCTCGGGCGAGACCAGCTCTCCGCCGAATACAATGTGGAGTAGTTGACGGGGTACAAGTTCGCTCATGCGCCACCTTTCCGGGCTATCAGAGTTTAGCTCGGCCGATACGAGCCATGAGCTGCGCATACAACGCGGGCCCTGCAGCCACGACCGACGGCTGGACGGGGTTCGGTTGATTGTAGCGCGGAATGTTTCCGTTGTGCGACGAGATCAGACCGCCGGCTTCCCGCACGATGAGGTCCGCCGCCGCCAAGTCCCAGTCGTGCGTGGGGGCCGTGGTCATCGCTGCGTCGAAAGCGCCGCACGCCACCAGTGCGATGCGGTAGGCGATGGAGTTGGGCGTTTCGATCTCCATCGGCGGCCAGGGCACGCCGCCCCAACAGGGATGTCGAAGCGTCGTCTTGCTGGCCAGCATGCGGCAGCCTTCCAGCTCGTCACGGGCGCTGACGCGGATCGGCTTGCCGTTCAAGCGCGCCCCGGCGCCCTTGACGGCGGTGAAGCATTCCTCCGTGAGCGGATTATAGACCGCCGCCGCAACGGGGCTTTGGTCTTCGACCACGGCGGCGCAGATCGTGAAATGCGGTCTGCCCTTCAGAAAGGCGACAGTGCCGTCGATCGGATCGACCACGAAGAGGCGCCGCAGGGAAAGTCGCGCGGCATCGTCTTCGGTCTCTTCCGACAGCCAGCCATAATCGGGGCGGGCCGGACGCAAGCGTTCTTTCAGGAAGCGGTCGACCGCCAGATCGGCGTCCGACACGGGACTTCCATCGGCCTTGCTGCGAGTTCTGTTGTGCCCTGCCAGGAACGTTCTGGCGATCGCTCCTGCCTCGCGCACGGCATCTTCAAGCAGCACGACGTCGCTATCAGGCCCCGGCAACGGTCATGCCCTCGATGCGGCAGGTCGGCGCGTTGGTCCCATAACGAAAAACGAGATCGTTCGCGGGAACCAGACGGCGATACATGTCTTTCAAATTGCCGGCGATGGTCACTTCCGACACCGGGTAGGCAATTTTGCCATTTTCGATCCAGAAGCCGGTGGCGCCTCGGCTGTAATCGCCGGTGACGCCGTTGACGCCCATGCCCATCAACTCGTTGACATAGAACCCTTCGGCGATGTCGGCGATCAGTTCCTGCGGCGAGAGCGCGCCCGGTTGCATGTAGAAATTCGTGGAAGAAGGATGCGGCGGGCCGCCCGTCCCGCGCGCGGCGTGGCCGGTGGTTTGCAGACCAAGTTGTTTGGCGCTCGCACAATCGAGCAGCCAAGTCTTCAGCACGCCGTTTTCGACGATGGCCATGCGGGCGTTGGCGACGCCTTCGCCGTCGAACGGTTTGGAGCGCAGGCCGCGCAAGCGATGCGGATTGTCGATGATGGTAATCGACGGTGCGAAAATATCTTGGCCCAGCCGGTCCTTCAGGAAGCTCACGCCGCGCGCGATGGAGCCGCCCGAAATTGCGCCCGCCAAATGGCCTATCAGCCCGGCTGATTCACGTGGATCAAAAACCACGGGAACGGCTTGGGACTTGGCTTTTCGCGGGCCCAGGCGGGCGACGGTGCGCTCACCCGCTCTCCGGCCGACGTCTTCCGGCGAATCCAGGTCCGACGCATGGCGCGCGCTGGCGCTTTCATAGTCCCGCTCCATGGCGGTTCCTTCGCCGGCCAGCACGGCGACGCCGATCGAGTGGCTGGTGCCTGCATTGCGGCCGAAAAAGCCTTCGCTGGTTGCCAGCGCAATGGCAGAACGGCTGAAGCTTGCACCTCCGCCTTCGGAATTGGTGACGCCCTTCACCGCCATTGCCGCAGCTTCTACGGCACGGGCGCGCTCGACTAGCATCTCGGCCGGCGGTTCGGCGGCGTCCTCGGTATCGAGTTCGGGAAACGATTTCGCCAACCGCTCGCGCGGCGCCAAACAGGCGTATTTGTCCTCGGGTGCGAGCTTGGCCATCGCGACGGCTCGTTCGGGCAGAGCGGTAATCCCGTCTCGCGAGAAATCGGTGGAAGAGACGAAGGCGATGCGCTGGCCCACGAATACCCGCAGGCCCATGTCGGAGGATTCCGAGCGCTCGACCTCTTCGAGCTTGCCCAGACGATAGGATACGCTCGCCGAAATGCTTTCGACGAACAGTGCATCGGCGGCGTCCGCGCCGGCCGCCCGGGCAGCGCGGATCAGGCTATCGAGAAGGTCTCGGGGATCGGGTTTGGAAGTCATGACAGGTATTTGGACCGCCGCCCCCACGAACGCAAGGCGATTGCCCGATTTTGACGTCTATTTCCACACCGGCTTGCCGTCGCCTGGAAGGCCGAGGCGTGGCCATTTTTCGCTGACCGTGCGCACAATCTCGTCGTCCATGCGGATCAGCCGGCCCCATTCGCGCTTGGTTTCCGGCGGCCATTTGTTGGTAGCATCCAGCCCGATCTTCGAGCCCAGTCCGCTCTCGGGTGAAGCGAAGTCTAGATAATCGATCGGCGTATGCTCGACGACGGTTATGTCGCGGGCCGGATCCATGCGGGTGGCAATCGCCCACATCACGTCCTTCCAGTCGCGCGCATTGATGTCGTCGTCCACCACGATCACCCATTTGATGTACATGAACTGGCGCAGATACGACCACACTGCCATCATCACACGCTTGGCGTGGCCCGGATACGCCTTCTTCATACTTACCACGGCGATGCGGTAGCTGCATCCTTCCGGCGGCAGCCAAAAATCCACGATCTCCGGGAACTGCTGGCGGATCAGCGGCACGAAAACTTCGTTCAGCGCTTCACCCAACACGGATGGTTCATCAGGTGGCCTGCTAGTGTAGGTGGAAAGATAAATTGGATCGCGACGCATGGTGATTGCGGTCACGGTGAAGACGGGAAATTTTTCCACCGAATTGTAATAGCCGGTGTGGTCGCCGTAAGGGCCTTCGTCGCGGTAATCGGTGAGCGAAACTTCGCCTTCCAGAACGATCTCCGCTTCGGCAGGGACCTTTAGGGGCTGTGTCAGGCAATCCGCCAGTTCGACGCGGTTGCCGCGCAACAGCCCGGCGAACTGGTATTCCGATAGCGTGTCGGGGATCGGCGTCACCGCCGCCAGGATGGTTCCGGGGTCCGCGCCGAGCACGATGGCGGCCGGCAGCGGCGCCGCTTTTTCCTTGGCCCAGCGCGCGTGGTGCTGCGCCCCACCGCGGTGCCTCAGCCAGCGCATGATGGTCTGACGCTTGTTGAGCACCTGCATGCGGTAGATGCCGAGATTGTAATTGTCCTCGCGCGCGTCACTGGGGCCTTTGGTGACCACCAGCGGCCAGGTGATGAGCGGTGCCGGTTCTCCCGGCCAGCAGGTTTGGATCGGTAATCGCGCGAGGTCGATGTCGTCGCCCTTGACCACGACCTCCTGGCAAGCCGCCTTTGCCACCGTCTTCGGGCGCATCGCCATGGCCGTCTTGGCCAGCGGCAGGAGATCGAACGCGTCGCCCAGACTGCGCGGCGGCTCGGGCTGGCGTAGCGTCGCCAGCATTTCGCCGACCTCGCGCAGCGAGGCCGCGGTGGTGCGCTCCACGCCGCCCATCGTCACGCCCATGGCGACGCGCTTCACCGTGCCGAACAGATTGACCAGCACCGGGATGTCGCTCGGCGTCCCGTCGGCTTTGACCGGCTTCTCGAATAGCGCCGCCGGTCCGCCTTGGGCGATCAGCCGCGTTTGGATTTCGGTCATCTCAAGAACGGTGGAAACCGGTTCACGCACGCGGACCAACTCGCCAGCGCTTTCGAGCTTGGCGATAAAGTCACGCAGCGAGCGATAACTCATCGCGTTGTGCCCTTAGCTGGCGTTGGAGACTTTCCACTTGGACGGGGCGGCGTGCCAGCGGCCATAGACAAAATAGATGATAAGTCCGATCGCCGTCCAGACTCCCAACCGAACCCAGGTGCCGTCGGAAAGAGAGTACATCATCACCCCGCAAACGAAGATGCCGGCGGGGGCGGTAAACCACACCCACGGCGTCCGGAATTTGCGCGTGGCCCTGGGCGTGGTGACGCGCAGGATCATGATTCCTGTGCATACCGCGAGAAAGGCGAGAAGCGTGCCGATCGAAACGAGGTCTGCAAGAACGTCGAACGGGAAGAGCGCCGAGAGAAGGGCCGCAACGGTCCCGATGATGATGGTGCCGCGGTGGGGCGTGTGAAAGCGCTTATGCACCGCGCAGAACGCGGGCGGCAGGAACCCGTCGCGCGCCATGCAGAAGAACACCCTCGTCTGGCCGTAGAGCGAAGTGAACACAACGGTCCCGAGCCCGGCCAATGCCGCGACGTTGACCCATTGCACGAGCCATCGGAGCGCCGGAACCTTCCCAACCGCGAACGACACGGGATCTGGAACATCCAGCGTGTGCCAGTCCGCAATTCCGATCAGCACGATGGCGATCAGAATGTAGAGCGCGGAACAAATGAAGAGCGAGCCGAGAATTCCGATTGGCAGATCGCGTCGCGGATTCTTGCACTCTAGCGCGGCGACCGAAACAGCTTCGAATCCGATGAAGGCGAAAAACACGATACCTGCGCCGGCGAGAATGCCGGTGATGCCGAAATGCCCATATTGGCCCGTGTTGGGCGGTATGAAGGGGGTGAAGTTGCTTCCAACGACGAAGGGCATGCCGACGAGAATCACGAGCAGCACGATCCCGACTTTCACCAGCACCATCGTGTTGTTGAAGCGCGCCGACTCCTTGACGCCCACGACCAGAAGCGTGGTCAACGCGACGATCAGAAGGACCGCTGGCAGATTGATGATGGCGCCCGTCAAGTGGAGATCGCTCACGCCATGGCCAGTAATCGGTGCATTGGCCAACGCGGCGGGAAAGGCAATTCCTACCTCGTGGAGGAAGCTGATAAAATAACCCGACCATCCTGCCGCCACGCCGGACGCGGAAACGCCGTATTCCAAGACCATGTTCCAGCCGATGAACCACGCCATGAACCGGCCCATCGTTGCGTAAGCATAGGTGTATGAGCTGCCCGACTCCGGGATCATCGAGGCGAATTCGGCGTAGCACAATCCAGAGAACAGACAGCCGAGTCCGGCGATGCCGAAGGAGATCAGCACCGCGGGCCCCGCATGTACGGCCGCCGCGGTTCCGGCGTAAACGAAAATGCCGGCGCCTATGATCGAGCCGATGCCGATCATGATGAGGCTGAACGGCCCCAGCGTGCGATGAAGATGGATTTCGCTCGCTAAGACGGGATCGGGCTGTTCCATCCCTGCCGCCTCATCAAGTCCCGCCATGCGCCGGCTCCAACTTGTTTGCGATGCAGATCACTTGGCGGGATGTTCTTTGATGGTCCACCGCGCCGCTTTGGCGTGTTTTCTGCCGTAGAAGAAGAAGATCACCAGCCCGATGATGGTCCAACCGCCAAGGCGCAGCCAAGTGTCCATCGGCAGCCAATACATCATCGCGCCGCACATAATCATGCCCGCAGGCGCGACAAACCAGACGAACGGCGTGCGGAACGGACGCACGGCTCTCTTCTTGGTGAAGCGCAGGATCATGACGCCGAGGCACACGATCACGAAGGCGAGCAGGGTTCCGATCGAGACCAGCTCGCCCAGAATATCGAGCGGCAAAAAGCCGGTGAGGATCGCGGCGAAGATGCCGGTGACGATCGTGCTCTTCCACGGCGTGCGGAAGCGCTGGTGCACTTGGCTAAACAAGGGCGGGATCATGCCGTCCTTCGACATTGCATAGAAGATGCGCGATTGACCCAGGAGCAGCACGAGCACGACGGAGGCGAGGCCGACGATGGCGCCGACGTTGATGATGGGCGCGAGCCAGGCGGTGACCGGTAGCGACTCGGCCGCGAAGGAGACCGGGTGCGCCACGTTGAGCGTGGTATAGGAGGCAAGCCCGGTCAGCACATACGACATCAGCATGTACAAGAAGGTACAGAGCACAAGCGAGCCGAGGATGCCGATCGGCACGTCGCGCTTCGGGTTCTTGGCCTCTTGGGCTGCGACGGACACCGCATCGAATCCGATGTAGGCGAAGAAGATCACGCCAGTGGCGCGCATCACGCCGCTCCAGCCGAAATGGCCCCATTCGCCGGTGTTGGTCGGGATGAAGGGGGTATGGTTCGCGGCCACGACATGGGGAAGCCCGACGACGATCACCAGGACGACAATGCAAAGCTTGATCGCCACCATCAGGTTGTTGAAGTTCGCGGAGAGGTGTACGCCGACGATCAGGATGCCGGACACCAGCGCGATCAGGGCCACTGCGGGCAGGTTGAGATAGGCCCCGGTCGTGCCGATATGCGCCATGGCACTTAGCGCGCTCGCGTGCGGACTGTAGGTCGAGCAGTTCAGGGCGGTCGCCACGCAAAGCGGGGCGGAAGACCATGCCGTCGGGATCGGATAACCGACATATTTCATGAAATCGCTGAAGTAGCCCGACCATCCGTTGGCGACGGTGGAGGCCGCCGCCAGGTATTCGAGTACAAGGTTCCAGCCGATGAACCAGGCCATGAAGCGGCCCATGGTGGCCAGGGTATAGGTGTAGGCGCTGCCGGCCACCGGGATCATGGCGGCGTATTCGGCATAGCAAAGACCTGCAAAGAGGCAGCCCAGCCCCGCGATCGCGAAAGAGATGACCACGGCCGGTCCGGCGTAGCTTGCCGCGGCATGGCCGGTGATGACGAAGATACCCGCACCGATAATGGCGCCGATGCCGAGCGCGATCAGGTGGAACATCCCCAGCGTGGGGTTTAGGTCGTGAACTTGGTGTTGTTCGGCAATAGGGTCTTCGATGATCCCAGCCATTCTTGTGCCCCCTTGTGGTCGATAGCCCGCAAAGCAGGCCGCAAGAAGGGGCACTCTGCACGAGCTTTACGGCCGCGCCAACAGGAATGGGGCACTAACCCACCGCTAAGCTTTCGTCCACACGGCGATTTCATTGCCGTTGGGATCGCGAAAATGGAAGCGGCGGCCACCGGGGAATTCAAGGTGCTCCGTGATTTCTGCGCCGGTCGCCCGCACCTTCGCTTCCATAGCGTCAAGATCGGCTGCAAAAAGTACAACCAGCGGTCCACCGCGCCCCACGACTTTGCGTTCGGCGTTGAAGCCGCCCACGCGATCGCCGCTGTGGAATTCCAAATAGCTCGGCCCGTAATCGACGAAGGTCCATCCGAAGACCGGCCCGTAAAAAGCCTTGGTCGCCGGAATGTCCGACGCCGGCAGCTCGATGTAATCCAGATATCCGTCTGTTGGCATGGCAATGTTCCTCTTTTGTTCTTTATAACAAACGGTCCAACGGAGAGTCAAGCGGTCCAATTTTTGAGCGGCGGGTCAACCTTCGTTCGTCATGGCCGGGCTTGACCCGGCCATCCAGCTGGCGAGCGTCTGCGAGCCGTAAAAATCTGGATGGCCGCACCAAGGGCGGCCATGACGAAAAATGAGAGATCACGCCAACCGATAAACACTCGTTTCCCTGATTTCGCGGTCTTCCAGCTCGCGCGTGGTTTGCACGCGATATGTTGCGAGTTTCTCAACGCCCGATTTCGGAAAATAAGTCCGACCCGGATCGCCCAGCAGAACCAGTGCGCCTGCGCGTGCACGATCGCTCAGCCAAACCAAAAGCCGTTCCGCCAGCGGCCGCTCGTAGCACATGTCGCCGAGCAGGATCGTTTCCCAGTCGCCTTCTTGCCCGATCACATCGTCCTGCGTGATGTCGATACACGTGTCGTTCGCTTCGGCGTTCAGCGCAATGGCCGCCGCAGCAAACGTGTCGATATCGGCGGCGAGCACACGCACCGCACCGGCCTTCGCAACGGCAATGGCCACGAGTCCCGAACCCGATCCGAAATCGAGCGCCTTTTTGCCGCGCACGGCCTCGGGATGATCCAGCACATAGCGCGCCAGCGCCTGTCCGCCGGCCCAGGCGAAGGCCCAGTAAGGCGGCGGGACGCCTTCCTTCTCAAGCTCTTCTTCGGTTTTTCGCCACAGCGGAACCACCTCGGTCGCAAGGTGCAGGCGCACCTCGGGAACTAGGGGCGGGGAGAGTAACGCCGTGTTTTGGCGGATAAAGGAGGCCGGATCTGTCATGCGCGCGCTGTCTCTTTGGTGTATTATCCACAAAACGACAAGCTTTGTGGGGTGGGGGAATGCAAAAGCGGTTCACGGGCATCCGGTTGCTGCTCGGTTTTGTAGCGATCAATCTGGTGATGTTTCTCATGCTCGTTACCAGCATGACGGGCAAGCACCATTGGTTGTCGCACGTGCTGCCGGGCCAATTCGAGTATGGCGGGAACTCTTCGGGCTACTGGGTGTTCTTTGCGCTGGTTCTGCTGGTGGACGCCATCACCGTGCTGATTGCCGGCTTCGTGCTTCTGTTGCCCGGCATGCGTGAGGGCGCCGCGCTCAACGAGCAGCGGCTGGCGCGCCAACTTGTCGATCGCGGCGGTGTCACCGAGGAAGCGAAAGAATCGATCTTCGTGGCCTTGCGCGAGGAAGTCCTCGGCGCCCACTACCAGATCGCCGTCGGCCGCATGATTCTGGCCGCGGGCGTCGTCTTCCTGGTCTTTGCCTTTTTCGCCGTGTCGCTCAAGTTCGCCCGCGCGCTGCCGGAAGGGCAGATGTTTTCCGTGCAGTGCCTTCAAGGCCGTGTCCTTTGCGATCGGCCGGCGAACGTGATCGAAGTGAAAAACGCGGACGTCACCGCATCTCAGGTCGAGATGTTCACCGTCGACCAGCTTGCCGGCGCTGCGCTGCTGGGCGCGCCGGAGGTCTACGACTGGCATTTCGGCACGCTAGTCAACAATTCCCGAAATCCGCTCTTCACCAATTTGGTCTTCGCGTTTCGTGCGCTGACCAGCCTCGTCCTGCTCCTGATCGTGATCAGCCTGTTACGGCGCCCGCGAAGACCGAGCCGGGAAAAGAAGACCATCCAAAGCGTGGAAGCCGCGGCGGAAGAACAGAAGGGCTGATTGCGTCAGCGTTTTAATTGCGCCGGGTCGAAATAGAAGCGCTCTTCGGCGACCTTGTTTCCATCCCAGCGTTGATAGGCGAGTTCGTCCATGGCCATTGACGAACCGTCGGGTCTGACGAATTCGAATTTCCAGCGGATGACGACGTGATCTCCCGCAACGAACGCGGGGCGGACGCATTCGGAGCGGATTTCCTTGAACTGCGGCATGAATTCGCGTTCGCGGGCAATCAGCGCGTCTTTGCCCTTACGCAGCGGACCGAGATTGTCCTGCATGCTGGCGTCATCGGTGTAAAACCGCTCGATCGCTTCATCATGCTTTCCACTTTCAACAGCCGCGATGAAGGCTTCGAGTGTTTCATGATCGGGCATAGTTCACCCGATCCAGGTCGAAATCGCCAGCGCCGCCGCGATCAGCGCTCCGGTTTCGCGGTTGGCGCGGAACAGCTTCAGACAGTGCGCGGAATCGTCGATATTCAGTGTGTGCACTTGCCACAGCATGTGCGCGCCCGCCAGCAGCATCAGCAGGACGAACGGCCAGCCTTCGTGTTCGGCAAATCCGGCCGCCAGAATCAACGTGAAGGCAACCGCATAGAATCCCAGAATCCATTCGCGCGATCGCGCGCCCAGCAGCCTTGCCGTGGATTTCACGCCGATCAGCGCGTCGTCGTCCTTGTCCTGATGGGCGTAGATCGTGTCGTAGCCCAGCGTCCAGAAGAACAGCCCGGTGTAGAGCATCGCATCGGCTGTATCGATGGTGCCCGTTTGGGCGGCGAAGCCCAGAACCGCCCCCCAGTTGAAGGTCAGACCCAGCCATGCCTGCGGCCACCAGGTGATCCGCTTCATGAAGGGGTAGCCGGCGATCAGAATCAGCGAGCCCGCGCCCAGCGCGACGGCGAACCAGTTGAGCTGCAGTAAGATCAGCAGACCGACAAGGCATAATCCTGCCGCGAATATCCAGGCTTGCCTCACGCTGACCGCGCCGGACGGAATGGGACGGCCGCGGGTGCGGGCCACCTTGGCGTCGAAGTCGCGGTCCACGATGTCGTTGTAGGTGCAGCCCGCGCCGCGCATGACGATGGCCCCCACGCCGAGCAGGA
>Ga0265325_10001391_pt1 | contig 17068 bp, 16 predicted proteins | sample 41420metaG_FD_202090 | JGI IMG/M metagenome (GOLD analysis project Ga0265325, IMG submission 202090) | Rhizosphere microbial communities from Carex aquatilis grown in University of Washington, Seatle, WA, United States - 4-14-20 metaG | ecosystem: Host-associated > Plants > Roots > Rhizosphere...
CCGAATCTCTCGGAAGGCCCGTTTTGCCGTCATTGGAAATGGAATCTTTCGCATCATAACATTGCTCTCAATTCAGCCGGCGTGCAATCGCCCAAACCGGCGGAGTTGTTGCTCTAACTCTTCCAATTTAACCAAGTCCAAATGTCTCCGTGCCTCCTCCCTCGCGCCGGGCCGTGTGTTACCATCTCGGACAATATGCTTGAGTAGTGTGCAATACTGGTCAACGGTGGGTTGCATCAGATTACAGATGGCTATTCTAATCTTCGCAGTTGTTGAGGCCAACGCTTTGTCGCGAAGTGCATAGACTCCGCCACCCCATAATTCAAACATGTCCGGGAGGCCGCCCATTTCCGATCGCAGTGTTTGACTTGGAGATTTTCCTCCCTTACTCCCAAGTCCTGAAATGCCCGATGCCATCACTAACTTTGTCAGCTTCACATAGTGCTTCGGTTCATCCTCAATCCAAAGGATCGCCGCAGCCACAGCCCAACCATCATAACCATGATCACCGCGAGCCATATTGACGTCCCCACTACAAGGTTGTCGTTTTGCTGGCCGAAACCGCCACGCTACCGCACCGGCCGCACAAAATCAACATGCCGCACTCAACGTGGTATACTCCAGGCATGCCCAGCTCCACCACCACTGGCCGCCCGACCGTGATGACCGAACCGGTGATCCGGAAACTTGAGGAGGCGTTCAAGGTCGATGCAACTGACGAGGAAACCTGCTCCTACGCGGGCATCGCCGAGGCCAGCCGTTGCCGTTCGTCGCGCCACGGCTGTCCCCGGGTTTGGCGCAGGAGTGTGCTCAGCCTCCTGGCCATTGTCGTGGGTGCGATGGCGGTCCAGCTCGTCCTCCACGGCCCGGCGGCAGGCGGCGAAGGCCCGCTGGGCCATTTAACGGAAGCCATCGAGGTCGCCCGAATGGGAACCCTCCAGCCCGACTTCGACGTGGCAACTCGCGACGATTTACGAAAACACCGGCAGCCCCCCGGCAGCTCCAGTTTCTTGTTGAGACCGACGTTCATGGGCATGAACGAAGCCTACGCTGGCAACGCCGTTTTCTTGCAGCTAATGCGCTTGCATAACTCCCGGTCGAAGTTCCTGGCAAAACTCATCCCAACGGTCGAAAGTATCTTGTCGCGTCCTATTCTCGCAGACAGGATCGATGTCGTGAAGGTCGGGAAAGAACGTCGTCCACGGCATCCAAATACCTTCACGTTTGACCGCCTGATTTCGAAAGTCATCAGGAAAATACTGCAATGCAATCAGGGCTTGAGCATGAAAATAGTGCCAAGCCGTGCATCCTCGATTCGCGATAGCTGACTCCGCCAAATAGTCAGCCCCGGATATTTGCGGATGGAAGGCGATTGAATTAGAACTTAAAGCACCACGCCAACCTCTGAGCTGTGCCCGATATCCAATCTCGCCGCAATTCAGTGTTCGCAATTGCCGCGAATGTGGAACGCCAATGTCGGAAAACATCTGCGTTTTCCAAACTGAAGCGCAAAAGCACGGCGTGAATGGGGCAAACCCCGGATGCGTTCCCAGGAATTCTCGAACAGATCTCACTGTTCGCTTCCGAAAATGGCTCCGCCAATAGTTTTGCAGAGGATGCCCATTAGCGATCGGAAAAAATGGAAAATGTCCGGCCTGACAGACTATCTCAGTCTCATGAATTCGAGCCCGAAAGTCTCCATTTGGCCGTGGTGCCAAGATCAAGGGGCTGGCCATTCCAGCCCCTTTGTCCTTACAAGACGATATCAACTCACGAATGGCATCAGGTGCAAACCTCGCGTCTGGGTCGAGCGAAGCGATCCACGGCCAATCGTCAGGGCGTTGTATGAACTGCTCGACTCCCTTGTTGAATGCACGGGTAGGCCCGACATTCTCAGGCAGAACATGGGTGTTTGCACGTTCAAGTTGTCCGTCCTCAATAGCGCGTTCAATGCAAGCCGTGAGTTCGGAGGCGTAGTCAGGATGGTGGCTCACAACGATGACCGGAACGGGCTCGATACCCGCGCCTCTCTGCATCCAAACGCTTGCTAACCAATCAGCGAAATGAGCCGTTTCGCTATAGAAAACCCCGACAACTGGAACCCTTGTGTCACTCGCCATATTGCTTCTCCCGCGTCATCAAAAATCTGGCATCATGATGGTACACGAGCCCTGGTCTTGGTGATACTCTCTTCAACCCACCGCCATCTCCCCAATCACCTGCAGCCACCCTCGAATCTCCCCGTCCGGATCACGCTCGTCGAGCATCTTCACAGTCATCCGCTCGACGGCCTGCTGGGCGGCCCAGGCCAGGAGGTCTCCGCCGCCGATCGGCACCATGACGAGGGACCCGGCACGCTCAAGCTTGCCCAGGTCGGGGAGCGTTGGGTCGTCGCCGTGGAGGGTGCGGCTGATGATGCGGAGGAAGGTCACGTCTTGTTGCCGCGGGCTTTAGACACTACGTATGTATCATCTCTGTAGCATCTTCTGTAACAAGATTTGGCCTTCGATTTTCCTCAGGATGTAATCACATTGGGGGCCCAGGTGAGATTCATGAAATGTTTTCCTGGCCTCTTCACACATACGCTGCGATCCGTCGTTGTCATCTAGATCTCGCAGGGTATACCCAAGTTCGAGGAGTATTTCAACATGGAGTTGATTTCGCTTCACTTCCGCTCTATCTGCCAACTCCAGGGCGCGGACTAGAGTGTTACGGGCCAAGCGATACTGCTTCACAGAGCGGTAGGCGCTTCCAAGGCTGAACAGAACCACAGGGAGCTCTTCCGAGCCGGCCTTACGTCTGGCAAAACTCGATTTTACTCTCTTCAGGATCGCGATGCACCTCTCGACATGACCGTTGGAAGGAAAGTTGTCAAGCCAAATCGCGACCTCGGTGAGGAGGGCAAGCGAGTTAACATCCCATTCTTTACTCCTTTTTTCGGCGATGGTGAGGGACCGATCCATCACTAAGTGAACTTTGTCGACCTCGCCCTCAATTTGCCGGAGGCGTACGAGATTCGCGAGATACATGAGAATGCTCGGGTCCTTTTCCCCAAGGAGCATGATTGTTTTCTCGTATAGCTCTCCCTCTGCATTGTAGAGCTTGAGTCGTACAGCTTGGAGGTGGAGCGGTTGCGGGAGGAGAATCCGCAGAAGACGAGGGAGCGTGAAGATGCGTTCGCGGGACACGGTGTCTTTTGCGCCCGCTCTTTGCAAACCGAGTCCCAAGGCTCGCTCCAGCAAATCACTGCCTGAATGACCTGCCCATTCAGCAATCGGAACCAAGCGCCATAAGGCCACAACCTCAACCCCCATCGATGCAGAAGGACTTGAGAGCGCGAGAGTCTGACTAAAGGCCATCGCTTGTTTTGTCCAAAGTTTCGCCACACTTGGCCGATCGCTATAGTACCAGAGTTCAGTCAGTTCGTCCGCGATTCGCAGCCACTTTTCGACATCCCGGACTTGGCTTACTGCCTCCAATTCCGCCAAGAGTTTGGATGATGCGTCCAGTTGCGTATCCACCTGCGGCAGTTTTTTTTCGATCGGAGGCAGCCCACGATCGCGGGCGTTGATCGCATCAAGCACGCCCTTTTGCCCGAGCACATGCTCGGCTAAGCATACGGCTGCCCAAGCGGCGAATAGCTGTGCGTGATCGTTCTTATGACCATCCGCCCAGTCGCAAATGCCCTTCACGAGAATCACTTCCACACCGGCGTCGGCGGCTGCCGCGTACGCACCAGCGCCCTCCATCTCGCCACCCAATGCATTTGGGAATTCCTGAATTAGATTGTCCCGAAACTCCCTGTTGTCGATGAGTTTCGGCCCGGAAAGGAGTTGACCCTGATGAACCTTGACTGGCCTTGCGCCGCACTCAAGGAACCACTCGGAGCGGCGGGTACGAAACCGCTCGGAGAGATTTCGGCCACACTGCATTTCGGTGCCTCGGTGGATCGTATTGTTCGCACCCACTCGTTGCACGTCGTAGGGGAACACTGACTCTGCGACGATTATGTCGCCCAATCGCTGTTTCTTGCGGCTAACTCCGAAGGCGATGCCGAGGAGTAGAACCGCTTTTGGCTTGAGTTCCGCGATGGCCTTTCGGACAGTTAAAGTGGCCGCATCCCGGCCGACGTCGCCCATGGTCGATTCGACATGAGCTGCGAGGTATCTGCCGAACTGACCGAAGCGGTAGGTAGTTGTGGTTATTGCCCCCAAGAGCATTTTTCCGCGTCCTGGCCAGGCTCTCATAGCGCTTAAGACCGTATCTCGTTCGATTTCCGTCACCGTCACAAGGACAACATCCACCCCCCCGGCAATGGTGCGCATTTCTACTGAGTCAACGTGCTCTGTGGGTGACCGTTCACTGAGTGTCACTTCCGGTACGTGCTGGTAAAGGCATTCACGGTCTTGGACGATCTCCATGACCGATTCACCCCCTACATCTATGGTATCATTGTCGAGGTGGCCCAGCTCGGCCGCCTCAAGCACAATGCCGCCATCGACATCTGCCCACTCCAACAACAGGCCGCTCGATGCGGCTTTCGGCGCTGAGAACTGGCCCCCGTATCGTTTTTGCCATGTTGAAGCTAGCCCCGGCCAATCAAATCGGTTTCGCGACTCGGTCTTCAACCCGATGACGAGTGAAAGTGAGTGCTGGCGGTTTCGCGTAGGTTTTGGAGTGACGTCGGAGTCAGAATCCGGGTTACACAACTCGCGGTCGATGTCTTCCGCCAGTGCGTCCAGGAGGTCGGCGGCAGATTGCACCGACTGGGACTTGGGGTCACTCAGGGCATCGCGGATTGCGGCCGGGTACGTGTCGTTGCGCAGATTCAATGCCCCAATTAAGGAGTTGACGCGAGCACGCCAACTCGCCAACTGGCCGTCGTCAACATACTTCGGTGTCCCCTCAAATGTCCCCACGAGGTCAAGCGGCGGGTGCTTGGCCCCTCGAACAAGGTCTCGACCAGCTTTGGCCAACGAACGCAAAGAAAGCAGAAGTTTCTCATCCATGTCTCAGCACCGTCAACAGCTTTTCTTACGGCAATTGATCGTCCGGCCAACGGCACACAAAACCGCAATGCTTACCTTAGGGCAACACGAGCGTTTGTCTGGCTCTCTATGGATCGAGGCCCTTCAAACCCGTACTCTGCAAAAGAGCGCGAGGCCCTTCAGCTTCATTTCGGAGGGGACAGGCCAAGGCCATCGCCGGTCTTCCGTTTAGAATCTTCGGGAAATTAGGCCCTTTCGAATTGCACGGTTCCGTTCTATCCAGAACAATCGCGCTTGCTACTCCCCCTGCGTGAAATGTATCGACTAAATTCTGCACAAACAACCCGTGCCGAAGCCACCCCGCCGCTCCAGCGACGGGGCAGCCTGGGCCACGGAGCTTCCCCCGATCAGCACGCCGCCATTGCCAGTTCGCCGGCCTCGTCCGCCGGCTCCCCCTGGAATGCCTGCCAGTTCCGCCGAAGCTTGGCCCTAATCTGCGCGACGCGGCCGGCGCTGATGCCGTGCAGTTTGGCTGTGTCGCGACCAGTCTCACCGGCGGCCAGCGTCGTGGCCACGCCCCGATCGCGATGGCAAAGCCTGGAAAGCCAGTCGCCGAAGTCGATCCGGGCAATGGCCGTTTCCGCGGGCGTGAAGCCTCGGTCCTCGACCAGAATTTCCTTCCAAGCGCCATTGCGGTCGCGGCGAACGAGCGGTTTGACGACAATGCCATGATGCTTCTGGGTGTCGCTGGATAAAACATCTTTGCGGCTGAGTTGGCCGCCAACTACTCGCCGGCCGGCACGGAACTGCCGCGCGGCGTACATGGCCAGCACGCTCGGGTAGGCGAGGCTGGCCCGACCTCGCAGGAACAATTTGGCATAGGCATCCATCGCCAGGGCTAGCGATTCCTGAACGGCATCTTCGCGGGTTGCGTACGTAAAGCCGGCGAACGCAAAGTTGAGCCGGTCGCGAATCGAGGGCAGCATGTCCTCGAACGAGTCGTGCCAGGCGGGCTTAGTGGTCGAGTTGGATTCGGCGAAAGCAAGCATCGGGTCGATCTCCATGGGTCTGGTGACCGCCCCGTCGACCGGAGCGGCCGTGTGGGGGAAACGCAACCGCCCGCACGCGCGAGCGATGGGGCGGCTGATGGCTAAGCCTGGCCACCAAGGGATATGCCAGGAAAAGGGGCAAGTTTAAGATGGGGCCTTCGGCTTGACGATTGATCTGGCCGAACAACGGGCCGAGGTCCAGTATGGCGGGGAGCTTGCGAAATGCAGATTTGGGTCGATGCCGACGCGTGTCCTGGTGAAATCAAGGAACTGTTGTATCGAACCGCCAATCGGCTGAAGATCAAGCTGACGTTGGTCGCCAATCAGCCGATGAGCACGCCTCGGTCTGAATTCATCGACAGCTTGTGCGTCCCTGGCGGGATGAACGTCGTCGATCGACGCATTGTCGAGCTGGTTGCACCCGGTGACCTGGTGATTACGGCGGACATTCCGCTAGCTGCTGACGTGGTCGCAAAAGGGGCGGAGGCCCTCGATCCTCGCGGCCAACTCTACACCGATGTCAATGTCGGCGAGCGGCTTGCCGTGCGAAACATGGCCGATCAGCTCCGCGGCGGGGGGCTGATCACGGGTGGACCGTCGAATTTCAGCCCCCGAAACCGGCAGGCGTTCGCCAATCAACTCGATCGCTGGCTGACCAAGGCGAAATGACCCTGGGCCGAGCTGCGGAAGGCCGGTGCAAGGCGATTGCGGTTTTGGGCCGTGGCCAGCCTTGGACATCGAGGTCCAAAGTGGCGGCGGGCTTCCCAGCTCGGTTATCCGCTGGCTCAGTTACGCATGCACCTGGCGTCCCTATGCGGCGACACGAGCCAAGAGGCTGATTTTCCCCGTGCGGAAGCGAGCGAACGCCTCCTGGCCAATGCCTTTGGCCTAAATCATCCAAATCGGCGACCTTTACGCTGAATCGTATCGACCGCAATTGAGTAGCCTTTCGGAAAATTGGCTGGACTAATTGCGGGATTCTGTACCGATTTCGAAATGTGCAGCCCTGGATAGGACGTCAATTCGGGAATCGCGTTGACCCAAAGTTTTTTACCCCGCATGAGCAGGATGACCGCTTTGTTCCTGATGGCTTGGCGCACGAGCCAGAAACTGTATCCCTGCGAAGGGACTTGAAGTTTCTGGTGCTTGAATCTCTTCGAGTGGTACGGAAAATACTCGACACATAACACGCAATTGGCAACCCTTCTTCGTCGAGAATCGGCAGAATTCCCAAGCCTTTCGTCTTCGAGCAGGCACCGCAATTTCTTGTCCCACCAAGCCGTTCGATCGCGTATGGGGACAAGCCCAGGATCAATGAGATAAAACGGATGGGCTGTTTCAGTGTGTCGTAGGTTTTCGCGAGAACGCTTGGCGAACAATGCCTTCCCGTGATGCACCGGGTCAGCATCGGCGTTGTACCCCGGATTGAGGTTGAGCAAGACGACCGGCGCCCTTGGCGCACCTAAAAACGGCTCCGGGAAAAGTGCTTCCTGTATTTGATGTTCAACTTTTGCAGATGCGTTGAACGTGCGAATGCGATCCCGATCCTCCTCCAGCACGTATGGTGGTCGAGATGGTAGTCGTCGCCATGGGTTTTGTGTATCTCTCGTCATTGGCAGTGTCCAGTTTAATGCACCACTGACATATCCAGGCAGGATCAAGAACTCGCGGCGACCAGCAGGGCTTCGGCGAGCTCCAGCGCATCGACCGGCCAGAACTCGGGTGGTTGAGGGTGCGTCGTTGCCGATCCGGGGAGTGGGCGACAGCAGAGCAATGCCTGGATCCACCTCTGCGGGATGGCCTGTCGCCCGTACACCGCTCCCAGCAGGGCTCCGGCGATGGCGGCGTTGGTATCCGTGTCACCACCGTGCATCACGGTATCAACGACCCCTTCCTCCAGTCTCTGCGCGTGCAGGAGTTGGTAGAAGGCGTTTTGCAGGGCGATCAGCACCCATCCCATCTGGTGCGTGTAGTCTTCCGGCGCCGCATGCTGGGCGTCGGCAAGGGCTTTCCGAACATCGGCGTGGCAATTCGACCGCTCTGCTTCCATCGAGGCGGCTTCGTAGCACTCTTGGGGCGTGCCGCCGCTGGTGATGGTCGCGGCGATCGCGGCGACGAATACGGCACAGGCATCCTGGCAGACCGGATTGGGATGGGTCAGCCGACTTTCCTCTCGCGCCCGGTCGGCCGCCAGAGCAGTTTGACCCGCACCAAATATGCCGAGCGGGCTGATCCGCATCAGCGAGCCGTTCGACTGACTGGATCGACTCGCATACTTCTCCGCCAGCCGCAGCCGTTCGGCACTGTTAGTTCCACGGCTGGCCGGTTCCAGGGCTTTCCTGAGCGTGCCTCCTCGGTCCCAGGCTCTGGGCCACCAGTGGGTGTAGGCGTCAATGATCGCACCGCGGTCATAGCGACCCAAATGTACGAGCGTTCGAGCCAACATCAAGGCAAGCTCGGAATCATCGGTGGGCTGGCCTGCCGCGTTGTCCCACGCACCACCGTCGCACAGGTCTCGAACGCCATGCGGGTATTTGGCGTTGATTGTCTTAACCGACTGAAACTCGACAAGTCCACCGAGCGAATCGCCCACCAACTGGCCGAGGAGGCATCCTTGCGCCCTGGCGAGCACGCCCGCATCGGCGACAGCCCGACCTCGTTTTGGACGGACCAAGCAAAAGGGTGGCGACGGGTCGGGCGGGCGGATGAGGACCTGTTTCCAGTCCCGTTTGCGGAGCTCCTCGACGATGCTGGGGCTGCCGCCGAAACACCGCTGGGTCGAACTTTGGCCATCGGAAGCGTAGCTAACCTCCTCTCCGTCCTGGTTCACCAGCACGCCACCTGCACCACGGACCAAGGCATGGCCGCCCGCGTAGTCCCAACTACCAGGGCCGTTTAGCGAGACGGCTGCCACGCCATCGCCCGCCGCAACTCGGGCGAGCCTGTACGCAATGCTGGGTAGCGCGATGTAGCGGGCCGGCGACACGCAGTTGGCATTGGCCTTGGGATTCTTGTCGGCATCTTGTGAAAGGAAGACGATGTTCGAAAGCGTGGAAACGGCTTCAAGCCGGGCGTCTTTCAGCTCGACCGTCGCGGGCTGCCCATTGCGCGTAAGCTGACAGCCCTCGGCCCAAGCGATCAGGTCACCCTCGTCATCGGGGTAACCAAAGGCGTAGACGACTCCCAGCACGGGAGCGCCGTAACGCAACGCGGCAATACTGACTGAACTGCCTCGGTAGCCCTTCAGGTATGAGGACGTGCCGTCATTGGGGTCAACCAACCAAATGAGATTGCCGTCGCCGTTGTTGCGGTAGCCCAGTTCCTCTCCCAGGTAGTCCCACGGGAAGCAGGCGAGCAACCGGTTCTGGATGAGCTGTTCCGTGGGCTGGTCGATTTCGGCGTGGCCACCCGTCCCCCGTGGTCCGCCGGGCCGATGGAACTCCTCGCGGAGTAAAGCTCCGGCTTCGCGTGCCACGTCGATCGCTAAGGACAGGGCGTGCGCGAGATCGGTCATTGCGTAATCTTCCTGAATGCGGTTGCGTGCCAATATCGGGCAAATGAGGGCGTATTGCAAACGCTGGCTTTCGACGCCATCAACAAACTCCGGCACAATTTGAGCCGTTGTGCCCCGTGTCGTGGCGGCCTTCGCCGGCGCCGCTTTCAACCTTTGTCCACCGACGGACAAGGGCTTGCCCGCTGCCTGCGAGAACAACGCCGTGGGCGTGGTCCGCGGCCGGGTGAGCTGTATCAAGGACAAGGTTCGGTCAGGCGAGTGGGAGATTGCGGGCCGGTCGTCGTTGATCATCGCTTTTTGGATTGCTTTGCGGGACGATTTGTCGGCCGCTAGAATGGCACTTCCTGCCTTTCAACTGATACCAAACCAGCGGGCAACATTTGAGGCCCGACAGTTTCATGCGGACTTTTCTTTTAACATGGAATCCGGGACGATGGCCTTGGGACAACTTGGCGACAGTTTGCCAAAAAACGGCAGAGGGTGCGCCGTACGAAAGCGACTGGAGTACCGGAAATTCGAAGAAAATCGCAAGAGGGGATCGAGTCTTTCTTCTGAAGCAGGGCGAGGAGCCACGGGGGATCATCGCTGCCGGATGGGTTACGTCCGAAGAAGTCTACGACGCCCCGCACTACGACGAGCAGCGAGCGGCTGACGGAGAGACTGCACTCCATGCTGACGTAAAGTTTGAACGCATCGTGGACCCTGCTGAGAACACCCCCCTCTCCGTGGAAGGCATCAAGGAGGGCCCGTTAGCTAGGGTCTACTGGCGAATCCCCGCGTCCGGCACCGAACTGCCCGAAGACGCCGCCAGGCAACTCGAAAACTTGTGGGCTGGGTATCTCGAAGGAATCGATGGGCCGGCGTACTTGGTTGCGAACGACGCCGATGAAGAAGTGCAAGAAGCAGGGTTTTCACTCGAAGATGTGGACTTGAGGGCCGTCGTCTTCCGCCAGATCAAGGCCCGCAGAGGTCAGCAAGCCTTCAGGGATTCGCTCCGGGAACGCTACGGCGACCAATGTATGATCTCCGGCTGTACATTGATGGATGTCGTAGAGGCCGCCCATATCAAGCCTTACCGGGGCGATGGCGACAACCACCCGGCAAACGGACTGCTGCTTCGGGCGGACCTGCACACTTTGTTCGACCTGGATTTGATAGGAATTGAGCCTGAATCCCTCATGGTGCGTGTGCATCCTGACGCCGAGCCGACCGGTTACGGCGGATTCGGTGGATTGCGAGTCAAGTGTTCGACATCAAAGCCAAGTCCGGAGGCGGTTGCGTTGCGCTGGGATTCATTCCTCGAGAGAACTGGCCGGCGGTGGGATTGGCGGACCTCAACCGACGCGAAAGGGAGGCCGGAACCGAAAAGGAAGCCAGCCTCTCCCGCGGCGGAAGTGGATCCGGGGTTGCGGCCTCTTCGAGCCTTGAGCATCCGGCAGCCCCACGCCGAGGCGATCATGCGGGGCGTCAAGAAGATCGAATATCGATCTGGCCCGACCAAGATTCGGGGAGACATCTATATATATGCCAGCCTGGGGCGGTACTCAGCGGACGAGGAGGCCGGGATGCTGGCTGATTACGGGATCGACGATGTGGCATGCGACGACCTGCCCCGCGGGGTTTTGGTCGGGACCGTCGAGCTGTTCGACTGCGACGGCGGCCAGTGGCACGTCCGAAACCCGGCTCGGCTGAAGAAACCGCCGAAGCCGACCAGGCATCCACAGCCGGTCTGGTTCCATCCGTTTTGACCCGGGAACTCGCTTCACCGACGTGCTTCCCTACACGACTTCCGTCAGCCTCGGAAACCGGCGCTTGCTTGCATCTGCCCCCCCATTTGGTAAAGTTGGACAACCATCGGCCATGATAATGGAGACCGTATCGCGCTGAAAGTAAATGACTTCCTTCGTATCTCTGGCGCCGCGGAGTACCTCGGCGCTTCCCCGAATACGCCTCCCAACTGGGAGTTGGCGGGCAAGATCGTCGCTTATCGTCATTCGGCCAATAGTTGTCGCGTCTCAAGTGTGGCAAATGGGGCCTTCGGCGTCGGATTGAGCTGTTGCGTTCAGGGCCCTTTGGTCATTGCAGGTAGTCTCCAGTTCTCGAAGGACACGGAATGAAAAGCCTGTTCGATCTCTGCGAACCTCGCGACAGCATCTTTGATGCCTCGAAACGCGACACGGTGTTGAACCTGTCGCACTTAATTAGCGAGAAAATCGACGCCAAGAGTTTCTTCGACGAGAACTACGTGACCGGCGGCATGGCAGTGCTGCTAAAGGAGTCCTTCCGTCGCTTGCAAGGCAAGACGGATCAGGCCGTATTCAAGCTGACCCAAGCAATGGGTGGCGGCAAAACCCACAACCTGATAACCCTTGGGCTGTTGGCAAAACATCCCGCATTTCGCCCTCAAGTCCTGGCAGGGCTTCCGGATGGCAAGGCTCTTCCAGAAGTTCGTGTGGTCGCTTTTTCGGGCCGCGAAACCGACGTACCGCATGGAATCTGGGGCGAGATTGCGAATCAAGTCGGAAAAGCCGAGATATTCTCAGAGTATTACTCCCCTCTGAAGGCTCCAGGGCGAACCGCATGGACGAAGCTACTCAAAGGCCCGCCTACTCTGATTTTGCTCGACGAGCTGCCTCCATATCTTGACAACGCCAAGTCGATCTCCGTAGGAAATTCGGACTTGGCCAAGGTGACGGCCACGGCACTTACCCTTGCCAGCGACTCACCCGTTGTTGCAATGTCGTAGATTCCCAGGTCCGGAAATCTGCCCTCAGCATCTCGTCGTTCCGCGGCTACGTGCAGTCCGTGCGTGCAGTGCCGATCCAGAGTGTAGAGGAACTCAAACTGGAACCATTTCTCGGCCGAGTGCGGATACCAGAGCCACCGCTTGATGCGTTTGACGGTTTCAGGTTGGGTGATGAATTCCGCGAAGGCACCCTTAAGGTTAGTGTCATCGATAGTTGTCGCGTTCACGTAATGGCTCCCTTTCTGGCGTTGACCGTGAGCATCGCGCCGGCAGCAAGACCTAGTCCACCGTTGAAATTTCGACGTTCGCTACTGACCTCAGCGCAAGAAAAAGCCCCAACAAGGTGGGGCAGGAACCTTGCCAGGGCCGTGGTCGGAGTTGCCCCCGACACGTCAATTCTGACGGATTGGGGGCGGAAGTCAAGCAAATCGCCGCCGAGCCGGCGGCCGGGCTCACTTCCCCCGGATCACCATCGTCCTTGCGTCTTGGGTCGGCAACTGGTTCCTCGCGCCGCGGCCATTTGGTTTCGCGGTCGCCGCCAGCCGTTGAAGCTCGTTCTGCAGGTTGGCGACGTCGGCCGGCAGGAGGTTGGGCTTGTCGTTGGCGGGCTTGGGCATGCCTGTTGTCACCTGGGTGCTCGATCGAGGGACGACGGGGCCGTGGGTTTAAAAACGGGCATTGCTGGATCGACCCGGCAGCGGCTCGGACTTCGGCCTGCATGGGGCAAGACCAGGAGAATCAGGCGGCAAACCTCGTCCAATCTGCCCATCTTTACCGATGAACGACCCCCAAAACCTGACGAGCCGGCCGCTTAACGTTCCGCGATCTGATCGGGTTACGCCAAGAGCAAGCCTGTGGAATGAGCGATATCAGGCTGCCAACTTGACACGGGCACTGAGCGTCCGAATCACTTCGAATTCGGAGGGGACGGCACCTTATCGAGCTGTTCTGTAACAATCGCAATGTTTTGTTGCCGCTTTGGGTTATTCAGAACCTTTTTTGCGTGCTTTCGCAAAAGGGCATGATTTGCGGGGTACTTAATCGGCCTGCTCATCCTAAATCCTTTTCACCAAATAGTTTGCGAATTGAGCTTTGCAATTCGCCGCGGCGGTTCTCGCCGAAAATGCGAGAGCATCTGCCGCCCAAAACTGCATATTACATTCCGCCGACGATTATCGCCATCGGATTCCATCGCCATTTCATTCTATTAATCTGGACCCCAATTAGTTCAAGCTTGGATCGGTCAATCAACTTCAGCCCAATCTGGTGGGGCACCTGCTCGAATTGGCCTCACGCCGGCCAAGTCAAGTCCAAACGTCGCCCCCCCATCAGAACGGCCATCAAATGTGAAATTGGTCTCTTCCGTAACGGAAAGCGTCAGAAGCAGAGCATGGGCATTTTTGGGAAGACTGAGCTCCCGAGTTGGCCCATTCGGTCCCTTCCAAAGAGCGATTTGCCGCGGCTCGTTTTCTCCTGGCATGACCGATCGCTTGATCATCCCAAGTGAAGTCACCGTCAGCACTGCCGAGCCGGGATCATCTGCCAATACTGTCGCATAGCGTCCACTCCATCGCCGTTCGAGTTGGGGGCCATCCATCAAGAGAGCGATGACGAGGTTTGGCCCAATTGATCGGATCACAGTTTGAACGGGATCAATCCTCGCTAGATCCTCGCAGACGAGAGCTACAACGCTCATGCCCGGCCGAATCACCCAAAAAGCGCATTGTCGTTCCTCGATGTTTATGTGCTCCCACCAAATGTCGGACGGCCTCAGCCGATCACCAAGGTGATACCGACAAATCTGGTCATGATCCAGTTTCCACCGGTGGTGTTTTGACTGTTTCCATGATGTAAGCACCTTACTGTCGGAAAGAAGGCTAGCAAACGCGCAGTTCTTCGGAAGTGGCTCGTCCTTGGTAGGCCGCGTTGCGATTCCAGAAATGAATATCTGCATGGTCGGCTTTTTCCGCGCGAGCGTGCCTACGATCAATTTCGCCCGGCGTTCGTCAAGTGCCAACTCAGGCAGCACGATTCCGTCGATGCAGCCAACTTCATGCTCGGCCCGTTCGAGCAGCTGAAGGAGAAAATCCGTCAATTGCTTTGCGGTCAAGGCATTCTTCCCGTCTTGAAGCCACCTCTGCTGGACGTCGAAGAACTGCCATCGGCGTTTTTCACGCTCGTCGATTCCTGTGCTGACGGACATGCAGCGACGACCAGCCAAAAAGGATTTTCCGTCTATTCTATATGGAAATGGTACGACCAGCAGATTTAACGGCTGGGCGTAGTTTTCCTTGAGCCGCTCGTAACTCATTCCGTAAAGCCAGCTAGTGACCACCTCGCCCGCAGATGGAAGCAGCGCAAGGTGGTGGGTCAAAGATCGAATTGTACAACCATTCTGGGACGTTCGCGTCTTGGGCTGCACACACGCCTCTTCTGGAGGGACCAAGCGGCAAATGCTCACCGGAAGATAAGGCAGGTGCTCATTCAAGTCATCCATGTTGAGCATCATCTGGTTGAGGACAAAATCGGCTAATGGTGTTTCCTCAGGGTCCGGATTGACAAATCCTACGCCGGAAGAAGCGGAATCCGCGATGATCAAAAGTTTCATCGCGGCGTCCCACCACGATGTGGTCAACGGATGAGTGTCATCCGTAACATCGCCGCATTTTGGATTCAAAAGCGTCTGCCAAAGGGATTGAACTCTGCGGATCGGTCTGCTGCCACCATCCAAGTTCTCAAAAGACGCGAGTTTTTCCGCGATTTCCGCAAGGCCGGACATTTCCCGCTCGCTGGAGAAATGGGCGTCGTCATCATGACCGCACGTGTACCTCGGCCGGCAATAGCATTCCGCAAGGCTGATAAGTTTCGCCGCGGCTGCGAATAGGTCTGGCGGCCATCGCGGGAACTGATTGCAACTCCCTTTGGCATGCACATTCGTGCCATAGGGAAAAAGGCGTGAAATCACATCAACCGGCCTTGGCACGGCTCGTCCCTTCCGTTTCGTCAAGAGCTTGCGAGAACTTCGCTGCGGCGGAGTGGATGACACAGCACGCCGATCCCAAAACACGAGGCGAAGTCAAATGAACAATATGGCAGATTAATTTAACGGTGCCGAATGACTGCTGCAAGCAGGCTTCGGTCGAGGTCTTGCCGCGCGACGGAGTGGCCCTTACTGGACCCGCCATGCTAGGTTGCTGTACTTGTTCCAACTTCGGGGCCTGTGATCATCACGAATACCTGGTCCCGCTTCGGCACTACTCCACGGGGTCGAGCATCGCATCCCAATTCAGTGTCTGAACGTCGATTTGAATCGGCGCTACAAAGTGGTCGCGGGCGCCTCAACCAAAGCATTGCTCAGGGCGCCGACGGCTAGCCCAGCCTCGCCAACGCCGCCAACGCCGCCCGGACCTTTTCGACTGACCCAACCTGGCCGACCAGCTTCTTGGCGGCCACTAGGTCGTCGATCGATAGTGCTGCTGAAGTAGCCGTTGGGGTTGCACTGCCGGCCGCGACCTTGCTGCGGCGCTTCCGCTTCATGCCCACGGCCCTGAGCACCTTGCCAATGAATGTGGTCGTGGCGTCGATACCTTGTTTGGCTAGCTCGGCTCGCACGTCGAGTGGCCGGAAAGGTTTCGGCAAGCTCTTGGCTACCGCTCGGATAGCTTCGGCCTTGGTGCCGCCGTTCGTCGAGGCCGCGGAGTCCTTCGCTGCCGGCTTCGGTGCGGCTTTCGCGGCCTTCTTACTCGCCTTCTTCTTGGCGTCGTACGCTTTCACGTTATAGACTAGGCCAACCGTCACCGTCACGCCCTCGGCCTTTAGGCCGTCCACGACCTGTTGTGCGTTCGCGTCACGATTCTTGGAGATGTACCTTCGAATCGCGTTGCTTTTGATTTCACTCTTGGTTGCTTTTGCCATTGTTCGTCGAGTCTCCTGCACGATGCCCAACTTCTGATAAGATTACAAGGATAGGCTCGCGGCAGTAGGACCGCAACCGTCGAAGTCGATGGCCGGGGTGCGTGCCAAAGGCAGGAAAACCGTCGAAGATTGGTTTGCGATCACGGCCGGCTGGTGCCTGCTTGGCCCTTTTCGCAGCAGGCAGAACGTCGCAAGACCTCCAGCCGGCCGACCTATGACCGAACGCACGGACGTCTACGCAATCCACGTGTTGACGTGGCCGGTGGCTGGTAGAATGCCGGGTTAGCGAGTGAGCAACAAGATCTGGGCTTCACAGGCCAATGAGCGACAAATCCAACGACACGAACAGCGTGAAACCGCCGTGCGTAGTTGTCGACACCAACGTTTGGCGGTCTGATCACCTGCTGAAGACGGCAATGGGGGCGTCGCTCATTTTTTGGGCGAGTCAGGCAGATGGCTACATCGGCCTGCCAGAAGTCGTCGAAATGGAAATTGGCAAGCAGATTTCCAAGGCTGGCAAGGCGGCCTCCGAGGAGGTCGCTAAGAACCTGCGACTGATTGGAACGCTCATCGGATCATGTCCCGCTTGTCCATTGCCAGACGCTGATGATTTCCAAAAAGCTGTCGCTGCTCGCCTGGCGGAACTAAAGCCTCTGTTGAAACGGGTTTCGTTGACCGTCGAGCACGCCCGTGGAGCTTTAAAGCGGGTTAATGAGGAAACGCCACCAAATGGGCCCAAGAACCAGCAGTTCAAGGATTCGCTGATCTGGGAGGCCGTCCTGGACGTTGTCGTTTCCCACCAAGTTCACCTTATTACCAAAGACAAGGGGTTTTTTAAGAATGGAGATTACGAGGC
>Ga0265325_10001393_pt1 | contig 17051 bp, 13 predicted proteins | sample 41420metaG_FD_202090 | JGI IMG/M metagenome (GOLD analysis project Ga0265325, IMG submission 202090) | Rhizosphere microbial communities from Carex aquatilis grown in University of Washington, Seatle, WA, United States - 4-14-20 metaG | ecosystem: Host-associated > Plants > Roots > Rhizosphere...
CCATGGATATGCAACGCAACGCGCGCATCCGGCAAGGACTTGAGAATTCGTACATGACGGATGCCGAGACCAGAGAATGGCTGCAACTGTTCTAGAGGTAGCACGAACATGAGCACATCGCCGGTCGATTACAGCGACGTTCAGGGGCTGGTGCGCTTCGGCTACGGCAAGCTCACCGAATCGTGTTTCTTGCTGCTGAAGGTCCGTAATGCCGCGGCCGCGCGTGTCTGGCTGGCGACTGCTCCGGTCACGAATGCCGTCGAGCTGGGCCATGCTCCTCCCACGGCGCTGCAGATCGCCTTCACCCGCGAGGGACTCCAGGCGCTGAACGTTCCCGCAGATGTCCTGGCAGGCTTTTCCGCAGAATTTCTCTCCGGCATGGCAGGCGAAGACAGCCGCTCCCGCCGTCTCGGCGATGTGGGAGCGAGCGCGCCCGATTCCTGGAACTGGGGCGGGCAGGGAAGAGTCCCCCACATCGTGCTGATGCTCTACGCGCAGGAAGGTCAGCTCGAAGGGTGGAGGCAGACGATCCAGGGAGCAAGCTGGAATTCGGCCTTCGACGTCATCACCTGCCTGGTGACCTCGAACCTGGACAACGTAGAGCCCTTCGGCTTTGCCGACGGCATCAGCCAGCCGGCGCTCGATTGGGACCGCCAACGCACTCCAGCCAAGGACGAACTCGCGTATGGCAACCTGGCTTCGCTGGGCGAATTCCTGCTCGGCTATCCTAACGAGTACGGCAAGTACACCGACCGGCCGTTGCTCGCGGCCAATGCACCCGGCAGCGTTGCGTTGCCGACCGCCGAAGACGTCCCCAACGTGCGCGACCTGGGACGCAACGGTACCTACGTCGTGTTTCGCCAGTTGCAGCAGGATGTGCGCGGCTTCTGGCGCTTTCTCGACGCTCAGACCCACTCCGACCCGCAGGCCCGGCAGAACCTGGGGGAAGCGATGGTTGGCCGCAAGATGGGAGGCGAGCCACTGGTCGCGTTGACCGATCAGCCGATTGCCGGAATCGATCCGGGCACGACTCCGCACAACCAGTTCACCTACGACTTCGATGCCGACGGCTTGAGTTGTCCTTTCGGCGCGCACATCCGCCGCGCCAACCCGCGCAACGCCGACTTGCCGCCTGGATCGTCCGGCGTGCTCTCCAAATTGCTTCACACCCTCGGCTTCGGCGCCAAGAAATACCATGATGACGTGATCGCCTCCACCCGCTTCCACCGAATCTTGCGCCGTGGACGCGAGTACGGGCCCGGCTTGTCGCCCGAGCAGGCGGTGCAGCCCGACTGTCCGGATACCGAAGAGCACGGGATCTATTTCATTTGTCTCAACGCCAATATCTCGCGCCAGTTCGAGTTCGTGCAGAACGCCTGGGTCATGAGCACGAAATTCAACGGCATGACCGAAGAGAGCGACGCTCTCCTGGGCAATCGCCAGCCGGTTGCGGGATGTCCCTTCACCGATACCTTCTCCATGCCGCAGCTCAGCGGCCTGCGTACTCGCATCACCGGCGTGCCACAGTTCGTGACCGTCAAGGGCGGAGCCTACTTCTTCCTCCCGAGCCTGAGTGCGTTGCGCTATCTGGCGTCGCTAGGCACTTAGCACGCTCGACAAGAGATCATTTTTTCTGAGTGTCCAAATTGTGGTCCGGTTTTTATTAGCGCTAAGTTGCATCTAATCCTTCTGGCCCTCGTCTACTCATACAAGACCCGGGAGAAATTTTGAAAACTTCTGAAGTACTGCAAGCATGGGCAACGGTTTTGTCCGGCAGGACGCCCTCCATCTCAATCGAGCTTACGCGCGAGTGCCCGCTCCGTTGTCCGGGGTGCTACGCCTATGAAGACGACCACTTGGGTATCCCGGGCGTCACTCTCCGCCAGCTTTCGGACTACAAAGGCAGTGCCCTGGTGCAGGGCACTCTGCGTCTGATCGAGGAGCACCGCCCGCTGCACGTCTCCCTGGTAGGCGGAGATCCCTTGGTCCGGTTCCGCGAACTGGAAGAGCTGCTGCCCGAGTTGGAGCGGCGTGGTATTCATACCCAGCTGGTGACCAGCGCCTTCCGCCAGATTCCGGTGCGATGGAATGCCCTGTCTCGCCTGAATATCGTCGTGTCCATCGACGGGCTGCAGCCGGAACATGATGTCCGCCGTAAGCCGGCTACCTACGAACGCATTTTGAAGAGCATCGCCGGAACCAAAGTCACGATTCACTGCACCGTCACTGGCCAGATGATGAAGCGGCCTGGCTACCTCGAAGAGTTTGTCCGCTTCTGGAGCGAGCGCGAGGAGACCAAGAAAATCTGGATCAGCCTCTTCACCCCTCAGCAAGGGGCTGTAGGTCCGGAAATCCTGACGTCTGAGGAACGCAGGCGCGTCACCGAAGACCTGCTTCGATTGCGCGTTGCTTATCCCTTGATCGACATGAGGAAGGGGCTGATCGAGGAGCTCGCGCATCCGCCCACTTCGCCCAAGGATTGCATCTTCGCCCGCACCACGCTCACGGTTTCGGCGGACCTCAAGACCAGAATCACGCCGTGCCAGTTTGGTGGCACTCCCGACTGCTCGCAGTGCGGCTGCATCGCCAGCATGGGCCTGGCGGCGGTCGGACACCATCGCGTGATGCCCGGCGTCACCGCTGGACAACTCTTCTTCCTATCGGAGCTGATCGGAAAGGGCGTGAACAAACTGCGTTCCTTGCGTGACCCGGCAGAACCCGCAGCCTACCCGGAACCCACCGAAGATCAAGAGGCCGCCTGAGAAGGCTAAGACCGGCAGCTCGCTAAACGCCTTCCTTATTTACTGCTCGATAACCGGTATCCGGTTGCTTGGTGGGCAGGGCTAGTTGAAGCAGGTCAGGCTGATAGCTGATGCTTCGAAAAGCAGGTCCCTCGACTCGGGCTGAAGAGTGTGCGTAAGAACTGTGTCGTCCCTACCACCCCACCAAGCGCAACGGCGGCGCTTGTCGGGGGCCCCGGCGAAGGGACTCAGGTCGATTTCCCACTCTACCCAGGGCTCACGCCCTGGGCTAACACTCCGACCGCGTATACATTTCTGGTCACCCATTTGGAGTCGATTTTGAGAAAGATGGACTTTTGCAACAGCTACGCCTGTTTACAACACCTACGGTGGGTTGCTGGGAATCTCAACAGGCTAGGCATCCTCGATTGACTGCCGGCCTTTTCTCTTCTCGATGACAGTCACAATCAGAGCGTGTCACGCGTCGCGGACAAGCGGTTGCCGGGCGGAGTAAGATTGGGCGGTACCCTCTTCGTGCCCACGGTGGTAACTCGTCTTGTTGCTCAATCCAAAATTCGAAAAGGATTATCCTCGATGAAACCGATACATACGTACTTCTGCACCGGCTTCAGCCGGACAGCTCTCATCCTTAGCCTGGGAACCGCCTTGGTTCTGCTGGGGGCCACACCCGGCTTTGGGCAGACCATTTTGCGGCAAATCAGCCAGGACAGCTTCAGCGGCGGCAGCGGCCAACACCAGACCGAAGTTGAGCCGGGCGCGTTCGCCTATGGGCCGACCATCGTAGCCGCCTTCCAGGTAGCCCGCGTTTACGGCGGTGGTGGCATGGACGTTGGCTGGGCGACCTCGACCAACGGCGGCATTGCCTGGACCAACGGCTATCTGCCCGGCCTGACCCAGTGGTACCAGGGCGGCACCTACGGGGCGGCCAGCGATCCCTCCGTCGCCTATGATTTGAAGCATGGTGTGTGGATGATCAACACCGTACCCATCTCCGGCGGTATCGACGTGGCCGTCAACCGCTCCAAGGACGGGCTGCATTGGGACAACCCGGTTTTCATAGCCAAGCCCGGTAACGCCGACAAGAACTGGATCATCTGTGATAACACGTCAACCAGCCCTTACTTTGGAAACTGCTATGTCGGCTGGGACAACACCACGATCCAGATGACCACCTCCACCGACGGCGGCCTGACCTGGAGCAGCGCGAAGGCGACCCAGTGTTTTGACAATGGAATTGGCGTGAATCCGGTGGTGCAACCCAACGGCAACGTGGTTGTGGGGTTCGCGGACTTTGGGGGCGGCATGTCGGCTTACATGTCCACCAATGGCGGCCAGACATGGACGTGCGCGGTTAGCATCGCCAACGCGCCCAGCCACGGTGAGGCTGGAGGTCTGCGCAGCCCCGGCTTGCCTTCCACTGCCATTGACGGTGCCGGCAATGTTTTCGTTTCCTGGCCGGATTGCCGGTACGAGTCCGGCTGCTCGGCCAATGACCTCGTCTTCAGCTCGTCCAGTGACGGCACGCATTGGAGCGCGGTCAGCCGCATTCCGATGGATCCCATCGGTAGCGGGGTGGACCACTTCATCAACGGCATGGGCATTGATCCCGGTACTTCCGGCAGTTCCGCCCATATCGGCATGACCTACTACTATTACCCGGTTTCGAATTGCGGCGGCTCCTGTACCTTGTACGCGGGGTGGACGAAGTCGAGCGACGGCGGCGCCACCTGGACGAAAGGAGTGCAGCTCTCGCAAGGCATGCAGCTTAGCTGGCTACCGCAGTCGCAAAATGGTCTGATGGTTGCCGACTACGTCGCTACCGTGTTCTCGGGCCACCGCGCCTTCCCCATTTACGTTATCGCCAAGGCCAAGAGCAGCGGTGTCTTCCAGGAGGCTGCCTATACCGCGGGGTACGGCTACTTCTTCGACGGCCCGGCGGAGCCGACTTTCAGTTCGGCGAATGATGTGCCGATACCGGGGATCCAGTCGGACCATCCGGCTAGAAGCCCCGAGGATCGCGATAACCTGATTCCGGGGCAAACGCCTCCCAACCGCAACTAAGCTAGTGCTTCTTTGTGTGGCCGCCGGCGATAAGCTGGCGGCCTTTTTTCTGGAGCCGGGTTGCTTATCGCACGCCCCTATTCCTTTTCGACACCCCTCAGTTGGTGAGTTGTCGGCAACTCGGAAGTAATCCAACCCCAGAAATAGATTCCGGTGCCGTCCCCAAACGGCAGGTCCTCGATCATTGGCGTGAAATCCCCATTCCACGCGTAATCCATTGCGAGTTGGCCGGGGAAGCCGGTTTCCTACCAGCTCGAGGGCAGCGAATCGCCCAGTTCGGTGGTCAGCGCCCACTCGATGCTGCGCTGCTGCTCGCGGGTGAGCTTCATTCCGCCGCTGGTCAGATAAAAAACGTCGTGGGCCACGGCGCCTTCGGTGTCGATTAGGGCGACTTCGATGCTGCAATTCTCGGCGGCCAGAGTGGCGCTGATGGTGTGCAGCAGGCCGGGGCGGTCCTGGGTGATCACTTCCAGCAGGGTGCTGCCGGGGGAAGATTCGTTGTCATAGCGCAGGCGGGTTTCGACTTTGAGCCGGGCCGGCTTGGTGTCGGCTTTCAGGCGTGATTCCAGCAGGCTGTCGAGTTTGGCCTCACGCATCAGAATGGCGACGATGGACTTCTCGAAGCGCTCTCGCTCGGGAGGATTCAGCTCCAGAGTGCGGAACCGGTCTTTGAAGTAAAAGCTGTCGACGATAACTCCGGCGCGGTTGGAGAAGGCGCTGGCTTTGGCGATGTCCATGCCCCAGCCATAGAGGATGCCGGCCAGGGTGGCGAACAGGCCGGGGCGATCCTCAGTCACCACGGTGAGCTCATTGTGCCCGCTGATGCGGCGCACCCCTATCTGCACCGGCTGGTTGCGGAGATGGTTGCCCATCTCGAAATGCAGGATCACCTGCTCGGGCGCGTGCGACATCAAGTAACGCTGCGGAAGGCCGTCGAGAAACTTCAGCAGTTGCGAGCGGCGCTTGGGCAGCAGAGCGGCGATGCGTTCCACCTGCTCGCTGCACACGTTGGCGTGGAAGCGCTCCTCGTCCACGCTGCGGGTGTAATAGGTGGCGGTGCCGGCATACAGGCGCCAAAGGTTTTCCGCCTTCCACGGCGTGAGCGCTTCGGGGTTCACCGCTTTGATGTCGGCAAGGGTCAGCAGGGTCAGCATCTTCAGCCGTTCCGGGGTACCCATCTTGGCGGCCAGTTCGCGGACCGTTTCCGGATCGTAGATGTCGCGGCGGCGCATGGTGGACGACATCTCCAGATGAGTGGCGATCAGGAAGCCGACGGTCTGCGCGTCCTCCTCCGGAAGTCCCAACCTCTCGACCGTCGCCAGAGCCAGTTGCAGGCTGCCGTGCACATGGTCGGCGCCGTCCAGTCCTTTGCCCGTATCGTGCAGGAGCAGCGCGAGGAAAAGCAGCTCGGGGCGCTCCAACTCCGCCAGAAGTTCGCCGAAGGGTTGCAACCATTCCAGGTCGTTGTCCTTGAGCCGGTGCAGCACCTCGATGGCGAGGAAGGTGTGTTCATCCACGGTGTAGCGGTGGTAGAGATCGCGCAATACCAGCGAGTCGATGGTCTCGAACTCGGGCAGCATGAGGGTCAGCAGATGCAGGGAGTGCATGGCACGCAGGGCCTCGGCAGCATGCGGTTGAACCAGGAGTTCGCGCAGGTGGGCCCACAGGCGGACATCTTGAGGCATGGTGTCGGTGAGGCCGCGACGCGCATTCCTGATCCGGCGCTCGGTTTCCAGACTCAGCGAGACCCCATGGCGGGCGACGAAGGTGAACAGTCGCAACACGACTTCGGCATCGCGCGCCCCCACCGCCTGCTGAAGATAGACACGCCCATCGACCACGGAGAACTCGTCGTTGGAGACACGGGAGCGCCAACGCTGGAACGAGCGATACAGGGAGGAACGGTCGCGCGGAACCTGGTCGAGAAGTTGGACGGTGTTGCGGTGGATGGCGCGCGCGTGGCGGAAGTACAGGCGCATCCATTCGGCTGAGGTGACGACGCCGTTCCTGGTGGCAATTCCGCGGGCAGCCAGTTCCTCCTGCGCCTCCCAGCTAATGACGTTATCGTCGCGGTTGCCGCGGTAATGCAGATGACAGCGGCTGGAAGTGAGGAAGTCCATGGCATCGAGGACTTCGTCGGCTTCCGGGTCGTGCGACTCGGAGCGCTTACGGCCAGCATCAAGCCCGGCGATAGCGGCCAGCCAGCACGACACCTGGAAGTCGCGCAGCCCGCCGGGACCGTCTTTCAGGTTTGGTTCCAGATGGAAAATGGTGTTGCCAAAGCGCAGATGGCGCGTCCGCGTGACCTCGGTGAGGCGCTGTACTAGGGTGTCCGACTCGCGGAGCACAAGCTGGGGAAGGATCTTGTGGTGCAGGCGTTCGAACAAAGCCGCATCGCCGATCAGGAAGCGGCAATCGAGCAGCGAGATGGTGAACTCGACATTGTCCTGGTCGAAGCGGGCGCAAAGGTCAAGGGTGCGAGTGGTGGGACTGACGCGCAGCCCGATGTCCCACATCTCCTGGCAGAGGCTGCGTACGGGTCCGTTGATTTTGCCAATCAGGGCTTCGTTTTCCGCCAGAAAAAGAAGGTCGATATCGGAGTGGGGAAACAGTGCCCGGCGGCCGAAGCCGCCCAAGGCCACCAGCGCGAAACCGGTAGGCTGGGAGACATATTGGTTCCAGAGATCGGCGGCGAGGCGATCGACCAGTTGCGTGCGGCCCTGGAGTACGGCTTTGCCTGAACCAGTGGCGTCGAACTCTGCGCGCAGCCGCTCGAACTCCTGCCGGTAGAGAGCGCGTAGCGTGTGATCGGCCGCAGGGCTGGACATTTTTCTCCTGGACCAACATCAGCTCAGAATGTTCATAACGCCAATTCGCCGCGCTCGTCGTTGCGGATGCGAATCGCTTCATCAATGCGCGACAAGAAGATCTTGCCGTCACCGATCTTTCCGCTGCGCGCGGCATTGGTGATCGCCTGCACCGCGGCGTCCACCAGGCGGTCCGGCAGGACGGTTTCCAGCTTCACCTTGGGCAAAACATCGACGGTATATTCCCGGCCACGGTAAAACTCAGTGTGCCCCTTCTGCCGTCCGTGTCCCCGGACCTCGGTCACCGTCATGCCTTCCACGCCGATCTCGAGCAGCGCGTCTTTAACGGCTTCAAACTTCGATGGTTGAACGATTGCTTCCAGCTTGGTCATAAGTTCGCCCTTAAGAATTCGTGAAGATGACAGCTCCGATTAGGGCAGCGAGACTTCCCAGTAGTAGCCTTCTTCGCCGTGCTGCGTGAGGTCGAGTCCCTGCACCTCGTTTTCGGCGGAGACGCGAACGCCCAGCGCGAAATCGACGATCTTCAGGATGACATAGGTGCCAACCACCGCCAGCACAATCGCAATCACGACTCCCACGAGTTGATTCAGAATCTGGTGGAAGTTGCCGTCGATCATCCCTGACGGCAGCGCGTTGCCCTGCGCGTCTTTGAAAATTGGATTGATTAGCTTGGTGGCGAACACACCGGTCAGCAGTGCGCCGATGGTACCTCCGACGCCGTGCACACCGAAGGCGTCGAGGGAATCGTCATAACCGAGCGCCGCTTTGACGACGGCAACCATCGTGTAGCAGCCCACTCCGGCAATCAGTCCGATAAGCATGGCCGGCATGGGTCCGACAAACCCGGCAGCTGGGGTGATGGCAACCAGCCCAGCCACACAGCCGGAGATTGCGCCCAGCGCGCTGGGCTTGCCGTTGCGAATCCACTCAGCTCCGGCCCAAGCGATTGCCGCCGTTGCCGCCGCGAAGTGCGTGGCCACGAATGCGCTGGTTGCCAGGCTGCCTGCGCTCAAGGCGCTGCCGGCGTTGAACCCGAACCAACCCACCCACAGCAGACAGGCGCCGATGAAACTCAACACCACGCTATGCGGCATCATTGGTTCTTTCGGGTATCCTAGCCGGCGTCCGAGATAGGTTGCGCAAATCAGTGCCGACACGCCCGAAGTAATGTGGACGACGGTCCCGCCGGCGAAGTCGAGAGTGGGGAAGCGCCCGCCCATGCTGGCGTTGAGCAGGCCGCCCTTGCCCCATACCATGTGCGCCATGGGCGCATACACGATGAGGGACCACAGCACCATGAACAGCAGCATGGCGCTGAACTTCATGCGCTCGGCGAAGGCGCCGCTGATGAGCGCCGGGGTGATGATGGCGAACATCAACTGGTAGATCATGAAGGTCTGCTGCGGAATGGTGGCCGCGTAGTCAGCGTCGGGCTGCGCTCCGACGCCGCGCAGAAACGCGTGGCTAATGCCTCCGATGAAGCTGTTGCCCGAGGCGAAGCATAGGCTGTAGGCGACGATGCCCCACAGCACGGTGATGACCGCCATCATCGCGAAGCTCTGCATCATGGTGCCCAGCACATTCTTCTTGCGGACCAGGCCGCCGTAGAAGAGCGCCAGTCCAGGGCCGGTCATCATCAGCACCAGCGCGGAGCTGACCAGCATCCAGGCGTTGTCAGCCGAGCCTTTGGCGTCGGCGATTTGCTGCTGGAGCTGCGCAAGTTGAGCCGACGTGTCGGGACTGGCGGGCGCCGCCTGGGCGGCGAGTGGTGCGGCCAACAGAAGCAGAAACAGGAACGGCCAAAATTTTCGAAGCCACAGCATGAAGAACTCCCGTTAACAGAGCTGACATCGAATCGAGTTGCAAGTTGCCGATGGAGGGTTGCGGGCAGGCCAAGTCAGACCGGCCCAACTGAAGCGGAGAGAGATGTTAAGCGAATAAGGCGGCGGAGCCGGCCAATTTTTCATCGATAGAAACGTGATACCTGCTTTTCCCGGCGATGGGAAATACAAACTATTTATGGACGGGATTAGCTGCGGTTATCGCGAGCGGGCAGCACGCCTTCTAATCGGCTGGCCGCTGAAAACACAGGGGTTAAGAGAGATCGCCGCCAGTGGCGATGAGTTTGTCGCGGGCCCTCGGTGAGGTGGGAACGAGCGCCCGGGCCCTGTGCCAATTTGGGAAGCGCGGGCGTCGGCAGTTCCCTAATGTTCATACGTCACAAAAGAGTGTGACTTTGGTCGTTGCCGGTTGCGGGGAAAGAGTTAGAATAGAAATGGAATTGAAAATGATTTTCAACTTCATATTCGGGCGTCATAAGAAAGAACGCAATCGCAAGACCGGCGCCCTCGCCGACTTGCGCGTAGGAGAGACGGCCATCCTCTCCGACATTGAACTGTCTACTCCGGTGGCGGAACATCTCATGAACCTCGGCTTTGTTCCCGGTCTGGAAGTTACCGTGGCCCGCAGTGGGCCCGGTGGCGATCCCCGAGTGTACCGGGTCGAGGGCACCGAAGTCGCCATGCGCCGCGATCTGTCGCGCCACATCCATGTGGAATTGCTGGGCGCGCCGGCCTTCGGAGACTAATGCATGGGAGCGGCGACCAGCTGCCACGAAGTGGCGCGTCCGGCAGAAGTTGTGCTGGGCACCTCGCGCCGCACAGTGGCGGTGGTCGGCCCCCCGAACTCCGGTAAGACCACGCTCTTCAATCGCCTCACCCGCTTGCGCCAGAAGGTGGGAAACTTCCCTGGCGTCACGGTCGAACACCATACCGGCTACATGCGCGACGCCGACGGCCAGGAAGTCGCGCTCATCGATCTCCCCGGTGTTTACAGCCTTACTCCGAAATCGGAAGACGAGAAGGTCGCTGTGGATGTGCTGACCGGACAGATGCCGGGCACACCGCACCCGGATGCGGTCATCGTCGTCCTGAACTCGACCAATTTGCACAGCCACCTGGTGCTGGCAGCGCGGGTCATCGCGCTCGGCATTCCCACCCTGGTGTTGCTGAACATGGCCGACGAGCTGCGCAAGCAGGGCGGCCACGTGGACGTGCTCTCTCTGGCCCGGCAGTTGGGTACGCCGGTGGCGCTGGTAAGCGCAACCACTGGCGAGGGCATTGTGGCGGTCCAGAATTTCCTGTCCAGTGCCGCGGCCAGTCCGGAGCCGATTGCGCTGCCGGTGGTGGGAAGCACGCGGGGCTATCGCGAGTGGGCGGTGCGTGTCGGAGAGAACGCCGGGTATCGGCGTCCGGCCACTCCGGTGTGGACCCATCGCCTGGACTCCGTGTTTCTGCACCGCACCTGGGGCCCGGTGGTTTTCGCCGTGGTGGTGATGGGCGTATTCCAGACGATCTTCGCCGTCGGGCAGCCGCTTTCGAACCTGCTACAGCATTTTCTCGATGTGAGCGGCGCGCAGATCGGGGCCCATTTGCCGGCCGGCATGTTCAGCTCGCTGATTGTCAATGGCGTGTGGAAGGGAACGGGCTCGGTGCTGGTGTTCCTGCCGCAGATCCTGCTGCTGTTTCTGGTGATTGGGATTCTGGAAGACTCCGGGTATCTCTCCCGTGCGGCGGTGATCGCGGACCGCACTATGTCGCGCGTGGGTCTGAATGGCAAGAGCTTCATTCCGCTGCTGTCGGCATATGCGTGTGCGGTGCCGGCAATCATGGCGACGCGCACCATCGAGAGCAAGCGCGACCGCATAGCGACCATTCTGATCGCACCGTTCATGACGTGCTCGGCGCGGCTGCCGGTGTACACCATGGTGATTGCCGCGTTTCTGCCCAACCGCCCACTGCTTGGAGCATTCCTGGGAACGCGCGCGATCGCGATGCTGGGGCTGTATGTGCTCGGCTTCCTGATGGCGGTGCTGACAGCGCGCCTGCTGAAGTCGACCGTGCTCAAGAGCAAGGATGCGCCGTTCATCCTGGAAATGCCGCCCTACCGCTGGCCCACGCTTTCAAGCCTGGGATTGCGGTTGGTGGACCGCGGCAAGGCGTTCCTCTATCGCGCGGGCACGGTCATCATGCTGGTGACGCTGCTGCTGTGGGCCGCGACCAATTTCCCCATGCACCACGGCCAACCACCCGATGTGCAGAACAGTGTGGTTGCCAAGCTGGGACACACGATCGAGCCGGTGATTCGGCCGCTCGGCTTCGACTGGAAAATCGGAGTCGGGCTGGTGACCTCGCTGGCGGCGCGCGAGGTGATCATCGCAACTCTGGGCACGCTGAATGGAGTCGATCCTGAATCGCACTCCACCGACTTGCAGGCAGCCTTGCGGCATGAGTTAACGCCCGCGGCCGCAGTGGCGCTGCTGGTGTTCTTCGCTTTCGCCATGCAATGTATGTCAACACTTGCAGTCGTGCGCCGCGAGACCAATGGCTGGAAGTGGCCGGCGATCCAGTTCACGTACATGACGATCGTGGCTTACGTCTCGGCGTTCGCGGCCTACAATATAGTTGGACATTTCGTTCACTAGCCTTGCCCGGAGGGGAAGATGGAATCCGATCTTGCGCAGGAGCGCCAGCAGGCCCATGCATTGCTGGACAGACTTCCGGCCGAGAAGCTGAACGCCGTGCGTGTGCTGCTGGAAGCAATGGTTGAACCGCTGGGGCGGTCTCTGGCGTCGGTTCCGGTGGAGGAGGAAGAGATCACATCGGATACGGCGGCGGCCCTGGAACGGGCCCGCGCATCGCTAGCTCGCGGAGAAGGTGTCCCTCACTCCGAGATCGTGCGTGAGTTCGGGCTGACGAAATGAGCGACGAGGCCGCTGGCCAGCGCACAGCGGTCATCTGGTCTGCCGAGGCCTGTGCTAATCTCCGCGCGATTGACCGCGGGAACGCGATGCAGATTCTTCACTGCCTGGATCGTTATCTGGCCAGCCGCAGCGGCGACGTCAAGAAGCTCAAACCTCCTCTGACCGGCTTTCGGCTGCGCTGCGGCGACTACCGCGTGTTCTTCGACCAGAAAGACGAAAATGCCATCGCTATCCTCGGCGTTCTTAACCGCCGCGAGGCCTACCGTTGAGCAGGGGCGCAATCGCTGCGGAATTCGGACAATAAACCGGTACGCGGATATTCTTCCGGCTTGGGGATTTGTGGGCTGAGTTGGACGAATCGCTAGGCCACTCCTAGAACTCGTCTCATAAATGCTCCGCCTGGGGAACTCGATTCTCCTCAGGGGCTAAAGCCCAATGTTTTCAATGCCTGTTGCGGCACGACTAAAGTGTCTGCGCGAGAACCCCTGCCGCCCCTACGGGGCTCGGGTCAATTTCCCACTCTACCCAGGGCTCCCGCCCTGGGCTAACACCAATTCCGCCCCTGCAGGGCTGATTTTCAGCCATTCAATCCACAGAGGCAAACGAAACATAGTTCTCACGCACTCACTAAAGTCGTGCCCTTTCAAAACTCATTTATGAGACCGGCTCTAGCCAGACAGTGTCTTTACCAGCCCCGGCAGCACTTCTCCTGCCTTTCCGAGCACGACCTCGTCGAAGAACCTGCGATTGGCGGGCTCTTCCGGACCGATGTAGATGGCCCGGGCATGGTGCAAGCGCGCCATGCGCACGAAGCTGGCGGCGGGTTCGACCACGCCCGAGCTACCGATGGTCAGCAGCAGAGTGCACATTCTGAGTTCTTCGAAGATGCGTTCCATGCCGAAGGGAACTTCGCCGAACCAGCAGATGTGCGGGCGCAGCAGCGCCCCACACTTCGGGCAAGTGGGGATTTCGGCCCGGCTCAAGTACTGGCGCTCGTCATCAAAAGGCGGTGTCCGGCAAGTCTCACGGGAGCAGCGGGTCTGCATCAGGCGGCCGTGCATGTGGGTGACGCGCTGCGAGCCCGCCTGTTCGTGTAGTGAATCGACGTTCTGCGTGCAGAGAAAAAGGCGATCACCCAGTGTGCGCTCCAGACCTGCCAAGGCGCGATGAGCAGAATTAGGAGTCACGCTGGCATGGCGTTTCCGGCGCTCGGAATAGAACTGCCACACCATCTCCGGGTTGGCGTGAAAGGCTTGCGGAGTGGCCACTTCTTCTACGCGATGGCCGCGCCAGAGCCCGTCGGCGCCGCGAAAGGTGGGCAGCCCACTCTCCGCGCTCACCCCAGCGCCAGTCAACACGAACACGCGATCTTGCGATGACAGCGGCTTGATCATCTCCTCCCGCGAACTCACGACTGTGGCGGCAACCCCACTAGGTTACGCAATTGGAACACTATATACTGAGAGGTTTGGCCGCCACTGGTGTCGGTGTGGCGGGCAGTGGCCGCATCCGTCCGGCCAGCAGGGAATCTATAACTACATCTGATGTGCACAGGCCGAGGCTGCCCGGGACACGGAAGCGCGGCCAGGGAGCTTGGCATCCTTGTCTACTGTAATGATGAACGTTGACAGCGAGAAGCAGGAGCGCGTGATCGACGCGTTCCGCCGCTGGGGCTATCTGCAAGCCAACCTCGATCCGCTGGGGCATTTCGCTCCGCTGCCTCATCCGGAGCTGGACGTGACCGGCGATACCGCTGACGCCGCACGGCGAATTTATTCCGGCAGCATCGGGGTCGAGTTCATGCACATTCCCGATCCGGAGCGCCGCCAGTGGATCCAGGAACGAATGGAATCGCTCGACGAGCTTCCGGTCGACCGCTCACGGGTGCTGGACCGACTGGTGCGGGCCGACGTTTTCGAGCAGACCATCCACTCGCGTTACATCGGGACCAAGCGTTATTCGCTGGAAGGCAATACTGCGCTGATTCCGCTGCTGGACGAGATCCTGAGTTCCGGGTCGGACGATGGCGCAGAGCAAGCCGTGCTGGCCATGAGCCATCGCGGACGGTTGAACGTCATCATCAACATTGTGAGCCGTCCCGCGGCGGAGATTTTTGCCGGGTTTGAAGACGTTGACCCGCGCAGCGTGCTGGGCGGCGGCGACGTGAAATATCACATCGGCGCGACCGGCATGTTCACCGCCGCCAACGGCCGGCAGGTCCGCATTCATCTGGTATCGAATCCCAGTCATCTGGAGGCGGTCGATCCCGTGGCCCTGGGCCGTGCTCGTGCCAAGCAGACGCGGATCGGACGCGATGGAAAGCTCAAAGTGCTGCCCGTCCTCATGCATGGCGACGCCGCATTTGCCGGACAGGGCATCACTGCCGAGACGCTGAACCTGGCCAACCTGCGCGGCTATACAGTCGGCGGGACGGTGCACATCATCGTCAACAACCTCATTGGATTCACCACCAATCCGACCGACGCCTATTCCGGACGCTTCTCCTCCGATCTTGCCAAGCGGCTGCCTATCCCGATCTTTCATGTCAACGGCGAAGATGCCGATGCGGTGGTGCGGGCCGGCCGCATGGCGCTGGAGTATCGCTACGAGTTTGGCAGTGACTCAGTGGTCGATCTCATCGGCTTCCGGCGGCACGGCCACTCGGAAGTGGACGACCCGACCATTACCCAGCCGATCCTGTATCGCAAGATCAAGGACCATCCGCTGCTGTACCAGATTTACGCCAAGAACGTCGGTCTCGATCCGCAACCTCACGTCGAGAAGTTTCAGGCTGAGCTTGATGCCGCGCAAAAAGCCGGTAAGAGCATGGCCAAGAAGCCGGTGATGCGGCAGTTGCCCAGCTACTGGGCGCCGTTCCATGGTGGGCCCTACAACCCGGCCGATGAAGTCGATACCGGCCTTTCAGCCGAGAAGCTGCACACCATCACTGACGGGTTGGTGAAATATCCCGAGGACTTCCACATCCATCCCAAGGTGCAAAAATTGCTGGAGCAGCGCCGCGAGATGGGGTATGGCAAGCGCCCACTTGACTTCGGAATGGCCGAGGCCCTGGCCTTTGGCTCGCTGGCAGTAGGGGGAATTCCAGTCCGCCTCAGCGGCCAGGACAGCCGTCGCGGCACGTTCAACCAGCGGCACTCGGTGCTGATCGACATCGTTGACGAGAAGGAATACGTGCCCTTGTGCCACCTGGCGGCTAATCAGGCGCGGGTGGAGATTTATAACTCGGAGCTGGCGGAAGCCGCGGTCATGGGCTTCGAATACGGATACGCCCGCGACTATCCCGAGACCCTGGTGATGTGGGAAGCCCAGTTTGGCGACTTCGCCAACGGAGCGCAGATCATCATCGACCAGTTCGTGGCGGCGGGCGAAGATAAGTGGGACTTGTTAACCGGATTGGTGCTGCTGTTGCCGCATGGGCACGAAGGGCAGGGGCCGGAACATTCCAGCGGACGTATTGAGCGCTATTTGCAATTGTCCGCCCGCGACAATATGCAGGTGTGCCAGCCTTCTACGGCGGGCCAGTACTTCCATCTCTTGCGGCGGCAAGTTCTGCGCAAGTGGCGCAAGCCGCTCATCTGCTTTACCCCCAAGAGTATGCTGCGTCATCCGGAGGCGCTCTCGCCGCTGGCCGAGTTGGAGCAACCACGCTTCCTGAATGTCATTCCCGATGAGAGCGCTCTCGATGCCAGTCGCGTGCTGCTGTGCACCGGCAAGATCGGGCACGAATTGCGCATGGAACGGAAAAAACTGACGGGAAGCGGACCGGCGATTGTGTCGCTGGAGCAGATGTATCCCTTCCCCGAAGACGAGGTGCGCGCCGTCTTGGGGCGCTACAAAAATGCCCATGAGTTCCTGTGGGTGCAGGAAGAGCCGGCCAACATGGGCGCGCTTTCGTTCGTGACTCCGCGGCTGAAACGAATCCTCGGCCCCAAAGTGCGCAGCATCAAACGAGCAGCCAACTCGACGCCGGCGACCGGCTCGGCGAAGGCGCACGAACTGGAGCAAAAAACGCTCATCACCCTGGCCTTGGGGAAGCCGGAATAGCCGTCCCCACCGCAGGATGGATCGGCTCTCGCCCCTCTCGCCATTTGCGAACATTTTGCTTTACTTTCAGGCCGGAAAGACAGACATGAGGGCCTACGTTTCGTCCGAGCCGCTACGACTTAGGTGGTAGGAGCTGCCCCGTTCCCGTTTTGGCAATATGCAATTTGGAATGCAAGAATCCGTCCGTCTCCCAAAAAATATAGCGCCAAGTTTTGAATGGCCGTAACTCATTGTAAACAAAAACACCAAGAGTGGCTACTCCCGTGCATTCTGATACGTGGGGAGACCCAGAGTTTACCCTTTCAAATCAGTAGAGCGGAGAGAGAGCAATGAATCGAACGGCACTAAGACTAATTTCCGTACTCGCGATTCTGAGCTTGTTCTCGGTATGGGCTTTTGGCCAGGCCGAATCAGGATCAATCAACGGCACCGTTACGGACAAGACGGGCGCGGTGGTCGTGGGTGCCAAGGTAACGGCGACCTCGACCGACACCGGGTTGGTGCGCAGTACCACCACCGGCTCATCGGGTGACTATGCCATCACCAATTTGCCGCCGAGACTGTATGACGTCA
>Ga0265325_10001394_pt1 | contig 17041 bp, 15 predicted proteins | sample 41420metaG_FD_202090 | JGI IMG/M metagenome (GOLD analysis project Ga0265325, IMG submission 202090) | Rhizosphere microbial communities from Carex aquatilis grown in University of Washington, Seatle, WA, United States - 4-14-20 metaG | ecosystem: Host-associated > Plants > Roots > Rhizosphere...
GGCGCGACGAGCGCCGCGAGCCGGTCGAGCGACCGCTTGGCGCGCACCTCCTGCGCGATGCCGATCCCGGCGTTGGCGACGAGGATGGCGAGGAACAGCGCGTCCTGGGCCTCGCCGAACGCGAGCGTCAACACGCCGAAGACGAGCAGGATCAGGTTGAAGACCGTGAAGACGTTGGCGACGACGATGCTCTTGTACGAGCGGCTCGAGTTCTCCAGCTCGGCCGGCTGAGCGGCGAGCCTGCGCTCCGCCTCCTGCTCGGTCAGGCCCTGCAGCGAAACCGTCGTGGCCACGCCCCCAGTCTCGCAGGCGGGTTCGAACCGAATCTCTAGAGTGCGCCGCCGGCTGCCGGCGGTGCGGCACTCGACGGCCCGGCCGCGACCGCGGCGGTGCGGTTCAGGTAGTCCTCGACCAGGAGGAGCTTGTCGCCGCCGGCCCGGTCGACGACGGCGAGCAGCGCGGACATGCTCGCGACCTCCTCGCGCTGTTCCTCGAGGAACCAGCCGAGGAACTGCTCGCCGACGTGCTCGTTCTCCTCACGGGCGACCTGGACGAGACTCGAGATCTGCGCCGTCACCGTTCGCTCCTGCTCGAGCGCGAGGGCGACCGGCGCGCGATCGTCCGCGAACGCCGTCTGCGGCTGCTGCACGGCCGGAATCACGACGCTCGCGCCCGTGTCGAGAAGGTACTGGACGAGCATCATCGCGTGGTTCCGCTCCTCGAGTGCCTGCCGGTAGAAGTGCGCAGCGAGCTGCGGGAGCGTCCCCGCGTCATAGTGCACCGCGATCGCCGTGTACTGCTGCGAGGCGGCGAACTCGCTTGCGATCTGTGCGTTGACTGCGTCGTCGAAGCGGCTCATTTCTCGTCTCCTGTCGGGGCGGTCTGGTTGAACATAGCGTCGGCGAGGACGCGGCCGCCGGGTTCGTCCGGTCACAGCGGGAGGATGCACGGTGAGGCAGTGCGCCCCGTCTTGCTCACCCGCGAGTACCCGCCGGAGGTCTACGGCGGCGCCGGCATCCATGCCGAGTACCTCGCCCGCGAGCTCGGCCGGCTCGTGCCCCTCGAGGTGCGCTGCTTCGGCGCGGAGCGCGACCCCGCCGAGGGATGCCCGCCGGTGCGCGCCTTCGAGCCGTGGGCCGGGCTCGGCGGGGACCGCGACTACGCCACGGTGCTGCGCGTGCTCTCGGTCGACCTGGCGATGACCGAGGGGCTCGAGGCGGCGACGCTCGTGCACAGCCACACCTGGTACGCGAACTTCGCCGGCCACCTGGCGAAGGTGATGTTCGGGTTGCCGCACGTCGTCACGACGCACAGCTTCGAGCCGCACCGGCCGTGGAAGGTGCAGCAGCTCGGCGTGGGCGGCTACGCGCTCTCGAGCTGGTGCGAGCGGATCGCGCTGGAGCACGCGGATGCGGTGATCGCGGTCTCGGGCGCCATGCGCGAGGCGGTGCACGAGCTCTACCCGGAGGTCGAGCCTGCGCGCATCGAGGTGATCCACAACGGCATCGACACGGACGAGTTCCGGCCCGACCCGGGCACGGACGGGCTGCTCCGCTGGGGCGTCGACCCGGGGCGGCCGTACGTCCTCTTCGTCGGGCGCATCAGCCGCCAGAAGGGGATCGACCACCTGCTCGCCGCCGTGCGACTGCTCGACCCGTCGGCCCAGTTCGTCCTCTGCGCCGGCTCCCCGGACACGGCCGAGCTGCGCGAGGAGGTGGCGCGAACCGTCGAGGAGCTGCAGCGCGAGCGCACCGGCGTGGTCTGGCTCGAGGAGATGGTGCCTCGCGCCGACCTGATCCAGATCGTCACCCATGCCGCCGTGCTGGCGGTGCCGTCGGTGTACGAGCCGCTCGGGATCGTGAACCTCGAGGCGATGGCGTGCGAGACCGCGGTCGTCGCGAGCGCCGTCGGCGGCATCCCCGAGGTGGTCGTGGACGGCGAGACCGGGCTGCTCGTGCCGTACGACCCGGCCGATCCGGCCGGGTTTCAGGCGGGGCTGGCCGCCCGGATCGACGAGCTGCTCGCCGACCCCGACCGCGCCAGGGAGATGGGCGCCGCCGGGCGCCGCCGCGTGCTCGAGGAGTTCACGTGGCGCTCGATCGCGGAGCGCACGCTGGCGCTGTACCGGCGGGTCGATCCGCAATCTCCCTGATGCATCCGGCCGGCCGACGGCCGGATGATTGGCGCCACGCAATGAGGCCGGGGATGGAGGACCGCGACGGGGGCGGCACGACGGCGACGGAGGTCGCGGTCGCCCCGTGCCTCGGCTGGGCGGTCTCCTCGGCGGACGGCCGGCTCGGCGTCGTCGAGCGCCTGCTGCTCGACCGCGGCGGCTGCATCGAGGCGGTCGATGTGCGCAGCGGCCTCTTCCACGCACGGCACGAGCTGATCGGCGTCGAGGACGTGCTCCGGGTCGACGCCGAGCGCCGCCGGCTCGTGGTACGCCGTTAGGAGGGCTTAGGTGACGCGCCGCGCGCCGTCGAAGCGCGCGCTGTACCAGCCGGTCATCGTCGAGATCCGAACGACCGTGCCGCTGTGCGGCGCGTGGATGAAGCGGCCGCGGCCGACGTAGATGCCGACGTGGCCCTCGCCGTCGAAGAAGACGAGGTCGCCGGGCTTCAGCTGCCAGCGGCCGACGCGGCGGCCGCTCACGAAGTCGGAGAAGCTCGAGTGGGCGAGCTTGACGCCGAAGTGCCCGTAGACGTAGCGGACGAAGCCCGAGCAGTCGAAGCCGGTGCGGGGGGAGGCGCCGCCGTACTGGTAGCGGACGCCGATCAGATGCCGGGCGTAGGAGACGACGCGCTCGCCGAGCGGAAGCCGGAGCGCGCGTGCGACGTGGTGGACGAGCGCGCCGGGACGGCGGACCAGGGTCGGCGCTGCTGCCGGCAGCTCCGTGAGGCCGGGAGGCGGCATCACCGGGTCGGTCGGCGGCGTCGGCTCGGGCGCCGGCGTGGGATCGCCGTCCGCCAGCGCCGGCAGCGGGAGCGCGAGCGCGACCGCCAGCGTGAGCGTGAGCAACAGCAGCAGGAGGAGGTGTCTTGGCCGCATAGCTGGTCCCATCGGCACCGATGCGGACGCCCACGAGCGGCCGCCTGTCGTTGGGCGGGGCCATTGGATCAGCCGCGGGCCGGAACGTCACTCCCCCATTAGGGGGATTCACGTACGTTTTACTAACAGTACGGGATCCGAAACGGAAGCCATCCGGGGTTGCGCTTCGTCCTTTGGTGCATTTAGGATCCGAGAATGGATCGAGACCGCGCAGCCCTACTCGAGACCGCACTCGCCCCGCAGCCCGCCCAGGCCTCGCTGCGCACGGCGGATCCGGTCGTCTGCAAGGCCGATATCGCCGAGTGCACGTGCCCGGACTTCTGCGAGCGCGATCACGCGAACGAGTAGCTTCGTCGGCAGACGCGCTACCTGATCGTCAGCGCCGCGCAGCTTTCCTTGCTCTTGTTGCCGGCCGCGTCGTGCGACGTGACGCAGAAGGTCAGCTTCCCCTTCATGCTCGCCGGCGTCCCGGTCAGCGTGTCGCCGTACACGTGCCCCTTCAGCGCCGCCCGGCGGCGCGCGCCACGGCCGCTCCGGCGCCGAGCACGATCAGCAGCCCGGCGGCGGTGCAAGCGAGCCGGTGAGGCTTCACGGGAACCTCCTTCGTCAGTCGCCGGGAGGCCGCACGACAAGCGTGTGCGGGCCTGCCGGAATCGGCGCGAACGGCAGCTCGCGACGCACGGCCCACTCGTCGAGCGCGAGCTCCAGCTCCTCGAAGACGTGGTTCTCGTCGGCTACCGCGCAGTCGACCTCGATCGACGTGTCGTCGAGATGTGCGCCGTCGAGGTGCTCGCAGACGGTCGGGAACGCGTCGCGCGCATCGCACGTCCGGCTGAACTCGACGCGAATCGCAGTCGTCATCTCGATGCCTCCAGCAGACGGATGATGTCCTCGTCGTCGAGGGCCGGGAAGTCCCCGAACCACACGCCGCGCGAGCCGAGATATTCGAACTCGAAGAGGCAGAAGACGAGATCGGCGGCCTGACGTACGAGCTCGATCCCGGAGAGGCTGCCGACGGGCACGGCGGCGACGACACGCGTCGCATGCGCGGCTCGGGCCCACGCGATCGCCGCGAGCATCGTCGCGCCGGTCATGATCGCCTCGTCCACGAGCACGACGTCCCGGCCCGCGAGCGCGGCCGGATGCTTGTGCGGGTGCAGGCGCTCCTCGAGCCGGCCGGCCTCCTTGCGGGCACGCGAGGTCGCGACCACCAGCTGAGCCTCGCTCAGGCCCTTACGGTCGACGACATGCGACGCGCCGCCCGGTGCGACGGCACCGATCGTGTACTCCGGCTCGGCGGGATGATGGATCCGCGCCACGACCGCGACGTCCAGCGGCGCGTGCAGCGGCCGGGCCACCTCGTTCCCGATCTCGACGCCGCCGAGGGTCAGGCCGACCACCAGCGGCGCGCAGAGCTCGACCTTCAGGCCGCAGCTCAGCCGCCTGCCGGCGTCCGTGCGGTCGTCGAACAGGACCGACTCGGAAAGCCAGGCGGGCATGAAACCCGACGCCTCAGGACCGACGATCGCCATTGCGCTTCCCTTCGATGTAGTTGTGCATCGCACCGGCGGCACGGCGGCCGGCACCCATGGCGAGGATCACGGTCGCCGCGCCGGTGGCGATGTCGCCGCCGGCATAGACGCCCTCGCGGCTCGTTGCGCCGGTCTCCGGGTCGGTGACGACACAGCCGTGCTTGTCGGTCTCGAGACCTGCGGTCGTCGCGGGGACGAGCGGATTCGGGTTGGTGCCGAGCGCGATCACCGCGAGGTTGCACTCGAGCACGAAGTCGGAGCCCTCGATCTCCACGGGCCGGGCGCGTCCCGACTCGTCAGGCTCGCCGAGCTCCATGCGGACGCACTCCATGCCGCGAACGCGGCCGTCCTCGTCGCCCAGGAATCGCTTCGGCAGCGTCAGCCAGTCGAAGATCGTGCCTTCCTCGCCGGCGCGCCGGTAGTCCTCGGCGCGGGCGCCCATCTCGGCCTGCGTGCGCCGGTAGACGATGTGCGCCTCCTTGGCACCGAGGCGGATAGACACGCGCGCCGCGTCCATCGCCGTGTCGCCCGCGCCGATCACGGCGGCACGCGTCGGGCGCTGGACCGGCGTGTCGTAGTCCGGGAACGAGTAGGCGCGCATCAGGTTCACGCGCGTGAGGTACTCGTTCGCGGAGTAGACGCCCTTGAGGTTCTCGCCGGGGATGTTCATGAACTTGGGCGAGCCGGCGCCGGTGCCGACGAACACGGCGGAATAGCCGAGCTGGTCGAGCAGCTCGTCGATCGTCACCGTCTTGCCGATGATCACGTTCGTCTGGAACCTGACCCCGGCGGCGCGGAGGTGCTCGACGTCCTCGTCGACGATCGCCTTCGGCAGGCGGAACTCGGGGATGCCGTAGCGCAGCACCCCGCCGATCGCGTGCAGCGCCTCGAAGACGGTCACCTGGTAGCCCAGCTGCACGAGGTCGCTCGCAGCCGTCAGTCCGGCCGGGCCGGAGCCGACGATCGCGATCTTCTCCTCGCGCTGCTTCGTTTCCGGGCCGGCCCCGTTCAGCGGATGCGTGCGCTCCCAGTCGGCGACGAACCGTTCCAGCCGCCCGATCCCGACCGGCTCCAGGCGCGCCAGCACCGAGCACTGCGCCTCGCACTGGTGCTCGACCGGGCAGACGCGCCCGCAGATCGCGGGCAGCACGTTCTTCGTGCGGATCAGCTCGGCGGCGCCGCCGAAGTCCTCGAGCGCGACGCGGCGGATGAAGTCGCGGATCGGCACGCCGACGGGGCACCCCTGCTCGCAGAGCGGGTCCTGGCACTGGATGCAGCGCCGCGCTTCCGCGAGCGCGCGCTCGACCGTGTAGCCGACGGCGACCTCGTCCCACATCGACCGGCGCTCGATCTCGTCGAGCGTCGGCATTGTCGTCTTTGTCGGGTAGAGGATCGGCATCGTCGCTCACCTCCCGGCTGCGAGCTCGAGTGCGAGCCGCTCCTCGTCGACGTACATCTTCCCGCGCACGACCGCCTCGTCGAAGTCGACGAGGTGCGCGTCGAAGAACGGCCCGTCGACACACGCGAACTTCGTCTCGCCGTTGATCGAGATCCGGCACGCGCCGCACATGCCCGTGCCGTCGAGCATGATCGGGTCGAGCGAAACCAGGGTCTCGACGCCGTAGGGGCGCGTCGTCTCCGCGACCGCGCGCATCATCGGCATCGGCCCGACTGCGTAGCAGTGTGTGAACCGCTTCCCGTCCTCCGCGAGCAACTCGCCGAGGAGGCCCGCGGTGAAGCCGTGGTAGCCGATCGAGCCGTCGTCGGTGCAGGGGAGATACGTGTCGCACATCGGCTCGAGCAGTTCGCGCAGGATCAGCAGCTCGGCGGTACGCGCTCCGACGATCGACGTCACCTCGACGCCGCGGACGCGCAGCTCCCGTGCGATCGGGAACACGGCGCCCGCGCCGAAGCCGCCGCCGACGAGCACCGCGTGCCCGCTCTCGGGCAATGGTGCGGGCAGTCCGAGCGGGCCGGCGAGGTCGAGGAGCTCGTCACCCTCTTCGAGTGCGCAGAAGAGCGCGCTCGTCTTGCCGACCTGCTGGACGACGAGAGTGATCGTTCCCGCCTCGCGGTCGAAGTTCGTGATGCTGATCGGCACGCGCTCGCCGTGCGGGTCGACGCGCACGATCACGAATTGCCCCGGCTGCGCGTGGGACGCGATCAGCGGCGCGTCCGCGACGAACAACCACGTGACCGGAGTGAGCTCGCGTTTTTCGATGATGATCGACATCACGTCTCCTAGAGCAGCGGGTGGTCGTTCATTGCCTTCAGCCGTTGCCAGCGCCGGTCGACCTCTTCCTCGATCTCGGCGAGCTCCTTCTCGTAGCCGGGACGGCACAGATGCTTCGTCTTGCCCATCGTCCCGAGCCATGCCGCGACGGAGATGCGGCGCCCGAGCGGCTCCGGGTCGTACGTGAGCGACGTGAAGTGCCGCTCGATCTCGTAGAGCGGGAAGAAGCAGGAATCGACCGCTCCCTGCACGATGTCGGTGCCGACGCGGTCGGTCGTCAGCCAGTTCAGCGGGCAGGAGATGAGTACCTTGCCGTACGCCAGGCCCTCGTTCTGCGCGTACCACTGGGCCTTCGCGCCCTTCGCGAGCAGGTCGTCCGGGAAGCCCTCGACGCCGGTGAAGACGTAGGGGATGTTCGTCGCGGCCATGATCTGCGGCATGTCCTTGTGGTGGAAGGACTTGCCGTGCTCGCCGGGCCCGACGTTGCTCGTCGCGGTACGGTGGCCGAGCGGAGTCGAGTAGCTCAGCTGCGCGCCCGTGTTCATGTAGCCCTGGTTGTCGTACTCGAGGATGATCAGGCCGTGGTTGCGGAGCGCCGTGCCGATCGCGGCGCCCGTGCCGATGTCCATTCCGCCGTCGCCGCTGACCATCACGAACGTGATGTCCTCGCCTTCCGGCAGCTCGCCGCGGCGCCGCCGCTCCTTGAACATCTCGACGACGCCGGACAACGTGGCCGCGCCGTTCTGGAAGAGGTTGTGGATGTACGTGACGCGGTGCGACGTATATGGGTAGCCCGTGCTCACGACCATCGCGCAGCCCGTCTGGTAGAGGACGACGATGTCGCCCTCGATCCCGCGCAGGAACTGGTCGAGCGCGGGGAAGACGCCGCAGCCGGGGCAGGCGCCGTGGCCCGGGGCGATCCGCTTCGGCCGGGCGACGAGCTGCCACGCGGGCGGCGCCTCGACCTTCAGGCGGCCGGTGCTCTCGCTCACGCCGACCTTGACGACGCCGCTGATCGTGGCCTCCCGGCTGAGAGCTGGCAGGCCGGGACGCACCGGAGTGTGCGCGGGATCGCCGGCGAAGACGCCGTAGTAGTCGAAGGTCGGATGGACTGCGCCCTTCTCGACCGTGTCGACGGCGAGCTGGAAGAGCGCCTCGGCGTCCTCCGTGTAGAAGTCCCTGCCGCCGAGGCCGTAGATCCGGGTGAGGCAGACCGTGGTGTTCGCCGGGTCGTCCTTCAGCGCCGACTTCACCTCGTGCGCGACGTGGCCGCCGCCGGAGCCGTACGAGTCCGCCCGCTCGCCGATCACGAGCGCGCGCACGCCGCGAAGGGTGGTGCGCAGCTCGTCGGCCGGGAAGGGCCGCAGGACGTTCGGACTTACGACTCCGGCGCGGATGCCTTGCTCACGCAGACGGTCGGCCGCGTCCTTCGCCGTCTCCGCCGCGGAGTTGAACAGCAGGAGCGCAACCTCGGCGTCCTCCATCCGGTACCGGTTGACGACGTCGTAGTGACGGCCGCTCAGAGCCTCGTACTCGGCGAAGACCTCCGGTAGTGCCTGCAGCGCCGCTTGCATCGCGAGATTGAGCTGGTACTTGTTGTTGATCAGGTCGGGGTCGTTCATGTACGGCCCGATCGTCACGGGATGCCGCGGGTCGAGCGCCGACACGGTTTCCGTGAACGGGCCGAGGAAGTCCTGGACGACCTTTGGATCCTCGAACACCGAGACGCGGCGCTTCTGGTGGCTCGTGAAGAATCCGTCGAACGCGACGATCGCAGGCAGGCGGACGTCGGCCCGCTCGGCGACTCGGAGCGCACAGACGTTCATGTCGTAGACGGCCTGCGGGTCGCGTGCCATCAGGATGAGCCAGCCGGTGTCGAGCGCGAAGTACACGTCGGAGTGGTCGCCGCGGATGTCCAGCGGTCCGCTCACCGTGCGCGTCGCCAGATCGAGCAGCATCGGGAAGCGCGTGCCGGACTGCACCGGCAGCTCCTCGAGTGCGTAGAGCAGGCCCTGCGCGCTCGTCGCGTTGAAGACGCGACCGCCGCCGACAGCGGCGCCGTAGCAGATCCCGGCGGCGCCGTGCTCGCCGTCGGCGGGCACCATCACCATCCGGTGCGCGCCTGCGGCCTTGCGCTCGTCGAGGATCTCCGCGATCTCCGTCGACGGGGTGATCGGGTAGTAGCCCATCAGGTGGAAGTCGATGTGCTCCGCCGAGAGGGCGGCCATCTCGTTCCCGGTCTTGAACAGCGTCACCTGCGGCGGCGCGCTCGTCTTCTTCTTCGCCTTCTTCACGGCGACGGCCATGTCAGCTCACCTCCGCGAAGAGTGGGACGGTGTGTTGAGCGGCCCAGCCCTCTTCCTCGCGCACCTCGACGAGGGCGCCGGTCGGGCAGACCTCGGTGCACTTGAGGCACCCCTTGCAGTACTGGTAGTCGATCCCCAGCAGCCGGACGCCGTCCGCCTTCTCGTCCCAGACCATGCAGAGGTCGGGGCAGACGATGTCGCAGAGACCGCAGTGGACGCACTTCTCGAGCAGCAGCTCGGGGACGAAGCCGACGCGCGACGTGCTCAGATCCTTGACGATGCTGTTCCCGGCCTCGAGGATCACGCCGCCGATCGGCGCCTCGAGATAGCCGAAGGAGGGTGCCTGCCGCGCCGGCGGCCGCTCCACGACCGGGCCGGTGGCCTCGAACTCCGTGAGGCGCAGCTCGTCGAAGCCGCGGTCGAACGTGCGGATGTTCGCTTCCACGACCTCCGGGTGGCGGCGGCCGAACGTGGCCTTGATCGTCTCCCGAAGCGCGTCCGGCTCGAGGAACGGGCAGACCCGGACGACCGCCCCGAGGAGCGCCGTGTTCACGCGCGTCTTCTCCTCGACCGCGATCCCGAGCGCGTCGAGGACGCCGATCGTTCCGAAGTCGAGCTGGAGCGCGTCGCGCAGCTCCTCCGCCGTAGACGTCGTGTTGACGATCACCGTGCCCGCGGGCGCGAGCCCGGCGATCGCGGCGGGCGAGCGGCCGAACGCCTCGTGGAAGATGACGACCACCTGCGGCGTCTCCACGGGGCTGCTCGTGCGAATCTCGCGTTCAGCTGCGGCGAAGCGCACGAAGGACTTGACCGGCGTTCCCTTCTTCTCCGAGCCGTACGAGGAGAAGTGGGAGCCGTTCAACCCCTGCCGCAGGACGCCCGCCTCGGCGAGCATCTGCCCGGCGAGGTGCGCGCCGAGTCCTCCGATCGACTCGAAACGAATGCCGAAGAAACCATCACGATCCGGGCGGAACTGAGCCACGCTCATGCAGTCACTCCTTTGCGAGGAACGTCTGCACAGGGGGTGGGTGGCGGCATCAGTAGTGCGCCCCACACCGTCTGGGGCTTTCCACGGTAGTTGCGTGCCGATCCGCGCACTCGCGGATGGAAAGTCGCGCGACGAGAGCGACGCTTGCAGTGCGATCGGCGAAGGAGGAGAGATGGCCACCAGGGAGCGCGAGGTCGCGGGCCCCGGCGACGTGTGCGAGCGTCTCCGCGAGCAGCACGTCGAGTTCGAGTTGCTGCCGCACCGTCGCACGGTCACCGCGGCCGGCGAGGCCCGAGCGCTTGGCGTGCGGCCGCACGAGACTGCGAAGACGGTGATCGCTCGCGACGAGAACGGCGTCAACATTCGCGCAGTCGTTCTCGCGTCGAGCAGGCTCGATCTCGCGAAGCTCGCGAAGGCGGTGAACGCGAACGTGGTCGCGCTGCTCACGGAGAGCGAGCTCGCGGGCTCGTACCCGCAGTTCGAGCTCGGTGCGGTGCCGCCGTTCGGAGGCCCTGCCGGCGACCGCGTCGTCGTCGACCGGGGACTCGCGCACTGCGAGCACGTCGTGCTTGACGCGGGCGTGCACGACGCGTCGCTGCGTCTGCGCACCCAGGACTTGATCGACGTGGCGGACGCGATGCTCGCGGACGTCGCGAAGGACTGACTCAGGGAGTCGGCGCGCTCACGACTGTCCGTCCGCCAGCTCGCGGGCACGGTTCATCGCGGCCTGAATCGCGTTGAGGAAGGCGGCGCGAACGCCCGCCTGCTCGAGCTCGCGGATCGCCGCGATCGTCGTGCCGCCGGGCGAGGTGACGGACTCGCGCAGCTCGACCGGGTGCATCTTCTGGTCGCGCAGCTGCTTCGCCGTGCCGAACATCGTCTGGACGACGAGCGTGGTGGAGATCTCGCGCGAGACGCCGAGCAGGATCCCGGCCTCGATCATCGCCTCGGCGAGCAGCGCGAAGTAGGCGGGGCCCGAGCCGGACAGGGCGGTGACGGCGTCCATCGCGCTCTCGGGGACACGCACGACGCGGCCGAGATGCTGGAGCGCCTCCTCGGCCAGCGCGAGCTGCGCCTCGCCGGCGTGCGCGCCGGCGCACACGCCCGCCATGCCCTCGTGCACGGTCGAGGGCGCGTTCGGCATCGCGCGCACCACGGGGACGTCCTCGGCGATCCGCGCCTCGATGTACGCGGTCGGGATCGCGGCCGCGCACGAGAGCACCGTCTGCGCGGGCGTGAGCAGGCCGCCGATCTCCTCGAGCAGCACCTCGATGTCCTGCGGCTTCACCGCGATCACGATCAGCTCGGCGCCGGCCACGGCTGCCGGGTTGCCGGTCGTCGCCACGACGCCGTGCCGCTCGCGCAGCTCGGCGGCCCGGCTCTCACTGCGGGTCGTGACGACGATCGCGTCCCGTTCCCGCCAGCCGGAGCTGAGCAGGCCCGTGAGCAGCGCCTCGCCGATGCGGCCGCCGCCGACGATCGCGATCTTCCCGGGATCCGCCACAGGGCGAGTCTGCCTAATCCCGCAGCGGTGCGGGCGACAGTGCTGCGCGCCGGGCGGGCCGCGGGCGGCCCGGCGCGGTCGCCAGCCAGGCATCGACGGCGCGGGCGCAGCGCCGGCCCTCGTCGATCGCCCACACGATCAGCGACTGCCCGCGGCGGGCGTCGCCGGCCGCGAAGACGCCGTGCACCGACGTCGCGAACTCCGCCGCCTCGGCGTTGCCGCGCGCGTCCCTGGCGACTCCGAGCTGCTCGAGCAGCGCCGGCTCGGGGCCGACGAAGCCCATCGCGAGCAGCACGAGCTCCGCCGGGTGCGACTCCTCGCTGCCCGGCACCGGCTCGAACGGCGGCGCGCCGCTGTTCCGCATCCAGTCGATCCGCTCCACGCGGCCCGTGCCGGCGAGCGCGGTGGTCGAGATCGCGAAGCTGCGCTCGCCGCCCTCCTTGAGCGCGTACGACGTGCGCAGCTTCATCGGCCAGAGCGGCCACGGCGTCAGGTCGTCCGGACGCAAGGCGGGCGGCTCGCCGAGCAGCTCGATCTGCGTGACCGACGCGGCCTGTTCCCGGTGCGCGCTCGCGACGCAGTCCGCGCCGGTGTCGCCGCCGCCGACGACGACCACGTGCTTGTCCGCGGCGCTGATCGCCGGGGTCGCCGAGCCCGCGACCGCGCGGTTGCGCTGGTAGAGGTACTCCATCGCGAAGTGCACGCCGTCGAGCTCCCGCCCGGGGAGCGGGAGGTCGCGCGGCACGCGCGAGCCGACGGCGAGCACGACCGCGTCGAAGTCCTCGGTCAGCTCGGCCGGGTCGAGGTCGCCGCCGACGTCGACGCCGTAGCGGAACGCCACGCCCTCCTCGGTCAGCTGCCGGAGGCGCCGCTCGACGACCTCCTTGTCGATCTTGAAGTCGGGGACGCCGAAGCGGAGCAGGCCGCCGCCGGCCTCGTCGCGCTCGAAGACGGTGACGAGATGGCCGGCGCGGTTGAGCTGCTGGGCGCAGGCGAGGCCGGCCGGGCCGGAGCCGACCACGGCCACGGTGCGGCCGGAGCGGGCCGCCGGCGGCTGCGGGACGATCCAGCCCTCGTCCCAGCCGCGCGCTGAGATCGCGAGCTCGATCTGCTTGATCGACACGGCGTTGCCCTCGTCGATCTCGAGCACGCAGGCGGCCTCGCACGGGGCGGGGCAGAGACGCCCGGTGAACTCCGGGAAGTTGTTCGTGCGGTGCAGCTGGTCGAGCGCCCCGCGGAAGCGGTCGCGGTAGACGAGGTCGTTCCACTCGGGGATGAGGTTGCCGAGCGGGCACCCGCTGTGGCAGAACGGCACGCCGCACTCCATGCAGCGTGCGCCCTGCTCCTGCAGCTCGACGAGCGGCAGCGTCTTGACGAACTCGCGATGGTCGCCGATGCGCTCGGCGGGCGGACGCTCCGGCGTCTCCGCCCGCTTCAGCTTGAGGAAGGCTCCGAGCTCGCCCATTACGCTGCGGCTTCCGTGGTTTCCGTCTCGGCGGTGAGGAAGCCCTCGCCGCCGGTGGAGAGCGGCCGGTCGGTGTACTCGAGCGCGCGCTTGTAGTCGTGCGGGATCACCTTGACGAAGCGCTCGAGCGTGGCTTCCCAGGCGGCGAGCAGACGCGCTGCGACGGGCGAGCCGGTGCGCCGGCCGTGCTCCTCGACGAGCGCGCGCAGCGTCTCGGCGTCGCCGCCGGCCACCGGCTCGAGGCCGACGAGCTCGCGGTTGCAGCGGATCTCGAACGTGCCGTCCTCGTCGAGCACGTACGCGATGCCGCCGCTCATGCCGGCGGCGAAGTTCCGCCCCGTCGGGCCGATCACGGCGACGACGCCTCCGGTCATGTACTCGCAGCCGTGGTCGCCGACGCCCTCGACCACCGCGTGCGCGCCCGAGTTGCGGACGGCGAAGCGCTCGCCGACGATCCCCCGGAAGAAGGCGCGGCCGGCCGTCGCGCCGTAGAGGATCGTGTTCCCCGCGATCACGTTCTCCTCCGCGCGGAAGCCGGCGCTCTCGGGGGGGCGCAGCGCGAGCACGCCGCCGGAGAGGCCCTTGCCGACGTAGTCGTTCGCGTCGCCGACGAGCGTCAGCTCGATCCCGGGCGCGAGCCAGGCCCCGAAGGACTGGCCGGCCGCACCGGTGAGGGTGAGGCGGAGCGACCCCTCCGGCAGCCCGGTCGCGCCGTGGGCACGCGTGACCGCATTCGAGAGCAGCCCGCCGACGGTGCGGTTGACGTTGCGAATCGCGAACGACGCCTCCAGCGGGTCGCCGCCGTCGATCGTCGCGCGCGCCGCGTCGATCAGCGTCCAGTCGAGCGCGCCGGCGAGCGCGGGCTCCTGCGGGCAGGTGCGCCGGAGCGGCTGTCCGGGCGCCGGCTCGGGCACGCGCAGGACGTTCGACAGGTCGATCCCGCGCGCCTTCCAGTCCGCGAGCGCCTCGTCGGCGTCGAGCAGGTCGACGCGGCCGACCAGGTCGTCGAAGCGGGCGATGCCGAGCCCGGCCATCAGCCGCCGGGCCTCCTCGGCGACGAAGAAGAAGAAGTTGACGACGTGCTCCGGCTTGCCGGCGAACCGCCTGCGCAGCTCGGGATCCTGCGTCGCGATCCCGACCGGGCACGTGTTCAGGTGGCAGGCGCGCATCATCACGCAGCCCGTTGCGATCAGCGGCGCCGTCGCGAAGCCCATCTCGTCCGCGCCGAGCAGCGCCGCGACGACGACGTCCCGCCCCGTCTTCAGCTGGCCGTCGGTCTGGACCCAGATCCGCGAGCGCAGGTCGTTCAGCACGAGCGTCTGCTGCGTCTCGGCGAGCCCGATCTCCCACGGGATGCCGGCGTGCAGGATCGAGGACACGGGCGAGGCGCCGGTGCCGCCCTCGTGGCCCGAGATGAGGACGTGGTCGGCGCCGGCCTTCGCGACGCCGGCGGCCACCGTGCCCACGCCGACCTCGGCCACGAGCTTCACCGAGATGCGCGCGTCGGGGTTGCCGCAGCGCAGGTCGTAGATCAGCTGCTTCAGGTCCTCGATCGAGTAGATGTCGTGGTGCGGCGGCGGCGAGATGAGGCCGACGCCGGGCGTCGTCAGGCGCACGCTCGCGATGTAGCGGTCGACCTTGTGGCCCGGGAGCTGACCGCCCTCACCCGGCTTCGCGCCCTGCGCCATCTTGATCTGGAGCTCGTCCGCGTTGGCGAGGTAGTTCGCGTTGACGCCGAAGCGGCCCGACGCGACCTGCTTGATCTTCGAGCGGCGCGAGTCGCCGTTCGGGTCGGGCACGTAGCGGACGGGATCCTCGCCGCCCTCGCCCGTGTTGGAACGGCCGCCGATGCGGTTCATCGCGACGGCGAGCGTCTCGTGGGCCTCGCGCGAGATCGAGCCGAGCGACATCGCGCCGGTGGAGAAGCGCTTCACGATCTCGGCGGCGGGCTCGACCTCGTCCAGCGGGATGCCGCCGTCCTCGCGGAAGTGGAACTTCATCAGCCCGCGCAGCGTCGAGCGCCGCGCCGCGTCGGCGTTGACCGTGCGCGAGTACTGCTCGTACGTCTCGAACCCGCCCGCGCGGACGGCGTGCTGGAGCAGCGAGATCGTGTCCGGGTTCCACTGGTGGTGCTCGCCCTCTCGCCGCCAGGCGTAGAGCCCGAGGATGGGCAGCAGCTCGTCGCCCGAGCCCGGATAGGCGCGCGCATGGCGGATCAGCGTCCCCTCGGCGAGGTCGTGGAGGCCGATGCCGCCGATCCGCGACGGCGTCGAGGTGAAGTAGCGGTCGATCAGCTCCGGCGCCAGCCCGACCGCCTCGAAGATCTGCGCGCCGCAGTACGACGGGATCGTCGAGATCCCCATCTTGGACATCACCTTCAGCAGGCCCTTGCCGATCCCCTTGAGTGCCCGCGCCTGCGCCTCCTCGACGCCCATCCCCTCCGGCAGCCAGCCCTCGGTGACGAGCTCTGCGACCGTCTCGAGCATCAGGTACGGGTTCACCGCGGCGGCGCCGTAGCCGACGAGCACGGCGATGCTGTGCACGCTCCGCGGCTCCCCGGACTCGACCACGATCCCGGTCTGGAGGCGCGTGCCCTCGCGCACGAGGTGGTGGTGCACGGCGGCGGTCGCCAGCAGCGAGGGCACCGGCGCCCGCGCCCGGCCCGCGGCCCGGTCGGAGAGGATGAGGATGTTCGTGCCGTCGGCGAGGGCCGCACTCGACTCGGCGCAGATGCGCTCGAGCGCCGCCTCGAGCCCGTCGACGCCCTCGGCCACAGGCCAGGTCGTGTCGACCGTGTGCGCCTTGAAGGCGTCCGAGGCGACGTGGCGCAGCCGTTCAAGGTCTCCGTCGCGCAGGATCGGGTTCTCGATCACGAGGTGCCGCGCGTGCTCGGGCGTCTCGTCGAACAGGTTGCGCTCCGAGCCGACGCTCGCCTCGACGCTCATCACGACCGCCTCGCGGATCGAGTCGATCGGCGGGTTCGTGACCTGCGCGAACAGCTGCTTGAAGTACGAGTAGAGGAGGGGCTTGCGCCGCGAGAGGGCCGCGATCGGCGTGTCGTTGCCCATCGAGCCGACCGCCTCCTCGGCGTTGCGCGCGAGCGGCGCGAGCATCACCTTCATGTCCTCCTGCGCGTAGCCGAACAGGAGCTGGCGGCGGCGCAGCGGCTCAGTAGGCGCCGCCTGCGGCGGCGCCTCGGGGAGATCCGCGAGCCGCACCGTCTCCTCGGCGACCCACCGTGCGTATGGCCTGCGGCTCGCGATGGAGAATTTGATCTCCTCGTCCGGGACGATCCGGTGCGCGGCGAGGTCGACGAGGAAGAGCTTCCCGGGCTGCAGCCGCCCCTTGCGGACGATCTGCGCCGGCTCGTGGACGCAGTCGAGCACGCCCGTCTCGGAGGCGAGCACGACCCAGCCGTCGGCGGTCTCGTGCCAGCGCCCGGGCCGGAGCCCGTTCCGGTCGAGCGTCGCGCCGATCACCTGCCCGTCGGTGAACGCGATCGCGGCGGGCCCGTCCCAGGCCTCCATCAAGCACTGGTGGTAGGCGTAGAAGCCCTTGAGCTCGTCGCACAGGTCGGCGCGGCCGGCGTACGCCTCGGGGATCATCATCATCACCGCGTGCGGCAGCGAGCGGCCGGCGAGGACGAGCAGCTCGAGCACGTTGTCGAAGGTCGCCGTGTCGGAGCCGCCCGCGCGGATCACGGGCAGCACCTTCTGGAGGTCGTCGCCGAACAGCTCGGAGGCGAGCTGCGACTCCCGCGCGCGCATCCAGTTGACGTTGCCGCGCAGCGTGTTGATCTCGCCGTTGTGGGCGATCATCCGGTACGGGTGCGCGAGCTCCCAGCTCGGGAACGTGTTCGTCGAGTAGCGGGAGTGCACGAGCGCGAGGGCGCTCGCGAAGCCGGGGTCGTTCAGGTCGGGGTAGAAGCGCGCGAGCTGCGGCGCCATCAGCATCCCCTTGTAGAC
>Ga0265325_10001396_pt1 | contig 17040 bp, 14 predicted proteins | sample 41420metaG_FD_202090 | JGI IMG/M metagenome (GOLD analysis project Ga0265325, IMG submission 202090) | Rhizosphere microbial communities from Carex aquatilis grown in University of Washington, Seatle, WA, United States - 4-14-20 metaG | ecosystem: Host-associated > Plants > Roots > Rhizosphere...
GTGAGAGCGAGAAACACGAAGGCGACGGCTTTCCAGAGTTTGCCCGGAGCAAAGAGAAGGAACACGAATGCTGTTCCGACATGGAGAGATGGAAATGCGTTGGGCATTCCGGTGAGACGGATTGCGGCCGGCGCGACCGCAGGCGGATCGAACCACTGCTTGCCAAAGGCATAGATGGGTCCGCAGGCGGGTAAGAGCGCGTAGAGAAGCGGGCCGGTGACGAGTTCGGCGACGTAGGCGAGCACGACGGATGCGCGCAACTTGCGGTAGCTGGTGACGAGGAACCAGACGATCATCATGGGGACCATCAGCTCGTAGACGATCCAGAGTGGAACGCGCATGAAGCCCTGAAGTGGACGCGCGATGGAGGCGGACTGAAGGCCGAGCGAGCGGTCGACATTGAAGAGAATGTAGTCGAACTTCCAGGGAAAGAAGCCGCCTTCGCGGCTCATGAGAATGGTGAGCAGAACTCCGTAGAAGAGATTCATGACCAGGGCAAAGACGAGCAGGGGGCGGGTTTTGTCCTTGGTGTCGCGGAGCATCCAGATGACGGAAAGGAAGAGGGCGATGATGCCCATGATCGGCGGACTCAAGAGGATGTTCAGCAGGCGCATGATGGTCTCCGGGCTGAAGGCGTCATGAGGCTGCGGGGGGCGGAACGGCGGAGGGGGTGAGCTCCCCGGTCCCCAAGTGCGAGGGACCGGGGGCACCCGCGGAGGCGCGCGCGAAGAGATACCAGACGAGCCAGGCTGGCGCGACCCAGATATAGAGAGCCGAGTGCAGGCCGAAGGGCGAGATGAGTTGAATCTCGATCAGGACATAGATGAGCGCGAGCAGGGAGAGCATGGTCTGCGAAGCATTCCGCGAGACGGCGTAGAGGACGGCGGGAAGGGCAAGGGACTGATCGAAGATCCAGCCGAATGGAGCGACGAGAAGCGAGACGAGCATGAGGGGGCTGCCGTGCTCGAGCCAATCCCAGGAATGGCGGCGCGGCCAGAAGTATGTGATGGCCCAGATGCCGCCGAGGACGGCGGGGATGAAGGCGATCCACTCGGCAGAGGGATTGATGCGGTCGCGAAGGAGGTCGCCAATGCACGGAGTGAATTCGCGCGTGATGACCGAGGTGCGCATGTAATACGCGTACTGGCTCCAGGCCGATGGGTCGATGAGGGAGGTGACGACGGCACCGAGCGCAAATGCGGCGAGAGATCCGGCGAGGATGCGGTAGCTGCGTGACACGAAGATCCAGATAAGCAGGACGAGGGCGAAAGGAAGAAACAGGTGCGGCTTGAGGGTACAGAGCCATAGCGCGGCTCCGGCAGCGAAGGGGTGCGATTTGTGGAGGCGGAGAAAGAGGGCAAGTCCGCACAGGACGAGGATGGAGGTCTGGCCAAGGATGACGCAGAAGAGCGCGGGAGGAAAACAATAGCCCAGCCAGTCGAGATGGTTGCCGGAGTGGCCGAAGAGGGTCCACAGAATTCGCACCGAAGCGATGAGGAGGGCGAGCATGATGAGCGACCAGGGAAGTGCGGAAGCCGTGGGCGAGAAGTATCCGAGCGGGTATGCGAGCGGCAGAGCCCAAGGGGTGTTGCGCATGTAGAAGGAGCCGGGACCGCGGAAGCCGGCAGCGCGCTCGATGCGGTTGATGGCATCGGGGTCATAGGGATTGCCGTGTTGGACAAGCTGGTGGCCGGTGGCCCAATAGACGATGAAGTCGCGGCGCGCAACGATGGCCGGATTGAAGGACATGATGGAGAGAAAAAGGGTGGTGAAGACGACGCCGAGCGCGCATGCAATGGCGATGAAGAGAGCCGTGAATTCGCGCTTGCTGGCCAACGATGAAGTGCCTTTCTTCTGCGGGTCATGGCAATTATAGGTGCGTCGTGTGTGGAGGTTGCGGCGGAAGCAGTGTTGACGGTTGCGAGTGCGAACCAAGACGGTGAATGGTGGACGGTGGTGGGTTGAAGATGCGTGGACTCGGGTTTGTGCTATCCCACCCAAGCGAAGCTTGGATGGGGCACCCCTGTCGGTGGTGGGTTGAGTTCGTTCCCCGGTCTCAAAGGCGAGACCGTGGGCACCCAATTCTTTGTGGTGAGTTGAAGACGCGTTGAGTTTGGTTTGTGCTATCCCACCCAAGCGAAGCTTGGATGGGGCACCCCTGTCGGTGGTGGGTTGAGTTTGTTCCCCGGTCTCAAAGGCGAGACCTTGGGCACCCAATTCTTTGCGGTGAGTTGAAGACGCGTTGAGTTTGGTTTGTGCTATCCCACCCAAGCGAAGCTTGGATGGGGCACCCCTGTCGGTGGTGGGTTGAGTTCGTTCCCCGGTCTCAAAGGCGAGACCGTGGGCACCCAATTATTTGTGGTGAGTTGAAGACGCGTTGAGTTTGGTTTGTGCAATCCCACCCAAGCGAAGCTTGGATGGGGCACCCACTTATCGTGCTTGGTTTGCAGCGGTGGCGCGGGCGATGAGGAACCAGAGGAGCCAGGCGGGAATGGTCCAGAGGAAGAGGGTGGAGGTGATTTTGACGAAGCAGATTTCGATGTCGGTTGCGAGGATGAGGAGAGCAAGAGCCGCGAGGACTCTGCGCGAGCGGGTGGCGTAGGCGCCGCTGAGCAGGGCGGGTATGGCGAGGCATTGGTCGTAGAACCAGAGGTAGGGCGCGGCGAAAAGCGAGACGATGATGAGGGGGCTGGAGTCGGAGAGCCAGTCCCAATGATCGCGGCGTCGCCAGAAGTATGCGAGCGCCCAGAAGCAGGCGAGGGCGACGGGAAGGTATTGCAACCAGACTGCGTGAGGACGGAGCCAATGACGCAAGGCTCCGGCGAGGCAGGGAATGAACTGGTTTTCGACGGAGGGCGAGCGCATGAGGTGCGCGTAGTCGCTCCAGGCCGATGGGTCAATGAGGGTGGCAATGGCGCTTGTGAAGGCGAGGGCTACGGCAAATCCGGTGAGGAGCTTCCAAGCGCGTGTGAGAAGGATCCAGGCGGCGAGCACGGCTGCGAAAGGCAGCAACAGATGGGGCTTAAGGGCGCAAAGCCAGAGCGCGGCTCCGGCGTTGAACGGGTGACGGCGATGGAAGCGGAGAAAAAGGACCAGGCCGAGAAGGGCAAGGAGCGCGGTCTGACCCATTGTGATGCAGATGATGGCGGGGGTGAAGGCGAAGCCGAGCCAGTGGATGCGAGTGGGTGGTGAGCCGTGGAGATGGTGGAGGATGCGGATGGAGACGAGCAGGCAGGCGAGGAGCACCAGGGTCCAGAGGATTCCGGCAATGCGCAGGCCAAGCAGGCCGAGGGGGTAGACAATCGGCAGGGCCCAGGGCGGATTGCGCATGATGAGGACGGTGCGCGGGTCAAGGCCGGCAGAGTGCTCGATAGCCCAGATGGCGTCGCGGTCGTAGGGATTGTGGTGGTGAACGAGCTGGAGGCCGGTAGCCCAATAAGAGAGGAAGTCGCGACTGGCAGCCAATTTGCCTGCAACAGGGACAGCAAAGATGTAGAGGATGGTGACGGCCAACGCCAGGCCGGCGGCGGTTGCGATCGCAACCTCGGCGAAGTCGCTGGGGCGATGCGCTGGAGGAAGATCCAGCTTGCTGACCATGGTGGCTATTCTACGGCAGGCGCAGAGGTTGCGGATGAGGGTTGATTCAATTGCAGGCGCGTGAGGGTTGGAAGGACGGATCAAAGCGAGTGGATACAGGGGCGAAAAGAAGGCGGATCGTGGAGGGAGCAGAATTCCAGCCGAACCAGAGATGTAAACACAGCAGGCCGATGGATGGTTGCTTGTAAACGCCGGTAGACAGTCCCTAGAGTCACCTTTTGGGGGAATCTGAGGTAAGGTGTTGAATCTAAAACGATGGGTTACCTGTCCGAGAATGGCACGCCAGATGCTAACTAGAGGGTGCCCGGCTGAGGCTGGGAAAATCTAGCTCTCGGAGAGAAAAAACAAATGAACAACCTATTCTTGTCAGTTTATGTGAAGCTTCAGACCCTGATGGCCCGTGAGGAAGGTCAGGATCTGGTCGAGTACGCCCTTCTGGTTGCCCTGATTGCTCTGGCTGCCATTACCGGCGTGAGCAAGGTCGCTACGGCGGTCAACACCGTGTTCAGCAACATCAGCAGCTCGTTGGCGTAGTTCTCGAAGCACGAATTTTCCAGAACCTCAGCCCCTTTGCGGGAAGGCGCGTTACCGGCAACGTGCCGGACGCGCCTTTTTACGTAAAGGACAACCTTTCATAAGAACCGCAACAAACACCCAGGTGAAGACAAAGAACCAAGCAACCAAGTCCGTAGTGCCACACGATATTGTGGCGGCCCAACTTCCCCGGGCTGGAAAAATGCTAAGGAGATCAACAATGCGGAACTCACTTCTGAACCTGTTCGTGAAATTCCAGGGCCTGAAGAACGGCGAAGAAGGCCAGGACCTGGTTGAATATGCGTTATTGGTTGCCCTGATTGCACTCGTTTGCGTTACGGGCGTCAGCAACGTGGCCACGGCCGTGAACACGGTCTTCAGCAACATCAGCAGCTCGCTGGCATAGTTGGCGGGATACTGATCGATTCAGCTAAGCATCTTCGTGGGAGGGTTACGCTTCTGGCCGTGAGCCAGAGCGTACTCCTCCCACTAAGGTTTTGGATTCGTGAAATAGAGCAACAAGCAAGGCAGAAGCACCCACAAGTTTGTTTGGCCATTCGCTTCATTCAATCTTCCTACAAGTGAATTAGCCGGGCAGAGGCCCGCAAAAGCAAGGGATACCGCAGGCCGGTTGAGCCGGGAATCACCGACATGGAGGATCCAAAAAATGAACAGCATATTGTTGAGGCTGTACGTAAGACTCCAGACTCTAGGAAGCGGCGAGGAAGGCCAGGACCTGGTGGAGTACGGGCTGTTGGTTACCCTCGTTGCGCTGACGTGCATTTCTGGCATCAGCAAGGTGGCCTCGGGTGTGAACACGGCATTCAGCAACATCAGCACATCACTCGCGTAGCCAGGGGAAGAGCGCCGGGGCGGAAACAGGCAGTGTAGCAAAGCCGCCTGCGACAGGCGCATCGATCATTCAGCAAATTCAACGGGAGAGACGAGCCGGCGAACATCCTCCATTGCCGAGCTTGGCTCTCCCATGTTGTTCAGTGCAGTGAGAGTGATGCGAGGGGCCGTTAAAATGAGGCAAGAGGCCGAGCATGGGGAAATGGCACCGCGATGGTCTGATCTGGGTGCTTCTGTGCGTCGCGATCTCGGTTCTATGGGGTATCTCGATTGGACGCGGCGGGAACGCCTGGATTGATTTCCGGGCCGTATACGCGGGAACCCGCTGCCTGATTCACGAGCATAATCCATACAACGTAAGCGACCTCGAACGCGAGTATCTGTCGGAGGACGGTCAACGTCCGCCGGACACGCCGTTTAATCTGCAAGCGATCACACTCTATGTGAATGTTCCCACGACGTTCGTGATCGTAGCGCCCTTCGCGATGCTTTCATGGGGGCCGGCGCACATTCTATGGATGCTGGTGACGGGCTGCGCCTTCACTCTTGCCATCGTGCTGATGTGGAAAGCGGGCGCCGGCCACTCTGCACCGCTTTCAACGTTCCTGGCCTGCATTCTTGCGGTCAACTGCGCATCGATCTTTGCAGCGGGCAATACTGCCGGAATCGTGGTGGGGCTTTGCGGGATCGCCGTGTGGTGTTTTCTTGAAAACCGGTTCGTGCGGGTGGGAGTTCTGTGCCTTGGGCTCAGCCTGGCGATCAAGCCTCATGACGCTGGACTGGTCTGGCTCTATTTCTTGTTGGCAGGCGGAGTTTATCGCAAGCGGGCGTTGCAGAGCGCGGCGATCACGGCTGTCATCGGCCTGGCAGCGATCTTGTGGATCAGGCACGTCGCGCCGCATTGGATACACGATTGGAGCGCCAATCTGGCGGCGATCTCGGCGCGCGGCGGCATGAACGAGCCAGGGCCGAATTCGTTCTCGGGCCGGTCTGTTTACACGGTTGTCGATCTTCAGGCTGCGATCAGCATTTTCCGGGACGACCCGGTCATTTATAACCTCGCCACTTATCTGTTCTGCGGGACACTTTTGCTGGTGTGGTCGATTTGGACGCTGAGGACGCGCGTTTCGATCTCCAAGGCCTGGCTAGCGCTGGCAGCCGTCACAGCTTTCACTTTGTTGATTACCTATCACCGGCCGTGGGACGCCAAGCTGGTGATGCTGGCGATTCCCGCGTGTTGCATGCTTTGGACCGGGGGAGGCTGGTTGGGGAAGTTTGCGCTTTGGATTACTACGGCAGCAGTGCTGTTTGCGGGAGACGTTCCGCTTTCCGTTTTCAAGGTGATTGCAAATTCGCTGCAAGTGAGCCAGGTGGGGTTTGGCGGGCAACTGATGAGCGTAGTGCTGTTGCGGCCTGAGTCGATTGCGCTGGTGGCGCTGGGGGTTTTTTACTTGTGGATTTATCTGAGAGCAGATTCACTGCGGACGGAGAAGCAAGGTCATCCGATTTGAGCGAATCGACGAGCCGGGCCGCGGAGGCAAGCGGCGCAGGGTGTGGTTGAAAGAGATGATTTGCGGCGCAGAGGGTGAGCTGGCGCGCTAGCGGCGGCCAGCATTCGAGCAATTCCACACTTCGGTGCTGGTGAAAGGATCCGGTCTACGATGGTTCTTCCTTCCGATCTGAGGCAAAATCATCTCCTCCTGGGAATGGAATTCGGCTTGACGGCGATTACAGTGACGTTGGCATTCGTGTGGCCGAAACTTGGCGCGGGGTTCTTCGAACGCATTGAGCGAAGACTTGCACGGCTGGCGCGCTGCAAGGGCTGGACAGTGGCCGTAGCGGGTGTGAGCGTGATCGCGCTACGCCTCGCCATTCTGCCACTTTTGCCGATTCCGCTGCCGATTGTGCCGGACGATTTCGGTTTTCTATTGGCTGGCGACACGTTTGCTCACGGGCGTCTGGCGAACCCAACGCCGGCGATGTGGACACACTTAGAGAGCATCCAAATCACGATGAAGCCGACCTATTCGTCGATGTATTTCCCTGGGCAGGGACTGGTGATGGCGGCGAGCATATGGGTTTTTGGACATCCGTGGTTCGGGCTTCTGCTGGTAAGCGGGCTGATGTGTGCGGCCCTCACCTGGATGCTTCAGGCGTGGCTACCCGCGAACTGGGCGCTGGTGGGAGGGGCGATTGCGGTATTGCGGTTGGGCGTTTTCAGCTATTTCACGGACACGTATCATGCTGCCGGCTCGCTGAGTGCGTTGGGAGGGGCTCTGATCCTGGGAGGGTTGCCGCGACTGATGAAGACAGCCAAATTACGCTGCGCGATGCCGATGGGAATCGGAATTTCGATTCTGGTTGTGACGCGGCCTTACGAGTGCGTTCTGCTTTGCCTGCCGGTCTCAGTCGTACTGGTTCACTGGATGTGGAAGGGAAAGAACCGACCGAGCGCAGTCAAGGCTGTACGGCTGGCTGCCGCGCCACTGGCGGTAATCCTGGCAACCTGCGCATGGCTTGGATACTACGACCAAAAAGCCTTTGGAAAAGCCACAACGCTCCCGTATACGCTGGACCGTGAACAGTACGCGATGGCCCCTTATTACATATGGCAGCAACCGCGGCCCGAGCCTCACTACCGGTATGCGGAGATGCATCAGTTTTACCAGCAGGGGGAGATGGATTTCTTCAACATGATTCATACACCGGCCGGGTTCATTCCTTACACGCTGGGGAAGGCGGCATTCACGGTTCTGTTTTACGTGGGGTTTGCCCTGATACCTCCGCTGCTGATGATGGGTTCCGTTTTCAAGGACCGACGCGTTCGGGTTCTGGTGATTTGCGTACTGGTGATGTGCGGGGGGATGGTGATCGAGATCTTCCTGCTGCCGCATTACGTGGCACCGTTTACGGCAGCTTTTTACGCGCTCGGACTCCAGGGCATGCGTCACCTGAGGGTGTCGAGGCTGGGGGAGAGCCCGACGGGCCTGGCGCTCGCGCGCCTTGTGGTGCTGGTTTGCGTGGCGATGGCGGGTGTTCGGGCCTTTGCCGGCCCGCTCAAGATGGCTCCCGCGGAATGGCCGCCGAGCAACTGGAATTTCGTTTGGTACGGGCCGCAGCATTTTGGGACGGAACGGGCACAAACGAAAGCACATCTGGAGCAGCTTTCCGGCGGACAACTGGCGATTGTCCGCTACAGCAAGGAGCACCACCCCCTCGACGAGTGGGTCTATAACGATGCGGATATCGATCACGCAAAAGTGATATGGGCACGAGATGCGGGCCCGACCGATAATGAGGAGTTGATCCGTTATTACGCAGACCGGAAGGTGTGGCTCGTTGAGCCAGATGCAATTCCAGCGCGAGTTTCGGCGTATCCGGCTGAGGAGCCGAAGCCATGATTAACGGCAAACGGGTTGCAGTGGTGATGCCGGCGTACAACGCCGAGAAGACGCTGGAGCAGACCGTCCGCGAGCTTTCCGACGTGGTGGACATCAAGATCCTGGTGGACGACTCGAGCAAAGACAAGACGGCGGAGCTTTCGCGCCAGTTGGGTGTGCAGACTTTTGTACACGATGCGAACTACGGGTATGGACGCAACCAGCAGACCTGCTACCGCGAGGCGCTGGCTGCGGGGGCGGACATCGTGGTGATGCTGCATCCCGATTACCAATACACGCCGACGCTGGTTCCGGCGATGGCGGGAATGATCGCGAGCGGCGTGTACGACATGGTTCTGGGGTCGCGGATTCTGGGCGCAGGGGCTTTGAAGGGCGGGATGCCGTTTTACAAATACGTTGCCAACCGCCTGCTGACGGCTTTTCAAAATGTGTTTTTGGGCGTGAAGCTTTCGGAGTATCACACCGGATTCAGGGCTTTCTCGCGGGAACTGCTGGAAACGCTGCCGCTGCTGGAAAACTCGGACGATTTTGTTTTTGACAATCAAATGATTGCGCAAGCGGTGATGTTTGGCTTTCGCATCGGCGAGATTTCGTGCCCGACGAAATATTTTGAGGAAGCATCGTCAATCAACTTCAAACGCAGCGTGGAATACGGGTTCGGAGTTCTGGCAACGACGTTCAGCTTTTTCGCGCACAAGATTGGATTGATCCGCATGGCGCGTTTTGGCACCACGGGAAGAAAAGTCAGCAAGGAATATTACTCGGAAATCAAACACCACCGGTGAAGTTGGAGAGATTGTGAGCAAATGATGCTTGTAGTGGACGAGTCCGCGATTCATAGTTCACGCCAAAGCCGCCCGGCAGCGGAGCGGAGGAGCATCACTGTCATTTTTCCCGCTTACAACGAAGCGGCGAACATCCGTCGGGCAATCGAGCGATCGCTGGAGGCGATGTATCCGAGGTTCGAGAACTTTGAACTTCTCATCATCAACGACGGCAGCCGCGACGAAACAGGCGCGATTGCCGAAGAACTTGCTGCGATTCATCCCGAGATCACTGTCCTGCACAACGAGCGGAACATGGGGCTCGGAGAGGCTCTCTATCGGGGATTCCAATGCGCAAAGGGCGAGCTGGTGATCCAGAATGCCATGGACTACCCGCTCGATCTGCGCGATCTTGACATCCTGCTGCCCATTCTGGATGAAGCGGATGTTGTCGTTGCGGCGAGGAAGTCGCACGCGGGCTATTCGCCCTATCGCAAACTGACATCGAAGGTGAATCGCGGCTTGCTGCGCCTGCTTTTTGAGCCGAAGCTGAACGACTACAACTACACTCAGCTTTACAAGAAAGAGGTGCTGGAAGCAGCGCGGCCCACTTCGCGCAGCACCATCTTTATCGCGCCGGAGATCATTATTCGCGCTCACGAATCAGGTTTTCGGATCAAGGAAGTAGAAGTCGACTATCATCCTCGCCTGGCCGGCGAGGCGACGTCAGGGAATCCAAGGGTGATTCTACGGTCGCTGCGAGATCTATTCGCATTCTGGGCTAAGCGCTTCTTCACCGCGAGACGCTGTTCGAGGCCCTGGTCGACCATTCGAGGCCGCAGGCCTGAAGGCCCGATCGCCCGCTTGAACCACGAATCGCGATGACGACGACCGTGGCAACGAACGCCGGCACGGAAGTCGCAAAAAGAGCACGCTTCGATGGTCTCATTTGGCTCGTGCTCGGCAGCTTGCTGTTTGTAACGCTGGGCGCTGCCCTCGAACGCATCTTCCCCGACTCGATGGCGGATTTCGGAAGTGTTTATTACGGCTCGCGTTGTTTGCTGCGGCACGCCGATCCATACAAGACGAGCGACCTTGTACAGACATTTCAAGACGACGCAAAGGTGTACGCCTCAGCCCCGGAACCGCTGCAACATGTGGTGAAGATTTGTGTCAACCTGCCAACCATGCTTGCACTGGTGATCCCCTTCGCGCTGATGCCGTGGGGCCTGGGACACGTGCTTTGGATGTCACTGATCGCGACAAGCTTTATCCTGGCGGCTTATCTGATGTGGAGTGTAGGGTCCCGAGGCGCTCCAGTGATCTCGGGCGCGCTGATCGGCCTGTTTCTGATTGAAAGCGAGATGCTTCTCGAGATTGGCAATCCAGCCGGTATTGCGGTGAGTTTATGCGTAATTGCAGTTTGGTGTTTCCTTAAAGATCGTTTTGTGCCATTGGGCGTTCTTTGCCTGGCGCTCAGCGTGGTGTGCAAGCCACATGTTGCGGGCCTGGTCTGGCTCTACTTCTTGTTGGCCGGCGGTCTTTATCGGAAGCGCGCGTGGCAAACTTTGGCCGTGACGGCTGTGGTTATCGTGCCGGCAGCGCTCTGGGTCTGGCACGTGGCGCCGCATTGGATGGCGGAGTTAAACGCCAACCTTCAGACAGCTTCAATGCATGGCAATACCGATGATCCGGGCCCCGCCGCTCTTGATCCCCGATTCCACGGCGCCATCATGATCAGCCTGCAAACCGTGTTCAGCGTTTTCAGGGACGATCCCCGTTTTTACAATCTGATGACCTATCTCATTTGCGGACCGTTGCTGCTTGTTTGGCTCTTCACTACGTTACGAAGGCGTTTTTCGCAAGAGGGGGCGTGGCTGGCTCTGGCGTCGATCGCGGCACTTTCGATGCTCCCGCTCTACCACCGACTACACGATACGAGCCTGTTGCTGCTGGCATTTCCCGCCTTCGCAATGCTCTGGGCCAAGGGCGGACCCACATCCTGGCTGGCGCTCATTTTCACGGGCGCGGCGGCAGTTTTTACGGGCGACTTTCCGGTTCAGTTTCTTGCCATCGAGAGTGCTCATCTGCGAGCGTCTACGCCGGGATTGCTCGGCCAGGTTCTAACGCTTACGCTGGCGCGTCCAGTCCCGCTGGTCCTGCTTGCAACGGGAATTTTCTACCTCTGGGCCTATGTGAGACACTCTGCTCCGGATCCCGACGACGGGCAGGCAGAAAAGACAATGCAGCCTTGCAATTTCGAATTCCAGCAGGGATCGTAAGGGAATCCAGGCACTTTAATCAAAAGATTCGCGACACGAGAGACGGGCCGCGGTGCAGCGGTTTTCGGTTCTGGCAGATCCATCGATCTCAAAGCGCGGTCAATTTTGCTAATTAATTCGCGAGGGTTGCGGCGGAGCTATACTTGCCGCGAGGCGGACGATTTGAGCGGGTTCCGACAACCCTCGATGACGCAATGGGACGGCATCCGCCGAGTTACGGCCGGGTTGGCGTTCTTGAGCTTGGCGATGCTCGTATGTGGGGTTGCGGGCGGGCAGCGGAAGACGGATGGCGCGTACGGAACGATAACGGTGGTGGACGAGAATGGCCAGGCGGTCGAAGGCGCTCGGGTGACGATTGCAGAGCAGGGAGCGGAGCCAATACAACTTTGGACTGACTATGCTGGAAACTGCGCATATGCGCTGCGGCCAGGCGAGCCGTATCGAATCACTGTAGAGAAGGCCGGATTCTATCGGGCCGATGAGAGCGGCGTCGGACCCGATGAAAACAGCGTGGGCCAGACCAGTGTGAGAGTGGCGCTGGAGCACGAGCAGATTGTGCGCCAGCAGGTGAATGTGACGGCGTCGACGCCGGGCATCGACACGCAACAAGTGTCCGACCAGAGCGCGATGAATACGCCCGAGATTGTGAATATTCCTTATCCGACATCTCGTGACATCCGCAATGTGCTGCCGTTCAACCCCGGCGTTGTACAGGATGAGACGGGACAGGTGCACGTGGCGGGCTCGGAGACTTGGGAGACGTTGGACACGATGGACGGATTCGACATCCGCTCGCCGGTGGGCGGCTCGCTGAGCCTGAGAGTGAGCACGGATGCGGTGCGCACGATTGACTCGCAGACGACGCGGTATCCGGTGGAATTCGGGCGGGCAACGGGCGGCGTAATCGCGTTTTACACGGGGATGGGCGACAACAAATTCCGCTTCAATGTGACGGATTTCATTCCGTCGTTCCGCCAATCGAATGGAATCCACTTCGATAAATTTGTTCCGCGTTTTACGTTCAGCGGACCGCTGATGCGCGACCATGCCTGGTGGTACGACGGCTTGGAAACGGAGTGGGACAACATCTACATCTCTGAACTGCCTGCGAACGCCAATACTGACGAACTGGTGCGGGGAAGCAACCTGACGAAGGTGCAGGTGAACGCAACTCAAGCCAACATCCTGACAGGGGGGCTGCTCTACAACACTTACCATTCGCCATACGATGGGATCTCCTCACTTACGCCGCGAGAAAGCACGGTGAAGCGCAACACGATTGCGTGGATGCCGTACGCGCGGGACCAGCAGAGCTTTGGAGGGGGTGCGCTTTTGGATCTTGGAGTTGGATTCGTGAGCATTCGAGACGGATACGAGCCGCACGGGAGCGCGCCTTACGAGTACACGCCGGAGCAGACGGAGGGCAGCTTTTTTGAGAATCTGAGCGGACGATCGCAGCGGCTGGAAGGGACCGCAGCGTTCTATCTACCGCCACGGCGGTGGCTGGGGCGGCACGATGTGAAGGCGGGGCTGGACGTGGACCACATTGCGTATGACCAAAGGCAGTCGAGGGCGGCGGTGAGTTATTTACGCGAAGACGGCACGCTCCAGCGGCGGAGCACCTTTGCGCCGGCGCCCGCATTCACGATGCACAATGGCGACGTCGGCGCATACGTGCAGGACCGATGGCAGCCAGCGAAAGGATGGCTGGTGGAGCCGGGGCTGCGATTCGATTGGGACGAGATTGTGCGGAGGCCGCTGGTAGCGCCGCGTCTGGCTCTGGTCTACGCGCCACCCGGTGATAAGAATACGACGAAGATTTCGGCGGGGATCGGGCTCTACTACGAACACACGTACTTGTACGACTTGGCGCAGACGTATGCAGGGATTCGCTACGACACGTACTACGAGGCGGACGGAGTGACGCCGACGGGGGCGGCGGAGGAGTCGGCATTTGCCGTGAGTGAGAGCACGTTGCACGCACCGCGGGCGTTGAACTGGAGCGTGGGAGTAGAACGCAAGCTGCCGTGGGCGATTTATGCGGGGGCGAGCTTGATGCAGAAGCGCACAGCGGATGTGTTGACGTTTGCCAACCAAGGAACGGCGGGGCCCTTCGCGGACGATTATCTGCTGACGAACGGGCGCGAGGATCGCTACAGCTCAGAGGAATTCGACGCGCGAAAGTATTTCAAGAACGACTATGCGGTGTATGTGTCGTACACACATTCGTCGGCGAAGACGAACGCGGCGCTCGATTATCTGCCTACGCCGTCGCCGCTGGGTCCGCAACAAAGCGGACCGCTGCCGTGGGACGTGCCGAATCGCGTCATTTCGTGGGGATGGCTGCCTGTGCCGTTCGCGTGGTTGCGGAATCGGTGGGATTTTGTGTATCTGCTCGACGAGCATACGGGGTTTCCGTATACGGCGGTGAATGCGGCGCAGCAGGTGGTGGGCGCGGCGGGAGGGCAGCGGTTTCCGGATTTTGTGAACTTCAGCCCGGGGCTCGAATGGAAGTTTCACTTTCGCGGGCAGTACTGGGGGCTGCGCGGCATTCTGCAGAATGCGACGAACAGCGCGGATTCGGTGGTGGTGAACAACGTGGTGGATTCGCCGGAGTTTGGAACATTCAGCGAGTTGCAGGGGCGGGCGTTCACGGCGAGGATCCGGCTGATCGGCGGACGGTGACCGGTCGACGGGGAGCAGGGGCTGAGGGACAGAAGGACGAGGAACTATACAGGATTTGGCGAAAACGCTGAACTACTTTTGCTCTTTCTGAAATCTTGCATCGAACTCGGCCGGCCCTACGGGGCGGACGCGGTTGCGGGCAAGCTTTCCCAGGGTTCACGTCCGCTTGCGCGGACTCCACCGTGGGCTATTCTCGACCGTTCCTCCAGAGCGGAAGGACGAAGTGTTGCACCAGGTTTTGCATTGTGTTCCGCAAGCCGAACAGTCGAGACTGGCCTTCTAGAGTGATTTCTCCATGGTGTGTTGCGCACTTGCACATCCGAAATGCAGGTCCTTCGACTCCGTCCGTCACGGCGGACTCCGCTCAGGATGACATCTTTGTTTTCAGCACAAATCTCAGACACATGAGACCGAAGTATGATCGGGCGCAAACGCAAACATGCCGCCTTAAGGCGGCATATTGAGCAAGGGTGATCGCAGTGGGCGTTCGATGCTTAGACCGAATGCTGGATGCTGAATCTAAACGCTAGATGCCGACGCCAAATTCGGAGGCCTGCTGCGAGCCGGCGTTGGAATAGAAGTCATAGGGAGTGCGCTTTTTAAACCTGTAGCGGTTGCGCAGTTCGGCGCCGACGTAGATGCCCACGGCAGCAACGGCGATACCGACAGAGAACCAGGTAATGACACGAAGGGCAGTCGATCCGGTTTTTTCCGGTTCGGAAGATTCTGGAACGAGCAATTCGGACTCACGATCGGCGGACATCGAGCTTAGCCTCCCACGCTCACATGATAGCGCAGGTGGGGTTAACCCGACGTGAGGAGCGGTGGGGAAAACACTGAAGTAATCTACGCGAAAGTGTTAAAACGGGCCAGCCATGCGGCTTTTTCGGTTTCGGGAAGGAAGCTCGCGCGGAAGGAGTTGGCGGCCAATTGGCTGAGTTCATCGCGAGTAAATCCTTGCTGGGTATGGGCGAGGAGGAACTCGTTAGCGAGGTCGGAGGCGAAGAAGGCAGGATCGTCAGAGTTGAGCGTGACCAGGAGGCCGCGATCGAAGTAGCGCCGAAGGGGATGGGCGGCGAATGAGGGACAGACGCCGGTGCAGACATTGGAAGTGGGGTTGAGCTCGAGGGGCGCGCTCCGCGCCTTAAGGTCTTGGAGAAGTTTTTCGTCGTGAATGGCAGACAAGGCGTGGCCGATGCGCTCGGAGCCGATGGAGAGCGCTTCCCAGATGGCTTCGGGCCCGGTGGTTTCGCCGGCGTGGTTGGTGAGTCGGAGGCCGGCGGATTGGGCTCGCGCGTAGAGGTGCCGGAAAGGCTCGGAGCCGGAGCGGCGTTCGTCTCCGCCGAGGCCGATGCCGACGATGGACGGGTAGAATTCGCGCAACTCGGCGGCTTTGCGGAAGACGCGATCGGCCTCTTCGACGGTGAAGTGGCGGACAGCGTCGAATATCCAAAAGAGGGAGAGGCCGAGCTCGCGCGCTGCGCGCTCGCGGGAACGTTCGAGGCCGGCAAAGATGGGCTCAAAGCAGCGGGGATCGAAGTTGCGCCACATATAGATGACGCCGACGGAAATGAACACCTCGGCGTGAACTACCCCTTGCGCGGCCAGCTTCTCCATCATGTGCCAGGCGACTAACTCGTAGTCCTCGGGATCGCGAAGGCGGCGCGTAACGGCCTTGAACGACTCAATAAATTCGGTAAAGTCGGAGAAGCGGTAGAGAACTTCGGCTTCGTGTGGCGTGAGGGGCACGGCGTCGTGGCGGGCGCTGAGCTCGACCAGCGTGGCGGGCGCGATGGTGCCTTCGAGATGCAGGTGGAGTTCCGCCTTGGGCAGGCGGCGGATGAATTCCTGGATTTCCGTCACAGGTTAAGTTTAGTGGTGTGGGCTGAATTTACGAGACAGCATGCGATCCCCGGTCCCCAAAAGCGAGGGACCGGGGGCACCCAGCGGCGGACTATCGTGGTTTCCCACCCTAAAATTCACCGCGATGCGGCGAACTTTAGGATGGGGCAACCTCAATTCCTCCAGTTTCAATCGCGTGCATGTTTGCGCAGCCAGGTGCGGGTTGCGGAGAGCTCGCCGGACGATAGAGAAGGCGCGGCGCGCTTCAGCATCTCGATGTACCAGTCGATCTCTACAGGCAATGTTGGATAGCCAACGTTGGCGTTTGTATCGCTATTGCGGTACGAGTTGATGATCGGATCGCCGTTTTCGTCGGTCATGACGATGAACGGAAATCCGGGCTCGCCTGAGGCGCCGAGAGCCGTGCGCAAGGCAACGGCGCCGGGGGTGTCGGAGTGCCCGGAGTTGGGGCGCTCACCGACATCGAAGCGCTGAATCACGAATGCCTCGTCCGTAATGGGCTTCATCTGCGGATCCTGGAGGAAGCGCTCATAGAGCTTGCACGGACCGCACCACGACGCGGAAAAGACTGCGAGAACATTTTTATGTTCCGCCTTGGCCTGGGCCTTAGCTAAGGCGAACAGGTCGCTCGCAGTTTGCGCTGGAGCGGGCACGGCGAGGATGGATACAAAGGCAAGAATGGCGGCGAGAGAAGGCTTAGGGTGCAAGGCCAATGCAGGCCTCCGTAGGTATGAGATTGAAGCCATGATACTGCGTGCGAGGGATTCACGGAGTTCTGGTGCTGCGTCAACTTGAAGGAGCTGTCCCATCAGGGGCTAAAGCCCGCATACTTTAACAGCCGCTTTCGGCCCGGCTGAAGTCGTGCCCTTGTTACAAAGCCTGTCTCAGTGCGGCGCGATCCCCGGTCTCAAAATCGAGACCGGGGGCACCCGCCTTGAGGATTCTACTGAGCTAGGGCCTGTTAACACTACCCGAGGTGGACGGCGTTGCGAGTGAAAAACCGCTCAGACGAGGCGGAGGACGACGGCTGTGGCGGGTCCACCGCCAAGGACGACAACGAAG
>Ga0265325_10001400_pt1 | contig 17012 bp, 12 predicted proteins | sample 41420metaG_FD_202090 | JGI IMG/M metagenome (GOLD analysis project Ga0265325, IMG submission 202090) | Rhizosphere microbial communities from Carex aquatilis grown in University of Washington, Seatle, WA, United States - 4-14-20 metaG | ecosystem: Host-associated > Plants > Roots > Rhizosphere...
CGATCAGCGTCTGCGCGATGAAATTCCTTCAGGCGAAGGAGTGATGACCACGGACTATTGGTGGGACTTGGCGGACAGAGACACTGTGTACGATCTGGTCTTCAGCGACGCTGGCGTGCGTGCGGTCGATTACATTGTTCTCAGCGGGAATGGCTCGGGCAGGGCTGGCGTGCCGACCGATTTTAAAGAAAAATACAGGCCCGGCTTCCGCCCGATCTTCGATCAGCTGAATGCGACGCCCCCGCATATTTTCCATCTCGCAATTTCCCACAGCGGCTATGGTTTCGGGGCGTACGTGCTGAAGAAGGATCCGGCGTTCCCGGACGCGGCCGTAAAGAGATAGAAAGCCCTTCAGCGGCAGACGTATGTGCGTGACTCGATGCGCCACTCGGGTTGCGGGATCCAGGCATACTGCTGCTTTACCAGCGAGCCAAAATCGCGGACCAGGTGCTCGTCGGCTTGCAGGCTGCAATTTGCGTCGAGCCAGGATTGCGATTCGCGGGTGAGATCGGCCGAAGAGCCGTAGTGAAGCCCTTTCACGAGCTGCGTGATGTGCCCCGTCGGATGTCCGGCTGCTGTCCACTGTGGCGGGGTGTAGACGCCCTTGGCGCGGACGGAGTCTGGCAATAGCCCCGCGAAGCTCGGGCCACTGAACGCTGCGGGTTCGACGGGAAGCAAGTAAGTAAGGTAGAAGAAGAACGAGGGATTATTCCCTACTACGACGCCTCCCTCGCGGACGACGCCCGCAGCTCCCTCCGCGACGGACTCCCACGGTTCAACCCAGTGAGGTGCCGCGTAGAAGCGCCGCGAAAAGATTCCGAACCATCCGATCGCAGCCACCACTGCAAGCGAGCCTGCGAGCATGCGCCTGCCGGGCAAATGGGCCGTCCCGAGCGCCACCGCGACCGGCAGGATGAGCCAGGGGCTCATGATCAGAACGCGTTTGGGCACGATGGCGCCCAGCGCGGAGAGCGTGGTAATCAGAACGAGAAAATACAGCAACAGGGATTTCGCGGGGTACGGCGCCTGCCGCAGCGTCAGAAATAGGCAAATCGCGATGGCGATGCAAGCCGGCACACCGAGAAACCAGAACCAGGGCGCCACCGACTCGCTTACGAAAACGCTATAGACGTTGTAAAGCAGGTTCACCGCAATCCCGTTTAGAGAAGAGTGCGGTTGAACGCCGACCTGCGTCTCTCTGTGGAACGTGCCCCACAATGGCCAGTAGGCGACGCACAGGATTACGGCAGTTGCGAGCAGGTGGCTCACGGCCCGTGCGAATTGCTCGCGGTTGCGGATCGCGTAATCGAACGCCAGGCACAGAAGAAATGCCCAGCCGAAATAGTTGGAATAGACGAGCGCCAGGGAAGCGAGCAGGAACCAGAGCCAGTTCGCGGCCGAAGGCTGGGCGACGCACTTGAAATAAGCGAACGTGAGCAGCGAAACGAGCAGGAAGCTCAGGGAATACCACGTGGTCAAACGGCCGAAGTGGAAGCCGAACGGCCAAAGCGCGACGATTGCGAGTAGCCACCACTGGCTGCGGCCTCCTCCCATTTTCCTGGCCACCTCCGCCAGGACCCACGCCCCGGCAAGATAGAAAATCACGGACGGGGCTCGCAGCAGATGCATGTTGCCGCCCGTCAAGCGCAGCCAGAAATGAAGAAAAATATCGTAAAGAGGGGGATGCTCGTGCTGCCCGGCGCCGCTCAAAAAGACCTTCAAAGTATGGGAAATCGGAGTAGCCGCCTGGTCGATGATGGCGCATTCATCGTCAACTTCCGTGAACCAGCGGTCGGTCCCTAGCATGACCGCGCCCAGCGTCAAAAGCAGGGCGGCTGAGCGGCTGGGGCTGAGGGAAGATTCCTGTTGCGGGCGCGTGAGGTCTAAAATGTTCGCTTTCCCAACCTTCGTGGGAGCTGTCTTTTCAAGTTCCGCCGGCATTGCAAATCGAAAGAGAGCATCCCGACCGGCAGATCATACCACCAGGCTGATCAAATAAATTCGGGCGGGTGCGGTCGCGACCGGCGGCAGCGAAGGATTCAGAAGGTGGGGCGGAAAAAAGGAGGGGGCTCCGGCTTGGGATCCAGAGCCCCCAAAGGTCGCGTTCCGTTGACTCGGTCTAGGCGTGGCCGAATCATGGGGTCATCCATCCTTGCTTCCCTCTCAGAGGCAGGTGGGAACGACCCGTTCCACCAGTTGAACGGGCCCCTTCCTCCCCATTCAATCAGCGGTGCGGATCGTTTGGAACGCGACCCACTCCCGAGCTAAGGCAAGATTGTTGCCGATCGCAAGGCATGGCGCATCGGTCAACGCCTCTATTTTTCAGTAGCTTAGGGGTACTACAGAAAATCACTTAGGACGGCTGAATTTCAATTCGGGAACTGGCATCCCGCGTTGGCACGATGCGGACCGGAAGAGTTTCTGCAGGCGAGGTGTGCGGAGTCGATGACCCGCTCCGGCGATAAATTTGTCGCTTGGCGCGCTCTGCCGCATAATGTGATTGGAACACGCCCATGAAGAAGTCCCTCATCGCCGTTCTTGCGCTGGCCGCCGTCGCGGGGACTTCGGGTGTGCTGATTGGTATGGCCGTTGCCCGCATGCGTCACAGGAGCGCGCCGGGGTTGGCTGCGAATTCCGGCATCGCCGCGATGGCTGGCGGAGCCAGCGACATCCGTGCAAAGCCGGACGAGCAGGGCGAAGTAATACGGTTTGCGAAAGACCCATCTCCCGCTCCGCCGTTCCTGGTCAACGATTTGAGCGGCCACACGGTTTCGACGGCGCAGCTTCAGGGCAAGGTGGTGATCGTGAATTTCTGGGCCACGTGGTGCCCGCCCTGCCGCGAGGAAATCCCCAGCCTGATCGCGCTGCAAGCCAAGTATAAGGACCGCCTGCAGATCGTCGGCATATCCATGGACGAGGACGAGCCCGCGGCCTACGTGAAGGCGTTTGCGGACAAGGCCGGGATCAACTATCCCGTGGTGATGGGTACGGAAATCGCGAGCGAGTATGGCGGAGTGCCGGCGCTGCCCACTTCTTTTGTGTTGAACACCGCCGGGCGCGTGGTGCAAAAGCACGTGGGATTGCTGGAACCGGAGGGCATCGAGATGGAAGTGCGCGCTCTTCTCGGGCTTCCGGTGAGCGCACCGATTGAGACCTTTTCCGACACCGGCCAGATCTTCCTGAAAAACGCCGCGCGGGCCACCGAGCTTCCCGGTGTGGATATGAAAGGGCTCACGCCCGAGCAGAAGACGGCCGTTCTGAAAAGGTTGAACTCGGAGAGCTGCACGTGCGGGTGCAAGTTGACCATCGCGCAGTGCCGCATGAACGATACTTCCTGCGCCATCAGTACCAAGCTTGCGGCAGAAATCGTGAACGAAGTGAAGACAGGCTTGCGGCCTCCGCCGCTGCGCGCCAATTCAGATTCCCCGGCAGCCGCTCCCGCCGGATCCACCGTGAACTGAAATAATCCCCGCTTAGGGTGAAGCAGCGCCCAGGGCGAGAGCTAGGCGCAATTGGTTCAGCAGCTGTAGGCGTCACGGCTTCACCAGAAGCGGTTTGTATTCCCAATGACCGCTTGTTACGCCCGCAACTGAAAGATCACGGACAAAGTTGGTGCCGGCTATTCCAACAGGCAGGATCTCGGCGCCATTCACCGACACTCCCGTTATAACTACAGGAATCGGCCCTTCAGCGCGAACGGAAGAATACGGGGTGGACAAACAAAGGTAGACCAACGCGGCGGCAATAATGTTCAGGACGAATTTGGTGTAGCCATCAGTCATGTGGTTCCTCCATTTGGGCTGGGTTCCGGGGGAAGATTCAACGCAGCAGGATAAAGAACCGCTGCCATCGCCTTGGGGCGTCTGGGTGGCCTGAAACGAGAAATCCTAGCATTTCCCATCATCGACTGGCGAGCTTTTCCTTCCATCGCTTCACTGTCTCTGGAGAGAACTTTTGCTTGTAGCTTAGAGCAGCTATTCGGTTCATTCGATCCGCAGAAAACACGCTGGCATAAGTAGACATGGGGATTAGCGGTGAGAGTTCGCCCGCTATCCATTCAAACCGGTTTCTCCTCCCGCTGAAGGCCATCCGGAAAAGCCAAGCAAGAATGTCCGATGCTTGCAGGGGGACAAACTGTTTGTCATCTTCAAATCTCGGCGCTGAGGGAAGAACCGCCTTCAGTGCCGAATCATATATGGTTTCCCATGCCTCTCGAATCAGGCGATACCACAGATTTATCCTCGGCGCGAAAATTACGTGATTGTCAAAGATCACCTCGACAGGATCCGACACTTCTAGGTCAAGTTGGTCATAGCAAATTCCAGACAAAATCGTGTAGCAGCCCATGAAGTAGGGACTGTTCATCGGCTTCGCTAGGTGGGGAGACCAGTTCTTTTCAAACGCTTCAAGATCAATGGTTACGTGAATAGCCCTCAGTGGAAACTGCTTAATAATCTCGACACCCCCGGCAAGTTTTTTGTCTCTCTCGGCTGGTTTCCACCCCCTGAATTCACCCTTAAGCTTCACGGCCTCATTCATTTTCAAATACTTTATCGAGGGCGGCGAATCTAGCCACGCTTTCCATCGGCCAGAAAATACGGCCCATTGTTCGGCTGGCCCAATGAACCCAGCCAAAACAAAGACTCGGTCGGTTCCCTTCGTTCCGCTATCGTCAACAAAGGCTTGAACAGCCACAGTGAGCCTCCGCCTCCATTGGCCCTCTGGCAAACCAGAAAGGAATTCAAAGATTCGAGGAAGCTAGACCTGTCCTTCCGTCCTATTGCCCGCACGCGCTCCGTTTGGTGTACTAAGCCTGTTGAGAGGCGACCGAAGGTCAAAAGGTGCCATAAATCTCCTTACTTGTCCTCAGGGGATACTTGCCTGTTTTGTTGACTTTCGCTTTTGATTCGCCTATAGTGCGACCAGCGGTTCGGTGTGTCCGAGGGCCGCTCGCCGGTTGGCTAGGGAACGGGAAAGAGGCGGAGAAGATGGCACTGACGAAGCGGCAGAAAGAAGTGCTCAACTACCTGGTGGGGTTTCTGAACAAGAACGGTTATTCGCCGAGCTTCGAGGAGATCGCCCACGCGATGAAGCTCACGTCTCTGGCGACGGTGCACAAGCATCTTTCGACGCTCGAGAAAAAGGGATTCATACGCCGGGGGTACAACCAGAGCCGCTCCATCGAAGTGGTACAGCTGCCCAAGCCGGTGCGCGAACAAGTGCTCGACCGGCACGTGGTGGAGCTGCCGCTGGCGGGGCGGATTGCGGCGGGGCGCCCGGTGGAAGCGGTGGAAGAAAACGAGACGATTTCGCTGGCGGATTTCGCGCGCGGAGAAAATACCTTCGTGCTGCAGGTGAAGGGCGAATCGATGCGCGACGATCACATCCTCGACGGGGACTACATCGTGGTGGAGCAAACGCAAGTAGCGAATTCCGGAGAAATCGTCGTCGCGCTGGTCGGGGAAGACGAGACCACCGTGAAGCGTTTTTACCGCGAGTCTGGCGGGAAAATCCGGCTCCAGCCCGCCAACGACCAGATGACGCCGATTATCGTGCCCGCGGCAAATGTGAAGATACAGGGCAAAGTGGTCGGCGTTCTGAGGAAGTATTAGCCTCTAGGCCCGGCGTTTTCGCCGGGCTGGCTCCATTGCAAAGACTTTTCCGCGAAGTGTAGGCTGCCGTCGTTCCCCCTGCGAAGCCTCCGCAAATAGACCGCTACTGAACCGGTAATTCGAAGATGGTGATGCTGAACTTGGGAAGCGTCAGATGATTGGCCGCCTCCGTCAGCGGACTTTCCTTGATTTCAACGATCGGCGGCTTACCCGGCACGTTGGCGGCGGTGAGGTCGTCGCTGGCGATCCGCCAGAACCGAGCCTTGCCCGAAGGGGCTTCCTGAACGGCGATGCCCTGATAGGCGACATCGATCTGCTGGCTGGAGTCGGTGGGGTTGACGATCGCAAGCGTCAGCGACTTCCGGTCGGCAGTGAGAGCGGCCATCGCATCGAGCGGGTAAGTGGGGCTGCCGGACGGAATTCTGGGCTTGTCCACTCCCACGACGCCGTGCAGGTCGTGCTGCGGCGAGTTCCCGGTGATCGCGAGCGGAATCGCCCCGAAATGGTGCCGGTACATTTCAAACATCAAGCCGACCGGCTGGATCGTCGAGTCGGTCTTGCTGATGGCGAGAAGTTCGGGCGCGCCGGTGTAGGTGGAAATGACGAACAGGTTCGAGTGCCGGAACATTTCATGCAGCGCTTCAGCCGTCGATAGGGGCCTGAACATCGAATCCCGGTCGTCGCCGATCCTTCCGGAGACCCATTCATCCTCCGCGATCTGGACGTGGTCCATCTGCAAGTTGGGGAATCGCTTCTGGTATTCGTCTTCCCAGGCCTCCACCGGAGCGCGGATTCCGTTCGCGAGTTTGCGCGCTTTGTCGGCGAGCGGCTCGTCCACCTGCACGTAGTCCAAATTTTCGGAATCGAAGGCCCTGTCCACCGCCGAGGGATAGAGGTGTTCCGCGAGAGCATCGAAGTAGCCCGTGGAGTGCGCGAGAAGTCCGCCGGTGAAGTCCGCCGGACCGCCAAATGCGGCCACGTGTTTGCCGGTGATCATCATGGCCGCGCGGCTCTGACTGGATTCGATGGCGGAAGCGCCCGCGGCGACAACCTTGATCGAGGGATCCACGCGCCGCATGGCCTCCACGACCATGTTGTGCTTGATGACGTACTGATCGAGAGACATGAAGCCCAGCTGCCAGGGGCCCCACATCTCGTTGCCGACGTTCCACCACGTGACCTTGTAAGGCTCCGGGTGTCCATTGGCGGCGCGCAGCTTGCCCATGGGCGTGTTCACCGATCCGTTGACGTACTCCACCTCTTCGGCGGCGGAATGCGCGTCACCAAAACCGGTATTCACGCAGATGTACGGTTCCATGCCCAGGAGTTTGTTGAGGTGCATGTAATCGTCGATGCCAACGTCATTTTGCTCGGCCAGGTTCCAGGCGTAGTCAAAGCGAGGCGGGCGTTTGTCCGCGTCGCCGATTCCGTCGCGCCAGTCGTAACCGGACGTCATATTTCCGCCGGGCCAGCGGAACATTACCGGCCCAATTTCTTTCATCTCCGCGATCAGGTCGGCGCGAAAACCGTACAGGTTATCGGCGGGCATCAGGGAAACAGCGCCGATGTGGAACGATCCTTTGCCGGTGCCCACGATTTCGAGGTGGGCGTCTTCGGTGTCTGCGCCGGACGTGAAACTCAGGGGGAATTTTGCATACTCTTTGTGCAAGGATTTGAGTTCGATGGTTTGCCGGTCGCCGGGGCCGGAGCCCCAGATCAGGCTCACCTTCACGTCCGCGCCGGGTTCGGCCGCGAGGTAGATTCGTCCCGTATATTTATTCCCTTTTTTGAGTCCCAGTTCGCCCTGCTGGATTCCGTGAGGCGTGCCGGTTTCCAACTTGACCATCGGGCTGTGTTGGCCCACAAAGGCGTGGTCGCGGTCCATCACGACGAACTCGTCGGGCCCCACAGGCCTCCACCTGGCAGCGAGCCTGCGCCGCGCGCGCGGAGCGGGGCCGGGAAGATCCTTGCTGGAATCAACCGCATAGAAGAATTTGCGGTCACCGAGCATCTCCGACCAGAAACCGCCCTCGTTGTTTCCGAGGAGCTCGGTGAAGTAACCGTACATGTAGGGCGAGAGAGGCGCGCCCGTCTTGGTAGCATCCACCGTCATCTCGAGTTGCTGCGCGCTTCCGGTGTGCGCTAGAAGGCTGAAGAAAAATGCCGCCAGGGCAACTTTCAGGAGACCTTGTTTCATGATGTTCCTCACTATTGCTTCACTTAATTGTTCTTACTATCCGTTGAGAGACCTCTTGTACAACGGACTCCGTTCGGAGTGAAGCGAATTGTTTGTGAAAAAGGCGGCCCCTGGAGACGAGACAATAAATAACGGAAGCAGATCACGCAAACACAAAGAACCCCACCCTCGCGTTCTTGCGAGGGTGGGGCAGCCGCACCTGAGGGCGCGGGGGTGGAGTTAGCGAGCGTCGTTGTCGACCGGCTGACCGGTCATCGGATTGAGGATCAGCTTGCGTTCGTCGCGGCCGTGATCGTCGAAATCGAACATCCCGTTCAGCCTGCCCGCGATGGCATCGGTTGAGCCGTTGCCAAGACGCGGCAGTCCCCAGTTGTCCTCGATGAAGCGAATGATGGACGACTGGTCGAGAACGCGATGATCGACGTAGTTCTTCTTAGCCCAGGGCGAGATCACCAGGAGCGGGATTCGGGGACCATAACCGCAGCGGCCATTCTGAGTGACGGATGCGCTGTTGATCGTGACCGGCTTCGGCGTGCCGCAGTTGCCCTTGCCGAGCAGTTGGTCTTCCGGCGCATTGGATTGGTTGACGATCGGGCCGAGCACGTGGTCGTACCATCCGTCCGAGTCATCCCAGGTGATGATGACCGCGGTTTCACTCCACTCATCCGACTTCATGAGGGCGTTGATGGTGTTTACCAGGAAATACTGCTCGTCAAGGGGATCGGAGTACCCCGCGTGGCCGTCTTCATATGCCGGAGCTTTCAGGACGCTGACGGCCGGCAGGTTCCCGTTTTTCAATGCGGCGAAGAAGTAGCTGAGGTCATACTCGTGAAACGTTTTGCCGTCCGACTTGCCGACGACACCCACGGAGGCGGGCGCCGTGTGGTTTGCATTCAAAGTGGACGACCAGTATTGAGCGAAGGAATGGTGCGGGATGTAGCTGCCTCCATCGTTGAGCCCGGTGAGGCCGGTGGTCGTGAGTTTGCAAGTCGTGTCGCCGAAGGCGCCCATGAAGTCGCCCCAGGTGATGTTGGCGGCATTCAGGAGATCGCCGATGCTCTGCGTGGAGGTCATCTGCACCTGCACGCGAGTGGGATTCGAGCAGATGTCGCCGTAGGGGTCGGCGTCGCCGATCACGGTGCCGAAGCTGCCGGTCGCCGTCGCTCCCGAGACGAATCCCGATCCGGAATTCTTTTCGATGGTGCCGCCCCAGGTATTGCCGGCGAGCAGGTTGAGCAGGCCGGGCGTTGAGGGACCGAACGTCGTGCCGTAGTGGTTGTCGCTCATGGCGAAATTCTGCGCGTAGTTCCAGAGACCCGTAACGGTGTTGCCGTCGAAATAGCCCATCACGCTGTATTTTCCGTAGAAAGTGTCGTTGCAGCTGTAGGGGGTAGTGCCGCCGGGCTTGTATCCGGTAAAGCCGTCCATCAGGCCGGCGTGGGAAACGAATTGCTCATCGCCATACACGTGATCCTGATCGCAGGTATTTACATGCGCGCGATCCATCCGAAAGGGGTTGGAGCCGGCGCCGTTGGGGGCATCGTAGGCGTTGTTGAAGTTGGGATTGTTGGTCAAGAGGCCTGCCGATTCGAGATTGTTTACGCGCGGCGTGTCATCTTTTGGCCCGAAGAAATAAACCGAACCGTCTGCGTTGGGCTTGGCGTGAGGGTAGGTGGCGAAATAATGATCGAAAGAGATGTTCTCCTGAAAGATCACGACCACATGCTTGATGGGCGTGGCGGTCGGAAAATCATCGTGATCCGGCCGCGGCTGCGCCCACCCCGACAGCGGGGCCACTGCGATCAAGCTGAGGGCCGTGCACACATTTGCCAACTTGCGAAGATACTTCGCGATCATAAGCTCTCCTTATGGGATCAGGCAGGTTCAAATCGGCGAGACACAGTTCCACGAAAGCCGCCAAAGCGGCGTCTGTGCCCGCGAATTCAAACAGCGTACGAAGGAATACGCGAGAGCTGTGAGTGGCTGATGAATACAAGGTGAAACTGGATGAATCGCAAATGAAATTCGCGTGACTCGGTTTTTTGCGGGAAACAAATTGGAAACGCAGACAAAAAAGATCGGCTGCGTCCGTTGCAAAAAGAAAAGCCCCGCCCGCGAACTGTTTGCGGGCGGGGCTTTTAGATGTTCCAGTGTCTAACGGTGCTTGTTAGACCGCCATGTGCGTTTGGAGGATTTCGCCGGGGAGTTGAACCGACCTCCGCGTCGGGGGCGTGGGTGTGCGGGCGACTTTGCTCGCAAACTCATCCCGGTTCTGCGCTTCGATTTCCTTGGAGCTGACGCCGGGCCGAATCTTCTCGATCCGGATTCCCAGGGTGCGCTCCAGCTGGAACAGCTCGGTGCGCTGGTCCGGCGCGAACAATGTGGACGCGAGACCCAGGCGGCCGGCGCGGCCGGTGCGGCCCACGCGGTGGATGAAGTTTTCGGCGACTTCGGGCAAGTCATAGTTGATGACGTGCGCGATATCTTCCACGTGGATGCCGCGCGACGCGACGTCGGTGGCGACCAACACGCGGTAGCGGCCCTGCTGAAAACCGGTGAGCGCCGCAGTGCGCTGCGACTGCGAACGGTCGCCGTGAATGGTGGCGGCGTTGACGCCGCGATGGCTGAGGCCCTTGGCGATGCGGTCCGCGCCGCGCTTGGTGCGGGCGAAGATGAGCACGCGGCCGGGTTCCTGGCGGAGCAGGTACTGCAGCATGTCCTGCTTTTCAGTGGCGGAAACCTCGTAGGCGTGCAGCTTCACGTTTTCCGAAGGCTTGAGCGTGGAGCCGAATTCCAGGCGAACGGGATTGCGCGTGTAGTCCTTCACGAGGTGCGCGACCGAGCCTTCCAGCGTGGCCGAGAAGCACATCGTCTGCCGCATTTTGGGCAGGATCGATGCGATCCTGCGGATGGCAGGAAGGAAGCCCATATCGAGCATGCGATCCGCTTCGTCAAGGACGAGTGTGTGTAGCGAGGCAAACGCGACGAGACGCCGGTCGAGGAAATCCTCGAGACGTCCAGGTGTAGCGACCACCAGCCGAGCTCCCTTGCGGATCGCGGTGAGCTGCTGGCCTTCGGACAATCCGCCGACAACAATGGCGGCTGCCGGAAGCTGCTTGCCCCGCAGGGCGTTGTACTGATCGGCGACCTGCATGGCGAGCTCGCGCGTGGGCACGAGAACCAGCGCGGCGATGCCGGGCGTGTTCTGCGCGAGAAGCTTTTCCATCACCGGGATCAGGAAGGCCAGCGTCTTGCCGGTGCCCGTCTGGGCGGTGGCGAGAACGTCCTTTCCCTGCAGCGCTTGCGGGATCGCCGCAGCCTGCACCGGGGTGGGCAGCGTGAAATTCGCCGCCTGTAGTTTCTCCTTCATATAGGAGGAGATTGGTAATTCTGAGAAATTTTGCATTTTTCTTTCTTGCTGGCGAAGCTCCGGACGCCCACACGTGTGCGGACGAATACGGCTGCTTTTCTATGCCAGTCTTCGTTTTAGATTACGCTGAAGACGTACGGGAGGAAACTGAAGGCGGGTGTTCTCAGATCACAGACTGCACCAGAGGGACCGCACAGCACAACCGAAGTATTAAGCGCAAAGTGAGTATAACACGAATCGGGGAAGCTGCACGCGAATAAAAGGGCCTTGAAGAGGCTTGTGACCAGAACGTTACGCCCCCCGATTTCGCTGCATTCGCTCAGGACTGCCGGCGCAGACGATCGAGCAGGGAGAAGAGCAGAACGCCCGCGACCGCCGTGATCACCGAATCGAGCAGAAGGCGCGGCGTGAAAAAGCGGGCCGGCTGGTTCAGCAGCGCGCGCTCGGTGACCGCGAGAATCGCCTGGTGCAAATGAAACAGAATGAAAACCAGGCCGAAGCGGCTGGCGGGATGCTCGGTGTCGATTTTCGCCCCGACCGAAGAAGCCATGTAACCGATGATCGTTTTGGCGATTCCGTACATTCCGATGGGGCCGTCATGGCCCAGCGCGTCCTGCAGAATCCCGATGAGGGCTCCCAGGAACATGCCGGACACCGGATTGCGCTTGCTCACTCCGAAATAAATCGTGACCAGCAGCGGCAGATCGATGAGCTCCGCCCAGCGCCCGTATTTGTGCAGGAACACCTGGAAGAGCAGGGCAAGAAACGTGGCGCCGATAACCGTGCCGCCGTAGTATTTGTGGACCTCGACGTTTGACTCATTGTGAGCACCGGCGCTGAGCATGGACGACATTATTGCCTCGCCGCGGCGACCGGCTTGGCCGCAACCGGTGGATTAGCCGGGGCAGCCCCGTGCGGCTTGGCAGCGCTGTCATTCGGTTTCGTCGAGGGAGCCGGGGGCGCGGCAGCCGCGGGCGCAACGTTTGCATTCGCAGCCAGGGGTTTCGCGCCGGCAGGAGCGGCGGTTGCCGCAGAAAGATCCGTTGCTAAAGCGCTCGGTTCTGGAGGAGCGTCTGGAATCAAAGGAACGGAAGCTTCGCCGGTTTTCTTTGGTTCGAATTCCTGCTGGGATAGCAGCACGAGCACGTCTTCGAGCCGGTCGAGCCGGGCCGCGGGCTGCACGTGGATGAGTTGAAAGGGAAGCGCCGGCTTGGAGTCGATCACGGTTCCGATCAGCAGGCCCTTCGGAAAAATGCGATCGTCGCCGGAGGTGAGCAGCACGTCGCCGGGTTTAACCTTTTCATCGTTCACGATGTAGTCGAGCCGGGGATCGGGATCGCCGCTTCCTTTTACCACGCCGTGCGTGCGCGAGGCGGCAAACAGCGCGCCGACGCCGCTTTCCCGGTCGTTAATGAGAAGCACCTGAGAAGTGGAAGGGAAAGCTTCCACGATTTTCCCCACCACGCCGTCGGGCGTGACCACCGCCATGTTGTTGTGGATGTGGTCGCGGGTGCCGCGGTTGATGAACAGCGTGTGCGACGTGGAGTCGGCGCTGGCCCCGATCACCTGCGCGGCGAGGATCGGGGCTTCCGGATGCGCTTCATGGAAACTTAGCATCGCGCTGAGCCGCTGCGCTTCGTTGGCTTGGCTTTCGAGTTCGCGATTGCGCAGTTGGAGCTCGCCCAGTTCCGCGCGCAGTTGCTGATTTTCCTTGCGGGCGTTGTGCAGATCGATGTAGCCGGTCCATATGCCGCGAAGGGAAGAAAATCCCCACGTGCCGCCGCGCTCGACCGGCGACATGATTCCCACCGCCCAGTAGCGGATGAGGCGGATGTCGTGGTCCCGTTTGATCTGGAACGCGAGCAGCAGGAGTTGCGCGAGGACGACACTCGCGAGCAGAGCCAGAGACCGGTGACGTGAAAAAATACCGACCATAAGTTATGAATGCCGAAGGGCTCGAGGCTGGGGACCCGGAACCACCTCCGAATTATGAGTTCCTCAGGGGCGCCAGCCCCGAAAATCCTGAGCCGCGCTAGTCGATCGAGACCAGGCGCAGCAGCCGGAAATCGCTGAGCATCTTGCCGGTGCCGAGCACGACGGACGCCAGCGGGTCGTCGGCGATCGATACGGGCAATCCGGTTTCTTCGCGGATGCGCTTGTCGAGATTCTTGATGAGCGCACCGCCGCCGGTGAGCACGATGCCCCGGTCGCTGATATCCGCCGAAAGCTCGGGCGGCGTGCGTTCGAGCGCCACGCGAATCGCGTTCAGAATGGTCGAGATGCACTCGGAGAGCGCTTCGCGGATTTCGCTGTCGTCGATGGTGACGGTGCGCGGAACGCCCTCGATCAGGTTGCGGCCCTTCACTTCCAGCGTGAGCGGCTTTTCGAGCGGATACGCGGAACCGATCTCGATCTTGATCTGTTCGGCGGTGCGCTCGCCCACCAGCAGGTTGTACTTGCGCTTCAGATAGTGCATCACGGCTTCGTCCATCTCGTTGCCGGCGACGCGCACCGAGCGCGAGTAGACGATGCCGCTCATCGAAATGACCGCAATATCGGTAGTGCCGCCGCCGATATCGACCACCATGTTCCCGGAGGGTTCCTCGATAGGCAGCCCGGCGCCGATGGCGGCAGCCATGGCCTGCTCCACCAGATACACTTCGCTCGCTCGCGCGCGATACGCGGAATCCTGCACGGCGCGTTTTTCCACCGGTGTGATTTCGCTGGGGACGCCGATCACGATGCGCGGATGCACCAGGACGCGGCGATTGTGCGCCTTCTGGATGAAGTATGTGAGCATCTTTTCGGTGACTTTGAAATCGGCGATCACGCCGTCTTTCATGGGCTTGATGGCGACTACGTTCCCCGGAGTGCGCCCCAGCATCTCTTTCGCTTCGCGGCCCACCGCGACAACGTCGCCGCTGTTCTTATTGATGGCTACGATCGAGGGTTCGTTGACGACGATGCCTTTGCCGCGCGCATAAACCAGTGTGTTGGCGGTGCCGAGGTCGATGGCGAGGTCGGAAGACAAGAGACTGAACACCGACCGCATGTTGTAGCCGTTCTTGGTCACGCTGTTCCCCCAGAGATCGCTTCAGCGCCGCTGCGGCGGCGCACCGGTGTGCCGGTGTGTTTGCCTGCTAAGGAACTACCACTTCGGCCCGCTTGATCGCGGTGCCCCCGCGCCGATTCTGGCCGGTGATCACAATTGGGTGGCTACCCCGCGACATCGGCTGGGTGAAATACCGGAACTGGCCGTTGGGCTGAATGTCAGCCACTTCTTCGCCGTTCACGATCAGCGCCGCGCCGGGTTCGGTGCGGCCGATCACCTCGACGACATTGCCCTGCAATTCGGTGTCGTCCACCTCGAGCAGCATCTCCTGCTCTTTGCCCTGCGCCACCAGCGTGAACTTGTGGGCGTCGCCCGCGTCGCTCAGCTTATTCTGGTCGTCGATCGCGCGGACTCTCCAGAAATAATCGCCGGGATCGAGGCCGGTGACATCCACGCTTGTGGCGGTGACTTTCTTCTCCGCCACCACGCGGTTGAACATTGCCGTCGTGCTGGCCTGGAAATCGTAGAGCTTGGCGGTGGAGGCCTGCTTCCAGGAGAAGTGTATCGGATCATGCTTGGGGTCCGCCACGATGATCGCCTGAAGATTCAAAGGTTCCAGTAAATCGGGGGGCGCGAGAACCTGCGAAGTGGTGGTCTTTCCGCCGGTGGGGAAGGTGACACGCTGCCATTGCGCGATGTCGAGGTGCTCGTTGCCGCGATTCAACTCGGCGCTACCGGAATCGACGGTGATTTCGTGTTCCTGGCTGCCTGGATCGCTGCGCACGGCGGCCCGGCTGTTGGCCCGCAGAGAAGCGACGGCATTTTCAAAGGAAACTTCGGCTGTGGAGCCGGGAATTTCCCAGGAGCCGGTTGCGAGATCCACCTGACCGGAACTGATGTGCACACTCACCTGCGTGGGCTTGTCCATGGAAACGTTATTTTCTTCCACGGTCACTAGCGTATCGCCCTTCACTGTGTAGGTGGTTCCGTCGGCGAAAGCGATGCGCGCGACGCCCTCGGAATCGGTCTGGATGAGGTCGCCCTTATCGAGGGTGAGCTGATAATCGGCGGTGGTCCACTGCACGGAATTTACCTTCTTCACCTGGACCTTGCCGTCCAGGTTCACGAAGCGCGCCTGCTTGGCCGTGATCGTGGCGACTCCGCTGTCGTGCGGCGAGATCGCATCGGAAATGCGGCTCATGATCGCGGCAGACCCTCTCGGGAAAACCAGATAGGTGATCGTGAGCAAAATCGTGATCAGGACGAAGATGTAGAGAAGCACGGTGCGATACGTCACCGTGTGCCAATACACCTCCACCCGCGACACTTTGGGCGCCGCACTCACTGTAATTTCGCTTTCACCGCGTGATTTGTACCCAATTTGGCAATCTAGCATAGGGGTATAGGCCTTTCAACAAAGCGGGACGCCGGTTGTGCGGTCAATAACACCTGCCTCCGTAACAGCTATTGGCGCTTTGGTGTCATTGCGCTACCTGCTCTTCCCGGGCTTGCCGGGAACTCGCCGCCCGCGATTTTTGCCGCCGCATGACGCCCTAAACAAGCCAGCCATTTTGGAGGTTGACCATCCGCGGCAAGTTAGCGAGACTAATAGCTGAAAACTTTCTGTTTCGTTACGTTTGCCTCCCGGGAAACCGCCATCGTGCTGACCGCATGGGCTGAACGAAATCGCGAAACATAGGATGGGGATTCAAATGAACGAGATCATTGGGGAATTACTTCCGCCCGCCAGGTTGATGCTGACGCCGGGCCCTTCTTGCCTGGACCCTCGCGTATACCGCGCGATGGCCGCGCCGATTGTCGGGCACATGGACCCGTGGTTCACGGCCATGATGGGCGACGTGCAGACCCTGCTGCGCCAGGTCTTCCAGACACAGAACCGCATCACCTTCCCGATCTCGGCTTCCGGTTCCGGCGGAATCGAAGCGGCCGTGGTGAACCCGCTCGAGGATGGCGACGAGTGCATTGTCTGCGTCAACGGCGCCTTCTCCGAGCGCATGGCGATTATGGCGGAGCGCATCACCTCTAAGGTGATTCGCGTGGAAGCGCCCTACGGCCAGGCTTGCGATCCCGAAGACGTGCGGCGCGCGGGAAAAGGCAAAAAGATCAAGCTGGTGGGCCTCGCGCACGGCGAGACCTCCGGCGCAGTGGTACACCGCATCGATGATTTCAGGAAGGTCGCCGACGAACTGGGCGCCCTTCTCGTGGTCGATACAGTTGCCACGCTCGCCGGCGTTCCCCTCAACGTGGACGCGCAGCGCATCGACATTTGCTTCAGCGGCACGCAGAAAGCCATCAGCGCGCCCCCGGGCATGGCTCCGATTACGGTGAACTCGCGCGTCGAAGAAGTGATGCACGCGCGGAAAGAACCCGTGAAGAGCTGGTACTTCGATCTGAACCCCACCATGACGTACTGGGGCAAGGAGCGCACCTATCACCACACCCCGCCTATCACCTTGATTTATGGGTTGCGCGAGGCGTTGCGCCTCGTGATGGCCGAAGGCCTCGAAGCTCGCTGGGAGCGGCATCTGCACAACCAGCAGGCGCTCATCGCTGGGCTCGAAGCGCTTGGCCTCGAACTGCTCGTCTCCAACCCGGCGGACCGCCTGGTTACCGTGACCGGCGTGAAGGTTCCCGCCAAGGTGGAAGATGCCAAGGTCCGCCTGCAACTCCTGGATGAATTCAACATCGAGATCGCCGGCGGTTTTGGTCCGCTCAAGGGCAAACTGTGGAGGGTCGGCCTGATGGGCTACTCCAGCCAAA
>Ga0265325_10001404_pt1 | contig 16969 bp, 15 predicted proteins | sample 41420metaG_FD_202090 | JGI IMG/M metagenome (GOLD analysis project Ga0265325, IMG submission 202090) | Rhizosphere microbial communities from Carex aquatilis grown in University of Washington, Seatle, WA, United States - 4-14-20 metaG | ecosystem: Host-associated > Plants > Roots > Rhizosphere...
CGACACGAGCTCCACGTCCTCGCCGACCATGCGGTGGAGCATCTTCTCCACGTCGGAGATGACGTCGTTCAGGTCGAGGACTTTCGGCTCGATCACCTGCTGCCGACTGAACATCAGGAGCTGCCCTGTGAGGGCGGCGGCCCGGTCCGACGCCTTGAGGATCTGCTCGACGTCGGCGCGTGACGCGTCGCCGGACTCGAGCTCCGTGAGGAGGATGTCCGCGTAGCTCAGGATCACCGACAGGATGTTGTTGAAGTCGTGCGCGACGCCGCCCGCGAGCCTTCCGACCGCTTCCATCTTCTGGGCCTGCCGGAACTGCGCGTCGAGAGCGGCGATTGCCTCGGCGGCCTTCTTGCGCTCGGTCAGATCGACCGAGAAGGAAATCCTCTGCTCGCCCTCCTGAACGTTCGCCACTCCGACGAGCGCCGACACACGCGTCCCGTCCTTTCGGAAGTACTCCTTCTCGCGAGGCTTCGCGCGGCCCAGCCGAAGGAGCTGCTCTGCGGCCTCCGCGTTCCAGTGGGCCCACTCCGGCGGCGTGACATTGTTCCAGTCGATCCGGCCGGCCGCGAAGTCTTCGTGTGTATAGCCGAGCATCGCGAGAAACGCGCTGTTCGCCTGGTAGACGGTGCCGGATGCGTCCGCGACGACGATCCCGATGATCCCCGACTCGAAGAGCGCTGCGAACCGCTGCTGGGAGACAACGAGCGCGTCGTCGAGGGCCTTGCGGTCGGTTACGTCGCGGATGTTGGCGACGACTGCGCCGATCTCGGGACGGTCGAGCAGGTTCGTCGCGATGACCTCGATCCAGCGAACCGTTCCGTCGGGACGGACGAGCCGCCGGACGGCTGGTGGGGGGGATGACCGCTCGAGTACCTTCCGCCGGTGCTCTGCCGCCAAGGGCAGATCGTCGGGGTGCGTATACTCTCGGAAATGCGTCCCGACCAGCGCGGACGCGGCGCGCCCGAACATCCTCGCTGCGGAGGGGCTTACATACGCGATCACGCCCTCGGCGGTGCTCAGCAACACCCCGTCGGCGCTGTGCTCGACCATCGCCTGGAAGCGGATTTGCTCGGCGAGGGCATCTGCCTCCGCGCGCTTGCGCGCCTGCACGCGCTCGGTGACGTCGCGGATCGCGCTCGACACCATGGGCCCCTCGTCGGTTTCGATCGGGCTCAAGCTAATCTCGACCGGGAACTCGCTGCCGTCTTTGCGAATCGCGTAGAGATCGAGGCCAGAGCCCATCGTGCGGGTGGTCGGCTCTCGAAAGAAGCCGCTCCGATGCGCAGCGTGGCCAGCGCGAAAGCGCTCCGGGAGCAGTATCTCGAGCGGCTCCTGGACGAGCTCCCCGCGCGAATAGCCGAAGAGCTTCTCCGCTTGTTCGTTCACGACCACGATGCGCCCGGTCCCGTCGGCCACGAGCATCGCGTCGGGAGCGGCGTCGAGCAAGCTGCGGAACTTCGTCTCGACGGCCACCTGCGCGCTCCCAGCCGTGAGGTTCCTGCAGCGGACCGCGATGAAGGGGCGCTCGGCAGCGGGGCTGACGAGCCGGTAGGCGATGCCGACGAGGACGAGCGACCCGTCCTTGCGCGCGCGCGCACTCTCGAAGTGGATCCGGCCCTCGACGAGCACCTCGGCGCGCTTGCTCCGGGCCTCCTGTCGTCGGTCGGCCGGCACGACGAGATCGTCGATCGACCGTCCGAGAGCCTCGGCCCGCTCGTACCCAAAGAGAGCGGCCGCGGCCCGGTTCCAGAAGAGCACCGTGCCTTCCGGAGAGAGGGCCAAGAGCGTGTCGTGCGACTCGTCCACGAGAGTCGCTGCGAAGTCGATTCGCGACAGATCCTGTGCGCGGCTGAGCATGCCCCCCTCCAACCCGTCAGCATAAGGCCAACGGGACGCGGCACGCGGTCAAAAGGCAAACCGCTCTAGCGAAGGCGTGCGGAGCGAGCTCGGAACGACGCCCACCGCGCTGCCGGCTGCGCTCGGCTGACACACGGAGCCGTTTGTCGAACGGTCGCAGAGTGCGCGCAATGTCGGGTACGATGGGGCCATGGCGACCAAGAAGGCCACGAAGAAGGGCACAAAGAAGGCGCGAGCGGCGGTCAAAAGGGGCCTCGTCGCTCGCCCCGCGAAGAAGGCCGCGCCGCGTCCCGCGAAGAAGAAGAGCGCACCGGGCCCCGCGAAAAAGGCCGTGGCTCGTCCGGCCAAGAAGGCCGTGGCTCGTCCGGCCAAGAAGGCCGTCGCTCGTCCGGCCAAGAAGGCCGTCGCTCGTCCGGCCAAGAAGGCGGCGCCTCCGCACGCGAAGAGCACGGCGTCTCGCCCGGCCCCCACGCCGAAGCGGGCGCCCAAAGCCCCGCCCAAGACAGCGGCGAAGAAAGCGACCCGTGCCGCCGCCACCGCCGGTGCGGCGAAAACCATTCTCCACCGCGAGGACCGCCCCGGGCACTTGGATCCGCGTTACGTTGCAAAGCTTCGCGAGCAGAGCGGGCCGACGGAGCGCGGTCCGCGCGCGTTCATCGATTCGCCGCGAAGTCCGCAGGACGACCTCGCCGAGGAGCTCGGCGAAGAAGCCGTCGAGAGGGCGACATCGGGCGAGGACGAGGAGGGGGCGCTCGAGGAAGTCGTACCGGAAGAGCAGGGGGGACCGTTCGTCGAGACCAACGCCGCACAAGAATTTGCCCAGGGCATCGACGCGTCGAACCCGAAGGGGGCCAAGCGCGAGCCGTTCCCGCGAACGTAGCGAGCCGGGGTCCAGGTGGATCGCGATGGAATTGCCAGCCGGTACGCGCGGGTCCGTGCGCGGACGGCCGCCCTTTCCGAGCCGCTCTCGGCGGAAGACGCGATGGTCCAATCGATGCCGGATGCGAGCCCGGCCAAATGGCATCTGGCGCACACGACCTGGTTCTTCGAAGAGTTCGTGCTGGCGCCCTTCGACCCGTCGCACCGCTGGGACGACGAACGCTGGCGCGTCCTCTTCAACTCTTATTACGAAGGCGTGGGTCCGCAGCACACGCGTTCCGCCCGCGGGCTCTTGTCGCGACCTTCGCTGGCGGAGGTGCGTGCCTGGAGGCGCTCGGTCGACGACCGCATGGCCGCGCTGCTCGCGCGCGCCGACGACGCCGCGTTGGCGGTCACGCTGCTCGGCACCCACCACGAAGAGCAGCATCAGGAGCTGATCCTGGCCGACATCAAGCACGCGCTCTGGAGCAATCCGATCCATCCGCCTTACACGAGCGACGCGCCCACGGACCGAGCGAGCGACGCGGCCGCGTCCCTCCCGCTCGTTTGGACCGCGTTCGACGAAGCCCTCGTCGACATCGGCGCGGACGGCGCGGCGTTCGCGTTCGACAACGAGACTCCTCGGCACCGGGGGCTGGTGGAAGGGTTCTCGCTGGCCTCGCGGCCGGTGACGAACGCCGAGTACGCCGCGTTCATCGCGGACGGCGGCTACGAGAAAACGGGCCTGTGGCTTTCGGACGGATGGGCTGCGGTTCAGGCGGGCCGCTGGCGCGCGCCGCTCTACTGGGATGCGGACGACGGGAGTCCCCGGGAGCGGCGGGTCTTCGGTTTGCGCGGCTGGCGACCGATCGAGCCCGAGGCTCCTGTCTGCCACGTGAGTTTTTTCGAGGCGGACGCGTACGCCCGCTGGGCCGAAGCGCGGCTTCCGACGGAGAACGAATGGGAAGCTGCGGCGCAGGGTCGGCCGGTCGACGGAAACTTCGTCGAGAGCGGCCGATGGTCACCGGCGCCGGCGATGGGTCCAGGCGTGGCGCAGCTCTTCGGCGACGTCTGGGAGTGGACCGCGAGCGCCTACCTGCCGTATCCGCGCTTTCGTCCGCTCGGCGGGCCGCTCGGCGAATACAACGGCAAGTTCATGAGCGGCCAGATGGTCCTACGTGGAGGCTCGTGCTTCTCGCCGCGGGATCACCTTCGTGCCACGTATCGCAACTTCTTTGCTCCCGGCGCGCGCTGGCAGATGAGCGGGTTCCGTCTGGCGCGGGACATCTAGAGCACCGAACGGTTTGACTCCCGTCGGCTTTGCCGCGATCTTCTTCTGACCAGGCGACGACGAGATCTGCTTTCACTCGAATGGCGGGTCGCTTGCGCTCGTGCGCGCTCATGACCATACTCGTGACCATGAGCGTACCGAAGATCCGCGTTCCGGCGGAGGTACAAGCGGGTGAGTTCAAGGCGAAGTGTCTCGAGCTCATGGACACCGTCGCCCAGACAGGGGCTACCATCCTGATCACCAAGCGCGGCAAGCCCGTCGCCCGCCTCGTGCCTGTGTTCGACCTTTCGGGCTCGGTTTTTGGTTTCGCCAAGGGTGCGTTCGAGGAGCTTGGCGACATCGTCGCTCCGGTGGCGTCCGAATGGGTGCCGAGCGAGGAGGAGTTGGCGTTGCTCGGCCAACGGGACGCCAACCGCGCGCGCAAGCGGGGAAAGCGTCCCGCGCGCGCCGCCCGATGATCCTCCTCGACACCCACATCTTCGTGTGGCTCGCCGAGAATTCGCCGAAGCTCGGACCGAAGGCGCGGCAGCGCATCGACCGCGCGATGGCCCGGAGGGATCTCCATGTATCGGCCATCTCCTACTGGGAGCTCGGGATGCTGGTGGCCGCGAAGCGATTGCGACTGGCGCGCGATCTGGCCGAAGTGCGCTCGACGGCGGAGCGCGCCGGGCCGAGAGAGCTCGCCGTCGACGGCGAGATTGGCATCGTCGCATCCCGCCTCGCGGCGCTACATGGAGATCCCGCCGATCGTATCATCGTAGCGACCGCGCTCTGCGCGGGTGCGACTCTCCTGACGGCCGATCAGCGGCTGCTCTCCATGACCAGCGGCCCGGCCTGCGTCGACGGGTCCCGATAAGTCGGGCCCGGGTCTGCCGCTGGAAAGTGCTATCCGTCTGCCATTCGGAGGAACTCGCATGGACGTAACGCACTTGGGACGCAGCGGCCTCAAGGTCAGTCGCATCTGCCTCGGGACGATGAACTTCGGGCCAGAAACCGAAGAGGCGGACGCGCACCGGATCATGGACCGTGCGATCGACGCGCGAATCAACTTCTTCGACACGGCGAACGTCTACGGATGGGGAGAGAACAAGGGTCGCACGGAATCGATCATCGGCCGCTGGCTGGCTCAGGGCGGCCGCCGCGATCGGGTCGTTCTGGCCACGAAGGTCTACGGCCCGATGTACGACGGACCCAACGGCGGTCGCCTGAGCGCGTACAGCATTCGTCGCGCTTGCGAGGACAGCTTGCGCCGACTTCAAACCGACCGCATCGACCTCTACCAGATGCACCACATCGACCGCGAGACGCCGTGGGAGGAGGTCTGGCAGGCGATGGAACTGCTCGTCGCCCAAGGCAAAATCATCTACGCAGGGAGCAGCAACTTCGCGGCGTGGAACATCGTTCAGGCCAACGAAGCCGCCGCGCGTCGCTCGTTCTTGGGCCTCGTGTCCGAGCAGAGCCTCTATCACCTCGGCGCCCGGACCATCGAACTCGAAGTCGTGCCGGCGTGCCGCGCGTACGGCGTCGGAATCATTCCGTGGTCGCCGCTCGGCGGCGGCCTACTCGGCGGTGTGCTCAAGAAGGCCGCGTCGGGCCGGCGCGCAAGTGAGCGCCTCCAGAAGGAAGTCGAGAAGCATCGCACGAAGCTCGAGGCGTACGAAAAGCTCTGCGCCGAGATCGGGGAGAAGCCGGCGAACGTCGCGGTCGCTTGGCTTCTCGGGCGGCCCGGCGTGACCGCCCCCATCGTCGGCCCTCGCACGCTCGAGCAGCTCGAGGACGCGCTGCACGCCGAGAGGCTCAAGCTTTCGAGCGAAGTGACGAGCAAACTCGAATCGATATGGCCGGGTCCCGGCGGTCAGGCCCCCGAGGCGTACGCTTGGTGAGTGGCGCGCGAACGCGCCCCGGCGGGGAGAGCGCGGGCGACTGGAGAACGGTGGCCGAGGTTCTCCGCGCCCGTGCCGGCCACTCCGTCATTGTCCCAGGGTCGCCTGGATGCGTTGCGCTTCTTGGAGGTGTCGGTCCACCTTCGTACGGACGGTCTGCAGCTCCGACTTCAGGTCGGAGCTCTTCACGGCGGGGATGATCCGATCGATGAGCTCGAGCGCACTATTCAGGTGCCGCACCTGCGCGTCCATGAAGCTGCGATCGAAGTCTCGGCCGTGCATGCTCTGGAGCGTCGAGATGTCGTTCTGCGTATCGGTCTTGAGTTGATTGCTGAGCGCGCTGTCGGTCGGAGTGAGCTCTAGCCGCGTAAAGAGCGCGCTCTCCTTGTTCTGCACAGCTCGGTGCGAGCCGACCATTTCTCGCGCGAAGCGCTTGACGTCGTTCGTCGAACCTTTGTTCTGGCCGAGGAGCGCCTCCTGGATCCTTCCTTGATTGATCGCCTGAAGCACGCCGGCGAACTGGGCATCGCTCAGACTCGAGACATCCGTCGAGCCGCCCATCGTGTTGGTCGCACCCGTCGAGCCAGTCGTCCCCGAGGTGCCGTACTGCGAGCCCCCGCTGCCGTATGCACTCCCGGATTCTCCTCCGGACTGCCCGCTCGATCCCATCGTGCTGCGCGGAGCGCCGCCGGGGTTATCCATCGTTTCGGAAGCGGACGCACCCGTGCCGGTCGCTTGCGAGCCCGAAGTTTCGCCCGCTCCTGTCGTTGCCGAGGGGCCGGACTGCGTCGAGCCGGTCGCTCCCGTTTCGCCCGCACCAGGCTGTCCCATGGGCGCGCCGTATTGTTCGGGCGTCGTCTGCGCGGACTTCGGTGCATTGGCCTGTGATGACTGGTTCGTGCTGCCGCACGCCGCGAGCGCGAGAACGGACGCGACCGCTGCAAGCTTGGACAGCGAACTGTTCGAATGATTCATGCATGACCTCCTGGTCGCGGCGGGCGTCCTGCAATCGGGATACCTCGTGCGTCTTGGGGCCGGACAAAGATCCACCGGCGTTTCGATGATCCGCAGTGCCACGGCGGGGCAAAGTCCACCGTGGCGCGGCCGCCGTTCGGCGACGTCGAGGAGCTGCCCGGAGCGCCGGCGTGCCGGGCGAAGCTCGGTACCATTCAATGGGGCGCTGTACTAAGAAGCCGCGCCTGATGGGATCGATTCACTTCGCACGGACGTCGGTCGCCCTTGCGCTCGCGACGATGGCTTGCCAGACCCGTGGCGACTCCCCAGGTGGCGGTACCCGCCCGGTCCCGGTCGAGCACGCCGCCGACCGACACGTGCGGATGGTCTACGGGCCCGCAGCGGGAGACCTGCCCTCGGCCGTTCGCGACGAGATGGCAAGGGCGGCCGCGGAGCGACGGCGCGTCGTCGTCTACGTCGGAGCGGAGTGGTGCGAGCCATGCAGCAAGTTCCTGCAGGCCGCCGCCAGCGGCGAGCTCGACGCGGAATTCGGGGAGGTCACGTTCCTTCGGTTCGAGTCCGAGCGCGACCGCGAGCGCTTGAACTCCGCCGGCTACACGTCGCGCTACATTCCGCTCTTCGTCTTACCCACGCTGGACGGCATCTCCTCGGGCAAACAAATCGAGGGGGGCATCAAAGGAGACGGGGCGGTCGAGGAGATCGCTTCTCGTCTGAAGCAACTACTCGAGAGCTGAGCGCCTTTCCGAGCGGAGGGCCAGGTTCGATCGAAGAAGCGCCGTGGCGCAGGTCCACGCGATCAATCCTGTGGCGATCACCGCGAGGTCGCCGCCGCGCCCGGCCCCGTTCGCTGCGGCGCCGAACGACGCGAGAGCGACGAACGCCGCGTTGTTGCAAGCATGCGCGGCGATCGACGCGCGGATTCCGCCGAGACGCTCGCTCACCCACCCGAGAAAGACCCCTGCGACGAACGCGACGAGTCCCTGGGCGAGATCGAAATGCATCAGTGCGAAGCCGAACGCCGTGACCAGGATTGAAGGCCAACGTCCGAGACGCGCGCCGAGTCCGGTCTGGATGAGACCGCGGAAGAACGTCTCCTCGGCAGCGCCAGGGGCGATCGCAATCGTCGCAACCGCCATCGCAAAGCCGCCCGGAGACAGCCGATCGAGCGCGTGGGCGATGGCGCCCATCGTCCCCCGTCCACCCCAGCCCAACAAATCGTCGACCGCGCCGCATGCGAGACTGAGACCGACCAACCCTGCGATCGCCGCGATCAAGCCCGCCACGCTTGCTCGGGTACGCCCCAAGCGCAAGCGCGCGCGCACTTCGCGCGTTTCCAGCCTCGCGACCGCGAAGGCGACGGACGCGAGGACCCCGGCCGAAACGAGCGCTGCCGTCATGATGCCGGGAGCGGAGACGGCAAACTGCACGGCCTCGTCGGAGATTCGGCCGGGCTGGTTGCGGGACCGGACCGAGGCCACCCCGAAGACGACCGCGCTCGTCGCGACGACGACGAGTGAAACCGCGACTGCGTACACGACGAGGAGTCGCCATATCGCGGCACGGGGCGGGCGGCGGTCGGGTTGCAGGGAGGCCCTCAGTCGGCTCGGGGGAGCTCTGCGGAGTGTTCGCGGAGGCGAATGCCATTCACCGTCGACTCGAACCAGGGAGAGGCCGCGCCGCACTGCGTACAGACGAAGCGGTAGGCGCCCGCCGATGCGTCCACGGACAGCGCCAAGTGAGATCCGTCTATCGGGCAGGGAACAACGGCGCCGGTGCGAAAGCGATCCCAAGCCGCACGCAGTTCGTTGGTCGCGCCGAGGGGCGTCCGCGGACCGTGGAGAGGCGGAGCGTCACCCATGGCGTCCATGTCTTACCGTCGTTGTGTACGACCCACCACTGTTCGCGGTTGCGAACGGAGGGTTTTACGTCTTCACGTTGCGCCTCGATAGCCATTGGCTCGCGGCCTGTGCGACGGCGCCCGTGACGTTCTTGCTCCGGGCGATCGCCTTGAGTTCGTGCTCGCGCAAGTGCGGAATGAGCTTTGCCGCGAACGCGAACGGCGTACGCGGGTTCTGCGTGAGATTCAACTTGATCTGGTGCGAACGCGTCCACTCGCGATCGAGCGCGATGATGCGCAGGACCTCTTCGGACACGTTACGGCTCGCGCTGATGCGCACGACCTCGCTCTCTTGAATGCTCGGGCTACGGACCGCGGCCTGAGCGACCAGGCGGTTCGAATCGCGTACGAGAAGAAGGCGCTCGGCGGCCGTCCCCAGCATCGCCCGTCGAATTTTTTGCGATACGGTCATGCTCCCGAGCCGGGCGTGGAGGGGAAGAAACTTTTCGTCCACCACTTCGTCGCCGCTCTCGTCGTCGATACGATGGGTGTCCTCGACCGCTGCGTCGACCGGTGCCAGATTGGCCGCTTCTTCGGTCTCCTTGAACAGCACGTCGTCGGGCGTCGGCTCCCCGCACGCCTCGGCGATGAGCTCCTGGCCGATCGCCGCCGCAGCTTCCCGGTACGCCGGAATTCCCTTGAGCTCGACCTTGTTTCGCACCGCGAGCTCGAGCACGCGGTCCGCGGTCGACATGCGCGTGGCCTTGTTCATGTAGAGCTTTTCGATGATCCCCGGGTGGGCAAGGAGCCTCTCTTCGTTGGTCGCCACGAGCTCGGCCACTTCCTCGCTCGCGAGGGCGGCGACTTCGGCGACGGCGCCGGGCGGAAGGCGCGGGTGCCCGAGGACTTTTTCCATGATCGCCGCGTTGCTCGCGTATTGCGTCGCGATGAGCGCCAGCACGCCGGGCGGCAGATCGCCCGCGAGCGCGCCGCTGAGCACGGGCCCTGGGAGTTTGCCGAGCGTCGCGGCGGCGATGGCGGCGATCTTCGCGTCCGCCGATTCCGAGAGCAGCGCGATGACCGTGAGCGCGTCGCCGGGCTTGAGGCCAGGGGCGACGCCCTTCGCGGCCATCTGTCTCATCGGCGCTGGGGCCGAGGGGTCCAGGATCTTGCGCGCGGCGGGCGCAATGGCGTCGAGGTCGACCGGAGGCTGCACTCGCCGGTAGCTATCAGGGCTGCAAGGGCGCGCAAGCCATGCAAAACCTCGTGGGGGAGGGGAACGTCGATGCGCCCCGAACGCGGCCGGGCAATCGCGAAGCCCACTTTGCTGGCAGGGGTCATGACGCCACCCGCGCCCACCTTCTCGCCCCGTTGGCCAAAATTGACGGTCATCGACGAAGGGCACTCTCTCGACCGCGACGATTCCTGAGCGCGGCCGCTTGACACGCTAGGTCAGGCCCTTCCATGCTCTCGTGGGAGCCCGTGGCAAAGCAGAAACTGCTACTCGTCGACGCTGACCCGCGCAGCGTCCGCGTGCTCGAAGTGAGCCTGAAGAAGGCGGGATACAGCGTCACGACGGCCACCGACGGTCTCGACGCGCTCGCGAAAATCGAGTCGCTGACGCCGGACCTCGTGCTCAGCGACACCCGGCTCCCCAAGCTCGATGGCTACACTTTGGTTCGCAAGCTCAAAGAGCGTCCCGAGTGGGCGGCGATTCCGGTCGTCTTTCTCACGAGCCAGAAGTCCATCGAAGACAAGATCCGCGGCCTCGAGCTCGGGGTCGAGGACTACTTGACGAAGCCGATCTTCGTCCGCGAGCTCATCGCCCGGGTGAACCTGCTGCTCGCACGGCGCACGCAAGAGAACATCGCTGCGAGCAAGTCTCCGGCCTCGGGGCGGACACGCTTCACGGGGTCGACGCAGGACATGGCCGTCGTGGATCTCTTGCAGACGTTCGAAGTCTCTCGCAAAAGCGGCGTCGTTCACCTGCGCGGCGGCGCGCAGGAAGCTCACATTTACTTCCGAGACGGCAAAGTCGTCGACGCCGAGCTTGGACGCCTCCGGGGTGAGGAGGCGATCTATCGTTCGCTCATTTGGAACGAAGCGGAGTTCGAGGTCGAGTTCAAGGCGGTCGCAAACGAAGAGATCATCGACGGATCCACGCAGGCCCTCCTGATGGAGGGGATGCGTCGCGTCGACGAGTGGGGTCGGCTTTGCGAGCAGCTTCCGCCCCTTTCCACGTTGTTCGAGATCGACCACAAGCAGCTCCTCGAGCGGCTCAACGAGATCCCGGACGAGCTGAACGGAATCTTGCGCCTCTTCGACGGAAAGCGAACGCTCGCCGACGTGGTCGACGACTCGCCCTTCGAAGACCTGTCGACTCTGTCGACGATTACCAAGCTCTACTTCGAAGGTTTGCTCGTTCCGCAGCACAGCGACCACGGCAGCGAGGCGCAGTCGGATGCCGACATCGTCGGCGAGCCGCATGCGGCCGAGCTGGAAAGCCAAGTCCCTGCCGTAGGATCGAGCGGCGAGATGGCCGTCGTGCCCGCATCCGATCCGGCTGTGGTCGGACCGCTCACGCCACCGGCCATGGTTCGAGCCGCGGAGGCGGGCGCCGGCAGTCCATCGGAAAAGAAAGACACGGTCGCCCGGTCATCGGAGGCCGCCCCGTTGAGCTCGCGCACAGGTACGCTTCACGGGATCCAACCCGTCCCGGCGCCTTCGGGGGTCGACCGCAAGGCTCCCCAGGCCGTTTCCCAAGCGCAGCCGCGCGGGGCGGCGGCGGTTGCGTCCACGACGAATGGCGTACACGAGAAGTCGTTTGGAACGGACGAGGAGCACCTCCGCCCCGGTTCCTCGGCGAGCGAGGCGACGCACGAAAAGTCCTCCGCTTCGATGGCCGTCAATGTGCCGACTCGAGAGGGTGCTCCAAAGGCCCCCCCGCTGGTCGGGACTGTGCCCGGAGTCGGACCTCGTAAGTCCGCGCCCGATGCGGGTGCGGAGTCGAGGTCGCGCTCTGAAGACGAGGTCCGGATCGCCGGGCTGCCGGGCGGTCGTGTGCCGACGAAGATGGTTCTCGCGGCGGCCGCGGCTCTCGCGGTCATCGTCGTCGTCGCCGGCGGACTCCGCGGCGCCGGGTCGCAGCAGTCGAGCGATTCGCAGGGTCCACGCGGCGCCTCGGCTGCGAAGGAGGCCACGAAACCGGCAGAACCCGGCCCGCCGCCGCCTCCGGTCGTGTCCGCAAGCGCGGAGGCCCCTGAAGTCGTGGCGCCCCCGGCGACCGCAGCCGCGCCCGTTTTGAACGTTGCACCGACGCCCCCGATAACCGCGCCTCCCGCGTCTCCGGTGGCGTCCGCTCCCGTCCGAGCGCTCCCGCCGCTCCCGCCGTCTCAGACGAATGCGGGCCCCGGCGCGACGGCGCCCGCCGCTACTCCGAGTGTGACGCCCCAGCCGCCCCAGGCCCGTGGCGAGGCGCCGCTCGACACCCGTCCGCAGCCAGCTCAAGTTGGATCGCTCGTCGCGCAAGCGAGCCGCGCGCTCGCGGAGGGCGCAACGGCACGGGCGGTCGAGCTCGCGCGGCAAGCGACCACGGCCGCACCGACCGACGCCAACGCGTGGCTCACACTGGGCGCAGCGTACAGCGCGATGGGCAACGCGAGCGCCGCGCGGGACGCGTATCGGAGCTGCGTGGCGCACGCGAAAACGCCAAATGTCAGTGAATGCCGCATGATGTCCCCGTAGAAGGGCCGCGCTTTTCGCCGATCCCGGCGCGATGCCGGCGTCGGCTCGCTGCGGCGTACAGTCGTACGCCTCGCTCGCCTCCTTGGCCTCGCTTGGGCTCGGCGAAAATCGCGGCCCTTCTACTCTTCCCGACGCTAGGGGGGAGTTCGCTTGCTTGCGCTCGGCGGGAATCGCGGCCCTCTTACTCTTGGGCAACGACGGGGGGGCCGCGCACGACCTCCGCCGAGTCGAATCGATCGAGCCGGAACGAGCGCTGGTCCCCCGTTTCCACGTCTACGCAAGTGAGGAGCGTCATTTCCGGCTGCATGAGCACTTGCTTCAGGCGAACGGTGCGACATCCGGTGGATCCGTCGGCCCTTCGGTAGCGGACGCGAACCGCTAGCCCGGAAAACCACGCTTCCTCGATGGCGCGCCGGACGCGCGGAGGGCAAGTGGCGCGCGGGATGGCCGCGAACTTCAGCGCCTCCGCGTGAGCGAGCGCCTCGCGCTGGGCGCCTGCAGAAAGCGCGGCGCGCACCTTGTCGATCGCGCTGGCGACCGTGTCCACGAACGGCACGAGGCGCGTCTCGGTCGCGAAGCGGCCGAGGACGACGAGAAGCGCCGCCTCACGGGGGGTGAAGTTGACCGGGGGCAGCGTATAGGTTCGATCGATCGCGTAGCCGCCGCCGGGGCCGCGCTCCGCCTGGAGCGGGACCGAGGCGTCGCGCAGCGCGTCGAGGTCGCGATAGATCGTTCGGACCGTGACGCCGAATCGGTCCGCGAGCTGCTCCGCCGTGACGCCGGTGCGGCGGGCACGCAAGTAGTCCGCGAGGGCAAACAGGCGAGACTTCTTCGGCATTGAAGTCCAAATCCTGACACAATCATGACGCCGCCGCGATGCCGAAGAATCCGGCGCTCGAGGCGGCGTCTCCGGACGTGCCAGGTCACGTCGAACTATTGAGTCCGACTCGATTGCCTTCCGTGTCGACGACGATGGCGATGAAGCCGTCCGGGCCGATCGGTGTCTTCGGCAGCAGTAGCGTGGCGCCGGTCTTCGTCACGCGCGACAAGATCGCGTCGAGCTGCCCGTTCGCGTTCAGGTAGACGAGCGTCCCTCCGCCCGCCGAACGTTTGGGATCCTGCACCAGCGCCCCGCTGACGCCCGGCGGTTCGTAGGGAAAGACGCCGTACGGCATCCCGCCGAAGACTTCGCGCTTCAGTTTGGCGCCGAGCAGCGCCTCGTAGCAGGCCACTGCTCGGTCCATGTCGTGAACGGGAATCTCGAACCAGTTTAGTGCATTCATCATGGGATCCTCTTCGTGTGAGACGAGCGGCGCCGCGCCGCCTTCGTCGATCCGATGGGTACCCGGTCAAAGTGACAGGTTCTGTCAGGATTCTCGGGTTCGCGGATCGAGCCGCCTGCCGACGAGGTCGACCACGAGGCTGCTCGCGACGATGAAAACGGACGTCACCACGACGCACGCCAGGAGGACGGGCCCGTCGCGGTGCATCGTCGCTTTGACACTCAGATCCCCCAGCCCCGGCCAGCGAAACACCGTTTCGGTCACCACCGCTCCTCCCATGAGCGCGCCGAAGTCCAGCCCGACGGCCGTCACGAGGAGCGTCAGTTCGTTGCGGAGCGCGTGGTGGATGACGACGCGCCATGGCGAAGCCCCCTTCGCTCGGGCCGTGCGGACCCAGTCTTGCCGCATGAGTCCGATCATCTCGTCGCGTACGAGGCGCGTGTAGTAGGCCGCTCCGTACACGCCCAACGTGATCGCCGGCAAAACGAGGCACCGGACGTGCTCGCCGAGCGTTTGTCCGAAGCCGTCGAGCGGAAGCCACCGGAGCTTGTAAGCGAGGACGTATTGGAGCGAGAGGGCAATGAGGAACGTCGGGGCGCTGACACCCAGGAGGCTCACGCTGACCAGGGCTCGATCGAGCCGCGATCCGCGGCGCAGCGCGGCGGCAACCCCCGTGCAGAGCCCGAAGAGGACCTGCAGGAGCACGCCCGCGCTCGTCAGCGCGAACGTTCGCGGCAGGCGATCGGCAACGACGGCGGCCACCGGCTGCCGCATTTGGTAGCTCTTGCCGAAGTCGACGTGTCCGGCGAACGGCCCAAGCGGCAAGACGACCAGACAGCTCGCGTGCGTGGGGTCGCGATTCGGATCGATCACGCGCGGGCCGACGTGCACGAGGCGGCGCCAGAACTGCGCGTATTGAACGATCGGCGGCCGATCCAGTTCGAGCTGCTGGCGAATGCGGGCGACGTCGGCCGGACGGGCCTGGACGCCTGCCACGAGCCGTGCCGGGTCGCCCGGGAGAAGATTGTTGATGACGAACGCGATCGACACGACCGCCCATACGACGAGCGCGCCGTGAGCCAGACGCCGCGCGAGGCGACTCATCGACCCGAGCCAGCAGGCGAGTTGGACGCTCCGCCGGCTCGGTCGAGCCAGACCGCGCTGACGTCCATCGGCCAAACCGCGTGAGGCTTGAACCCGCGGACGTAAGGCTGCCGAACGTCGTAGAAGTGGTACGCATAGGCAAAGGCCCATGGCGCCTCGTCGCAAAGGATGTCGTTGGCCTCCCGATAGAGGGCCCTCCGGTGGTCGGGGTTCCCTTCGCGGCGAGCGCGAGCAACGAGATCGTCGAAGCGGGCGTTCGTGTAGAACGCGGTGTTGAAACTCGATTCGGAGCCGATGGATTCCGTCGTGAAGAGCGGGTCGAAGAGCGAGCTCGGATCGGGGTAGTCCATCTCCCAGTTCGCCTGGGAGATCGCCACTCCCCCTGGCCTCTGCTGGAGCGCCAGAAAAGCCGGCCAGCTTACGAGTTTCAGCTCGATTCGGAGGCCGATCTTGGCGAGATCTTGCTTCAGCACCTGCGCCGTATAGACAAGGAGGCCCTGATCGTAGACCGGATAGACGATGGTCTCGGGCCATCCGCCCCGGCCCGATTCCGGATCGTACGGGTAGCCCGCCTTTCGCATGTGATCGAGCGCAGCCCGGTAGTCGTGGCGTTGGCCCTCGACTTCGGGGTCGAAGCCGGGCACGCCGGGCGGCACGAGCTGCGTCAGCACCGTGATGTATCCGGGCTTGATTGCCTTGTAATGATTGCGGTCGATCGCCGCCGCCACCGCGCGCCGAACTTCGATGTTGTCGAACGGCGGCATGCGGGTGTTCATCGATTCGCCGAGAACGGTTCGGTCTGTCTCCATGCTGCCGAGATCTTTCCAGCGCGGGTCCGCCGCAAAGCGCAATTGGTCGGCCTGGGTCATGTCGCGCAAGATGTCGAGCTGACCGTCTTCGAAGCGAAATCGCTGCGCGGTGACCTGCATGTTGCAAGTCCACTCGACTGCGTCGAGGTAAGGTCGCCCCGGCCGAAAGTACTCGTCGTGGCGCACGAGGCGCAGGCGCGTTCCGCGCTGCCAGTCGCCGGGACGAAGCTTGAATGGCCCCGCGCCGCACGGAAGCCACGTATCGAGATAGCGGTCGCCCGCCGTCTTGCAAACGGGCCGCAACGTGGGCATCGCCAGGACCGGCAGAAAGGTGGCGTCAGGCTCGGCGAGCCGGAAGGAAAGGACGTAGCGTCCCTCGACGCCGATGCCGGTCAGGTGGTCCGCACGCCCCGCGGCGAAGGCATCGTATCCCTCGATGTTCTTGAAATAGCTCGCGTTCGGATCGGGGGTCGTCGGGTGCAGCGCGCGCTCGGCCGAGCGCTTGACATCGTCGGCGGTGAGCTCGTCGCCGTCGTGCATTCGGACGCCGGTGCGAAGGGTGAAGCGGTATGTCCGCCCTCCGTCGGCGATGTCCCAATGGTCGGCGAGCTCCGGCACCGGGCGTCCCTGGTCGTCGAAGTCGACGAGCCCCGCGAACAAGAGATGCATCGCTTGGAGCGCATACCCATCGCTGGGCCCCGCCGGGTCGAGGTTTCGGATGTCCTGGAGCCAAGCGAGGTGCAGCGTTCCCCCCCGCCGAGGCGAGGCGCCCGGCTCGTGTCCCGCCGGGATCGGCGTAGCGAGCTGCTCGCGGCATCCGATGGCGCCGCCGGCGAGTAGTGCGGCGGCCCAGGCGAACGCCTCAGGCTTGGTGCGGATCGAGCGCATCGCGCAATCCCTCGCCCAGCATGCTGAAGCCCCATACGGCAAGGAGGATTGCGACGCCCGGTGCCGCGACGAGCCAGGGAGCGCCGACGTACAAGTCCTGGCCCTCGAACAGCATCCGTCCCCAGGTTGGCGTGGGAGGAGCGATGCCGACGCCGAGATACGAAAGGACGGCATCGGCCACGATCATCTGCCCGGCAAGGATCGTCGCGCTGACGAAGAGGGGTCCGGCCACGTTGGGAAGGACATGCGAAAACAGAATTGCCATCGTCGACTGTCCGAGGGCGCGCGCGGCGACGATATACTCGAGCGACCGCACTTGCATCGTCTTGGCGCGGAGGACGCGTGCAATCCCGAGCCAGCTCGTCACCCCGAGCGTGACGAAGATCGTGACGGCGGACGACCGGTCGAGCGCCGCTCCGATCGCCATGACGAGCAAG
>Ga0265325_10001405_pt1 | contig 16962 bp, 12 predicted proteins | sample 41420metaG_FD_202090 | JGI IMG/M metagenome (GOLD analysis project Ga0265325, IMG submission 202090) | Rhizosphere microbial communities from Carex aquatilis grown in University of Washington, Seatle, WA, United States - 4-14-20 metaG | ecosystem: Host-associated > Plants > Roots > Rhizosphere...
GTGGTCGAACCAGTCGCAAGGTCGTTGACGCCGTTCAAACGTCTTTCGATTATTTGGGACTCGACGGTGCACACCGCCGCTCCATCCTATTTTTTGATCCGCCGCCCGCAGAGATCACCGAGAGCCGGGTGCTCTATCGGTGTGTGCTTGCGCCAGGCGCGATTACTCGCATGTTCATATCGATCGCCTGCAACAATGCCGACACGAAAGCGTCTTTCGCGCGCGCGTTGATCGCCGCCCACCGCGAGCGCAAAACCGCGACGGCAGGCATGACGACGGTCGAGACGTCAAACGAACTGTTCAATGAAATCCTATGCCGCTCGGCTGCCGACCTTTCCATGCTGATGACCGAGACACCGCAGGGCCCGTATCCCTATGCCGGCATCCCTTGGTATTCGACCACGTTCGGCCGCGACGGCATCATTACCGCGCTGCAGATGCTGTGGGTGAAGCCGCAAATCGCGCGCGGCGTACTGCGGCGGCTCGCCTTCTATCAGGCCAAGGCCGAGGATCCTGCAAGTGACGCGCAGCCCGGGAAAATCCTGCACGAAATGCGAGCCGGTGAGATGGCTGCGCTTCACGAAGTGCCTTTCCAGCTCTACTACGGCACGGTCGATGCCACACCGTTGTTCGTGTTGCTTGCAGGTGCTTACCTGGACCGGACAGGCGACCTCGAAACCATCCGCGAACTGTGGCCGGCCATCGAGGCGGCGCTCTTGTGGATTGACCGCTATGGTGACGCCGACGCTGATGGCTTCGTTGAGTACCGACGTGCCACCGAAAAGGGACTCGCCAACCAGGGTTGGAAGGATTCGTTCGATGCGATCTTCCATGCTGATGGGCGTTTGGTGGATGGTGATATCGCGCTCGCCGAGGTCCAAGGTTACGTCTACGCGGCCAGGCTCTCCGCTGCGCGATGCGCTCGGCGACTGCGTTTGGAGGAGCGTGCGCAGGAATTGGAGCAGCAGGGAGCGGTGCTCCGGGAGCGCTTTGAAGCGGCGTTTTGGTGTGAGGAACTTGGCACTTACGCCCTGGCCCTCGACGGGAAAAAGCAACCCTGTTGCATTTCCACTTCCAACGCCGGGCAGGTGTTGTTCAGCGGTATTTGTAGTCCTGAGCACGCTGCGAGCGTTGCGAACACGCTGCTCAGTCCGCAGTCGTTCTCGGGATGGGGTATCCGCACCGTGGCCAAGGGCGCTTCCCGCTACAATCCGATGTCGTATCACAACGGCTCGGTCTGGCCGCATGACAACGCATTGATAGCGCTCGGCTTCGCCCGATATGGCCTGAAATCCGCGGTCAATTCGGTGTTCCGCGGACTGTTCGATGCGGCGACCTATATGGAACTCCGTCGGCTGCCAGAGCTATTCTGCGGGTTCCAGCGGCAAAGGCGGCGCGGTCCGACGCTCTACCCGGTTGCCTGTTCGCCGCAGGCTTGGGCGAGCGCAACCCCGTTTACGCTGCTTGAGGCTGCCCTCGGTCTCGAGTTTATTCCGGAGCATGCGGAAATCAGGCTGCGGAACCCATGCTTGCCGCCATTTATCGAAGATGTTCTCCTGCGCAACCTCCAGCTTGGCGAAGCAAGCGTCGATTTGAGAATTAGGCGCCTGAAGGACGAAGTGGCGCTCGACATCGTGCGAAAACACGGCCGAATCCAAGTTTCCGTGGTGTTGTCAGGGTAATCCACCACGGCTGCATTCCGATAACCATCCGCGTCCCTCCACGAAGATTTTTGTCCGGCCTGGAACAACCGTTCCATCGTGCGGTTGGTGTTGGCTATCCTCACCTGTAGCCGGAGGTCATGATGCGCGCTCGTGCGACCGTTGTAGCGCTGGCTGGTGCTTTCTGTTTCGGGCTGTTCGCCGCCAACCTTCCCATTGCTTCAGGATTGCTCGCCGTTCCAGACGCTTTGCTCACGGCGCCGGCCGCGGCGAAGGTGATTCGGGTGGGCGAGCAAACTCCCGCTCTTCCCGACGACCCCGCGTTGACCACAATCGACGCACGGACTGCCCGCGGCATCCTTGGCAGTCCGGTCCGGAGCGTCACGGACGAAGACATGGGTCGGATCGTTGACGTCATCGTCGACCGCGCCGGCGACGCCAGGGCTGCAGTGATCGACTTCGGAGGATTTCTTGGTGTCGGTAGCCGCAAGATCGCCATCGCCTGGAATGCAATTCGATTCTACGGCCTCAATCGCATTACGCTCGATATGACCCGCGACGAGGTTAAAGCCGCGCCGGAATACGCTCCGGACAAGAAATCGATCGCCGTTCTCAGGGCCTCACCCGATCTCGCGCGGGCGCGCGTGACGGAAAGGACACCGGAGCCCTAATCTGTCGGTAGGAACATCTCGCGCGGTCGATCCAAGCGGTAAGGGTGAGGGGGCCCCGAAGGCGCCAACCTCCTCAGGTCATCTGTCAATTGTTGAGACGGAGCAAAGCGGTGGCCAGCCGCCACCTGCATCGGCGCCATCGCCTCGGTCGCTTCGCGGTCTCGATTGGTTCGTTTTTTTTGTTGCTGACGTGCAGACGGGCTTTGGCCCGTTCGTTTCCGTTTACCTGACCACGCAAAAATGGACGCAGACTGATATCGGTCTCATTCTGACCATATCCGGTCTTGTCGCTCTGGCCGGACAAGTGCCAGGCGGCATGCTTGTCGACGCGGCGCGTCGGGAGCGGCTTGTTGCCGGCGTCGCGGTCGGCGTCATCGCAATGGCGGCGCTCACCTATGCTGCGTTCCCGTTCTTTCTGACGATTCTTATCGCGGCGGTGGCGCATGCGTCGGCGAGCTGTGTGCTCGGTCCTGCCCTGGCCGCGATCAGCCTCGGTCTCGTCGGGCATTCCGCCATTGGAGAACGGCTCGGAAGAAATTCCCGGTTCGCCTCCATCGGGAATGGCTTTGCAGCGGCTCTGATGGGTGGGTTCGGCTATTTCTTTCTGCCGCGGTCGGTATTCATCGTTACCGCGATCCTTCTGGTTCCGACGCTGCTCGCACTCCGCCACATCGCGCCAAACGAAATCAACCCGGCGCAAGCCCATGGCGGCCAAACCGCCTCCGGCCATGGTTCTGCGCCGATTAGCGCCTTGTTGCGACATCGATCGATACTGCTGTTGGCCGGCTGCGTCGGGTTGTTCCATCTCGGCAACGCCGCGATGTTGCCACTCGTCGGCAGCGCATTGACAAGCCGCCTGCCCAACTGGGCGACGGTGCTGATCGCCCTTTGTATCGTTGTGCCGCAGTGCGTCGTTGCGCTGATTGCGCCGTGGATCGGGCGACGCGCCCAGATCTGGGGGCGTCGTCCTCTTCTGTTGGTCGGCTTTTCAAGCCTCGCATTGCGTGGCTTGCTTTTCGCCGCTTTCAGCGATCCGGCCGTGATTGTCGTTGTTCAGATCCTTGATGGTGTGAGTGCGAGTGTACTGGGTGTCATGGTGCCTTTGATTGTTGCCGACGTCACGCGTGGCACCGGCCGGTTTAACTCCTCGCTCGGCGTGGTCGGTATGGTGGCCGGGGGTGGAGCAGCGATGAGCACGGCCTTAGGGGGTGCTATTACTGATTCCTTTGGGAGTCAGCCAGCGTTCCTCGGACTCGGCATGATTGCAGTCTTGGCGGCCGTGGCCGTGTTTCTGTTCATTCCGGAAACACGGCCCGAGGCGCAGACCTAGTCGGCCACCGCCAGCGTCGGTTTGCCGTCGACCACGAGCTTGAGGTGAGGCTGCGTTCTTTCGATGAGGCTCCGATAGACCGCGAGATAGTCCTGTGCCATCCGACGGGCGGTGAAATGGCGCTCAAAATGCGACCGGATTGCCGTACGCGACAGCTCGGATAGCCGATACGCAGCTCCAATGGCGCCTTGTTCGTCCTCGACGATGAAGCCGGTAAGACCGTCTTCAATGATCTCGGGCACCGATCCGCGATTGAAGGCAATGACCGGGGTACCGCAGGCCATGGCCTCGATCATCACCAGCCCGAACGGTTCCGGCCAGTCTATCGGCACCAGAAGTCCCACCGCACCGCTGAGGAATTCTGATTTCTGGTCGTCGGTGATCTCGCCGATGTATTCTACGTTCACGCCATCGATCTGTGGCTTGATCAACTCCTCGAAGTAGTCGCGATCCACCTTGTCGACCTTGGCCGCGATTTTGAGCGGAATGCCCGTCGCCTTGGCGATCTGGATCGCGCGATCAACGCCTTTTTCCGGCGCGATACGGCCGAGAAAACCAAAGTAAGCCGGTTTTGCGGGCCGTGGCGTCAGGAGGTTTTCCGGCAGGCCATGATGGATGGTGCGGACCCAGCCCGCGTGCGGGAGCGGTCGACGCTGCGAATTCGAGATCGACACGATTGGTAGCGTGGAGAAGGTCGCAAAGAGGGGCTGATGTTCAGGCAGATCGAGCCGGCCGTGCAATGTCGTCACAAACGGTGTCGGCTGCCGCGAGAACAATGAAAAGGGATAGTAGTCCAAGTGGAAGTGCAGGATGTCGAAATCGCTAGCGCGCCGGTACACGTGTTCGAGCATCATAATGTGCAGCGCGTTCGGGTCGCGGATCGACCCGTCAAGCCTTAGGGCCCGGGGCCATGGGGCCTCGAGTGTGGCCGATGTTCGTGAATCGCCGCTTGCGTACAATGTTACCTGATGACCAAGCGCGACCAATTCTTCCGTCAGCCAATGCACCACACGCTCGGTTCCACCATAGAGCTTGGGTGGAACCGCTTCGGTCAGTGGCGCAATTTGAGCGATATGCATCGAGGACTCCAAGGCTGGATTGGAACTTGTTGACGCCCCACAGCGGAAGGACATTTCCGCTGGGGGGATAAGTTTCGAAGTCGAAAAATCGTCAGACAATTTTTTTGCCGCGCGGGAACCGCGGGCTCAGTGCAACGTCATTTTAGGGTCTTGGCCGGGGACTCCTCAGTCGCGGGCGAAGGCATGCTCGCGGTTACCCCAGGGTCCTTCACCAGGAAAAATCCTTGTGACTTCAACGTTGCTGGATGATCGACATTGCTATGCGAACCGGCCGTTTGCCTTCATTTGGTCGTATCTGAGGCGACGACCGCTTTCGCATGCCCTCATGGTGTCTGCGGTGCTTGTCGCAGTAGCCTGTGCCACTGGCACCCAATACGGCGTGAAGGCGTTGGTGGATGCGCTCTCCCAGTCGCCACACGCGATGCAACCGTGGACCGCCTTTACGTTTCTAGTGTCCTTCATCGCGGCGGACAATCTGCTGTGGCGGCTTGCGGGCTGGATCGGAAGTTCCACCTTTGTCGGTGTCACCGGCGATCTTCGTCGCGATTTATTTCAGCATTTAACAGGGCATTCGCCGGCCTATTTTTCCGCGCGGTGGCCGGGCACCTTGAGCAGCCGGATCACTGCCGCATCCAACGCGATCTACACGACAGAAACGCTTTTCATCTGGAACATATTGCCGCCTTGCGTTGCCACGGTGGCGTCCGTCGCGCTCGTTGCAACCGTGAGCGTGCCTATGGCGGCGGGCCTGTCTGCACTCGCTGCCGTGATGGTTTTTCTCATGTTCCGCTTGGCAGTGAGGGGACGGCCGCTTCATATCGACTTTGCCCGCAAGGCCGCCGCGATTGATGGCGAGATGGTCGATGTCATCAGCAATATCTCCTTGGTCAGGGCGTTCGTCGGCCGAAGGCGCGAGCACAACAGATTCGATGGGGTCATTGATCTTGAACTGAAAGCGCGGTGCCGCAGCCTGAAGTATCTCGAAAAGCTGCGCATACTCCACGCTCTGTTCACCATTGTACTGGCGCTCGGGCTGCTGGCTTGGGCCATGGTTTTGTGGCAAGGCGGCGCGGCAACCACTGGCGATGTCATACTGACGTGTACGCTCGGCTTGACCATCCTTCATGCGACACGAGATCTGGCGGTCGCATTGGTCGATGCAACGCAGCATGTCGCGCGTCTGGCCGAAGCGTTGCCTGCATTGCTCGTTCGGCACGAATTACGCGATCATCCGAAAGCGACGCACCTCGTGCAGGCTGGCGCACGGTTGTCATTCGAGCGCGTATCGTTTCGATATCCCGACGGTCACTGCGTGTTCGCCGACCTCAATCTGGAGGTTAAGTCGGGACAGCGAGTTGGATTGCTCGGTCAATCGGGCGCTGGCAAGTCCACGCTATTTGCCCTGGTGCAACGTTTCTATGACGTTCAGCATGGACGCATTCTGATCGACGGCCAGGATGTCACAATGGTCACACAGGAAAGTCTGCGACGAGCGATCGCGATCGTGCCCCAAGACGTGTCACTGTTCCATCGCACTGTGATGGAGAATATTCGATACGGTCGGCCCGATGCGACCGATGAAATGGTGCTCGCGGCGGCTGAAGCCGCACGATGCGACTTCATAGGGAAGCTGCCGAACAAATACGAAACGCTGGTCGGTACACATGGCGTGAGATTGTCCGGCGGACAACGCCAACGGATAGCGATCGCTCGCGCGTTTCTCAAAAACGCTCCGCTCCTTTTGCTGGACGAGGCGACATCGTCTCTCGATAGCGACTCGGAGGAGGCGATCCGCGATGCACTTTCCGGTCTCATGCATGGACGTACAGTGATTGCCATCGCCCACCGCCTGTCCACAGTGCGTAGCTTCGATCGTGTGGTGGTCTTGCAGAACGGCACGGTCGTGGAGGACGGAGAGCCCGACAGTCTGCTGCGGCGGAAGGATGGCCATTATCGCCGTCTGATCAAGAGCGAGCTTAGCCGGCTGTCGCGCGACGCAGCTTAATTAACACCTGGCCCTCGCCGACGTCTTGATCGCCCGCCAGACGCATTCCGGCGTCAATGGCATTGTGATTTCGTTTACGCCGAGAGGACGCAACGCGTCGAGCACGGCGCTAACGATCGCGGCGGGAGCGCCAATCGAACCGGCTTCGCCGCACCCTTTGGCGCCGAGCGGATTGTGGGTGCACGGCTGGGTCTCGTCCAATTCGGAAACAATCACGGGCATATCCGCGGCCCGCGGCACCGCGTAGTCCATGAACGATCCAGACAACAGTTGACCATCGCGATCGTAGTAGCAGTGTTCACGTATGGCTTGGCCAAGTCCCTGGGCGATGCCACCTTCGATCTGGCCGTGGACAATCATTGGGTTGATCACCGTGCCGATATCGTCGACGGCCCAATAGCCGAGGATGCGGATTTCGCCGGTATCGCAGTCAACTTCAAGCTCGCAGGCATGCGCGCCGTTGCTCCAGGCGAAGTTCGGCGGGTCATACACTGCGCTGTCCTGAAGACCGAGTTCCTCCGCGGGGTAATTGGTAGGATTATGCGCGAGACGAGCAACCTCACGGAGTGTCACGTGCCGGTCGGTGCCGATCACCTCGAATCTGCCATCGGCAAATGCGATATCGCCAGCGGAGGCTTCGAGAAGATGCGCAGCGATGCGCTTGCCTTTCTCGATAACCTTTGTCGCCGCGCGGTCGAGCGCCGAGCCGCCAACCGCAATCGAGCGTGAGCCGAACGTTCCGGAGCCATAAGGTACCTGATCGGTATCGCCCTCGATGATCTCGACCCGCACCATCGGTACGCCGAGCCGCGAAGCGATGATCTGAGCGAAGGTCGTGGCGTGGCCCTGGCCATGATTGTGGGTGCCGAGCAGCGCCTGCACCGAACCGTCTTGCTGCACGCGGAGATGTGCGGCCTCGAAAAAGCCGACGCGTGCGCCGAGAGATGCCGCCATCCGCGAGGGTGCAACCCCGGACGATTCCACGTAGCAGGCGATTCCGAAGCCTCGCAACTTGCCTGCCTCGGACGCAGAGCGTCGTTGGGCGAAGCCGTCGTAGCCGGCAATGTCGAGAAGCCGCGACAGCACTTGGGGAAAATTGCCGCAATCGTAGGTCGGTCCGATCGGCGTCTTGTAGGGCATCGCCTCGACGGGGATGAGATTCCGGCGCCTGATCTCGGCACGTTCGATCCCGAGCACGCGCGCCGCTTCGTCGGCAAGGCGCTCCAGCACCAGGCAGGCCTCGGGACGGCCGGCCCCCCGATAGGCGTCGGTCGGCACCGTGTTGGTGAAAACGCCGGTCGATTGAACGTGGATTGCTGGCGTGCGGTAAACGCCGGCAAGCAGCGCGCTGTAGATCGCGCTCGGAATGCCGGCCCCGAAGGTCGAGACATAGGCGCCGATATTGGCCACCGTGTCGACCTTGAGTGCGAGAAAGCGCCCCTCCGCGTCGACCGCGAGCTCGCAGAGCGTCTGATGACCACGCCCCTGGTAATCGGAAAGAAAGCATTCGCTGCGGGTGGCGACCCACTTGACCGGACGCCGCAGCCTGAGCGACGCCCAGGCGACGATCGTCTCCTCGGGATAATGCTTGCCCTTGTAGCCGAAGCCGCCACCCACGTCGGGGGCGATCAGTCGGATCGCGGTTTGCGGCAGGCCAAGCTGTTCGGCAACGGTGCGGCGGATGTGATGCGGCACCTGGGTCGAGCAATAGAGGGTGAGCTTCTTGCCGGCGCTGCCGTCGGCGAGGACAGCGCGCGACTCGATCGCAGCTCCGATCAGGCGGTTGTTGGCAAGGTCGAGCCGGATCACATGATCCGCCATCGCGAAGGCCTTGCGCACGGCTGCCTCGTCGCCGCGCGCGTAGCGGAAACACACATTGCCCGGCGCCGTGTCGTGCAATTGCGGCGCGGTCCTTTCCATCGCCGCCCGGCCATCGACCATGGCGGGCAAGGGTTCGTAGTCGATCGCCAGCGCGTCGGCCGCGTCTTGCGCCTGCGCACGAGTTTCTGCGATCACTGCCGCGACGGCCTCGCCGACATGGCGCACAGTGCCGCGCGCCAGTGCAAAGCGCGGCGGCTCGGCCATGGGCTTACCGTCGGAGGTCTGGATCGCCCAAAGCGGCGCCATGGGTCCGACCTTGTCGGCCGCCATATCGGCGCCGGTCAGAACCGCGACCACGCCCGGCATGGCGGCCGACGTGGTGTGATCGATATTGCGGATCCAGGCATGAGCATGAGGGGAGCGCACCAGAACGCAATGCAACTCGCCCGGCAGCGAAATGTCGGCCACGTAGCAGCCCTGGCCGCGCAGGAATTTTGGGTCCTCGACGCGGAGCACCGACGCGCCGATACCTTCGCCTGGAATGTTTGCGTGCGGATTTATTGCAATTCCTCTTGCAAAAGCTCGAGCCGCTCGAACGCGGATTTGTCGGAGACGATGAACAAGTTGGTATCGCTGTCCTTCGCAGTGTGGCTGACGAAATTCCAATGCGGAACCGAGAACACATCGTGTTGCGACCAGTCGAATGTGTGCTCACCGACGGTCGAGCGGCCTGAGCCGGACACCACCAGGCAGATCATGTTGCAAGTGGTGCGCTTGGGTCGCGTCGTCTGGCCCTTCGGCAACCGCACCGCATAGCAGTCGAGCGCGGGCATCACCGCGTCGCCGGTCGCGGGATTGGTGTAGCGCAGGGTGTGCGCGCCGTCCGGGCCCGCGGGCAGAGCGGCGAGCAGTCGTCGTGTCGCCTCGCCGGAGTAATGGTATTTGGGCGAATGCGCCGGCGCGTGCTGGACGTCGGCGCCGACCATGCCGCACTCGGCCCAAAGCTTTTCATCGCCTTCATCGACCTGCCAAAACTGGTTGGCGCGCGGATCGCCCGGCTCGAAGAAATTGGCATCGAGTTGGCGGATTAGCGGGATGTTGGCAGCATCGAACCAGACGATGCGGCGGTCGCTCTCATTGATATGACCGTGCCAGCACATTGGCGGCGTCAGGATCAGATCGCCCTGCTTCATCGCGCAGCGGCGGCCGTTGACGATGGTGGCTGCCCCTTCCGCTCGCGTCGCAAAGCGGATGGCCGCGAAGGTGTGGCGGTGCGGCCGCGCCCGGTCGCCCGGGTCGAGCACGGTGAACGCAGCGATCAGGTTGGAGGTCGTTACCGTCTCGCCGCCGAAGGCAGGATTGACCAGGATCAGGGCGCGGCGCTCGACGTCGTCGATCGCGACTGCCGACGACGACTCATTGGCAAGCGCCTCGATGTCCTTCCAGCGCCAGATCAGCGGCGGGTCCTTCGCTTGGGGCTTGACCGGCGTCAGCGTGCGGAAGCGATCCCAGAGCGGGTGCAGATTGGCCGCCTCAAGCCTTGCGATGAAGTCCGTGCCCCCCTTGACCGCGGCTGTGCCGGCCATGGCCCCGTCCTCAACCCTTCGGCAGCTTCGAATCGACGTTGGTCTTGTCGACAATGACGTGCTTGATGAACACGCGAGGTTCGACTTTGTCACCCTTCAGGTACTGCGCCAGCACGTCGACTCCAAGCCGGCCCCACAGCACCGGGTTGAGCTCGACGGTCATGGCAAGCTTGCCGTCCTTCACCGCGCGGAGCGCGGGCGGCACACCGTTCATGCCAGTGACGATCGTGTTCTTGTTGGCGGCGAGCACGGCCTGCATGGCTCCGAGTGCGACGTCGTCGTTGGCGCAATAAACCGCCTTGAGGTCGGGATTGGCAACCAGGGCATCCTCGGTTTGCTTGACGCCGCGTTCGCGGGTGAGGGGGCCGTCGCTCTTGGACACGATGGTGATCTTCGGATGCTTGGCCATGACCTCGGCGTAGCCATCGCCGAGATTACGGAAAGTCGGCGCACCCGACGGACCGAGCAGCATAGCGACTTTGCCTTCATCGCCGATGGCCTTCGCTGTCCATTCGGCGATATCGCGGCCGATCTGCTTTTCGTCCATTGCGACGTGTAGAGTCTGATTGGGCGACGTCGAGCCGCGCGCCACCGAGACAATCGGGACATTGCCAGCCTTGGCGGCGTCGTAAGCGGCGTTGACCCCGACCGCATCGATCGGCGAGATCAGAACGCCCTTGACGCCCCGCGCGACCAGATCCTGCACACCATTAATCTGCTTGACCTTATCCTCGTTGGCCGAGACCGTCGCCACCTCCCAACCCAGTTCCTGGGCGCGGGCGCGGATCCCGCGGAGCATGGCGATGTAGAAGGGATTGTCATCCTGCGCCAGCGACACCCCGATGGTGATCTTTTGCTGCGCCAATGCGGGGGCGGGCACCAAAGCGCTCGGTACCAGCAGAGTCGCGGCCAACAGCACGTGACGACGCCGTAGCATGACTATCCTCCCCAGGTTCACAGCCGTGAGCGTAGCCGATCCGCAGCGGCGGCGGCAATGATGACTGCACCGATCGCCACCCGCTGCCAGTAGGAATCGACGTTCAGCAGATTGAGGCTGTTGCCCAGGACGATCATGATGAATACGCCGATGATGCTCTTATAGAGCGTGCCCTCGCCGCCGTGCAGCGAGGCGCCGCCGAGGACCACGGCGGCGATCGCCGTGAGTTCGTAGAATTCGCCAGCAGTAGGCTGACCGGACTGCAGCCGCGCTGTCAGCATAACGCCTGCAATACCGGCGAGCGCGCCGCACCACACATACGTTGAGGTGATGATGCGATCGACCGGTACTCCGGACAGATAGGCCACCTCGCGGTTGCCGCCGGTGGCGTAGATGCGTCGTCCGTAGGGCGTCATGTGCATGACAAAGGAGAGGACGACGACCAGGATCGCCGGCACCCAGACGAGATAGTGGACGCCCAACAGTCGACCGGAACCAAAAGCGATGAACGAAGACGGCAATTCGTCGTCACCGACTGGCGCCCCGCCGGTCACGAGATAGACGAGGCCGCGCACCAGAACCATGGTGCCGAGCGTCGTGATGAAAGGATTGACTCCGAGCTTGGCGACGATGAGCCCGTTGGCAAGGCCGACGAGTGCGCCGGTGACGACCCCGGCCAGTACGCCAGCGGCGATGCCGAATTTCGCCATGGTCATCGCGGCGATGCACCCGGCGAAGGCCACGGTCGAGCCGACCGAGAGGTCGAATCCCCCGCCCACGATGACGAAAGTCATGCCGATGGCGATCACCGCCATGATCGAGGACTGCACCAGGATGTTGGTCAGGTTCAACGGCGACAGGAAACGATTGGTCAAAAACGCAGTAACGACACAGAGGGCGAGCAACGTGATCAGCGGAATCTGGCCGACAAGATTAATGCGCCTGGCCATTGTCAGCCGCCGATCGCGGTGTGCAGCCGCGCTTCGTCGTAGCCATCGCCTCGGTCGATACGTTCGACGACACGGCCGTGACGCATGGCCAGGATGCCGTCGCACAGCCGCGTAATCTCGGCGAGGTCGCTGGAAGCGACCAAGGCGGCGCCGCCGTCGCGAGCAAAGGAGCGGATCAACGCGTGGATCTGTGCTTTGGCAGCGACATCGACGCCTTGGGTGGGTTCATCGAGCAACAGCACACCGACCTCGCGTGCCAGCCATTTCGCCAGAATCACCTTTTGCTGGTTGCCGCCGGAGAGTGCGGAGGCGGGAAGGGCAGGATCGCGCGGCCGGATGTCGAGCAACTCCATGAAGCGAACGACCAGAGCCGTGCCGGCGGCACGGTCGATCACGCCGCCGCGCGCGATCCGATCGAGATTCGGCAGCAGGATGTTGTCGCGCACCGATTGGCTCAGCACCAGACCAAGCCGCCGCTCGTTAGGCACCATGCCGATGCCCGAGCGAATAGCTTCCTTCGGATTGGAAAACAGCCGGTGCGGCACGCCGCTGGTACCGCTCCCGAGCAGGCCGGCAAGTCCGAGTACCTCGCGGGCGCGAAGGCGAACCGTACCGTCGTCAATCAACACCGCGCCAGGCGCTAGCAGTTCGGCGGTCATATCGGCTGCGGCGCGACCGGTCATCGCCTGGACCAGATCGCCAACGGCGAACGCACCGCGCCGGCTCATGGCCACAACCTTGCCATCGCGCAGCACGGTGCAACGGTCGGCCAATGCCACCACCTCGTCAAGCCGATGCGACACGTAGACGATCGCCGCGCCCTGGCTTTTCATGCGACGCAGCACCGCAAACAGCCGCTCGATCTCGCGCGTTTCCAACGCGGCGGTCGGCTCATCGAGGATGAGAAGCCGGCAGCGCCTGCGAAGCGCCTTAGAAATGGCGACGAGCTGGCGCTCGGCAAAGCTCAGCCGATCGACCCGGATGTCCGGGTCGGGTACGAAATCGAGCTGAGCGAGGGCTTGGCGAGCCTGCTGCCGCATCGCCGCGCGGTCAATCAACGGTATTCCCAGCACATAGCGCACGGGAGGATCGTCGAGCGTCAGGTTTTCGGCAACCGAAAGCGCGGGCACCAGCCGCAATTCCTGCGGGATGGTGGCAATGCCCGCAACGATCGCATCGTGCGGATTGTTGAAACGGCAAGATTGTCCATTGACGGCGATTTCGCCAGCGTCCGGGCGATGGATCCCGCCAAGCAGGCGCACCAAGGTTGATTTGCCGGCACCGTTCTCGCCGACCAGCGCATGGATCTCGCCCGGCATGACGTCGAAGTCGACGTCATCCAGCGCCCGTGTCGCGCCGAAGCTTTTGGAGGCATGTTTGACGCTTGCCGCCGGTGTTGCCATAGCGACGTCAGCCAGCGTCATTTCCTAGCGTTCCACGGTGCTATCGCGCGACGCGCATCACGCGCATCTTTTCGTCGGTAAACTTGCCACGTTCGATGATCACGTCATTGTCGAGCGTCACCGTGCAGTCTCGCATCGGTACGTCGTAGTGCCCCTTGGTCGTGCGTTTTCCGCCACCTTGTGAGTTTGGCCCCGTCGAGAACAGGAAGTTGCCGGCGAAACAACGCGCGCCGGCGTGGTGGCGTTTGGGATCGGCGCCGTTCAGGGCAATAGCGTCCCAGCGACCTTGCGGATTGAGGCCCCAGCCAAGGTGGGAGATGGCATGGCCGTCCATGTCGGCGGGCCGCGCCTTGTTGCCGTCGAGCCAGTCGCTCATCAGCTTGGCATCGAGGCCACCTTCGATCTTGCGGACGAAGCCGTCGCGGATGTCGAGCCGCACCTCGTCCTGCACATAGCGGCAATACGGCAGCACGATGATGTCACCGGGCTGGAACACCACCGTGCCGTTCGCCGAGCCTTCGTTCGGGAACGTATGGACATGGCCCGCGCCCCAGTGATCGAAACGGCCTTTCGATTCCGAATATCCGTATTGGCTCATGGTCGGATATTCGCCGAGATTGACGGTCAGGTCGGTGCCCCCGGGACGCGTGATGCGCATGGTCCTGGCGCGCTTCAAACGCTGGTCGGCGTGGAGCACTGCTTCCCTCAGGCCCGGCGGAGCCATCAGTTCTTCAAGCTCGTCCGGCCCATCGATCACCATTAGCACGCGGGTGCCGGCATCGCGTGCCTCCTTCAGCCACCGCGTGAACAGCGGGATATGCAGGCAGACCAGCATGTCGGCGGCCTTGATGGCATCGAGCGTGCCCTTGCAGCGGCCGACCGTCTCGACGCCGACCTTGGTCCAAGAGGGCATGGCGTTGACGCACATCTCGTAGGCGTCTGCGCCAAAATCCTCCGCTGCTGCAAATGCCGCGGCGACATAGTCGCGCCGCGCGCCGAGATCGCTGAGCAAGACGATGGTCTCGCCCTTCTGCACGTTGCAGAGTTCGAACTCGCGACGGAACAGCATGGCGAGCTTGGCGTGATTGATGGATTCGTACATGGCGATCTACTCCAAAGGTTCGTGCAATGTTAGCAAAGAACAAATTGTCTTCGAAGCCGTCGCGGGGCACGGCGACGCTATTTCACAGGGAACCGCGGCTTGGCGTCCCCCGGTCATCTCGGCTAGGCTTGTGAGCCCGCGGGGCCACGTCGACGCGGGTGTTCGTGTTGGCTGCTTGTTTGGGACAGGGAGGGTGCCGTGATCAACATCAGACGGCTGTCTTGGGCTATTGCGATCGCGGCCGGCGCGGTTTTGTCGCCTTTCACAGCGACAGCGCAGGAGAAAATCAAACTGGGCCTTCTGCCTTTCTCGGAGTCGCTGGCGGCCGTCATTGCGGACAAGCAGGGCTTCTTCAAGGAAGAAGGACTTGAGGTCGAGGCCTCGAAATTCGACAGCGGCGCCTTGGCGGTGCCGGTGCTCCAATCGGGCCGCATGGATATCGTGTTGAGCAGCACCGTCTCGACATTCCAGGCCATCGAGCAAGGTCTCGACGCCGTCGTGCTCGCACCAGGCGCAATTGTACGCACTGCGCCCCCCGATACGACGACGGCGTTGATCGTGAAGAAAGGTGCCATCAAATCTCTCAAGGAGCTTGAGGGCAAACGTATCGCGGTCAACGTCATCAACAGCACTGCTTGGCTGCATGCCGTCGCATTGCTTGAGAAGCACGGTGTGGATCGAACGAAAGTCCGGTTCACCGAAGTGCCGTTTCCCCAGATGAACGATCCGCTGCTGAACGGGCAGCTTGATGCGATCGTTCAGGTGGAGCCGTTCCGATCGGCATTGATGGCGACCGGCAATGCAGAAATCATCGGTTGGCCTTATGTCGAGACGGCGCCGAACACCGATATTACGCAATATATCGCGCTTGCCTCATGGGCGCAGAAGAACCACGCCACCGCCGCGAAATTCGCGCGGGCGGTGATAAAGGGTGCGCAATTCGCCGCCTCGAACGAAGCCGCGACGCGCGACATCAATCAGCAGTTCACCAATCTCAATCCCGCGCTGAAGGACAAGGTGCTGCTGCCGCGCCTCGGCACCGCCATCAATCTCAAGGAAATGAACCACACGATGGAGATGATGCAGAAGTACGGTCTGCTGAAGACTCCTGTCGATCTGTCCAAGCGTGTATTTGCACCCTGACCGTGTCCATGAGTACGCCGGGCAAGGCTGTCCTGCGCGTTCGCAATCTGCACAAGGAGTACGCAGCGGCGGGCCAAACGACCGTCGCGCTCAACGGTATCGACCTTGCGATCGAGCCCGAAAGCTTTGTCTCGATCATCGGCCCGTCCGGCTGCGGCAAGTCGACGCTGCTGCAGATCATGGCCGGGCTTGCCTCGCCGAGCTCAGGCGACGTGCTCTTTGGGACGATACGCGTCCAGGACCCGCCGCGCGACGTGGTTTACGTGTTCCAGCAGTACACACGCTCGCTATTTCCTTGGAAGACGGTCGAGCGGAATGTCGCGTTCGGCCTCGAAAACAAAGGAACGATACCGCGCGAAGAGATTGTAGCGCGCACGCGCGAGATGATCGGCCTGGTCAAGCTGACCGGTTTCGAACGCCATTATCCATGGCAATTATCTGGGGGCATGCAGCAACGCGTCGCCATTGCGCGGGCCCTGGCCTGTCGACCTGCGGTATTGCTGATGGACGAGCCGTTCAGCGCGGTCGACGCACTCACCCGCGCCGGTCTTCAAGAACTGTTACGATCGCTGTGGCACAAGCTTGGTTTGACCGTGGTGTTTGTCACCCATGACGTGGACGAAGGCGTCTATTTGTCGGATCGCGTCGTGGTACTGACACGCGCACCCGGGACCATCGCCATCGATATTCCTATCGAGTTTCCGAATCCGCGGGATCAGATCGCGACCCGCGCGCTGCCCGCTTATCTCGACTATCGCGCCAGGCTATTGGCGCAACTCTTCAGTGATGAAGGGCTTAAGACCGGCGAGGCCGCGTGACAGAGCTAGCGGAAACCGATCAAGAGTTGACCAAGGCAGCGGTGCCTCAGCAAAGGCCGCCACGGCCCAGTTGGTCTTGGAACACGCGGTTTATCGGTGTCGCATTTATGGGCTTGTTGCTCGTACTCTGGGAGCTGGCTGCTGCAAACGCTGTCTTCCCGCCAATGAGCTTCCCACGTATCAGCTCGATCCTCGTCACCTGGTGGCGGCTGGTCATTTCGGGAGAACTGCCGGGCGAGGTGCTGCCGAGCCTATGGCGCATGTTCGCCGGATACTTCGTTGGCGTTGCGCTCGGGGTGGGGCTCGGCCTTCTGATGGGTTACGTGCGCTTCTTCTACAACCTGCTGGAGCCGATTACCGAGGTGCTGCGGCCGATTCCGAGCCCGGCTTATCTGCCGATCGTGATCCTGTTTCTCGGCATCGACGACGAGATGAAGATCTTCATGATAGCCTTTG
>Ga0265325_10001406_pt1 | contig 16938 bp, 15 predicted proteins | sample 41420metaG_FD_202090 | JGI IMG/M metagenome (GOLD analysis project Ga0265325, IMG submission 202090) | Rhizosphere microbial communities from Carex aquatilis grown in University of Washington, Seatle, WA, United States - 4-14-20 metaG | ecosystem: Host-associated > Plants > Roots > Rhizosphere...
CACGCCGCCGAACGAAGCCAGCGCGCCCGTGGTGTCCTTCAGTCCTTGCGAACGCGGATTGTTGATGATGCGTTCGACGAACTCGCGCGTGGTCTGGCGGAAGATGCGCGCGGTGTAGGCCTTGCGCTCGGCGAGCTCGATCACATGGTGCGCGGTGCCGTCATCGCGCATCGCGATCAGCACATGGCCGCCGCGGTCGACCACCGCGACGCCGACCTTGAAGTTCTTGGCGCGGCAGGCTTCGAGCGCGGCGTTTGCGATCTGTGTCGCCAGCGAAAGCGAAAGGTCGCGCACCATCACCACGCCCTGCGCGGGCTGTGCGCGCGCAGGCGCGGGCAGGGCGATCGCGGCAAAGGCCGCGGCGAGGATGAGCGGTCGTGTGCGCATGGCGTGTTCCTTCCCTGTGGGCGAATGTCGTTCCGCGTGGGATACGACGATCCCCGCCGGCCGGGAAGGGGACGCCAGGCGCGTGCGGTGGGGAGCAGCCCATCCATGCTTTGCAGGCCGATACGGCCCGGCAGTTGCCGCGCAAACTTCCGCCGCTATAGTGCGCGCGCCTTCCATCTCATCCTTCGAGACGCGTGCTGCGCACGCTCCTCAGGATGAGGACCTCGTCCTGAGGAGGCCGCCATAAGCGCGTTTACGCGCGTCTTTCGACGCGCTATGGCGACCGTCTCGAAGGACGTGCAACCAACACGGACCCTGCACATGCCCGACCTGAAATACGACGTCCTCGGCATCGGCAACGCCATCGTCGATGTCATCGCCCGCACCGAGGACGATTTCCTCATCAAGCAGGGCATGCACAAGGGCGGCATGGCGCTGATCGACGAGCCGCGTGCGGCAGCGATCTACGGCGCCATGGGCCAGGGCGTGGAAAAGTCGGGCGGATCGGCGGCCAACACCATCGTCGGGGTGGCGAGCTTCGGCGCGCGCGCGGCTTTCGTCGGCAAGGTCAAGGACGACAAGCTCGGCCACGCCTTCGCCAATGACATCCGCAAGGCCGGCGTCGCCTTCGACACGCCGCCCGCCAAGGACGGCCCGTCGACCGCCTGCTGCTACGTGATGGTGACGCCGGACGGCGAGCGCACTATGAACACGTATCTGGGCGCGGCGCAGAATCTCTATCCGGATGACGTCGATGCCGGCATGATCGCGGCATCCGCCATCACGTATCTCGAGGGTTATCTCTGGGACCCGCCGCACGCCAAGGAGGCGTTCCGCAAGGCGGCGAAGATCGCGCATGACGCCGGCCGCAAGGTGGCGCTGACATTGTCGGATGCGTTCTGCGTCGACCGCTACCGCGCCGAGTTCATCGACCTGATCAAGACCGGCACGGTCGATCTGGTGTTCGCCAACGAGCGTGAATTGCACAGCCTCTATCAGACGTCGGATTTCAAGACCGCGGAGGAGGCGCTGCGTCAGGATGCTCAGCTTGCCGTCATTACCCGCAGCGAGAAGGGCTGCGTCGTCATCAGCAGGAGCGAGAGCGTCGCGGTGCCGGCCGTGCCGATCGAAAAAATGGTCGATGCCACCGGGGCCGGCGACCTGTTCGCGGCGGGCTTCCTGTTCGGCCTGGCCCGCGGCCGCGATCACAAGACCGCCGCGCAACTCGGGGCGCTTGCCGCATCCGAGGTGATCCAGCACATCGGCGCGCGGCCGGAGGTCAACCTCAAGGAATTTGCCCGCCAAAAGGGTTTGCCGGCTTAGCCCCATTAACCCGTTGGTAAGCAAATCGCGGTTACCGGTTGGTAAACCACACCGGGGACCTTGAGCCATGGGCAAGCGCGACGATGACGATGCGCCGGCGGGCAACGATGCGCCGCTGCTGATCGAAGGACCGAAGGCCGCAACCGAAACCGACGGTCCGATCATCGACCTTGAGCCGCTGACCGCGACGAAGGACGAGACCGCCGAGACAGCGGAGCCCGAACCGTCGCGCTGGAAGCTGCCGCGCTATGTGCCGCTGGCCGCCGGCATCGCGGCGGCCGTCGTTGTCGGCGCCCTGGCCGGTGCCGCGGGAACGGTGGGTCTGTCGCATGACTCGTCCGACAATTTCGCCGCCATCAACGAGAACCGCGCGTTGCGCGAAAGCGTTGCGCAGCTCAGCAGCGAGCTTGGCGCGGTCAAGGCCGGGATCACCACCGCCCAGCGCACCGCCAGCGCCCAGTTCGGCAAGCTCGCCGAACGACTCGACCGCACCGAGAAGGCGCAGGCCGAGCCCGTCGCCAAGCTCGCCAAGATCCAGGAGAGTCTCGACCGGCTCGACCATCGCCAGCAGCAGGCCGCAGCGACGCCCGCACCTGCGCCGGCGCCCGAGGTCACAGGCTCGATCGCATCGGCCAAGGAAGAATCGCGGCCGCCGCTCGCCGAGGGTTGGCGGCTGCGCGACTTCTACGCCGGCCGTGCCGTGGTGCAGAGCCGCACCGGCACGCTGTTCGAGGTCGGCCCGGGATCGAATCTGCCGGGGCTCGGCCGCGTCGCGTCGGTCAAGCGCGAGAACGGGCAGGTGGTCGTGATCGCGCAGAACGGCACCATCGCCGGATCGCTGGTGCAGCGCCGGCCGGGCTATCCGCTGCCCTATCGCTACTGACCTGTTGACGGCCGTTCGCGAAGCAAGCGGTGCGTGGCCACTCGCGCCGTCGTGATGGCTCCGACCTGAAATCCATGTCAGAATCCTGTTCGCCCGGCGGGGCGGATGGAGGCCTGACCATGTCGAGTTCAGGGTTGTTGGCAGCGGCCGCGGCGCTGTCGGTTCTCGCGGCCAGTCCGGCGGCAACGCAGCCTGCGCCGGCGCCGGCCAAGCCCGAGATGATGGAAAATTGCCCGGGCCTGGTGGCGGGGCAGCCGCCGCGCGCGATCCCGGCAGGCTTCAATCTGGCTTCGCTCGGCGCCGACGAAGTCCGCATCTCCTATGTCGGCCACTCGACCTTCCTGCTGGAAAGTCCGCGAGGCGTGAAGATCGCCACCGATTACAATGACTATGTGAAGCCGCGCGAGTTGCCCGATATCGCCACCATGAATCACGCGCACTCGACGCACTACACCGACCATCCCGACCCCGGCATCAAATACGTGCTGCGCGGCTGGGGTCCGAGCCCGGAGCAGCCGGTGCGCCACGATATCCAGGTCGGTGACGTGCGGGTGCGCAACGTCCCGACCAACATCCGGACCTGGAGCGGCGGCACCGAGCGGCACGGCAACTCGATCTTCGTCTTCGAGATCGCCAATCTGTGCATTGCCCATCTCGGTCATCTCCACCACACCCTGACCCAGCAGCAGCTCAACGAAATCGGCCGCATCGATGTCGTCATGGTTCCGGTCGACGGCGGCGTGACGCTCGATTTCGAAGGCATGGCCGAGGTGCTTCACGCGCTGAAGGCCCCGATGATGATTCCGATGCACTATTTCAGCAGCTATTCGCTGCGGCGGTTTCTCGATGTGCTGGGCGAGAAATCGTACGAGGTGGAGATGAGCGAATCGCCGTCGGTGGTGGTTTCAAAGACCACGCTGCCAAAGCAGCCGAAGCTTGTGGTGCTGCCGGGCCGTGCGTTCTGATCGGCAAGCCGCGGACAGCGGGCAATTCTGTGGATAGCCGGCTGCTGCCGCACGTTTGCGCGCGCAAACGCGACGGTTTTGGCTATCAAAAAACTGTCGTGTCCGGCGTGTAAACCCCTCCGCAATCCCTCCGCTCAGCGCTCAAGCCCATGACCGATCACTGGACCAGCTGGAAGTTCTTTCCCGACGATTTCTATGACGATGTTCTCCAGGCTCCGGCCGGGCCTGGGCTTTACGAGGTCTGCCGTTCCTCGACGCGCGAGCAGGTGGCCTTCGGCTGTGCCCGCAACGTTGCCGACGCGCTCAACGAGCTGGTGCGGCCGCGCGGCATCAGGAAGTGGCTGTCGTTCCGCCGCGGCGGGCGTTACGAGAGCGGCGAGCTGGAGTATCGCGTCTGGCCGACTGCGACCCTCGCCGAAGCCAAGGCCGTATACGGTCTGATCCGCGAACGTCATGAGGCCATCATCCGCCGCTACGTCGCCGCTGCGCGGGTGTGACGATTCGTCAGTCCCAATGCCCGGTGACGCGGCGCAACGCCGCGTCGGCATTGCTTGCACTGTTGCCGCGCCAGGCCACGATCTGATCGGGACGGATCAGAGCGAGATCGGCGCCATAGAGGTCACGGGCCTGATCGGTGGCGATGGCGACCACGGCAAGCGGCACCTTGAGGGCGTCGGCAGCAGCACGAAAAGGCTGCGCATCAGGCGGACTTGCACCGAGTTGAAGCAAGGTGAACTCGAAGCCGAACGCGTCGTACAGCGAGCGGCCGTCTTCGAGCCAGAGATGCGGCGCCCGTCCGCCCGGACAGGCGCTGGGCTGATAGCTGTTGACGGCATCGGGCGGCGGGCTGGTGCCGTCCAGCACGACGATCGGCGAACCGTCGTAGCGGCCGCCGAATGTGATTCCCGGAATGTTGAACTCGAAGCGGGCGTGATGATTGAAGTGGTCGCCGGTCAGCTTGCGCGCTGCTGCACCTTCCGGGGTTTCGTCTTCGAGTTCGGGCGGCGGCATAAACAAGCCGAGCGAATCGGCAAAGCCGCGCGCATAGCCGGTGTTGCGCTTAGCGATGGCCTGCCGCTCGGTTTCATAAGTGTCGAGCAGGGCAGGGCCGCCCCAGCCGCCGAGCACCGCCGCGAGCTTCCAGCCGAGATTGACGGCATCCTCGATCGCGGTGTTGTACCCAAGCCCGCCGGCCGGCGTGAATAAATGCACGGCGTCGCCGCCGAGGAAGATGCGGCCGCGCTGAAATTTCTCCGCCACCAGGGTGTAGCCGGCGTTCCATGCCGAGCGCGCGATGATCTCGACCTTGAGCGACGCGGCGAGGGCCCGCTCGAACATCGCGTTGGCCTCGGCGTCGCTGACCTGCTCCGATTCGCCCGGCTTGAGCTGGGTGTGGAAGTTGAACTCGTCGCGGCCGTTGACCGTCGCCATGAAGGCGCGCCGGTCGCGGTTCACCGTCCAGTACATCCAGGCACGTGGGTGCGGGATGACGTCGTACAGCCTGGCGCTGCGGAAGTGGATGGCGAACATCCGCCCGCCCATGAAGTCGCGCACCGCGCCGGCCTCGCCGACGAAGCTATAGCCGAGCGCCTTGCGCGTCGGGCTGCTGCCGCCGTCGGCGCCGATCGCGTACGCAGCGCGCAAGGTGGTGCGTCCGCTGCTGTGCTCGGCGTCGACCTCGACGCCGGAACCGGTGTCGCGCAGCGCCGTCATCCGCCAGCCCGGACGGATCGACACGGTGGGGCACGCAGCGGCTTCCTCCCGCAGCACGGCTTCGACGAACATCTGCGAGACGCGGTGCGGCAGCTCGGCGGCGCTCCACGAGCCGGTCAGCGTCTTCACGATCTCGCGAGCGGCGCGGGCCGACGGCAGGCTGAAGCGCGCCAGCTCATGCTTGGTGTAGCGCGTGAAATAGGCGATGTCGGTCGGGTAGTCCGGCGGCAGGCCCTGGGCGCGCACCTTCTCGGCGAAGCCGAGACGGCGATAATGCTCCATGGTGCGGGCCTGCGTGGCGTTGGCGGCGGGAAAGCGCGCCGGCGAGGACCTTTCTTCGAGCACGATGACGGGAACCTGGCGGCGGCCGAGCTCGATGGCGAGCATCAGCCCGCACGGCCCGCCGCCAACAATGATGACAGCGCAGTCTTGCCGCCCGTCCACGGAATTCCCCGATTGCACGGCTGAAAGCTATAATAGGAAAGACATGGAATCGAGGAATGCCGTCATGAATCCGACAGTCGCGGTTGTTGCACAGGGCGCCATGGGCGCGGGGGTCGGGGGCCGTCTGGTGGAGCGAGGGTTGCGGGTGGTCACCTCGCTGGAAGGCCGAAGCGAGGGCAGCGCCAAGCGCGCCAAGGCTGCCGGCATGATCGCGGTGGCGGATCAGGAACTGGCGCGTGCCGACTATTTCCTGTCGATCCTGCCACCGAGCGATGCGCTGTCGCTGGCCGAAAAAATGGCGGAGCTGATCGGGCCGGGCAATCACAAGCCGGTCTATGTCGATTGCAACGCGGTCAGTCCGCCGACCAAGGTCGAGATCGGTCGCACGGTCACCCAGGCCGGCTCGCCCTTCGTCGATGCGGGCATCATCGGCGGGCCGCCGAAGGCCGGCTACGATGGTCCCTCGATCTATGCGTCAGGCGGGGATGCCGGCCGGTTTGCTTCGCTGAACGATTTCGGCCTGGTGGTGCGGGTGATGGATGCGCCGGTCGGAGCCGCCTCGGCGCTGAAGATGTCCTATGCCGGCATCACCAAGGGCCTGACCGCGCTCGGCGCCATGATGATGCTGGCGGCGACGCGCGGCGGTGTCGCCGACGCGCTTCGCGCCGAGTTGGACCGCAGCCAGCCGGCGCTGCTGCCCTGGCTGCAACGCTCGATCCCGGCGATGTACTCCAAGGCCTATCGCTATGTCGGCGAGATGGAGGAGATCGCCGATTACGTCGGCGAGGATGTTTCGGCGCAGGAGATGTTCGACGCCTTCGCCGATTTCTACACCCGCCTTGCCGCCGACTTCGACGAGAAGCACGCGGAGACCGATGCGCTCAGCGCGTTCCTGAAGCCGAAGGCGTAACGGCGCCGGATGCGCACCCAGGTCGGGATCGTCGGCGCGGGACCGGCGGGGCTGCTGCTGGCGCTGCTGCTGCGGCGCGCCGGCGTCGACTGCGTGGTTCTGGAATCGCGAAGCCGCGAATACGTCGAGAGCCGGGTGCGCGCCGGCGTTCTGGAGCAGGGCACCGTCGACCTGATGGACGATCTCGGCGCCGGCGAACGGCTGCACCGCGAGGGCATGCCCGATCCGCGTCTCGACATCCGTTATCACGGCGGCATCATCCACATCGACATGCCGGTGCTGACGCCGGGCAAGATCGTCACGGTTTATGGCCAGCAGGAGGTGGTGAAAGATTTGATCGCGGCATGGCTGTCGCGGGGCGGCACGCTGCTGTTCGAAGCCGAAGCGACCGTAATCGATGGCCTCGGCGGCGAGCGGTCTGCGATCCATTTTACCCATGAGGGCGGGAGCAAGGTGCTGGAATGCGACATTGTCGCCGGCTGTGACGGTTTCCACGGCATCTGCCGGAGCGCCATCCCGCAAAATCTGCTGACGGTCTATGACCGCATTTTTCCGTTCGGCTGGCTCGGCATCCTCTCGGAGTCGCGACCGTTTCCCGAGATGACCTATTCCAACCACGAGAGCGGCTTTTCGCTGGCGAGCCGGCGGTCGCCGCGGCTGTCGCGGCTCTATGTGCAATGCGAGGCCGATGATGACGTTGCCGCTTGGCCGGATCGCCGCATCTGGGACGAGCTGCACGCCCGGCTTTACGACAAGGATGGCGGCGAGCTGGACGAGGGACCGATCCTGCAAAAGGCTGTCATCGAGCTGCGGGCCTTCGTGACGTCGCCGATGCGCTACGGCCGGATGTTCCTCGCGGGCGATGCTGCGCATATTGTGCCGCCGACCGGCGCCAAGGGGCTCAATCTTGCCGCGGCCGACATCCGTGTGCTGTCGCGCGCCTTGATCGAATTCTTCCGCACCGGTTCGGCCGAGCGGCTCGACCGCTATTCCGACACGTGCCTCAAGCGCGTGTGGAAGGTCGTGCGCTATTCCAACTACATGACGTCGCTGCTGCACCGTTTCCCGGATCACAGCGCGTTCGAGCGTCGGGTGCAGCAGGCCGAGCTGGAGTATGTCGCGGGCTCGCGCGCGGCGCTGACCACGATCGCCGAGAACTACATCGGCCTGCCGTTCGAGGAGGATTGACGGCGCCTCGCCCACTCCGCATCCTGCCCACCGCGATTGGGAGGTCCGTCATGTTGCGTCGCGTCGTCATGCTCGCTGTGGCCATGACCGTGACCGCATGGATCCCGGTCAAAGCCGGCGCCGACGAGTATCCATCGCATCCCATCCGCCTTTTGATTCACACGCCGCCGGGCAGCCTGGTCGATGTGCTCGGCCGGCTGGTCGGCCAGGAACTGGGCCAGCGGCTCGGCCAAAGTGTCGTTCCCGACAATCGAACCGGGGCCGCAACCATGATCGCGGTGGAGCAGCTCATCCATTCGCCGCCGGACGGCTACACGCTGATGATCAACACGTCAGAAGCAACCATGACGCCGTTCTTGAAGAAGAGCTACCGCTACGATCCCATCAAGGACTTCACCCCGATCGCCCTGATCGTCACCTCGTGGACGGTGTTCGCCATCAATCCGAAGGTGCCGGCCAACGACCTCAAGGAGTTGGTCGCCTATTCGAAGACGCATCCGGTGCGCTATGGCTCCGGTGGAATCGGCGGCGTGCTGCACATTGCCGGCGAGATGTTGAAGCTCAAGACCGGCGGAAACTTCGTCCATGTGCCTTATCGCGGCGGTGCCCAGGCCGCGACCGATGCGATTTCCGGCCAGATCGAAATGGTGTCGATGGGGCTGGCGTCGACGCGTGTTGCCGAAAACGGTCAGCTTAGAATTTTGGCGCAAACCGGACCCACCCGGCATCCGATGCTGCCCGACGTCCCGACCACGACCGAGCAGGGGCTGCCGGACGTGCAGATGGAGACGTGGTTCGGCCTGGCCGGTCCGCCGGGACTGCCGAAGGAGATCGCGGCGCGCCTCGACAAGGAGCTTTCCGCGATTGTCGCGCAACCGGCGTTTCGCGGGCGGCTCGATAAGCTTGGCTTGGCGGTGGAGTACAAACCCGTCGACGAATTCGTTACGTACCTGGCCGAGGACTCCAGGAAATGGCGGGATCTCATCCCGGCGATGGGCATCCCGCAGGTCGAGTAAGGAAAGCAGACAACGCATGGCGAAGAAGGTAGCAGCGCGGAAAACGAAGTCTCTGACCTGGCCGAACGGCAAGAAGGTCGCGGTGTCGCTCACCGTGATGTTCGAGACTTGGCCCGAGGACAGCGCGCCGAATTATTCCGTGCAGACCACGCACCTGAAGAAGGGCACCGTCGATCACGCCGCCAAGGCGTGGTCGACCTACGGCGGCCGGGTGGGCGTGTGGCGCCTGATGCGCACCTTCGAGCGGCTCGGCGTGCCGGCCACGTTCTTCGTCAACGCCAAATGCACCAAGGACTATCCCGACGCGGTGAAGCAGATCGTCAGATCGGGATTCGATATCGCGGCGCACTCCTACACCCAGGACGATCTGCCGTCCTACAAGACGCTCGACGAGCAGCAGGCGCTGATCCGGCAGAGCATCGACCTCCTGGAAGGCTGCGGCGGCAAGAAGGTGACCGGATGGGGCAGCCCGGTCGTGGCATTCACGCCCGAGACCGCGGGTTTCCTGAAGCAGGCCGGATTGAAATGGACCTGCGACGTCACCTACACCGATTTGCCGATCAAGATTCACACGCCGCACGGCCCGATCGCCGGCGTGCCGACCACGGATTTCTCCGATAACCGCGTGCTCCGCGCTTCAACGCGCGATCTCTACGACGTGCATCGCGGCATGTTCGACTATCTGCGCCAGCACGAGACCATCGGCTTGCAGACCCTGGTCATCCACTGCCAGTTTGGTGGCCGGCCGCTGGTCACGGCGGTTCTGACCGAGCTTCTGAAGTATATGCAGAAGTCACGCGATGCCTGGTTCACGACGCACGAACAGTTGGCCGACTGGGCGCTGAAGCAGGACGTCGACGAGCACACCTATCAAAGTCGCTATTTCCGCTGAGGACCGCCCATGCCGTATGCGAAGACCAAGGATGACGTCAGTCTCTATTATGAGGAGGCCGGCAGCGGCACGGCGATCCTGTTCTCCCATGAATTCGCCGGCGATTATCGCAACTGGGAGCACCAGATGCGGTACTTCTCGCGGCGGCACCGCTGCATCACCTATTCGGCGCGCGGCTATACGCCGTCCGCCGTACCCGCGGACTGGAAGGACTACAGCTACAAGAACTGGGCCAGCGACGCGGTCGCGATCCTGGATCATCTGAAGATCGAGAAGGCCCACGTCGTCGGCCTGTCGATGGGCGGCTACACCGTGGTGGTGCTCGGCATGCTCTATCCCAACCGCCTGCTGTCGCTGACGGCGGCGGGTGCTGGCTCGGGCTCGGAGCGCGCCCACACCGCAGAGTTTCGCGAGGACTCGAAGCGCCGGGCCGAAGAGTTTCTGCGAAAGGGCACGCCCGCAGTGGTGAAGGCCTACGGAATGGCGCCGGCGCGGATACCGTTTCTGGTGAAGGACCCGCGCGGCTTCGAGGAGTTCAACAAGATGTTCTCCGAGCATTCGGCGCTCGGTTGTTCGAACACCATGCGCGGCTTCCAGGCGGAGCGGCCGTCGCTGTACGACTTCGAGGCGGACATCCGGAAAATCAAGGTGCCCGCGCTGATCGTGGTCGGCGACGAGGACGAGCCGTGCCTGGAGCCGAGCTTCCTGCTCAAGCAATGGATGCCGACCTCGGGCCTGGTCGTGCTGCCCAAGACCGGACATGTGGTGAACCAGGAGGAGCCGGCGTTGTTCAACGATGCGGTCGCCGACTTCATCGCGCGCGTCGAGGCAAGCCGCTGGCCTGCGCGCGATCCACGCTCGTACAGGAAATAACGCCGTGCTCAGCCAGGAACAGAACGATCACATCACGCGCGTCGGGCCGGGCACGGCGGCGGGTGGGCTGCTGCGGCGCTACTGGCAGCCGGCGGCGCTGGTCGACGAGCTTGCCGGCAACAGGCCGGTGCGTCCGATCAAGCTGCTCGGCGAGGACCTCGTGCTGTTCCGCGACGAGCAAGGCCGGTACGGCTTGATCGAGCGAGGCTGCCCGCATCGCGGCACCGATCTCGCCTTCGGCCGGCTGGAGAACGGCGGTCTGCGTTGCGCCTTTCACGGCTGGCTGTTCGACATCAATGGCAAGTGCCTGGAAACGCCGGCAGAACCGGATGGCTCGAACCTCTGCGCCAATATCCGGCAGAAGGCTTATCCGGTGGTGGAGCGCAACGGAATCCTGTTCGCCTACATGGGACCCGGCGAGCCGCCGGCCTTCCCGCACTTCGACTGCTTCGTCGCGCCGGACCAATACACCTTTGCCTTCAAAGGCATGATCGATTGCAACTGGCTGCAATCGCTGGAGGTCGGGCTCGATCCGGCGCACACCTCGTTCCTGCACCGGTTCTTCCATGACGAAGACCCGACGCAGGCCTACGGCAAGATGTTTCGCGACAAATCGCTTGGCACCGAGATGCCGATGACGCAGATCATGCGCGAATTTCCGCGTCCGCGGATCGAGGTCGAGCCGACCGAATTCGGCTTTCGCATCATTACGTTGCGGCAGATCAGCGACGCCGATGCGCACATCCGGGTGACCAATCTGGTGTTCCCCAATGCGTTCATGATCCCGATGAGCCGGGAGATGACGATCAGCCAGTGGCATGTACCGATCGACGACACCCGGCACTACTGGTACGCGATCTTCACCAGCTTCGGACAGCCCGTGAACAAGGATGAGATGCGCAGGCAGCGTCTCGAACTGTACGAACTGCCCGATTACATCCCGCGCAAGAACAAGAACAACCTGTACGGATTCGATCCGCACGAACAGGAGCACCAGACCTTCACCGGGATGGGGACCGACATCAATGTCCACGACCAGTGGGCCTGCGAGTCGATGGGCGCCATCCAGGACCGCACCAAGGAGCACCTCGGCCAGTCCGACCAGGCGATCAGCGCCTACCGCCGGCTGCTGCGGCAGGCCATCGACGACAGCAAGAGCGGCGGCAAGCCGATGATGGTGCTGGACGCGACATCGGCGCCCACGATCACCGGGCCGGCGGCGGTCGACGGCATCGGGCCGGCCAACGACTGGCAGGGCTATTGGCAGAAGACCGACGCCGGCAAACGCAAGGCGGCGAGCTGGGGCAACGGCCGCTGACGGCAAGAATGCCCGCGCGCGCACAACGATCGCAAACGTTCGTCGACCGCCACGAACTGTGGCGCGGCGAGCAGCGCCGTGCGGCGGCTGCGGTCGAGCGCGAGATCAAACGGCACAAGCTCGAAGTGGTCCGGTTCGCGTTCTGCGACCAGCACGGCGTGCTGCGCGGCAAGACGCTGGTGGCCGCTGCGGCGGCGAGCGCCATGCGCTCGGGCGTGACCATGACCAGCACGCTGTTGGCCAAGGACTCATCGCACCGCAACGTGTTCGCAGTGTTTGCCGACGGCGGCGGCGTCGGCCTCGATGAGATGGAAGGCGCCGGCAATTTCGTCATGGTCGCCGATCCGGCAACCTTCCGCGTGCTGCCCTGGGCCAACGCCACCGGCTGGGTGTTGTGCGACATCTATTTTCCGAACGGCAAGCCGGTGCCGTTCTCGACGCGGGCGTTGTATCGCGATGCGCTGGCGAGGCTCGCGCAATCGGGCCGCGATTATTGCGCCGGCCTGGAGGTCGAGTTCCAGCTTTTCAAGCTGCTCGATCCGAAGCTCGCGCCCGAGAGCCTGACCTGGCCAGCGGAGGCGCCATCGGTCGAGCACACCACCCATGGCTTTCAGTATCTCACCGAGTCGCGTTTCGATCAGGTCGATCCGATCCTTGAGGTGCTGCGCAAGACGACACAGGCGCTGGGGTTGCCGCTGCGCTCGCTCGAAGTCGAGCTCGGTCCGAGCCAGTACGAGTTCACGTTCGCACCGGAGATCGGCATGCAGGCGGCCGATTCCATGGTGCTGTTTCGCAGCGCCATCAAGCAGGTGGCGCGCCGGCACGGCCATCTGGTGAGCTTCATGTGCCGGCCGCGGCTGCCCAGCACATTCGCCAGCGGTTGGCATCTGCACCAGTCGCTGCTCGACCGCAAATCGGGGTGGAATCTGTTCGCGGCGGCAGGCAAGGCCGAGACGCTGTCGCAGACCGGCCAGCATTTTCTCGCCGGGCTGCTCGCGCACGCCGGCGCCGCCGCGGCGTTCACGACCCCGACCATCAACGGCTACAAGCGCTATCACGGCGTCAACTCGATGGCGCCGGTGCGCGCGATCTGGGCGCATGACAACCGCGGCGTCATGATCCGCGTGCTGGGCGCGCCGGGCGATGTCTCGACGCATCTGGAAAACCGCGTCGGCGAGCCGCTCGCCAATCCGTATCTCTACATGGCCTCGCAAATCCACGCCGGCCTGGATGGCATGGCGCGCAAGCTCGATCCGGGTCCTTCGGCCGACGCGCCCTACGAAGGCTCGTCGGCGCCGCTGCCGAAGTCGCTTGCCGAGGCGCTCGCCGCGCTCAAGGCGAGCGCCTGCCTGCGCAGTGGGTTCGGCGAAACGTTCGTCGACTATTATCTGCGGATCAAGGCGGCCGAGATCGCGCGCTGCGACGCCGAGACGGGTGGACGATCCAGTGACGGCAACGAGGTTACGGCATGGGAGCACAAGGAGTACTTCGACCTGTCCTGATGCCGGAAGGCGGAACCGTCCGATTGGAATTTCCGTTGACTTGATGGTTTCAGCACGGAGCTTTCATCATGCTGAGATGGGCCCTCATATTCCTGATCATCGCTCTGGTGGCCGGCGTCCTCGGCTTCACCGACGTCGAATTCGTGTCGGCGACCATCGCCCGCGTCTTGTTCGGCATTTTCCTGTTTGGCTTCCTGCTCATCCTGCTGTTCGGATTTGCGCTGGGGTCTTGGCTGTCGCGTTGAACACGCACGATCATGGTTGACCAGGCAACATCCGCGATTTTCGCGATGCTTTGGGGCTTTGCGCTGGGAGGGCATTTTCTGCTCAAATATCGAGCCGATCGGATGTCCCATTTTGAACCGATTTTGTGGCGAAATAAGCGCTGAAAATATTGCAATTTCAGAGAGATATATGGTTAACGGCGAGTAAATTCGGCGCTAGGATAAGGCCTTCTGCGATGTGGCAATGAGGAGGCTTAAAATGCGTCGCTACGCGTATGCGTTGATGGCGTCTCTCGCGCTGATGATCGGCGCGGCGACGTCGGCGTTCGCCGGTTGCTATGGTGGTGACTGCGACGTCGGGTACTCTCGATCCGGTCCGGCCTACGGCGGCGGCTACGGATATAGCGGTGGCTACGGTTACAACGGCGGCTACGGCTATAACGACGGCTACGGTTACAACGGCGGCGGCTACGGCTACAGCGAGCGGACCTACTACGGTGCACCTCGCTATCACACGACCTACTACGAACAAGGTCCGGCCTACGACGTCGGATATTCCAACGTCGGCTATTCGTCCTGCGGCGACGGGTATGGTTGTGGCGGCGGCTATCGTTACTCGGGTTGCGGCGACGGGTATGGCTGTGGCGGCGGTTACGGCTATCGCTATTCGTCGTGCGGTGACGGCTACGGCTGTGGCGGCGGCTATCGCACCTCCGGCTGCGGCTATGGCTACGGTTGCGGCGGCGGCTATCGCTACTCAGGCTGCGGCTACTACGGCTGCGGCGGCTATGGCGGAGGATATGGCTACGGCACCGTGCGCGTCGGCGGCGGCTGGTCGCAGACGTTGCCGGCGCTGGCCGGCGGCTATGGTTACGGCTATGGCGGCGGATATGGCTACGGCGGCGGGTACGGTTGCCACACGGCGTACATTCCCTACGGCTGGAGTTGGTATCGCGCCGCAAGCTGCTGACTGCATGCTGCGCGCCGCGTGAATGGCGGCGCGCCTGCGGAGCAAACAATCATGAACGCGCGGCCTGCTCGGCGGGCCGCGCGTTTGTTTTGGATGCTGCCACCGGCCGGCGCGCCGGCGAATTTCTTTGCTTCAATGAGCCGCGATCCCCCTCTACAAAGGCCGGGCGGAGGCGCGTGGCTTCCGCCGTGTGGCGCCGTCGCCGCCGCATCGGACGTCCAGCGGAAATCGCTATGGCACTGACGATCGAAGACCAGCTGAAGCACTATCTGATCCCGGGCTGGCTCTACTATCCGTACAAGCTCGAGAAAGAGACGCGTCACATGGAACCGGAGGTTCGCATCCTGCGCGAACTCGTTCCGGCCGATCGCATTGCCCTCGATATCGGCGCCAACCGCGGCTACTACAGTTATGCGCTGTCGAAGATCGCGAGCCGGGTCGAGGCGTTCGAGCCGCATCCGGCGCTGGCGCGGTTTCACCGGCGCAAGCTCGGCGGCAACGTACGGCTGCACGAGGTGGCGCTGTCCAACCGCGCCGGCTCAATGAAGCTCTACATCCCTCAGCGCAAGCCCGGCATCGACGGGCACATCGGCAGCAGCCTCAAGAAGGTCTACGAGACGTCGTCGAACTACTATTCCGAGGTGGCCGTAAGCACCCGGACGCTCGATGACTACGGCTTCGACAACGTCGGCTTCATCAAGATCGACGTCGAGGGCGCCGACATGGACGTGATCGAAGGCGGCCAGGCGACGATCGCACGCAACCGGCCGAACATGGTGGTCGAGTTGGTGGGGCAGACGCATAGCGATCCGCTGGCCTGCATCGATCATATCGACAAGACGTTCGGCTATCGCGCCCGCATCATGGTCGAAGGGCGGCTCGAGGACGCCGAGGCGGTGCTGAGGCAGCCGCCGGCGGAGTTGCGAACCCACAACGTGGTGTTCACGCCGCTGTAGCGGACTTTTGGTCAGGCTATAGGCCTGTCTCCGTCATCCTGAGGTGCGAGCGCAGCGAGCCTCGAAGGATGAACGGCCGGGACGCCTTGGTTTCGGTGCGGCTTACTCGGGCCGTCACCCTTCAAGGCTCGACGCCATCGCGCGCCCAAGACGCGCGTAAGACGCGCGTAGACGCATTCAGGCGTCGAGCCCCTCAGAGTGACGGAGACAGTCTGCCGTGATTGGAATTTGTAGACTGACAAAACATTTTGCTTCTGGCAGTTCTAAATCATTGAGCTTTTCGGCACTCGCGACTCAGAAGATCACCTTGGGGGACAGAGATGTCCCGTTTTTCTCCGACAGTTAGGCCAAAAGGTCAGTACAACTCGGACGGCGAATCCATTTAGGAGACGCTCGTCGCGGTTGGGACCGAAACGCCACCCGTGAATTTCTAAACGCATGATGCCTACGCCCTCCGATTGCGATCGTCGGTCACCGGCAATCACTTAGCCTTCCCTATGACGCAGCCAATTTGGTCTATGTAGCTGCCCGACCGTCCAAAGAAGCCGAGTAAAAGATCACCGTAATCCAAAATGCACTTATTCATTGGGCCGAATGTCCAGTCTCCAAAGTGATAGACCTTCGCGTCTGTCCATACGGCCAGGCCGGCAATCCATTGTGGCGGTGCGTTATTGGAAGTCGGGAAACGATACGACATCCAGTTCACGTCGACCCGGCCGATTTTCTCGTTCCTCGCAAATTCAATCAGCTCCGCAGGCTGGGCGTAAGGTCCTTTTCCACCGTGCAATTGGCCGTATTTGTCGCCCCACCGTATTTGCAAGCTGCCGATTATTCTTTGGGTTTTGTCAGCCGGGTTAAGGTTCTCGACGACTCTGATTGCCGAGATGGGCAGATGATTTGCGTTCTCAGCCTCATCATCGAATGGGCTGCCGCCGGAACCGCCGAACGCGACGCTCCTTCTAACCACGAACTCCGCATGCGGAAGGGAAGCCGGCTGGACTGTAGGGGGCGCCGCGGCCGAAGGTACGGGCGGTCCAGATGACGCCTGATGGTCCGGAATAGCCGGCGGAATCTGGGAAAAGCGTTGTTGCCAGAGCAAGAATACGACAGCGCTCAGGATCACGACAATCGCGATGAGGCCAAGCTGCGCTGGGCCGACTGAGATGCGCTGAAGGAGAGAACGATTTGGTCTGTTGAGATCGTTGGCGGCGTAATTGAGAACTGAGTCTCGCTGCACGTCACTGCCGGCTAATGGAGCGTGACCCGTGGCATCCACCTGTAGGATTGCCTTTATGGTCTCCATAAGCTTCTGCAGATGCGCAGTAAGCGGGGGCGTTAATGCATCAAGCCAGTGAATCTCGCCGAGAAAATACT
>Ga0265325_10001410_pt1 | contig 16905 bp, 16 predicted proteins | sample 41420metaG_FD_202090 | JGI IMG/M metagenome (GOLD analysis project Ga0265325, IMG submission 202090) | Rhizosphere microbial communities from Carex aquatilis grown in University of Washington, Seatle, WA, United States - 4-14-20 metaG | ecosystem: Host-associated > Plants > Roots > Rhizosphere...
GAGAGCGTGCACGGCCCCGTGATGCGCGGCCGACGCAATCGCTCCGCGAGGGCTCTCCGCTTCGGGGTCCCATGCGACACATGACCCCTCGCGCGAGCGTTCGACACTTTGCGGCGCGCTTTCGCGCGATCGGGCGGGCAGAACGCGCCGTCGGAGCGCGTGCCTACATGAAGAGCGACCTCCGCTTTTGGGGCGTCGATGCAAAGCAACTCCGCGCCGAGTGCGCGGCATTCTGCAAGGACTGTCCGTCCCTCGATCGCGAGGCGCTCATCTCTTCCGTCAATGCGCTCTTCGCGACCGACTGGCTCGACCTGCGCTCGGTGGCAATCGCGCTCCTCGAGCGCAAGCGGCGACTTCTCTCGGCCGACGACGCGCCGTGGCTGATCGAACTCGCGCGCCGAGGCGCCTGCTGGGCGCACGTCGACTATCTCGTCACGAAGGTGATCGGTCCTCTTCTCGAGGGCGATCGGACGCTGCCGAAGCGCGTGCGTGCGTGGGGGGCGGACAAGTCGTTCTGGGTCCGACGCGTCGCGCTCCTCGCGCAGCTCCGTGCCCTGCGGAGCGGCGGCGGCGACTTCGCGCTTTTCGCAGAGTTGGCTGGCCCAATGCTCGCCGAGAACGAGTTCTTCGTACGAAAGGCGATCGGCTGGGTGCTTCGCGAGGTCTCGAAAAGGAGACCCGCGCTCGTGCGCGACTTCCTGATCGACTGCGGGGCTCGCTGCTCCGGTGTGACCTGGAGGGAAGCGACGAAGTACCTGCCGACGGAAATGAAGCAGCAGGTGGAGGCCCGGCGACTCGGGGCGACCCGCGCGCGTGGTGCCGACCGCAGGGTAGAGAAAAACGACGGACGGGCTGCAAAGAAGAAGCGATGAAACGCCAGGCGCTTTTCCTTTTGCCCTATCGAAGTTTTTCGATAGAGACGGCGCTCACGGCGGACGAGGCCATGCGCCAGGTTCGCGAGGTGACGGCGGCCCGTGAGGGCGCGAAGGCGATCTTCCGGGCGAGTCGCATCGAAGACGCCCGCTTCAAAATCATTTTTGCCGCGTTTCGCGGACTTCGACCCGTGGTCGTCGGGGAAGTGAGGCGGACGGAATCGGGTGCACGCGCCACAATTACGATACGGGTCAACGGACCCTATACGGTGATGCTCGCGGGGTTCTGGATCGCACTTTCTCGGATCGCCGGGGGTGTGCGGCCCGTATGGTTGGTCTCGACGGTCCTCTGTCTTTGCGTGGCGTTCGCCTTCGAAGCGAGGCGCGCGGAGGCGCTCCTTCGCACCCTCCTTCTCCCCGCGCCGCCAGAGCCCTCGTCCGCGCCCGCTTCGAAGTCGCGCGTCCTTTAGATCGACGCCGCTGGCTCCCCCGAAGCCGCCTCCGCTTTATCCGCAGGCCGCACCGGTCGACTCGCCGTTCTACTGGAGAGACAGGCTCCCTGGAGTACACTCGCGCTCCGTGATCTATCGAAGTCGACTGTCCCTCGACAGCACCCATCGCACGGTGACGTTGGTTGTCTCCGGGATCGTCGTCGTGGGCCTGGCGGGAGCCGTCCTGGCGGGCGGAGCGGTCGGCATCGGTGCGCTCGCGCTCGTCGGTTTCGTCCTCATGATCGCTTGGGCGATGGCGCCGCGCGAAGTCGAAGTCGAAAACGATGAGCTTCGCATCGAGCGTCGAGCGTGGCGTCCGCAGCGCATTCCGCTCTCCGAAGTGGAAAGCGCGGAACCGCTGGCGACCGTCGGGCGGGCCGTGCGCGTCTTCGGCGTGGGCGGCTTCTTCGGCAGCTATGGCCTGTTCTCGAACAAGGCGATTGGCCGGTTCCTGCTGTTTGCGACGCGCAGGGGACAGGCCGTGATCGTTCGGAGGACGAACGGCCAACTTCCGATCGTCATCACGCCCGACGACATTCAGGGAACCATCGAGGCGATTGGAGTTCGGGGTCCGGTCCGGACCGATTCATCGCTCATCCGGTAGCGGGACCAAAAGGGCCCGTAGGTTCTCGCCGCGGAGGACATCGAAGCTCGAGGCGGGAGGACCGGGCCCGCGCTCAGGTCTCGCGCTGCCTGGTGACGCTCGCCGACGCGACCGCGCTCGCGACCAGCAAGGCCGCGGCCAGCCAGTAGGGCGCCCCGGGGATCGGGAGCGGTGATCCGACGCGGATGGCCTGGGCGAAGGCCTGTGTGAACAAGATGGGCCCAATCAAGCCACCCACGCCGCGCAAGCTGCTGATCGCTCCCTGGAGACGCCCTTGATGGGTCGGGTCGACCTGCCGAGTCATCAGCGCCTGCATCGCTGGAGCGGCGATTCCCCAGAGGGCGCCGAATGGAATGCCCACGAGAAACATCGTTCCGGAAGACGCCGCAGCGTAGACCGCGAAGGCGATTGCCCCGAAGACCATTCCGGAGACGAGCGCCCCTCGCTCTCCGAGGCGCTTCACGGCGGGCCCGATCAACCCTGCCTGCACGATCGTCGTCGACACCCCGACCGCGGCGAGGACGAAGCCGATGTGCCGTTCGTTCCAGCCGTAGCGATAGTCGGTGTAAATGACGAAGCAGCTCGGGAGCGATTCATGCGCCACGTAATCCAGGAACGCGACCACGGCGAGCCCGAGGAGGGCGGGTTCGGAGCGCAGGAGGGCGAACGAGTCGAGCGGGTTGGCTTTCGCCCAGACGAGCTTCGCGCGGCGCTCGCGCGGAAGCGACTCGGGCAAGACGAAGAAGCCGTACGACGCGTTGAGGAGGCTGAGGCTCGCGGCGACCCAAAACGGCAGGCGGAGGCTGACTTGTCCGAGCACGCCGCCGACGGCGGGCCCCACGATGAACCCCAGGCCGAAGGCCGCCCCGACCATGCCGAGATGCGCGGCGCGTTTTTCCGGCGGCGATACGTCGGCGATGTACGCGGTCGCCGTGGAGAAGCTGGCGGCGGTAATCCCCGACACGAGCCTGCCGGCGAACAGCCATGCGAGGTTCGGCGCGAGCGCCATGAGCACATAGTCGAGCCCCATGCCGAGATTCGAAAGGAGCACGATCGGACGGCGCCCGAAGCGGTCCGATGCGGCGCCGACGAGGGGCGAAAAAAGAAACTGCATCGCGTTCCAAGCGAAGCCGAAGACGCCTGTCATCGAAGCCGCGCGAGCCATATCTCCGCCTTCGAGCTCGATGACGAGCTTGGGAAGCACGGGCACCATGATCCCCAGCGCCAGCATGTCGAGCGCCACCGTCACGAAGATGAACGCAAACGCGGCTCGGCTCGGGGGTCGAGGCGCGGTGGGGGCGAGGGAAGGCACCACGGCGGATTAGCAGGTGGAGGCGTTGCGGCGAAGAGCTCTGGCCTACGCCGAAGACCTGGCGGAGGCTATGCTGAAGTCATGGGCGATCCCGCGAAGCGTCGCGCGACGTACGACGACGTGGTCGCCGCTCCAAACGGGTTAATCGCCGAACTAATCCACGGAGTGCTCGTAACGCAGCCGAGGCCCGCCGTGCCTCACGCACGCGCCGCGAGCCGCCTGGGCGCGAAGCTCGGCGGTCCCTTCGATCTCGGCGAGGGAGGCCCCGGGGGCTGGGTCTTGCTGGACGAGCCGGAGCTCCACCTCGCAGGGGGGCACGTCCTCGTTCCGGACCTCGCCGGATGGCGGCGCGCCCGCATGCAGGAGGTTCCTATGGCCGCGGCCGCGTTGGAGCTGGCACCCGACTGGGTCTGTGAGGTCCTCTCGCCCGGGACAGAGGCGACCGACCGGGCGGATAAGGTGCCCCTCTTCGCCGCGGAGAGCGTTGGCCACGTGTGGCTCGTGGATCCGCGCGCGCGAACGCTCGAGGTCCTGAACCTCGACGGTCCGACGTACCGCTTGTTGGGCACCTGGCGCGACGGCGCGGTGCTCCGCGCCGTTCCGTTCGACGCCGTGGAGCTCGATCTCGCCGTATTGTGGGCGACCTGAGAAGTAGCGGTGCCTGGCGTTCGTGCAATCGATGCAAAGTCCCTCGTTGACGCCGCACTGGTTATCGCTCGCGGCCTGGCCCGCGGAGTCTTCGACGCAGTTGCCGCGCGTGCTCGTCTCTGGTCGCCCACCGACAAGAAGTCGGCGCCGAGTCCGCTTGGCCGCGCGCTGCATGACCGAATTGTGACCGAGCGCCCCTCCGTGGAAAACCCGGGCGCGGACGTGATTTGAGTCCCCAGATTCGACGAGAACCTGCAAACGAGGGGCCGTACCCCCACCAAGCCGAGGGGCGAAACACCGGGCGGGTGCTTATGGTCTGGCTCGCGGATGGCGAACGGCCCAGGAGTCCACATGAACGCACGGGTACTAATCGTCGACGACGATTGCGACATGCGGGAGGCGCTGGGGACGGTCTTCTCCCGAGACGGGCAGAGTTGTGACGTGGTGTCGAGCGGGTCGGCCGCTCTGGAGATCATCAATCGACGGACGTTCGACGCCGTCGTCTGCGACGTGCGCATGTCGGGGATGACCGGGCTCGAACTCCTCGACCGAGTCAAGAAGAGTCGGCCATCGCTGCCGTTCATCCTGATGACCGGGGCGGGCGCAGTCCACGATGCGGTGGATGCAATCAAGCGGGGCGCCTTTCAGTACGTGACGAAACCTTGCGACGCCGATCAGCTGCGGGCAATCGTCGTGGAAGCGATGGGCGGTTCTCGGGAGAACGCCCACGAGGAAGGGCGCAGCCAATCGACAACTTTTGACTCCCCGCTCATCGGATTTGGCCCGGCGATGCGGGCGCTGCAGGCGTCGATCGACCGGGTCGCAACGTCGGTGGCACCGGTGCTCATTACGGGCGAAACCGGTGTCGGCAAAGAGCTCGTCGCTGAAGCCATTCATGCTCGCGGCGAGCGCCGCGGCCGCCCGTTCGTTGCGGTGAATACCTCAGCAGTTCAAGCAGACTTGTTCGAGAGCGAGGTGTTCGGACACGTTCGCGGAGCTTTCACCGGCGCCGTGCAGGCGCGTAACGGGCTGCTCACCGAGGCCGACGGAGGAACGCTCTTCCTCGATGAAATCGGCGACATGCCGATCGCGATGCAGGCCAAGATGCTGCGCGTGATCCAGTTCGGCGAGGTGCGCCGCGTCGGGAGCGACCGCCCGCATCGGGTCGATGTCCGAATCATCGCCGCGACGCATCGTGACCTGCCCGCCTTCGTACGCGATGGACGGTTCCGAGAAGACCTCTACTTCAGGCTCAACGTCTTGCCGATATTCGTGCCGCCGTTGAGGGCGCGGCGAGACGACATTCCCGCGCTCGCTCTCCACTTTCTTTCGGAAGCCCGTCGACGCGCGTCGCAGACGCCGGTTCGGTCGATAAGCGAAGACGCGCTCCGCGTGCTGGCCGACGGCGCATGGCCCGGCAACGTCCGGGAGCTCGCGAGCGCCATCGAGCGGGCGGTCGTCTTCGCGAACGATGAAGTTCTCGCGCCCGAGCACCTATCGCCTACCCTGGAGAGTTCCGGCCCCACCCTCTCCTGGCCGCCGATGGATCGCGCTCCGTGGACGCTGCAGCGATTGAACCAGGCATACACGGAGTGGGTGCTGAGCCAAACGGGCGGAGACAAGCCGCGCGCCGCCGAGATCTTGGGCATCGATCTGTCGACCCTCTATCGCTGGCGGCGCACCCAACGCGATTGACCGGCAAAGCCAGCCCCCGCGTCGGCGTCCGGGCTCACGCTTTGTCGACCAACGTCTTCAGGCGGTTCCACTCCGCGTCGAGCCGCGTCTTTGCTTCGTCCCAGGTCGATGCCGTCGCGGTCTCGAGCGCCCGGTAGTGCGTCTCGAAGGCGCCTCGGTCGGCGTGGATCTGCTTCAACGCCGCGTCGAGATCGGACTTCGTCTTTCCCATCGCCTGCCGGGACTTGGCCTCGAGATCGTTTACCGAGCGGTCGAGCTCCACGAGGTTGGTGGTCGTCGTGTGACGATAGTCTTCGCGCAGCTTCATGAAGCCGCTCTGCGCCGCCGCGATTTTCTGGTCCTCCTCCTGCTGCGCGCTTCGTACTTTGTGGTCGGCCTCTTTCGTGGCTGCGCTGATCTTGTCGTCCGCTTGGGCTTGCGCGACGTTCATTTTCTTCTGTTCGTCCGAGGCGTTGTCGCATGCGAGGGCCATGGCCGAGGCGAGAACGGTAGCGGCTATCGAAGTGCGGATCATGGGAATCTCCTTGAGGCGGTGCGTGAACGCGGCCATGGGCCGAGAGGGTTTTCTGTATTGCGAATCGCGTTGTGCCGTCTGCGACCGTCTAGCTGTGCAAGTTTCCGGTGAACCACAGAACCACCAGGACCAGCACTATCAGTCCAGCGGGAGACCACCCGGCATATCCGTAGCGGGAGTGACCCCAGCCTCCGCCCACGAGGGACAAAAGGAGAAAGACGACGAGAATGGTGATGAGCATTGGAATTCCTCCGCTGTATGTTTGGAGCCGAGATCAAGCGATGCATATGCCGAGCCGGGTTCATGCCGCGGATATATGCCGAACCTATCGACAACGATGGCCATCGCTTTGCACATTGCGAAGCAGCGCGCGAAGCGAGCCCTCGAATCTGACAAGACCCGTGGCGGGCTAGCCGCCGAATGCGCCGACGAGAACGAGCGACGACCCGCCTTTGCGGTCGGACGGAGCGTATCGTTGGACGAACACGCCCCGAAAGGTCGCGTGCGTCTCGGGGCGGTCGCCCGTGAACGGCGTGGCGAAGTAGACCGGCTCGGCGTCGGTCGTCAGCGTGCCGACGAGCAGCGGACCTTCGCTTCGGATCGACGAGAAGCGACCGGTGACGACGACGACTCTTCCGCGCGCGGCGTCGGGGTCCGCCGCCGCGGCTCCGGGCGCCATCGTCGGGATGTTGTCGAGCGTCGACTTGCCGCCGAGTCTGAGGGCCTCGGCCAACGTTCCCATAATCGTCGGGTCGAGCGTCGCCCCATCGCTCCCCCTTTGTGCTGCGGCGACGACCATCGGCGCGTACGTGATGCCGCTCAAGATCTCGCGTTCGGCCGGATCGGTTGCCGCGCGAAGCAAATTCTCGATGGCCGATCCATCGCAAGAACGCACGTCGGACGTGCACCCAGCGGCCAGCACGCGTGCCTCGTCTTTGCGAAAGCCGGGCGCCATCGCGGCGTAGCGTGCGACCTGCCGGGCTGAATCGGTCTTGCCTTCGGCGGCGGCCGCCGTGCCGCGCATCGCGGCCGTCTTCGTCCCGAACCAACTCTCCGCTCCGACGAGTACCAGGCCGTTGGCGCCGTCGGAGAGATCGTAGCCGAGCCCGATCCAGCCGAGGTCCATGAGGACAGCGCCGTCCTGCCGCCCCGAGCGTCTCGCATACTCGGCCCGAATCGACGTGCTGCCTCCACGTGCGAGAAGCGAGAGCACTTCAAACGACGAAGGCGACACCCGGACTTGCGCGTCCGCTTCCAGATCCGGCATTCGAAAGACGGCGGCGGCCCAGCCTGGGACGCCCATGTTCCGAGAGGCGATGGCCGTCGCAGGACTGGCGTCTTTGGCCGTGACGTGGACCTTTGCATCGAAGCGAGCGGGGGCGCTCGTCCGCAGCGTCGTTTCCCGGAGGACCGCGTTTCCCCACCAGCCGTCCTCGGATGAGGCGCCCTGCCCGGTACCGGCGTGACGAATCGCGAGGGTACTGCCCGACAGTTCGATCGAGCCATCTGCGCCTTCCGCGCGCTTCGCCGTGACCACTCCGTCGAGGTCCCCGAAGAATTCCGTCGCGCCTGCGCCTACCCGGATCGCCCGTCCCGTCATCACGCCGTCGCCCTGGAGGGCCCCCGATTTCAGCTCCAACTCGGCGTGCAATCGCGCTCGGCCCGTCCCTCCCCGTATGCGAATGCCCGCGGGCAGCGGGACGAGCCCGGAGATGGCACCGAGATCGCCGAAGTCGACTCTCGGAAGATCGACCGACACCAGGCCCTCCGCGCCAGAGGGGGCGAGTACGAAACGACCTGCGACCGCGGTCATCGCGGGAACGCCGAGGAGGGTCGCGCCGCCGCGCGCTGAGCTCACGGACAGCTCGTTTACGGTGACGCTGGCACTCGTGAAGTCGAACCTCTTCTCGGCCCATGCGCCGCGGTGCAGATCGACGTGCACATCGCCCGAGACGTCGCCGACGAATGCGTCTTTCTCGTGCTCCACCGTGAGACGTCGGGCCTCGATGCGAAGTGCCGCGTGACCGCTCCGCTCCGTGAACGACCCGTCGGCATGGCCATCGCCCTTCACGGTTCCAGACCGGATCATCCAGGGCGAAGCCGACGACAGAAGAGCCCCCCACGCACCTGGGTCGCTCGTCTCGGCGCCATCCACGTCCAATGTAAAGCGGGCATCGTCGACGACGTGCGCGAGGTGCAACTGGCGGCTGGTCAGGGTGGCCGCGACCGAGGCGACGCGCGCCTGTTCCACTCCGAGGCGCGCCACCCGAAGACCCGTGACTTGGGCGTCCATGGTTGCGAGCTCACGTTGAACACGGAACTCCGTACGAACCGGCGCTTGGAAGGCCAGCCCGCCGGCCTCGATTTGGCAGTCCTCGGCGTCCATCCGCACGCTCGTCCCGTCCGCCAGGACTCCGTGGTCCACAATCAGATGTGTCTCGAAGGGGGCTTCCCATCGTTTGAACCCGACAACCCCATGCGGCTCGAGCAAACGGAGGGCGCTGGCGACCATCGCACGGCCTTGTAGTCGCCCATCGGTCGACAGGTGTTCGAAGATGGCGGGGCCCTTCATCTCTCGGAGATCGAAGGGATGCACGGTCCCCGCGAGCGATCCGCGGATTCCGGTTGCCAGCGGGTGGCTTCCGTAAGAAACGTCGACTCCGTTGGCGTCCACCGTCGCGGGGCCGACGTCGAGCCACCGTCCCGGACGGAAAATCCATCGTCCGCGCACGTGGGTGTCGCCCTCCGAGCGCACGGTGTGGATCCACAGCTCGCGCACGTGGTCCACCTCCACGTCCTCGAGATCGATCATCCACAGGTTGTAGTTCGCGTCCGTGAGAGGCGGCGGCTCCGGGCCGTCGTCGAGGAAGGGGGGATCGGCGAGGCCGGCGATCGGCGGAAGCGCGGCGAGGACTTCTGGGCGGGCCGTCGCCCGATCGATCCGCAGGCGTGCTCGCATCGTGAATCCGCTGGATCGGAGGTGGGTCGCGTGGAAGCTGCGGTGGAAGAGGTCAGTGAGGGCGACGGCGACGTCCGCGTGGTCGAGGGTCAATCGCCATTCCACGGTGCGTTCGCGTCCGCGAATCGTCAGGCCTTCCAGGTGCACGCGGCCTGGGAAGATCGAGTACGCGCGGTCATAATCGAAGCGAAGCGCCGTGGAGCCCCCACTGACGCCGAATGCGATTGGTGCGCCGCTGATGACGTTGCGAAGCAACCGGGTCCGCAAGACCACGTTTGCGGCGGCCAAATACGTGACCATCGGGATCGCGACGAGGCCGAGAGCCGCCCCGCCGAGCCACCGCCACAGGCGCCTTCGCAGCAGGGGCACGCGCCTGTCGACGGTTCCGTCTGCGGGGCCTGAAAATACCTGCGGGTGGGCCACCATCTGCACCTATCGTGAGCGACGACCAACACTCGCTCGCAAGCACGTATCCGGCTGCGCTGCATGCGCCGTACCGCCTCGCCAACCCGCCCCCCCAATGCCGATGGGACAGCTACGCCGTTCAGGTCACGCCGGCACGGGTGTTGCGGGCGATCGTCGGCATGAACGACGACAAATCACATAACGAAGCGCACCACGACGCGGCGAAGACGACCGGGACGAAGTCGAACGGAAGCCCGCCGGTCGGGAACGGTGAGTTCGCCCGCCGCGCGAGAGCCGTCTTCTCCGACTTTCCGTCAGGCCTCGACGCGCAGATGAGGAGCAGTCCCTACGTGGTGTTGGGCATCGCGTTCGGCATCGGAATGGGTGCGGGCGTCCTTCTGGGTTCGCGCATTCTTCGCTCCGTCCTCACGAGCACCATTTCGTATGCGGCGATCGAGATTGGACGCTCGTGGCTGCGCGACATGGGGCCTCGAGCGTCGGCCCAGCAGTAAAGGTTCGCGGCGCCGGCTCCGGGGGGCGTCGCGCGCCGTCGCGAGACGGTTGGCGTCTTGCAACGCGCCGACCATCATTTCGCGAATTGGCTCACGCGGCGAGATGGGCCGCGTGCTCGACCACGGCCCGGCCGGCGACGAGGCGAGGCTTCGGCTTCCAAACAAGCGTTTCTAGGTCGTGGACGGGCGGAATGCGCCAGCGGTTCGCGTCGCAAAGCGATTCGACGCACCGGCTGAGCTCTCGCATCGAGAACGGCTTGCGCAGGAATGCGTTTCCGCCCGCTTCTTCCGCGTATGAAATGTCCTCGGCGCTGCCGCGTTCGCTCGTCATGAGGACGGGCAGCCCCGCCAGCCCCAGCGAGCCGCGGATATGCTCACACAGCTCATAGCCCGATTTGTTGGGAAGCCCGACGTCGATGCACACGACGTGAGGCTCTCGTTCTGCCAAGTGGCGGACGGCCGCATCGAAGTGGTTCGCCGAGAGGACGTGAAAGTCCATCTGTGCGAGTTGCCTGCGCATGGCGCGCTGCAGCCGCGGGTCGTCTTCCACAATGAGGGCGGTGCGCTTCGTAGAGTCCGTAACCCTCTGCCGTGAGGACGTCGCGAGTAGCATGCGGGTGGGCAGTGCAAGAACGTGGCCCGAGCGCACGAGGACTCAGGCCGAGAGCCCCCTCAGGTCCCCCCGCGGCGCGGGGGGACATTCCACGAGGATGCGCACGGACCGAGGTGGCGAAGGGCCGAGCTTCATCGTTCTCAAGTGCAAAGTCCCCCCGCGCCGCGGGGGGACCTGAGGGGGCTGCAAGAGATGACGCGTTCGCTTTTCATGCGGTCACGCTGGCAGGCAAATCCTGCGACGCGTTCGAAGCGCGCCGGAGGTCCGCGAGAATTTCGGTGGCGGGACGGGCCGCCCGCATGGGACGTGCCTCCCCCAAAAATGGCCAGACTGCGTCGCGAATGTCGTCGGGAAGCACCGTCTCGAGATACTCGAGCGCCGTACCGCGGCGGCGGTCGTCCTTCTCGTGCAGCGCCTTGAAGGCGAGACGAAGCGATTCGCGATCGAGGACGAGGGCGAGCAGCGTGAAGACGTAGTCGATTCCGCGATCGACCCGGTCTTGCAGGAGCCTGTCGATCAGAGCCGGCGGCTCGTTTTCTTCTTCTTCGTCGGCGTCGGCGGCCGGAAGGCTCTCCCACGCCTCTCTGCTCAGCGCCAGCTCTCGCTTGACGATCGCGATCACTGTCGCCTCGGGAATCACGATGCGGGCATCCGCGCAGCAGATCTTGGTCAGCGCGCGGCCACACTGGTAGCGCACCTCGAATCGCGGGTCCGCGGTGCCGAGAATCAGCCCATCGACCGCGCACTGCGTCGTGCACGTGGAGAGGACACGCGGGATGCGCCGGCGAATGTCGAAGTCGGTGCGTGCGTCGCAAAGCGCGTCGACGAATTGTCCGACGGCATTCGACGCGTCGACTCGCAGGGCACGAACCGCGTCCAATTGAAACTCCTTGTCTGCCAGCAGCAGGATCGCAAAGCCGACCAGCGGCCGGGCGAGCGGAACGGCGGAAAGGACGCCGCGAACGCGCGCCGGGTCGCGGGATCGAAGGTGGGCGATGGCGAGAAGCCATGCGTCGGTGCCCGCGTTCGTACGTCCGGTCATTCGCTCGTCGGCGCGGGCAGGCTCCGAGGACAACACCTCGAGCCGCTCCACGATCTTATCTCTCACATCGCGGCCCTCGTGCGCAGGTGGACTCGCCGGTGCCGCCGATTCCCCTCGCTTGCGCAGGCCCTCTTCGAGCACCTGGACGTAGCCGGCGTGCAACGCACGGGAGCGGCCCAGGCTGACGATTGCGCCTAGGACGGCCACGACGAGCAGGATGGCTTCGGCGTGCGCCGCCGCCAGGGCGAGCGCGAGACTCGTCGTCAACGCCGCCGTCACTGTCCCGAGTCGATCGAAGCCGACGTCGATGAGAGTCTTCGTCGCGCGCTTGCGTCGTTCGGAAACGGGCGTGTAAAGGAGTTCGTAGGCCATTCGGAAGAGCGAGTTCCGGTGCGTTGCTTCCGCGCCTCGAAGCATCGCGGTGCTGGCGAGGCCGGGAACGGCGAGGCCTGCCGCGCCGCCGAGAATCACGATCCCCGGAAGAATTGCCAGGGTCACCGCCAGACCGAGCTTCTCGAGCGCCAGCCGCCCGAAGAGCAGCTGGAGCGCCAGCGAGAGAGCTCCGACGACGACCCAGAACAAGGAAAAAAAGGCCAGCAGCGCGCGCCCGTTCGCAAAGGCCCTCGCCGCCTCGGCGCTGAACACGTAGTCGAGTAGGCCCGATGTCACGGCGCCCAGCGCCACGACCATGGCCAGATTGCGCAGATAGGGCGATTCGCGAAGAATGCTCACGGGAGACGGGGGCCCGCCAGGATCGACGGGCTCCGACTCGGCGGGTTCCGCCGCGGGTCTGGCCTTCAGCCGGAGGCTGCCCCAAAGGGAAACGAGGTTCAGGGCCGCAAGCAGCGGGAGCATCGTCGGCACCTCGATCAGCGCCGCTGCCCGCCACGCCATGAGTCCGCCGAGAAGGCCCCCCAGGGTCCCACCGCTGGTGATCGCCGCGACGGAGAGCCGACTCGCGTGTGCGTCGAAGGTCTCGTTGACGAGCGACCAGAACGACGAGATGACCGCTGCGCCGAAGAGCGCGGTGTCGATGTAGAGGACGACTGCGGCCAGCCGCGGCGTACCGAAGCTTAGGGCCCACGCCAGCAGCAAGACGACCGAGCTCGCGCCGAAGGCCGCGGGAACCACCTTCGCGGGTGAGTGCCGCAGCATCATGCGAGACAACCAAAGCACCGCGACGAGCGAGAGCACCGCAGAACCGGCCATCATCGCCGGCAGCAGCCTCACGGTGAAGTTCGAGAGAAAGAGGGCGTCGCGCGTCGCTTTTCCGGCTACCTGCTGCGCGATCATCGCGGCCGACGCGACGGTCGCGACGCGGGCACCCGGCGGAAGTCGGCTGTTTCGAGAAATCATCCGATTGTTCGTTCGGCCCGTACCGACTTCGAACGCGGGCTGGGCGCGCCTTCGCTAGACAGCAGCAGTTGAATGGCGGGAAGGAAGAACGAGATCGAGCCGCCAGGGCACTAGGAACGCCGGAAGCGCGACAGAGGATTGGGGCCACTCGCCCAGGATTCTCTCGTGGCGGCCCTGGCGGCCCTGGCGGTTTTCTGGACCTTCCAGCACCAGTCCTACTGGGCTGATGAGTGCGACGGCTGAACGACGATCTCCACCCGTCGGTTGTTCGCGCGCCCCTCGGCCGAAGCGTTGTCGGCGATCGGCCTCGTGAGACCGAAGCCGACAGCGGTCACGCGGTCCGCGGCGATCCCATGGGAGACGATATAATCACGCACCGACTGCGCGCGCCGTTGGGACAGGTCCTGGTTGTACGACGCCTCTCCCTGCGAATCGGTGTGCCCCTCCACCGTGATCTTCGACTCGGGATCCTGCTTGGACAGCGCGTCGGCCACTTCGTTCAGCTTTGCCTGCGCGCTTGCCATCAAGTCGGACCGGTTGGTGACGAAGAGTACGCTTCCCGAGAGGGTGATCACCATGCCTCGCGGCTCCTGCTTCACGGAGGCGAATGCGGCGAGGTCGGCGGCCGCCCGCGCCGCACGCTTGTCGGCGTCTGCCCTGCGCTCGCGCTCCGTCTGGAGCTGCTGGTTCTGGTCCTGCAGCGCCTGACCCTGCATCGCGATCTGAACGTTGGCGCGACCGAGCTGCGCCGACGTCGCCTGCACCGTCGCCGTTTCCGCGTCGTGCATTTTTGCGAGCGTCTGCTGTTGCTGTTGCGCGGCTTGCATCGCGACTCCCCGCGCCTCCGCGATCTCCGCTCGCCGGGTGGCGACATACGCCAAATCGATGGTCGCGGGGCTCGGCCCGTTTGCCGCGAACGACTGCTCCGCCTGGTCGAGCGATTCGCTCGCGGCGTGCACGTCGGCAGGATCGAAAGTGGCCGCGACGCCACGGCTGGTCCGCGCGTAGGTCGCGCGCGCCGTGACCAGATCTTGCGGGGGCAGCGTCGATGCGCAGCCGGCGACCCCAGCCAGTGCGACGAGGATTGAGGTCGTTCGAAGTGCTCTCATGGCTGTGCCCCTTGATTCGCGTTCGTGATTTTCTGGTTGTTCGATTGAATCGCGGCGCCTTGAGCCTGGACTTTGGCGCCTTCCTCCCGCGTCAGCGCGATCGCAAGCTCGGCGTCCGACTTTGCGCGCGCGAGGAGGCGGTCTGCCCGCTCGTTGTCGCCGTCGCGGAGGGCGGCGTTCGCGGCGACAATTTGCTCGTGCGCGAGCTGCAAGTGCAGCTGCGCGGTCGGCTGAGCGGCAGCGCCGAGGTCGGTAGCGCTTCGCTCCGCGGCTTGGGCGTCCGCCAGGTGTTGTGACGGAGGAGCGTAGCTCGCGCCACATCCGACGATGAGCGCCGTGGTCGTTCCCAGCAATAGCGTTGCTAACTTCATGATGGACTCCTCCGTGCGGGATAGTGATCTTTCATCTGCGTCTTCGCGATCCAGGCCCCCGAGAGAGCGGTGTACGAAACGGCGTACGTCGACTTGAGGAGATCGATCACGCGTCGCCACTGCTTGGCGAAAAGGTTCCAAATCATTGTTTCCCTGCTTTCCCTTCGTCGAGCACCGACCGTCCCTTGCGACCGGCTCGACGGGCGTTGTGCAAGGAGGGTGCCGCAAGGCGAGTACGGTACTTTTCCGCGGCGGTTTGACGGGGGATGCGTTTGGGCTTGGCGCGTGCGGGCGGCCGATTCGCAAATTGCCAACTATCGGCGTTTTGAAAAGGGAGACTCCGATTCAGAAACCGTGACACCCAAAAAGAGATGCTCCGCGCCCGTGACGGACAACGAACAGGCGGCGGCGCGAGCGGAATCATTCGCGATTACCTCAACGGCACGCCCTGGTGGCACGTGTCCTGCTCGCCACCCACGCATGACGCTCGACTTCACGAGGGCGCGCCAGCTGTGCACCGAGCAGGAGTTTGCCTTGGTGGCCTCGGCACGTGCACAAGAGCTGCGGTCGCTGTCTCCGAAGCGCTTGGATGCCAAGATCGCGCGGGCGCGCGGCCTCAAAGACAAATTCTCCAAGTTGGCGAGGCGACAAGCGCGCGACGCACGGGGAAGTGCGTCCCCGCGTCGCGAGAACCCAGGGAACGCCCGAACGGTCGAGAAGGTGGAGCTCTTCGGCGAGGTGCTCAAGCGATTCCAGGCCCGCGCCGCAAGCCTCGACCAAGCCCCGCGGCCGGGCAATCGCGCCACGGCGACGGCAAGGACAGGAGCTCGCGCTCGGACGACACCGCGTCGGGCGCGTTCTACACCGTTGACGCACCCGAGTGCGGAGCGCCAGAACCGGCAGCAGCGAAGAAAGTCGGCCGCAGCCAGAGGGGGCCCGCCCTGCGGGTACTCCTCGTCGCCATCCGGGGCCGATACGGCCCGAAAAGCGCGCAAGCTCGCGGCGTCGCAAGTTCCGCGCTTGCACGCGCACGTGTCGTCTCGGAATCGACGCCAACAGGCGCGCCGCGACTCGCGCTGACATCCAAGACCCCGCCCTCGACTTCAGTTGACCCCCCGGGGTGCCTCGAACCCTCTCAGTGCCCCATCACCGCCCGCACCATCGCTCGTTCCCCGGTGAGAATTTCAATCGCGCGACCCAGCCCGATCTCTGCGGCGACGGCACGGAGCAGATCTTCGGCCGAAGCCTTCCGAGCGATCGGCCTCGGCACGGCAGGAACGCTCGGGGCACCCGTCGACGCGATCTTCGTCTGCGTCTGTTTCTGTTTCGAGGCGGCTTTCTTCGTCCTCCGCGTGCGGCGAACCTCGTAGACCAGGCCGGGACGGATCGTCAGCCCAGCGCCTTTCGCCAGGGCGACGACCTCGGCGGCGGGCATTGCCTCAGGCTGCCGCCGGATGAAATCGGACTTTGTCCCCGTTTTTTCAGCGCTGGTCTTCTTGGCAGCCATTCGGATGATCTCCAGTTGGGAGGAAATGAGCACGCTTGGCCTCCCGAGAGGGGCGCAACGTACAATCGTGTGCCAACTCGAGCAAGGCCTCGTGTTCTTCTCGACCACCGTCGCATTCGACGATCACACGTGCGCTGGTCAACGCCTGGGCACGCGGCTGACCGACTCTAGGGCCTCCGGCTCGCCCACCCCCGAACAGCACCGAAAGCCCGTGGAATAGTCGTGATACGTGTATTCGTGCGCGATGGTTCGGTACGCGCACCCCTCGCCGTGCAAGTCGGTGTCGAGCCAAAAGCCGCCTTGAAACGTGCCGTTGGGGTCGTCGGTCCATTCGTGAAGGTTGCCGACCATGTCGGAAACACCATAGTCGTTGACGCAGCCGGCGAACGCGCCCGTCTTTGCGACGGTTCCGTCCTGCTGGTTGAGGCGCGGGTCGTTGAGCTCGAGCGGGCCCCAGCCCTTCTTCATCTCGGCGGCATGAAGGATCAGCATCGGCGCGGCCCCCGTGTCGTGGCACATTCCGGCGATTCGCCGCGGCCCGTAGGGGTACGCGTAACCCTGGCTTCCGCCGCACGCCGCGCGCCACTCGACCGGCCGGCAGAGGCGCTTGCGCACGGCGGCGCACGCCTCTGCGGCCTGCGCCGCGCTGATGTACGCCTGCGGCACGACGCCGGGTACGCTTCGCGCGAGAAAAACGTGACCCACGGGCGGAACGGTGAACGGCGACCATGCATCGAGGGCTCCGCCGGAGCTTTCGACGAGCGAGCCCTCGTAGCGGTCGATGCAAAAGCGACCGTCGATGTTCGCCATGTCCGAAGGGCAGCGTGCGTTCGCGAGGCTCGGGGCCATCGTACCTTCGTCGACCGCGCGAAATGTCCCGGGCGCATAGCTGGCG
>Ga0265325_10001411_pt1 | contig 16903 bp, 14 predicted proteins | sample 41420metaG_FD_202090 | JGI IMG/M metagenome (GOLD analysis project Ga0265325, IMG submission 202090) | Rhizosphere microbial communities from Carex aquatilis grown in University of Washington, Seatle, WA, United States - 4-14-20 metaG | ecosystem: Host-associated > Plants > Roots > Rhizosphere...
GGATGGATTGTGCCCGATGGAACGGACCTCGCCGTGCTCCGGTCAAGAGCGGCGGTCCGACCGGGGCGGCGGACCACAGCTGCCGGCCGGCACGAACTCGGTGGGCAGCGTGACCGTCCGCGGCGCGGCCCCACCGATCTGTTCCAGCAGCTGGACCGCGGCCTGCCGGCCGACCTCGAACGGGTCGCGGGTGACATGCGCCAGCGGCGGCTCGAGGAACTCCGCGAGCGGCACGCTGTCGAAGCTGATCAGGCTGACGTCATCGGGAATCCGCAGGTCGAGGTCCCGCAACGCCCGCATCACACCCTGCAGGATCTGGTTGCCACCGACGATCACCGCCGTGGGTGCCGGGGCCTCCCGGAAGATCGCGATCGTCGCGTCGTAGCCGTGGGTGGCGGAGTACGCGCCCGCGCGCGCGCTCAGCGTCGCGCCCGGGCAGCCCTTGATCGCGCGCCGTACCGCGTTGGCCCGCTCACGGGACGGTCGAACGTTCGGCGCGCCGTTGATCATCGCGAGCCGGCGGTGCCCGAGCGAGAGCAGGTGCTCGGCGGCCGGTGCCATGCCCTCGGCGTAGTCGTGCACGATGGCGCCGGCCGGGATGTCCGCCGCGATGGTCCGGTCGATCAGGACGATCGGTCCGTCGAACCTGCGCAGCGCATCGAGGGTGCGCGGATCGCGTTCATCGGCCAGCGAGAGCAGCAGGCCGTCGACCCGGCGCAGCTCGAAGTGCCGGATGTGCTCGGCGTCGAGCGCGGGGTCACCACGCGAGTTGCTCATCAGCAGGCTGTAGCCGGACCTGCGCAGCTCACTGACCGCACCTGCGGAGTTCGCCGCGATGACCGGGTTGGCAACGTCGATCGCGACGAACCCGATCGACATCGTCCGGCCGCTGCGCATGCTCTGCGCGATGAGGTCTCGCTCGTAGCCCAGCGCCGCGACCGCGTCCTCGACCCGGTTGCGCATGACGGTGCTCACATCGGGATTGCCCGAAAGGACCCTCGAGACCGACGAGATGGCGACCCCGGCCCGCTCGGCGACGTCCCTCATGCCGACCCGACGGGTGTCCCGAGTGCTCATTCCGTGGCCGGCGGTACCGGCGCGCGCGCGCGGTGACCCGGCGGGATCGGTGCCTGCATGACTGGATGCCTTCGTCCCCGGACCGCCACTTGAAGGCGGCTATCGGTTCGGACAATAGCAGCCAGGTACGACGTCGCCTGCAATCCGTTCCGGCCCACTTTGACTAGTCAGATCGACCCCTCACTCCCAGCGAAATCGAGTCACTGACTGGTCAGATCACGCGCACATCTCGCGACGGGCGACGCGTCGTTCCGGTATGACTCGTCGCTCGATTCAGCATGATGATTCCGAAACCCGATCCTTTCGGAATCGTTTCCGGTGAACCTGCGTTTGGGCGCGTCAGAGCCCTTCCGACGCCAGTCGATGGCGGATCAAGGCTTCAGCAACCGATTCCACCAGCGAATGGCTGATCCGCCCAAGATTGGGTACGGTAGGTCAGTGAGCGGCCGTCCGGCTTGACCGGGAGGCGCTCACGAACAGGTGCTACGAGCGGGATCGGCGGTGCAGTAGCCGCCGAAGTTCCCCGAGTCGTGGCACCTCCGTCCTCGGTCCGGACCCTGCCGAGGGCGGGCCGGTCAGCTGGTGTAGCCGAGCGGCATCAGGATCGACTTGAGCTCACAGAACGCCGCCAGCCCTTCGGGCCCGTCCTCGCGCCCGATGCCCGAGCACTTGTAGCCGCCGAACGGCGAGCCCATATCGAAGGCGTACCAGTTGATGCCGTAGGTGCCGGTGCGGACCTTGGTCGCGATCTCGAAGCCGTGGTCGACGTCTGCCGTCCACACCGAGCCGGCCAGCCCATAGTCGCTGTCGTTCGCGATCGCGAGCGCCTCGGCCTCGGTGTCGTAGGGGATCAGCGAAAGGACCGGGCCGAAGATCTCCTCGCGCGCGATCGTCATCGCGTTGTCGACGTCGGCGAACACGGTCGGGCCGACGTACCAACCGCGGTCGAGCCCGGCCGGGCGGGTGCCGTCGAGCACGAGTCGAGCGCCTTCGGACTTGCCCACCTCGATATAGCCCTCGACCCGGTCGCGCTGGCGCTCGGCGACCAGGGGGCCGAGCTGGGTGGCCGGATCGCTCGGGTCGCCGACGCTCATCATCGCCGCCGACGCCACGATCGCCTCGGTGATCTCGTCGTAGCGCGAGCGCGGCGCGAGGATGCGGGTCTGCGCGACGCAGGCCTGGCCGCTGTTCATCAGACCGGAGAACGCGATCATGAACGCACTCGAGGCCAGATCGACGTCGTCGAGGACGATCGCGGCGGACTTCCCGCCCAGCTCGAGCGACACCCGCTTCAGCCGCTCGGTCGCCAGCGAGCCGACCCGACGGCCGGCCGCGGTCGAGCCGGTGAAGGAGACCTTGTCCACCCCCGGGTGGGTGACCAGGTATTCACTCACCGTGCGGTCGGCCGGGACCACCGACAACACGCCGTCCGGCAGACCGGCCTCGCTGAACAACGCGCCGAGCATCAGCGCGTCGATCGGGGTTTCCGGGGCCGGCTTGAGGATGACCGTGCACCCGGCGAGCAGCGCCGGCACGAGCTTGTTGATCGCGATGAACAGCGGCACGTTCCACGGGATGATCGCGGCCACCACGCCGACCGGCTCACGCCGCACGACGCTTTGCCCGAACAGCCCGGTCCGGGTCTCTTCCCACGGAAAGCTCGTGGCCAGCTCGTTGAAAACACCGAGTACGGCGCTCGCCGGCGTGTACATCATCATCTCGACGGTCGCGCCCGGCGCGCCCATCTCCTCGGTCAGCACGGTCTTGAACTCAGGCAGCCGCTCGGCCAGCAGCTCGCCGAACCGGGCGATGACCTTGGCCCGGTCGATCGGCGAGGTGGTCGGCCACGGGCCGTGGTCGAAGGCGCGCCGCGCGGCCGCGACCGCGGCGTCGATGTCGGCCTCGACCGCCTCCGGGGTCGAACCGACCGGCTCGAGCGTGGCCGGTGAATGCACCGCGAAACGCTTGTTCGAGGCGGGTGCGACCCACTCACCGCCGATCAGAAGCTGCTCGAAATCGGTCACTGCGATCCCTTCGCCGAACGCCGCGAAACCCGGTCTGACCACCGTCGGACCATTATGTGACGACCCGTCAGATACGGTACGGTCGGGTCATGCGGAAGCTTCCGGTTGCGCTCGTTCTGTCCGTGATCTTCGTCCTCGCCGGGTGCAGCTCGAGCAGCAGCGGCGGCGGTGGCGGGCCAAGCACCAGCCCGACGACCAGCACAACCCCGACGTCCGCCGCACCCGGCCCGGTCGCCACCGGCGCCGCCGGGATCGCGGCCGCGACCACCGAGTTGAAGAAGAACTGGGCCACCTTCTTCAAGTCGAGCACCCCGCACGCGACCTCGGTCAGCCTGCTGCAGGACGGCGCGAGTCTCGGTCCGGCGGTCAGCTTCGCGGCGAAGATCGCGAAGAAGGAGAAGGTCTCGGAGTCGGCGATCGTCCGGAAGATCACCTTCAGCGCCGACGGGATGAGCGCCGCGGTGGTCTACACGCTGTTCGGCGGGAAGACCAAGCTGCTGCCGAAGGCTGACGGCACCGCGGTCCTCGACGGCGGGGTCTGGAAGGTCTCGAAGGTCACCTTCTGCCAGCTCGTCGTGCTCGGCGCCGGCGGCAAGCCGGTCCCCGGCTGCCCGTCGTAGTCCCGACGCGTGCCCGGGTTCAATCTCGCCGACCTGTTCGAGCGTGTCGTCGATGCTGCGCCGGAGCGCGAGGTCATCGTCTCCCCGGCCCGGCGGCTGACCTACGCGGAGCTCGATCGCCGGGCCAACGCGCTGGCTCACGTCCTCGCCGACAACGGGGTCGGCGCCGGTGATCACATCGGGCTGCAGCTGCTCAACGGATCGGAATACCTCGAGGGCATGCTGGCCGCCTTCAAGCTCTCCGCGGTGCCGATCAACATCAACTTCCGGTACGTCGAGGCCGAGCTGCGGCACCTCTACGACGACGCCGACCTGGTCGTCGTCATCCATCACCGGCAGTTCGGGCCACGGGTCGCCGCCGCCGTGGCCGGCGCCACGACGGTCCGGACGCTGATCTCGGTCGAGGACGGCAGCGATGAAGACGTGCCGGCCGGCGCAATCGACTACGACGCCGCGCTCGGTGGTGCGCCAACCGCTCGACCCGATGGGGCCGACCGATCCGGTGACGATCACTACGTCGCCTACACCGGCGGCACAACCGGTTTGCCGAAGGGCGTCGTCTGGCGGCAGGAGGACATCTTCTTCGCCGCCATGGGCGGCGGGGATCTCTTCCAGTCCGGCAACGTCATCGCCACCCCCGAGGAGCTGCTCGAGCGGATGCCCGAGGTGGGCGGCACGATCCTCACCACCCCGCCGCTCATGCATGTCAGCGCCCAATGGGGGGTGTTCCACTCGATGTTTGCGGGTGGCCGGATCGTCTTCCCGCCACCCGGCCGGTTCGACGCCGACGCGATCTGGTCGCTGGTGGCCGCCGAAGCGGTCAACATCCTCACCATTGTCGGTGACGCGATGGCCGTACCGCTCGCCGCTGCGATCGAGCAGGCAGCCGCGGCCGGATCGCCGTACGACATCTCCTCACTGATCGTGATCGGCTCGGGCGGCGCGGTCCTGTCGAGCACAGCAAAGGCAAGGCTCGCCGAGCAGCTTCCGTCGGTCATGGTGGTCGACGGCTTCGGGTCGTCGGAGACCGGCATCCTCGGCAGCAAGCTGCACACGGCTGGCGACGCGTCAACCGCGCCGCGGTTCACCGTCAATGCGCAGACCCAGGTGTTGGACGATGCCGGTCGGCCGGTCACCCCGGGGTCGGGTGAGGTCGGCCGGCTGGCCCGCAAGGGCCACGTGCCGCTCGGCTACTACAACGACGCGGCGAAGACGGCGGCGACGTTCCTCGAGGTCGACGGCGAGCTCTGGGTGATGCCGGGCGACCACGCGACCGTCGACGCCGACGGCACGGTCGTGTTGCTCGGCCGCGGCTCGACCTCGATCAACACCGGTGGCGAGAAGGTCTATCCGGAGGAGGTCGAGACGGTGCTGATGACCTGCCCGGAGGTCGCCGACGTCGTGGTCGTCGGCCTGCCGGACGAGCGCTGGGGCCAGCGGGTCGTCGCTGTCGTGGCCGCCGCGCCCGGCGCGGAGCCCGACCTCGACACCTTGCGGGCACACGGCGCTTCGGCGCTCGCGAGCTACAAGCTGCCACGCGAGGTGGTGGTCGTCGACTCGGTCGAACGCACCCCGGCGGGCAAGGCCGACTACGCGTGGGCGCTGGCAACCGCCGAGGCGCATCGCCCGGCCTCATGAGCAGCACCGCCGGGTACGACCCGGCCCAGGTGGCGGATCGGCTGGCGATCCAGGACTTGATCGCCCGCTATTCGGTCGTGATCGACAACCGTGACTTCGATGCGCTCGACCGAATGTTCACGCCCGACGCGCGAATCGACTTCACCACGTTCAACGGACCGGCCGGCGGTCTCGCCGAGATCAAGGCGTTCCTCGCCGCGTCGCTGCCGTTGTTCGCCCACAGCCAGCACATGATGGGCCTGCCGTACATCGAGGTGCACGGCGATACTGCGACCGCACGTACCTCCTGCAGCAACCCGATGGTCTCGACCAGTCCCGGCAACGAAACGGCGGTCTGGCTGATCGGGCTCTGGTACGACGACGAGTTCGCGCGAACACCCGAGGGCTGGCGGTTCAGCGCCCGCACGCAGATCCGCAGCTACACCATCACCGGCCTTACCGACACCGACCTCGGTGCGCCATGAGCGACTTCGTGCGGATCGAGCGGCCCCGACCGCAGGTCGCGTCGGTCACCCTGAACCGGCCGGACCGGGTGAACTCGATGGCCTTCGACGTGATGGTGCCGCTGCGTGAGGCACTCGAGTCGGTCAGCCGCGACAACGACGTCCGGGTGGTCGTCCTGACCGGTGCCGGCCGGGCGTTCTGCTCGGGGGCCGACCTCGAAGACCCCGGTCGGGTGCCCGACATCGACGGGCTCACGCTGGCAACCGTCGCGCTGCGTTCGATGGAGCTGCTGGAAAAGGTGATCACCACCGTGCGGGGCATGCACCAGCCGGTGATCGCGGCGGTCAACGGGCCGGCGATCGGCGGCGGCTTCTGCCTGGCGCTGGCGTGCGACCTGCGAGTGGCGGCGCAGCCGGCGTACTTCCGCGCGGCCGGCATCACCAACGGCCTGACCGCGAGCGAGCTGGGCATCAGCTACTTGCTCCCGCGCGCGATCGGATCGGCGCGGGCGGCCGAGATCATGCTGACCGGACGCGACGTCGATGCGGCCGAGGCCGAGCGGATCGGGTTGGTCTCGCAGGTCGTCTCCCCCGAGGCCCTGCTCGAGGAGTGTTACGACCTCGCCACCCGGATCATCGGGTTCAGCCGGACCGGTGTCGAGCTCACCAAGCGGATGCTGGCGGCCAGCCTCGACGCGTCGAGCCTGACCGCGCACATGGACCACGAAGGGCTGGCGCAACTGTACGTCCGACTGACCACCCGGAACTTCGAAGAGGCGGTCAGCGCCCGGCGCGAGAATCGCGCGCCCCAGTTCAAGGACTGACCCCGACCGGTATTGAGAACGGAGTTGCACCAGGTGGACACCGAGACGCGGCAGGCTTCGCAGGCGCTGGCGGAGGCGCTCCGCCGGATCATCGCCAGGCTCGCGGTGGTCCGACCACGAGCCGACCAGCTCACTCGCGCCGCCGACGGCGCCAATGCCTTCGCCGAGCAGCTCGACGCGTTGCCGGAGCGGTCACAGTCGTGGGAGGTCAGCGAGGCCGGCCTGTTGCCGCGCGACTTCGTCCGGTTCAGCCCGGTCAGCGGCCCGAACAACCCGATCGCGCCGCCGCTTGTGATGGAGGTCGTCACGGGAACGGACGGCGAGCAGCACATCGTGGGGACGATCACCTTCGGCCCGGCGTACGAAGGGCCACCCGGGCACTGCCACGGTGGCTGGATCGCGGCCGTGTTCGACGAGCTGCTCGGGTTCGTGCAGCTCGCGCCGGGCTATACGGCGTACCTCAAGGTCGACTACCGCGCACCGACGCCGCTGCACCGGGAACTCTCGCTACGCGGGTGGATCGACCGGGTCGAGGGTCGCAAGCGGTGGATCCGCGGCAGCTGCACACTCGATGGCGTGCTGTTGTCCGAGGCCGAGGGTCTGTTCATCGCGCCGCGCGAGGGCGGCGACTACCTCAGCCGGCTCGCGGAGCAGCGCTGACCGCAGCAACAGCGCCCGGGCTCGTTGCCGCAACGAGCTCGGCGATGCCGGTCTCGATTCCGCGTGCCAGCACCTCGAGGTCACCGGTGGTGTCGTAGTCGCCGGTGATCCCGATCGTGATCTCCTGGCAGTAGCTGATGATCGCGACGCCGGTCCGCACAGTGGTGGCGATCGGCACATAGGGGATCATCTGGATCAATCGGCGGCCCAAGCCGTACAGCGGCTCGCGAGGGCCCGGCACGTTCGTGGTGACCGTGACGATCTCGCGCTGCGGCACCCCCATCATCAGCCGGGTCGCGAACGACGAGATCGGGTACGGCACGAACCGCGCGAGCGCCACCAAGGTCTCGCCGGCGTCGGCTTCGTTGCTCTGCTTCAGATCGTCGAGCTGGGCATGGATCGCGGCGAGCCGCTCCACCGGATCGACCACGTCGACCGGGAGATGAGCGATCAAGGCCGACACCCGGTTCTCGTAGATGCCCTCCTCGCCCGGCGCACGGACCGAGACCGGCACCAGCGACGGCACCATGGTGGGATCCGGCACTTCGCCGCGGGCGAGAAGCAGCGCGCGGAACCCACTCGTGATCGCGGCGAGGATGACGTCGTTCACGGTGCCGCCGAACTCGCGCTTGACCCGCTTGACGTCGTCGAGATCAGCGCGCAGCCAGGTGAATCGGCGCTGCTGCCCGACCGGGCCGCTCAACGATGACGGGCTCGCCGGTGGCAAGGCGGTCGCCAGGCGACGCGCCCCGCGGGCGGTGCCGATGGTCTGCCCGACCAAACGCCGCGGATGGCGCACGGCCGAGCCCAGCGCGCGCGCTTCCCGTACCGGGATCAGCGCGGTGTCGAGCGCGGCTCCGGCCAGGAGTCGCGCCGACGAGGGCTCAGCGGCCGGCTCCCACTCGTCGGCGACCGGCGGGGACGGCTCAGGCGTGAGGTCGAAAAGCACGCGGTAGAGATCGGTCCCGGAGACGCCATCGACCATGCAGTGGTGCACCTTCGAGATCAGCGCCCAGCGATCCTCGGAGAGGCCCTCGACGAACCAGTACTCCCACAACGGCCGGTCGCGGTCGAGCCGCTGGGCCATGATCCGGGCCATCAGCTGGCGCAGCTCGGCGCCTCCGCCCGGGGCCGGCACCGCGGTACGACGGACGTGGTAGCGAAGGTCGAACGCGGGATCGTCCACCCAGACCGGCGCTCCGATCCGCCAGGGCACGGTGCGCAGCTTGTGCCGATAGCGGGGCACCAGCGCCAGCCGGCCCTCGAGCGCGGTGAGGAATTCGTCGTACGTCGGCGGCGGGCCCTCGAAGACCGCGATTGACGCGATCGCCATCGAGGTGTGCCGATCCTGGTCTTCCGCGTCGATGAATCGCACGTCGAGCGGATTGAGTCGGTCCGTGGGACGCCTCCCTAGTCGAGGCGACCGTACGTCCGTCGGCCCGACGCTGCCAGGGCCGTAGGTCCTCCGGCCGGTGGTCGGAGATCACTACCCCGACCAGGACTTGTGCCTCTGGCGGCCCGCGCTGCGCACACATAGCCTGCCGGTCATTGAGAGGACACGACGATGAGCTTCAACCTTGCCACCATGTTGCGGGAGTCCGCGCACCGCTACCCCACCAAACCGGCCGCGTTGTTCGACGAGGGTGTCATGACCTACGCCGAGCTCGACGCGCTCTCCGATCGGTTCGCGGCCGGACTTCGCCGGGCCGGCGTGGAGCCGGGTGATCCGGTTGCGATCCAGCTGCCGAACATCCCCCAGTTCCTGATCACCTACTTCGGCATCCTCAAGGCCGGATCGGTGGTTGTCCCGCTCAACGTGCTGCTGAAGGCGCCCGAGATCGCCTACGAGCTCTCCGACGTCGGCGCGCGCGCACTGGTCACCTGGGCCGGAGTCGGGGGCGAGGCCGCGAAGGGCGCGGCCGACGCCGGGCTCGACCGGATCTACATCCTCGGCACACCCGGGATCTCCGGCCACGAGTTCGGGCGGCCGTTCGAGGAGCTGCTCAGCGGCGAGCAGCCCGAGCACCCGATCCTTCATCAGACCGAGCCCGGCGACGTCGCCGCCGTGGTCTACACCTCGGGAACGACCGGGCAGCCCAAGGGCGCCGAGCTGACCCATTTCCAGTTGTATATGAACGCCGAGACGCCGGGCCGGTTGTTCGGCGTGCGCGACGATGACATCGTCCTGGTCGCGCTGCCGCTGTTCCATGTCTTCGGGTTGTGCAGCCAGCTCAATGTCTGCGTGCGGTTCGGCGCGACGATGTCCCTGATCCCCCGGTTCGAGCCGGTCAAAGTGCTCGAGGTGATGCAGCGCGATCGGGTCACCATCTTCGAAGGCGTACCCACGATGTACATCGCCTTGCTCAACGAGCCGACCCTCGACGACTACGACCTGTCCGCACTTCGGGTCGGCATCTCGGGCGGCGCGGCCATCCCGGGTGAGGTCCTCGACGCGGTGGAACGAAAGTTCGGGATCGTCATCCTCGAGGGCTACGGCATGACCGAGACGGCGGCCACCGCGACGTTCAACGTGAGCGCCGAGGAACGCAAGATCTACAGCGTCGGCAAGCCGATTTGGGGCGTCGATGTCCACGTGTGGACCGAGGATGGGAGGCCGCTGCCGGCCGGCGAGACCAACGTCGGCGAGCTCGTCATCAGAGGCGTCAACACGCCGCGGGGCTACCACAACCGCCCGGACGCAACAGCAGAGGCCTATGCCGGCGGCTGGTTCCACACCGGCGACCTCGGCTACAAGGACGAGGACGGCTTCATCTTCATCGTCGACCGGATCAAGGACCTCATCATCCGCGGCGGCTACAACGTCTATCCCCGTGAGGTCGAGGAAGTCCTCTACGCACATCCGGCGGTCTCGGGCGCCGCAGTCGTCGGCGTGCCGAACGAGTTGCTCGGCGAGGACATCAAGGCGTTCATCGAGCTCAAGCCTGGCGCAACCGCGACCGCCGAGGAGATCATCGAGTTCGTCAAGAAGCGGGTCGCGGCGTACAAGTACCCGCGCGAGATCGAGTTCCGCGCGAGCCTGCCGAAGAACGCAACCGGCAAGATCGCCAAGGAGACGCTGAAGACCCCGCACACCACCGTTCGCCGTGCCTGACGACCCGGTCGGGCGCGATCGCGTCCCGCGCGACCAGCACGACGACTACACCTACGATCTCGCCGCCGCGCGCCGCGAGTTCGTCACCGCGCACACCGGGACCCGGCTCAGCCACCTCGCGCACTACTCGTTCGACCCCGGCCGGGTCCGCGGCAACATCGAGAACTTCGCCGGGGTCGCCCAGGTGCCGATCGGGATCGCCGGCCCGCTGCGGATCGACGGCGAGCACGCGCACGGCGAGTTCTACGTCCCGCTTGCCACCACCGAGGGGACGCTGGTCGCAAGCTACAACCGCGGCATGCGGCTGCTCACCGAGAGCGGCGGGGTGAAGACGACCGTCGTCGACGACGCGATGCAGCGGGCGCCGGCCTTCGTCTTCGACGACGCGCGCGAGGCGAGCAGGTTCGGCCACTGGGTCGAGGACAACTTCGAGACGATCAAGAAGGTGGCCGAGAGTACGACCTCGAACGGTGTGTTGCGCGACATCCGGCAGTACTCGATCGGGCCGTTGCGCTACCTACGCTTCAACTACACGACCGCGGACGCCGCCGGTCAGAACATGACCGGAAAGGCGACGCTCGCCGCGTGCACCTGGATCGAGCACAGCTATCCAGCGGACGTGCGCTACCTGCTGTCCGGAAACATCGACACCGACAAGAAGCACTCGCGGATCAACATGATGGAAACCCGCGGCAAGCGGGTCGTCGCCGAGGCCACTATCAAACGCGACCTGCTCAAAGACTTGATGGGCGTCGACACCGAAACGTTGTTCTGGGCCCGGCAGATCCAGATGGCCGGCTCGTTCCTGGTCGGCTCGGCCAACAACGGCGCGCAGGCCGCCAACGGGCTGACCGCGATGTTCATCGCGACCGGCCAGGACGTCGCCAACATCGCCGAGTCACATGCCGGGGTCTCCTACACGCAGCTGCTCGACAACGGTGACTACTACTGGTCGATGACGCTCACGTCACTGATCGTGGCAACCGTCGGCGGCGGCACGGGGCTTGCCACGCAGCGCGAGTGCCTCGAGCTGCTCGGCTGCTGGGGACCGGGCAACGCGCGTAAGCTGGCCGAGATCTGCGCGGCCGTGGTGCTGGCCGGCGAGACCTCGCTGAGCAGTGCGGTGATCCGCGGCGACTGGGTGTCGAGCCACGAGAAGCACGGGCGCAACCGCCCGGACTCGTTGAGCTGACGTCAGCCTGCGGCCTGTTCGCGATAGCGCGTGGTCGACACCACCGGGTCGGTGTCGATCTTCGGGATCACATGCTTGCCGAGCAGCTCGATCGTCGTGATCGTCTCCTCGATCGACGCCGGCCCGATCCCGAAGACGAGCTGATCGATCCCGCTCTCTTCCCACCGCTTGCACTGCGCCAGCGCCTCGTCCGGGTCGCCGAGCACGATCCCGCCGAACTGCGAGGCGAGCTCGGCACTGTCCATCGTGGGCTCCGCCAGAGTCTCGGGCCACTTCGGCATCCAGTCCGGCGCCGGGAACGTGTCGTGGTAGCGATAGACGTTGGAGACCAGGTAGTTAGGACGCGAGTTGACGTAGGACTGCTTGGCCTTGTGGCTGTCCTCGTCCACATAGGCGGCGATGCAGGACATGATGTTGTCGTTGACGAACGCGCCGACCGGCTCAGCGTTCGCGATCCCGTCTTTGTAGGACGCGCGCAGCTTCTCCACCTTGTCCCAGCGGTCCAACGAGAAGCCGAGTACGCCGAGGCCCATCCGGCCGGCCATCTCGTACGACGGCGGGTTGCCCGCGGCGTACCACATCGGGGCATGGCCCTTGCCGTAGGGCCGCGGCAGGATCTTGCGCGGCGGCAGCGACCAGTACTTGCCCTCGTGGCCCTCGTAGGTGTCCTGGGTGAACATCTTCGGAAACTCCCCGATGACGTCCTCCCAGATCGCTTTCGTCTCGTTGGTGTCGGTGACTCCGTCGTGATGCAGGAAGCCGAGGATCTCGTGGCTGCCGGCGCCCCGGCCGGTGCCGAACTCGAACCGGCCCTCGGTCAGGTGGTCGAGGTAGTTGACCCGCTCGGCGACCTTGGCCGGGTGGTTGACCTGCGGCAGCGGGTTGAAGATGCCCGAGCCGATGTGGATCCGCTCGGTCTTGGCGGCGAGATAACCGGCCACGACGTCGTTCGCGGACAGGTGGGAGTACTCGTCGAGGAAGTGATGCTCGGTGATCCACACGAACTTGAAGCCGGCCTTGTCGGCGGCAACGACCGCGTCGATGTCCTCGAAGATCGCGTGATGCTCGGCCTGCGGGTCGCTCTCGCGCCGGCGGTTGGGAACGTAGTTCTGGATGAACAGGCCGAACTCCATCAAGGCGCTCCGTTCAGATCAGCAGGGCTGACTTACATTATATGGCATAACGTTATGTCTGATCGGCGGCTTTGGCGGGCGTTCGATCCGGGCGCCAGCAGGTGGCCAGCAACACCACCGCACCGACCAGTCCGACCGCGGTCACCGCGAGCCCCTTGCCCCCCGACAACCAGCCGTCGAGGTGCAATGAGAAGGCGTGGTCGAGGGAGATCCGGCCGCCGCCCAGGGCACCCATCGCGAGGCCGCTGAGCACGAGGAACAGCACGTACTCGTAGCCCTCACCCGGTCGGAAGATGAAGTACCCGTTGCGCAGGTGGTTGGCGATCAGCGCCACGAACATCGTGCCGACGACGCCGGCCGCGGCCAGCGGCGTGAGCAGGCCGAGCAGCAGCAGCGTTCCGCTGCCGAGCTCGGTCGCCGTCGCGAGCAGCGCGTGCACGCGGCCCGGCCGGATCCCGATCGACTCGAACCACCGGGCCGTACCGGGCAGCTTCCCGCCGCCCCAGGCGTGGTTGCGGCCGTGCGCGAGCATCGTGATGCCGAGCGCGGCGCGCAGGAACAACGAGGCGATGTCGACGCCGTTCATCCGGTTTCCCCCTCGGGCACGGAGCCGTCCAGCTCCTCGGTCACCGCGGCGGCCGCGCTGCGCAGCCGCTCGACGGTCCAGCTCAGATCGGCCGCGAACGACCGCCGCCCGGCGACCGTCACGGACAACACCAGTACGACGGCACCGTTGGGGCCGAAGACCGGGGTCGAGACGGTTCGCACGTCGTCGGCGTCGATCGCCGGCGACTCGTAGTCGGGCGGCAAGGTCTGGATCAGCCGGTGCATCTCCTGTGCGGTCTCGTTCCGATGCGCGTCCGGGCGGTCGCGGGAGAGCACCTCGGCCGCCTTGCTGTGCCAGCGATGCCCGCGGGCCACCGAGTAGCCGGCCGATCGCACCTGCTCGAGGGTGCGTTCGAGCTCGGCCCGCGCGCCAGCCGACGCGGCTGGCCCGAGCCGCTCGAACCAGGCCTCGCGCGCCGACGGCGCGGCCCACGCGACGAACGCCGTCCCCATCGGGGGCTCGAACGGGATCCGCTGACCGACCGCGGTCGGCAACGTCTGGCTCTGCAGCCGGCCGGCGCGGGCGACCAGCACCATCTCCGCGCCGACGATCGCGCTCGCGACGCATTCGACCTCGAGCTCCTCGGCGAGCGCCTCCATGTGCGGCCGGGCCAGGTCGGCCGAGCGCATCTGCAACACCAGATCGCTCTCCCAGGCAGCGAGCGACAGCGAGGAGAACCGGCCGTACCCGCCTTGGAAGAACACCAATGGCAACGTGGCCGCGCCGAGCTGGAGCTCGCGAACCGCGCCGATGACGATGTAGTGATCGCCGGCCTCGTGCACGACGTCGATGTCGCAGTCGATCCAGGCCAGCACGCCGTCGAGGATCGGCGACCCGGAACCGGCCGGCTGCCACGACAGCTCGGCGAACTTCTCGCCGCCGCTGACCGCGAAGGTCCGGCAGACCGACTCCTGATCCGAGCCCAGGATGTTGACGCAGAAATGGCCGGACTCGCGGATCCGCGGCCAGCTGCTCGAACGCTTGTCGGGCATGAACGCGACCAGCGGCGGGTCGAGCGAGACCGAGGTGAACGACCCGATCGCCACCCCGGTCGGCTTGCCGTCGCCGTCGATCCCGGTGATCACCGCGACCCCGGTCGGGAAGTGGCCGAGCACCTGCCGGAACAGCAGCGGGTCGATCGCCGCGCTCACGGCTGCCCGACCGACCCGGCCCGGAGCTCGAACTTCAGCACCTTCCCGGCAGCGTTGCGCGGGAGGCTGGGCACGACCTCGACGCTACGTGGCAGCTTGTAGTTGGCCAGCTGCGGTCGGCACCAGGCGATGATCTCGACCGGATCGAGGGTGGTGTCGGGCCGCGGCACGACGAAGGCCTTGCCGACCTCGCCGAGCCGCTCGTCGGGGACGCCGACCACCGCACTGTCCGCGATCCCCGGATGGGTCGCGAGCAGCTGCTCGATCTCCGCGGGATAGGCGTTGAAGCCGCCGACGACGTACATGTCCTTGAGCCGATCCGTGATCCGTAGGTTGCCGTCCCGGTCGAGGACGCCGATGTCGCCGGTGTGCAGCCAGCCGTCGGCATCGATCGTCTCGGCGGTCGCCGCCGGGTCCTCGAAGTATCCCGACATCACGTTGTAGCCGCGCACCACCACCTCACCCGGCTCTCCGGCGGGCACCGGCTGACCGTCGGGGCCGACCACCCGCACCTCGGTGTCCGGGATGGCCCGGCCGGAGGTCGTCGCAATGGTGACGGGATCGTCGCCGCGCCGGCACATCGTCACGGTGCCGGTCGCCTCGGTGAGCCCGTATGCGGTCAGCACGGTCTCGATCGCCAGCTCGTCGCGCAGCCGTTCGACCAACGCAACCGGGACGATCGCGGCGCCGGTGACGACCAGCCGCAGCGAGCCGAGGTCGCGCGCGGATCGACCGGGCGCGTCCAGGATCGAGGAGAAGAGCGTCGGTGGCCCGGCCAGCACGGAGATCCGCTCGCGTTCGATCAGGTCGAGGACCACCGGTACGTCGAACACCGGCTGCGGCACCACCGTCGCGCCGCGTAACAGGCACGCAATGATCCCGGCCTTATAGCCGAAGGTATGGAAGAACGGGTTGACCACGAGGTACCGGTCACCGGCCCGGAGGCCGACCACCTCGGCCCAGGTGTCGAACACCCGCACGGTCTGCGCGTGAGTGGTCAGCACGCCTTTCGGCCGCCCGGTGGTGCCCGAGGTGAAGATCACGTCTGCGGTGTCGCCCGGCGCGATCGCGGCGATCCGTCGTTCGACCGCTTCGCGCTCGACCGGGTCGGCGTCTTCGTCCCACTGCGACGGGTCGAGGATGACCACCCCGGCCCGGCCCGCGAGCATCGCCGGGTAGTCGTTGCCGAGGAAGGGCGGTGAGACGAAGGTCAGCACCGCGCGACTGCGGTCGAGGATCCAAGCGGCTTCGGCCGCCTTGAAGCGGGTGTTGAGCGGCACCAGCGCCGCGCCCGCGGCGACCGCGCCCAGCGCAGCCACCACCCAGTCGAGGCTGTTCGGCGCCCAGATCGCGACCCGGTCGCCGGGCTCGACCCCGCGGCGGACACAACCCGCGGCGGCACTCGCCATCAGGTCGGCGAGCCCGGCGAAACTGACCCGGCGTTCCCCGTCGGCAACCGCCTCGGCGTCGCCGTACTGCTGTGCTGCCGCCCGGACCAGGCCGGGGATCGTGTCGGCCGCGCTCACCCGAACGCGCCGCCCTCGCGAAGCGCGGCCATCGTCGCGTCGTCGTAGCGGCACACCTCGCGCAGCACGTCGTCGGTGTGCTGTCCCGCGGTCGGTGCACGGTGTGGCGGCGGCAATGTCTCACCGGCGAACTTCACCGGGAAGCCGAGCTGGTCGGCGCCGAGCTCCGCCGCCGGCAGCCAGTCGAACCGATCGATGAACTGCGGGTCGTCGGCCAGGGTGCGCGGGGTGTTGACCGGCGCGATCGGCGTGTTGACCTGGCCGCCGAACGTCACCCACTCGGCGCTGGTGCGGGTTGCGAAGATCGCCCGCAGCTCGGCCTGCAGCTCGCGATTGCCCCTGGCATGGTCGGCGTACGTCGCTCCGGGCCAGCGCTCGAACAGGTCGGGCCGCCCGACCCCGTCGCAGAAGTTCTTCCAGAACGCCTGCTCGCTGGCCATGAACAGCACGAAACCGTCGCTGGTCTCATAGACCTGGTAGCGCACGCCCTCGCGCATGCCGGCGGTGCCGGGCGCGCGGCGCTCGAAGTCGTCCGCCGCATTGCCGGTCACCTCGGACTCCGGCCGCTCGTAGGCCCGCCAGGTCTCGCTGCGGTACCAGTCGAAGGCAGCCGCGCTGTCGGACTGGGCCAGCTCGAGGTCCACGCCGGTGCCCGACTCGCGGGCCCGCAACACCGCGGCGAGAATCGCCAGCGCGCCGTAGAGCGGGGCGGCGTAGATGCCGATGCTGACGTGCTCGGGGAGGTAGGCGAACCCGTCGTCGTCGATCGCCGGCGTGACGATGCCGGCCCAGGTGTCGTAGGCGATCCCGTGGCTCGGATAGTCGCGATAAGGCCCGGTCGCGCCGTAGCCGGAGATGCTCGCGAACACCAGCGCCGGGTGCTGCGCCCGCAGCTG
>Ga0265325_10001414_pt1 | contig 16897 bp, 13 predicted proteins | sample 41420metaG_FD_202090 | JGI IMG/M metagenome (GOLD analysis project Ga0265325, IMG submission 202090) | Rhizosphere microbial communities from Carex aquatilis grown in University of Washington, Seatle, WA, United States - 4-14-20 metaG | ecosystem: Host-associated > Plants > Roots > Rhizosphere...
TCACGCTGATCTCGATGCGTGCTACGCGTCGGTCGAGCCAGCGAGACGATCCGCTCGAGCGCTCGCGAGGACAACCACGCCGGCGCGCCCCTACGCCCGGCCCACGTGCATGCCCTGAGCGCGGATGCTCCTTTGCGCGGCCTTACCAGTCGCGATTGCTACGACTAAATCCAACGCGTCGCCCGCGCCCTGCTCGAACGGATCGAGTAGAGCGGCCCCGAGATTCCCCCATCCGAGCGGAGCGACGCGTCCCAATAACGCGCCGAACACGCCGGTTTGCCCGTCCCGGTCGTGCCGTACTGCCACGCTCGCGGTTGTGAGCGGTCGGGGATCGATATTGCCGATCGCGAACGCCTCCGACCCGGCGTTGTGGGGTAGGGGAAGATGGCATCAGAGGCCGTGCACGAAGAGTGTGCTGGGGTCGGCATACGTCCCGTGAGCCTCAGCACTGAACACGGCGAGCGCCTCGATGCGGCCCCTCCAATCGCCATCACGGAGTGCGTAGCCCTCTCCGTCACGCCGTTGGTCCCCCAAGGTCGCCTTGGATGTTTGAGCGAGTCCATCCCTAACCTGGTTTAGCTTAGTACTTGACAATACATAGTAGCTGGCTTAGTGTGGACGCATGACCCCGACTCACGATCCTCAGCTCCTCAAAGGCGTCCTGTCGCTGTTGTTGCTGCGCCTGCTCGCCGACCGCGAGTCCTACGGGTACGAGGTCGTTCAGAGCCTGCATCAACTCGGATTATCCGATATCTCCGACGGCACGGTCTATCCCGCCCTCGCAAGGCTCGAACGCGAGTCTCGAGTCAGCGCCCGTCTGGTTTCGTCGCGTTCGGGTCCGGCCCGGAAGTACTACCGACCCACCAAGGCCGGTTATGCGGCACTCACCGATGGCGTGTCCTCCTGGCTCTCGCTTGCCGACGTGGTCACCCCGGTGTTGTCACGCCCTTACCCGCCCCAACCAGTTCAACCAACAAAGGAAGTGTGAAATGAGTGAAACCCTGATCTGGACAGACCGGCTCCGTATCGAGCGGCGTGTGTGGACTCTCAACAGCTACTTGCAGACTCTGCCATGGCGTTCCCAGGTCGCGAAGCGCCGCGAGCTGCGAGTCAACCTGCGGGCGGCCTCCGCCGACGTCGGCACCAAGGAAGCCTTGCGACGGTTGGGCAACGTCCGCACGATCGCCGCCGATTACATCAGTGCTGAGTACGACGGACCAAGACCTTCCTGGTGGGCAGCAGTCTGCGTCTTGGAGGCGTTGTGGCTCATGTTCTGGTTGTCAAATGCCCGAATCGCCGCCTTCAAGGGGGGCGTGATCGCGGCCAATCCGCACGCCACTGGACTGTTCCACTGGCACGGTGTCGCCTATGTCTTCACCGATGCGACGTTCACGTTCGTCAACGGGAAGGCCACCGAGGTGGGCGGCACTTTGCTGCCGCTCGTCTACGTGTGCATCTTTGGGCTGGCGATCCTCGTCGGACGGCTCTGGCGTGCGGTCCCGGCATCGCGCCGCCAGTTCGCGATTGGCTCGGACGGCAAGTAGTAACCCTGACAACCGGACAGTGGACTGTTCAGCTGCGATCAAAGATCGCAGTCGACCACCCAGCATCGGCAGACTTGTCCACACGCCCACATGTGCCGTACCGGGACACCCGCGACGAGAACCCGAGTGGAGCGCGGAGCGTTTGCGTGTGTCAACGTCACGCTCTGCAGTATGTCGTTTTGCATCGCGAATGGAGCCGTGAATTCTGCCGTGTGCTTCGGTACTGAACGGGAGCAGACGGGACTGGAAGGGACTCGGGTCTTGTATTATCCCTAATCAGAGGTACTATTAGGGAGCAAATAGGGTTAGAAGAGAGCCGGGCTATCGCTCATAACCCGAAGGTCGGAGGTGCAAATCCTCCCCCCGCCACCATCGAAGCGCAGGTCAGGGCCGGTGCACCCGCACCGGCCCTTCCATGTGAGACGACGCTGCCGCGCCGCCTTGGGAGGATCGAGATGACCGACTTGCAGGCAGGGCCGGCCACGGACGTTGCCGCTGGTCGGCGAGGTCGAGGTCCTGCTCGAGGACAACCTCGCTAACGTCGAACTGTGGAGCATCGCACCAATCCGCGCCTGGCTATCACCTACTTGGATGACGGCAATCAGGACGGCGCGGGCTCGCAACTCCTACGAATCTACGGCATCTATGCAATTTCGCGATCGCTAGGAGTTGCCTACATCCATTCACCGATTGCGCACCTCGGCTATCACGGCCTTGCCGCGCTCGAGAACGACACTCCGACGGGAAGTCTCCTCGACGATCTCAACCGGGTCTTCGATATTCCTTCCGACATTGCTTTGCCGGATGAGCGACTGATTCACAACATGGTTGATGCTGACGTGGATGCCATCGCCGCCATCGACAACCTAGCAAGCGACAGCGGCGAGTTTCACTTGATACGGATCCTGTACCCGTTTCCGGTAACTGATGATAACCCTGAGCTATATCGATCGATAAGGGCTGTGTCGCCGTTCCACTACCGTGGATCCGACGTCTTCAGGCTGGCCATCCACGTGAGGCGGGGTGACCTCTTCGCGATCTACAGCGACTGGATGTTGCCCAATTCCTATTTCGTGGCGTGCATCCTGCGCTTCCAGCGGGCGCTGAGGCGGCTGGATATTCCCTTCGTGTGCGAACTGTATACCGAGGTTGCCTCAACCACTTTCGAGGTGACAGGCGATCGTCACGGCATCTACGACAGGCTGTCAGAACCAGTCACGTTCACTCCGGAGATGAACCACCTGGAAGATTTCGACGGGGTCCCGAACCTCGAGCGATACGCAAACCTCGACACCGTCGAAACGATGCGCCGCATGGCTACCGCAGACGCGCTAATTCTCAGTCGCTCCTCGTTCAGCTATTTGCCTGCCCTCTTTCACGCCAATGGTGTCGTCGTTTATCACCCTTATTGGCGCTCGCCAATGAAGGACTGGTTTGTTTCGGACGATGCTGGCGCCTTTCCCGAGGCCGACCTTCTCGCTCGCTTGGAGTCGTGGAAGCGAGCATCGGGTGCCGGCTCGTCCATGATCGAAACCGGTCGACGAGCGCCGCTCCGCCCGCCGGCGCTCGCGATGAGCGGACCGATGCCGAACTCGGATTTTGACGTCGAACCGCTGCTCCGCCCGTTCGTCGAGCAATCGATGCCGATTCGTTCCGTCGTCGCGTTCGGATGCAAGGACCTCCCACCGATACTCCCGGAGGAACTTCCGGGCGTGCGTTCGACCGAGGCCGGATGCGACGCCGTCGCGCTTCGGATTGCTCGCGACAATGACGATGGCCCGACGATTGTCGACGCCGTACTGATCCCGTCAACTTCCCACGTCTCTGGAGCGGAGTGGACATCCACGCTGGAGAGCATCGCTCAACACTCTCGCGAGATGTTCGAAAGCCTCAGTGGCGACGATTTGCTTCTCGTTCCCGCCGACGTGATGAACGACAACATGCCGCGGATCGGAGACGATTTCGGTTTTCGGGCCGTCGCGGTTCTCACGCCCCGATCTCTCGGAGAAGCAGTCGACGAACACGCGTGGAAGCTAGGTCGCAGCCTTTTCGATCGCGGGTTCGTGTGCGTCGGTTCGGTCGGCGTTGGGGACGCCAATGCCCGGTGTTTTCTCGCCAGTGACGCCATTCGATCCTTCAACGGGCTCCACGTCGAGTCGCGCGGGTACATCACGATGACGACCTTCTGGGAGGGCGCTGGTTTCGGGAACCGCCTGTGGCGATACGCCTTTCTGAAGCTCTTTGCGCTGCGACACAGTTTGACCCCAGCGCTGCCCAAGTGGGATGGGGCCGAGCTTTTCGGACTCGAAGACACATCCTGCGTCGGCCTTGACCTTCCGAGAGTTGACTATCCCGGGTTCGCCGACAACGACCGCGACCTTTGGTACAAGGACGAACCTCCGACTGATATCGATGTGCGTGGCTTCTTCCAGGAGATCCCCGACTGCTGGCGCGACCATCGACCCTTCCTCAGGCATCTGTTCCAGCCGTCCCCCGAAACGGTGCATGCGCTCGACGTCTGGCGCGACGCCGTGACCGACGGCGGTCGCCGACCGCTCGTCGCAATCAGTGTTCGACGCGGCGACTATCGCGAGCTGGAGCACTCCGGACTGCCGTACTTTCGGCTCGTTCCGGAGAGCTGGTATCTCGACTGGTTGCGGGATCTCTGGCCGACGCTGCACGACCCGCTCTTGTACGTCGCGTCCGACGAGCCCGAATTCGTCGAACCTCTCTTCCAGGAATTCGAGATGATCGCTGCTCCGCTCGGCTCGGCCGCCGAACCCCTTCCGAGTCATCTCGGCGACTTCGAGGTTCTGCGGCGCGCGGACTACCTGGCGATCTGCAACAGCAGTTTTCCTCGCATGGCCGCCGTCCTCGGAGCGGACGCCCAACGGTGTTTTCTTCCGTCGTTTGCGGCGCAATCGTTCGTGCCGTATGAACCATGGATCGATCCGGCCTTCTGGGCGCGGTTCGGTTCATCGTCTACCGCGCGAGATTCGACCTTGATCGTCGGAACGGACCGTCTTGCGCGACCCTCGCCGCGCGGAGAAAACTGGCCGATGCCGACCGACAGACCGATCGCGCTCCCGGGGCTCGAAGTAAACGAAGTGAAGGACGGCTTGATCGTTTTCGACGTGGCCAACGATCGCGTCCACTATCTCAACAGCACCGCGTCGATCGTATTCGCGCTGTGTGACGGGGAGCATGACGCTCAGGTGATGGCCGACCTGGTGGCCGCGGCGTTCAACCTCGACGATCCTCCATTCGCCGAGGTCCAGTCCTGCTTGCGGAACTTCGCCGACCAGGGTTTGTTGGGCTAGCGAATCACGGCGCGCGCCTCGGCGCACTCGTCGATGATCGTCGCCAGGCGCGCACCGACCGCTTTGTGGTCATGGTGTGCCGTCACGAACGCCCGTGCTGCCGAGGCGAGGAGCTCCTGGCGTGGCGCGTCGCGAGCCAGGGCGACGACCACCTCCGCGAACGCAGCATCGTCCTCGTCGTCCGGCGTAAGGAGCAGGTGCTCGCCCGCTGTGACCGCGAGACCCTGTGCGCCCGTAGGCGTCGAGACGACCGGGCATCGGTGAGCGAACGCCTCGAGAATCTTGATCCGGGTTCCGCCGCCCGCCCGCAATGGCACCGCGGCGATGTGCGCTTGCCGGTAGAACTCCTCCACGTCGTCGTCAGCGGCGGGATGGAGCAACCGGACGGCCACGCCGCGCTTCTCGATCGCCGGGACGATGCGATGGCGAAGCCGGGCCAGCGCGTCCCGGTTCGGTAGATAGCTGGGGTTGCCGACGAACAGCAGACCGAGCGGTTCTCCGGATGGACGCGTCGACGGCGTCGGGGGGATGCGCACGGCGTTCGGTAGATGACGGAAGGGCGCGACCGCGTCGTCGGTCGAGGCAAAGAGCACGGGGTCGAACCACGAGAAGACCTCGTGTTGGAACGCGTCGTGGTGTGGCACCTCGTCGGCCAAGGAGGGATCGAGCGAAGCCAGCGACGCGCAGGTCCGCGCATCGTCGTCGAACGCGTCGAGGATCCCCGCCACACCGCGGTCGAGGAACGGTGCGGCCACCCCAGCCACGTAGGTCCCCATCACCACGATGACGTCGAACGCGAAACCTACCTGGTCGAGGATCAGTTCACCGACCGACGGGGGGCGGAAACGCGCCAGTGCGGGGAGGGGACGCGCGGCCACCCGCCGGCCGCGCTCGCTTGCGAGCCAACTGAGCGAGCTTTGGTGGTCCTGGACGCACACGGTCTCGACGACCGTGCGTGCGTGGCTGCGGACCCATCGGAGCGGCGACTGGTCGAACGGCGACCGAACGACCGCGACCGTCAGGTGATGGCGTTGGTCGATTGCCTCTACGCTCACGCCGGCCCGCATCGCGAGCCCGTTTCGATCTGCGGCCGGAACAGCCGGCGTCACGAAGAGCACGCTGGCCAATGCACGCCCTCCGGCTCCTGCGACGAACGATTAAGACGTATATATCCGATTTTGAGGCGATCGCCGTCGGGCCGCGTTGACCGTCCGGTCAGAATGTACCGCCCAAGTTCGTCCACTACCACTTGACGTGGGAACCGTGGTACTTTCTGCGAATGACCGACGATGAGCGAGACCCGCTTGATGGCGTAGAGCAGTCGCGACGGGACTTCATCAAGAAGATGGCGGTAGTCGCCTTCGCCGCTCCGGTAATCAGCTCGTTCGGTATGTCGTCGCTCGCGTCGGCGTCGAGCAAGGGCAGCAACAACCCACCGAAGCAATCGCACCCGAACCAGTCGGAACCGCCGTGCGACCCGCCGAAGCAGCCCGACCCGCCGAAGAAGCCCGACCCGCCGAAGAAGCCCGGACGCTGGTAGGTCCGACTGACGGATCTGGCCGGCTCACGTCGGACGCTGCTCAGCGCAGCGATGATCGTCCGCGACGAGGCGGAGATGCTCGGCGGCTGCCTCGCCTCCTTGCGGGGATTGGTCGATGAGGTAGTCGTAGTCGACACCGGCTCGGTGGACGACTCACCTCAGATCGCGGCGGCGCACGGCGCGAAGGTGATCCACCATCCGTGGCGCGACGACTTTGCCGAGGCGCGCAACGTGTCCCTCGATCACGCGACGGGGCAGTGGGTGCTGTACATCGACGCCGACGAACGCGTCGTTGCGGGGGATCGGCGCAGCGTGGCGCAGTTGCTGACGACCACCTCGCACACTGCCTTCCGTGTCCTGTTGAAGCCGACGCTCGACAGCACCGCGTATCGGGAGTACCGGCTCTGGCGGAACGATCCTCGCATCCGCTTCGACGGCGTCATTCACGAGCGCGTGGCCACAGCCATTCATCGCGTCGCCGACGAGGATGGGTGCGACATCGGCCTGGTCGACATCCTGATCCAGCACATTGGCTACGAGGGTGACCAGACCGCCAAACACCGACGCAATCTTCCGCTGCTTCGCCGGCGACTCATCGCCGAGCCGGAGAACCTCTTCGTCTGGCATCACCTGTCCCGCGTTCTCGATGGGCTCGGGGAAACAGACGAAGCCGAGCACGTCCTCGAGCAAGCCGTGGGGGTCGCCGCCGCGCAATCCCACGTCGACCCGTGCGGGGTGCTCGTGTACGCAGACCTCGTTGCTCGGCGACGCGACCGCGGGATGCCGGTCACGGACCTGCTCGCCGACGCGCTCGCGACCTATCCGACCAACTGCGTCCTGCTCTATCTCGAGGGACAGGTCCTCACCGAGGCCGGCGAGTACCGGGAGGCAGTCGACCGGTTCGACCGGCTCCTCGCCGTGGTGCCGGGCAGCCTGGCACCCGGCAGTCCCTCCTACGACGAACGGCTCTTCGGGGACCTTGCCCACAGCGGCCGAGCGCTGGCGCTGTTCCGAGCAGGTCGCTTCGACGAGGCCGCCGAGTCCTATCGCGCGGCCGAGATGCTGATGCCGTCGAACCCGGAGTATTCGGTGAAGCGGCAGCTGGCCGAGGCTCGAGCCGGTCGGACGAACCTCCGCTAGTCGCCCCAGCCCACCGGAATCAACCGCCATGCCGGAGGCACGATGTCATCTTGGCGGTCGTTCGGGGGCGGCATCGCCGGCCCGAACCAGCGCGACGGTGCGTATACCTCGGCCTGCGGATTCAAGTAGGCGCCCCACCAGCTGAAGGTGCTGTTGGCAATCACGTTCACGTCACACGACGTCATGAGACAGAGGGTGGTGGCGGTGTCGACGTCGACGTACTCGGCTCGTTCCAGCCCGAGCGAGCAGCGGCACCACTCGACATCATCGGAGAAGACCAAGTAGGTGACGTCGTTACCGATTGCCTCAACCGCCCGGTCGTAGTAACCGTCGCGCGCCAGGTCGCCCCAAAAGACTTCGGAACCGGGCTTCACGTAGTCCGTTCGCCGGACGTGGAGCCCCACGACCGGGCGCCGATACCGGCGGCGGTAGGCGAACAACATCGCCTCGCTGGACGCACGATGTTCGACCCGGAACCGGAGGAACCTCGAAAGTGACGCTTTGCAGTCGTCGAGGTATCGGTGTGACTGGAAGAAGCCCTCGAACATCGTCCCGTCCGGCTCCTCGAACACCTGCGCGTCGAAGTTGCACGATCCGTACCTTTCCAGGAAACGATGGTCACACTCCGGGCCGGTCGCCGGAACGTCGAGGTCGAAGCAGTCCCACAACACGGCTCCCTCGCGGGGCAGGAAGAAGTCGTAGCCATGTCGCTCCTTGATGGCGAACAGCAGACCGAGCTGGAACAACTGGTTTCCGAGCCTGCCGTAGGTGTCGCCGAACGCGCCGTTGGTGATCATCTGCCGTTTGTGACGTGCGTGCCCGCGATCAGGTGACGGCGCGGCCGGCGCGCAACGCTTCGATCCGCTCGCGCAGGACTCGGCTTTCGGGGTTGTCCGCGAGACCGCGCAGCAGTGCGCCCTCGGCCATCGCGTTGAAGTGATCGCCGAAGCGGGCGTACGCCTCGGAGCCGGCCCGTTGCGAGATCGCGATCTCGAGCTGGCGGCGGGCGCCGGTTGTCGCGCCGAAAACGTCGTACGCCCGGGCCAGAAGCACACGCAGTTCGTCTTTCTCCGGCCTCGCCGCCAGCGCGCGCTCGATGCACGCTGCTCCCTCGCCATCGTTCCCGAGGGCAAAGTGGATCCGACCAATGGCTGCGCTGACGTGCCAGGCAACATCGCCGGACTCGCGCGACGTCACGAGCGTGTCGCCCGAGCAGTCGAGCGCCCTTCCGTAGGCCGCGAGCGCTTTCTCCGCGCGGCCGGCCTCGACGAGCGCATCGCCGAGCGCACACCACGCGTTTGCCCAGTCGGGCGCCCGTTTGGTCGCGGCCTTGCACGCCCTGACGGCTTCGGCCTTGCGTCCCTGAGCAGAGACCGCGCGTGACAACGAGATATCGGCCGCGGGCAGCCAGGGCGCGTCCGGCGCGGCGAGCTCGACTGCGCGTCGATGGTTCGACTCGGCCTCGGCGTGCAGTCCCATGGCGGCGAGCGCACGACCGAGGTTGTAGAGGTGGAAGGGCTCGTCGGGCTCGTTCCGGACTGCACGCTCGAGCGACGTCAGGTAACGGCGCGCCCAGACTGCCGGGTCGCGCCGCTCTGGTCGTCGATCGTGCTGGTGCAGGATGATCGGCGAGCTCATCAGGCGAACCCCGAGACCCGAACGTCGGGGCAGCAACTGTTCCGCAACTGGACCGACATAGCGCAGATCGGGATGGAAGGGGAACAGGACGGCGGCTCGCTCGTCGAGTTCGGAGACAGCTCCATCCATGCCGAACTGGTGAACTTCGCGGGCCGTGTAGCAGACGAACCCGCCGCCGTAGACGAGCTCGCGCACGACATCCCTGCTCGCGGGGTCAAGCGTCTGCGACGAGTCGAGCATCAGGACCCAGCCGCCACTGACGCGATCGAGCGCGGCGTTTCGCGCCGAAGCCATGTCGTCGGGCTGCTCGGCCTCGACCACTGTGATCGTGTCGGCGACGTCGCCCAGGCTGGCCAAACACTCGGCCAGGGACGATCCGCCTTCACGCACGATGACGCACGCGTTCACGCGCCGCCGGTCCGTGACGATTGGCTTTCGTTCCGCGGCGGCCACGGGTGCGGCGTCGTCCGGTTGTCCTGTGATCGGCCAGCTTGTCATCGACATATGGACCGGGTGCCGGTCGATTGCCTCGAGTCGGGCGCGCACCGCGTCGGCGATCAACTCGGGACGGCAGCTGACCAGCACGTCCGCCCTCGCCCGGGCTCCCATGGCCGCCGCCTCGCCCGGATGCTCGTACAGCGCGCGCATCGCACGACGGAGATCGCGAACCGACGGCTGAGCCCATCGCTGACCCCGTAGCCATCCATCAGTGGGAGCCTCAACCAGCTCGTAGTCAACGAGGCAGGAATTGTCGTCGTTCATGAACTCGAGGTTGCCGCTCCAGCGAGTCGCGATCGTCGGCAACCCCATAGCCATGGCTTCCATGTGCGGTCGCCCCCAGCCCTCGCCGTGTGTTGCCAGCACGAACGCGTCGGCGGTTCGATACAGCGCCGGCACCTCGGTCGTCTCGACCAACCGATCGATGACGACCACCGGTGGGCCCTTCTTCGGGTTCCGCCCGAGCTGCGAGCGAACGAACTGGTCGACCTCACGGCGACAGTTGGTGCCCGGCGGCGCCAGATTGGGATCGGCCTTGAGCAACAGGGTCACATCGTCTGTTGCGCTGAACTCCTCGTACCACGCCTGCAGAAGAACGTCCCACGCCTTGCGCCCCAGCCACGCAAACACCGAGAGGAAGACGAACCCGTCGAGTGTTTCGCCGTCGAGCTGATCGAAGGCCGGCCGCTCCACGTTCGGGTCGAACAGGTCGGTGTCGAAGGTCTCGCCGATCACGTGCAGCTTCGTGGCATCGACACCGGCACGGCGGAACGAGCGCATGTTGTGCTCGCAGGGCACCCATATCTCGTCCATCTGATTGCACCGGGCGCGCCAGTCGGGCGGCAGTCCGTCGGTCTCGAACATCGTCCGGCCAATGTTGCGTATCGCCGACGGGTGCAGCCGAAACCGGTTCGCGCCGATGTGTGCGACGTGGACGAAGTCGTCGGGCAGATCGCGGTCGACGAGCGCGGCCAGCCGCTCGGCTTTGGGCGCGGGCATCGGAGCCCAACGGCGGTCGTAGGTGACCGGGTTGGCGACAACATGGAGTCCGGCGTCGTCGAGCGCCATGACCGCGGCGATCGCCTCCTCGGTATATCCCCCTTGCTCGTAGAAGTGGCTACTCCAGGCGACGGCGGGCAGCCCGCCCCGGGCCGGTGCCGACGGACGAGGAAGCCGCCACGAGCGTTCCCACTCGTTGGTCCAGTACGCGCCATCGGAGTTGCACACCACGGCATCGGACCGCGCCGCGCTTGCCCACCGGGTAGAGAACTCCCGAACCGAGCGCCGGAACTGACCTCGCGTTCCCGACAACGATCGCAGTCGGACGCGGAGCACGGATGCCGCCGAATAGGCGATCGGGAGTCCTCGCGCCCGCAGACGCAGACACAGGTCCGCGTCGGCGAGGTCGTCGCCGAGCGCTTCGTCGAAGGCGCCGATCTCGACGAACCGGCGACGTTCTGTGATCATGCCGTCGCCGGCGACTGCGGGCACGATCCGGGCCCGAGTGACCCGGTGCGCCGTCGCCGCGTCTCCCTGGTAGATGCGATACGGGATGGCATCGGGACCAAGGACGAGGCCCGCATGCTCGACGGTGTCGTCGTCGGCCACGACCTTGCTGCCGACCGCCCCGATGTCGGGCTGGCTCCGATAGCTGTCGACCAGGTGGTCGAGCCAGCCGGGGAGTGGTGACACCTCGCCCGAGACGAAGACCAACAGCTCGCCGGTTGCCGCGCGCGCGCCGGCGTTCCATCGCGCGGCGAGCGATGCGTCCGGCGCGACCGGCACCCGAATCGACCCGCCGAGCGTGGGGTCCGGTTGCGGGTGTACCACCACCAACTCGTACGGCGACGCCGGCGCGGTGTCGCGCAATCCATCGGCGAAGCGGCGCGCGTCGTCAGCGGCGAGTGGCGCAACGATGATCGAGCACAATGGCGGTTGCCCGTTGGTCTTGGGGACGGCGGCGAAAACGATCTCGGCGGCAGTCAGCTCCTCGGCCACATCTGCGGGCACGCTCCTGAGCAGGAAGTCGCTCGACTCGACGATCGCGCCGCTTCCGTCGGGCCTGAGACGCGCCGGATCCAGCCAGCCGTCGCTGACCAGGCCCATCGACCGGACGTCGAGCCCGGCGGCCTCGAGCTGGTCGAACAGCTCACGCCGAGTAGACCCGCCGACCGGTCCCGCCGGGGAGGTCGTGTCATCGGAGACCAATGCCGCGACGATCTCCTCGACGTGGCGCAGGTTGCGCGCCGCGCGCACGGTGCCGACGACCACGCCGCCCGGCCGGAGGTGCGCGGCGACGGATCGAAGAATGCCGGGCCGGTCTTCGTCGAACAGCGCAACTACAGCGGCATCGAACATTTCGTCGCCGGACGCGGCGGCGATCCCCTCGACGCGGCCGACACGGACGAAGTCGCCGTCAGGAAAGTCGACCGGTAGCTCGCCCAGCACAAGGACCCGTCGAGCGTCGGCCGGCACCAGCGCCTCGAGGTCCGAGCGGCGCGTGTTCGCTCGATGCGCTCGAAGCGTCCGGTTGTGGGAGAGCCAGTTTCGCTTCGAAGACGACGGAGCGTTTTCCTCGGCCGCGATCTGCTCGTAGCGGGCGTCGTCGTACAGCTGCTCGGCTTCCGACTTCGGGTGCAGGATGCCGATTCGGTCGAAGGTCGCGACGTTGTCCGAGACGACCCGCGCGCCGCCGTGCGGGTTCGGGTCGAACGCAGCTCGGGACTTTCGCACCAATCGCAGATGGAGCACGGTGCTCGTCTCGATCCCGTCGACAAGGTTCGTCTTCCGGATCCAATAGCCGTCCGCCTCACCCTCGATCAGGTCGCGAATCTCGGCCTTGAGAAGGTCCGACATGGTCTCGTCGGCGTCGAGCACGAGGATCCACTCACCGGATGATCGCGACGCCGCCAATTCGCGCGACGGCTCGGCGTGCCCGTGGTGCACGTCGCGGATGTAGACGTCGGCGAGACGCTGGGCGATGTCGGGCGTGGCGTCGGTCGACATCTGATCGACCACGACGATCTCATCGACGTGTGGGCGCGCGTCGGCGAGACATTGCTCGAGTCGTGCCTCCTCGTTGTACACGATGACGTTGAGCGATATGCGAGGGGCCGGCACAGTCACGCAACTTTAACTGAGGCAGCACCACCTCGTTCTGGAGTGGACGAAGACTGTCACACGCGGGCGACGGCTTGTGATCGAGTCCCGGGTAGTGGTGTGGCGGCGGTTTGGGTCCGCGTGGCGTGGGCGCCCGGTAGTGCACCCCATGGGTCGCCGCCGCGGCGGACGGCGAGAGAGCCAGTCTGTTTGCATCGCGTGTTGTGCCGTGAACGCTGCCGTGTCGTTGGGGATTGCGCGGGAGTAGATGGGACTTGACGTCACCAACGTCTCGCGACTGACAAGTCCCGCCTGGTTCCTCCGGGTTGACACATGCCGATATCGGAATATGATGGACCAGTGGCACGAGCAGCGACCACTTCGGACGTCTTCAACGCGATCGCCGAGCCGCAGCGCCGAGAGATCCTGGTGCTGCTGCGGGCGGGTGAGCGGCCGGTGACCGAGTTGGCGCAGGAGTTGGGGATGACCCAGCCGGGGGCGTCCAAACACCTGCGCGTGCTCCGGGAGGTCGGGCTGGTGCGGGATCGCAAGGCCGGCAAGCAGCGCCTGTACGGCCTCGACGCCCGAGGGCTGCGACCCGTCCACGAGTGGAGCGGCGGCTTCGAGCGGTTCTGGAACGAGAGCTTCGACCGGCTGGACGCGTACGTGCAGGACCTCGAGCAGGCAAGGCAGGAGGAGTGACCGATGGCAGCGACAGGACGGGACGCGCCGACGCAGTCGGCGATGGCCGAGACTCGCGAGATCGTGATCTCTCGGGTCATCAGTGCTCCACGGGAGCTGGTGTTCGAGGCGTTCACCGAGGTGCAGCACCTGTCACGGTGGTGGGGACCGGAGGGGTTCACCACCACCACGCGGGCGTTCGAGTTCCGCGTCGGCGGGGAGTGGGACTTCGTGATGCACGCACCGGACGGGACGGACTACCAGGAGTGGATCTGGTGGACCGAGATCGCCCCGCCGGAGCGGATCGCGCTGCTGCACGGTGGGTCCCGCGACGACCCGAACGCCTTCGAGTCGGTCGTCACGTTCGCGCCCGACGGCGCGGCGACCCGGATCGAGATGCGCACGGTGTTCCCCACCAAGGAGCTGCGCGACGAGGCGGTCGAGAAGTACCACGCGATCGAGGGTGGCCAACAGACCCTGGGCAACCTGGATGCCTACGTCACCGAGATCGTTCGGAAGGGAGTTGAGGACTGATGGCCGGGAAGGTGTTCTTCAGCGTGTCGATGTCGCTGGACGGTTTCATCGCGCCCGAGTCCGTCGAAGACTTGATGGGGCAGCAGTGGATGCGATCAACGTGCTGAGCGCGGCGAGCGCCGCACAACCCGACCGTTCGGACGACATTGCCGTCAGGTTCGGCCCGTTGGGCCGCGTCGACGCCTGCTCGGGGTTTCGTCGTACGAGTGCCGCATGTGGAGTTCACTAAGGAACGAGGACGACCTTGCCCCGGGTGTGGCGCTTCTCCACTTGCTCGTAGGCATCTTGAACCTGGTCGAGCGAGTAGGTGGCCGCGATGGGCACAGTGATCCGTCCCGACGCGACCAGCTCGACCATTTCGCCGAGTACGTCGGCACTCGCGGCGGTTCCGCTCCCCTCGGCCTTCGCGCCGATCTCGGCGGCCGCGTCGCGGGCGATGATCGTGTCGATGCGGTCGGGTTTCACGCCCAGCTCGACGGCCAGCCGCACGTACTCCTCGCCGAACGTGTCAATGAACGCGTCGACGCCCTCGGGGGCGATGGCGCGGATCCGATCGGCCAAGCCTTCGCCGTAGGCCACGGGCGTGACGCCGACCGAGCGCAACCATTCGTGGTTCGCCTCCGACGCGATGCCGATCACCGCGGCACCCTTCACACGGAGGAGCTGCACCGTGAACGATCCGACGCCACCCGCGGCGGCCGAAACCACGACGGTGTCACCGGCGCCTGCACCCACCGCGCGTACCGCCGCGTACGCGGTAGTGGCGATCACGAACAGCGATCCGGCCACCGGCCACGAGAGATCGGGGGGCTTGGGCACGAGGTGGTCCTCGGGAACCAACACGTAGTCGGCGTGGCTCGCTCGCCGGTCGGTCCAGCCCACCACCTCGTCGCCGCGAGCGAACGATTTCACGCCGTCCCCGACGCCGGTCACCACGCCGGCAAGATCGCTGCCTTCCCCTGAGGGAAAGGTCGCCGGGAACGCGGCGTGGAGCAGACCCTTGCGGATCGACGCCTCGCCCGGGTTCACGCCGGCGGCACGCACCGCCACGACTACTTCGCCCGGGGGCGGATCCGCGATCTCGACCTCGGTGACGTACAGCTCGCCGATACCGCCGTATCGGTCGAATCTCACTGCTCGGCTCTTCGTGGCTCCTCCTCGGAAATGGTCGCATCGACCGACGAACCCGTCGCGCTCGGAGCACCGCACGCGTGAGGAGACAACCGGATGCCCGGCGGCCGCATTCCGGCGCGCCGACGGTGGATCGGAACCAAGTTCTGAACACGCTCAGCGTCCACTACGGCGACCGCGTCGCCGCCAAGCGGCGATGATCATCACGATCGTTTACGAGAACACTTCGGGCAGACGACCCGAAGGTCGCGCCAACGGCGCGAAGCGACCGTCCGGTTACTGTTTCGCCGTGTCTGATCCGGTCGTGGGGACCACCACGGGTTCGTTCGTCGGCCGTGACCGCGAATTGGCGCGCGTTGTCGACATGCTCGACGAGGCGGGCGCCGGGCGCGGGCGTTTGGTGCTGCTCATCGGTGAGGCCGGCATCGGCAAGACCCGGCTCGCCGAGGAGGTCGCGGCGATCGCGCGGGCCCGCGGCATCTCCGTGACGTGGGCTCGCTCGACCGATCGTGACAGCTCACCGCCCTATGGCCTCTGGCGGCTCGCGCAGCTGTTCGACGGACCTGCCCATGAGGCTCTGTCGAGCGGATTGGAGTCCGATCAGGAGCAGCGATTCGTGCTGTTCAACGAGGTGCGCAAACGACTGACTCACGCCGCGGAGCCCGCTGGTCTTCTGCTCGTCCTCGACGACGTGCAGTGGGCGGATGAGCCGTCGCTCGCGTTGTTGCGACACGTGGTGCAGCAGCTGCGGGGCACACGGGCCTTGATCGTCGCGACGTGTCGGGACTCGTCACGATCCGATGATCCGAACGGCGAGAAGATTCGCGCCCTCGCGAGCGATACGAACGCCGAGCGACTCGAGTTGCGGGGTCTCGATCCGGGCGCCGTGAGGAAGCTGTTGGCGGCGGCCGGGCTGGACGGGTCGCAGGAACAAGCCGACGCGATGCACGCGGAAACGGATGGCAACCCGTTCCTGTTGCGCGAGGTGACGCGCCTGCTCGTCGAACATCCCGATGCATCGTCGGCTCCCGTCGGCGCGGTGCCGGGCGTGGTGCTCGACGTCACGACGCGTCGCATCGGTCAGATGACAGACGGCAGTCAGGGTGTGCTGCGCGCAGCGGCGGTGGCCGGCAACAGCTTCTCGATCGGCGTCGTCGCGCAGATGCTCGAAGCTCCGACGCTTTCGTTGCTGGAGTCGGTGGAGGAGTGCCAGGCCGCGGGGTTCCTCGTGGCCGGCGACCGTCCTGGCGACTATCGCTTTTCCCACGCGTTGGTGCGTTCCGCAGTCGTCGCGCGGCTCAGTGCGCCCGATCAGCTGCGCTTGCACAACGCCGGGGCCGACGCGATCGAGCGCTTGTTCGAAGGTCAGTTACGCTCGCATCTCGCGGAGCTCGCGCACCATCGGGTCCAGGGCTCACTCCCCGGTGATCGCCTACGTGCGGTCACCGCGTGTGAGGCGGCCGGTGATGTTGCTGCCGAGGATCTGGCTTTCGAGGAAGCGGTCCGGCTCTACCGCGAGGCGCTGTCGATCGGTCAGGGAGAGATCAGCGAGCTCGATCGCGGGCGACTCGACCTCGCCCTGGCCGGCGCGTTGTACCGGAGCGGCGACCTTCCCGCGTGGCACGACGCGGTCGTCGAGGTCGCTCGGCGCGCGGAACGCATGGGCGATCGCCTCTTGCTCGCGCGCGCCGCGCTGGCGATGGAAGCTACGGGCGACACCGAATGGGACAGTGAAATTCTTCGTATCTGCGAGCAGGCGCTCGTCGGACGCG
>Ga0265325_10001418_pt1 | contig 16875 bp, 11 predicted proteins | sample 41420metaG_FD_202090 | JGI IMG/M metagenome (GOLD analysis project Ga0265325, IMG submission 202090) | Rhizosphere microbial communities from Carex aquatilis grown in University of Washington, Seatle, WA, United States - 4-14-20 metaG | ecosystem: Host-associated > Plants > Roots > Rhizosphere...
GTGTTGCGGATAACCTGTTCTGGCTGGGACGGTATCTGGAACGGTTCGAGGCGATGGTGCGGATTGCGCGCGTGGTGCTGCCGCGGATTTATCATGACGCGGACCCGGCGAGCGGCGCGGTACTGGGCGTGTGCCGGAGGGTGCTGGACGCGGAGGGCATGCTGCCATCGGAAGAAGAGCGGGAGGCGGCGAGTCCACCATTTGCGGAGAGCGCGGTGTTGAGCTTGATTGCGGGTCGGGGGGCGGCGGGCAGTCTGGCGCTGAGTGTGACACGGATCCGGCGCGTGGCATCGCTGTTGCGGGATCGTGTGTCTGTGGACGCATGGCGCGTGCTGAAGCAACTGGAACAGGAGTTCACGGAGAATCCGCCACCGGAGCCACTGCGGGTGAGCTGGGCGCAGGATTTGCTGGATCGTGCGGTGCTGTCGTTGGCGGCCTTCAGCGGTTTAGCAACCGAGAACATGACGCGCGGGCATGGGTGGCGTTTTCTGGATATTGGGCGACGGCTGGAGCGCGCGCTGCAGGGGGTGCAGTTGATTCGTCATGGGCTGGCGTTCGAGCCAGAGACGGGCGATGCGGAACTGGAAGCCGCGCTGGAGATTGGCGACAGCATGCTCACGTACCGGTCGCGCTATCTGAGTTCATTGCAGGCGGACCTGGTGCTGGATTTGTTGCTGCTGGACGAAGGGAATCCGCGGTCGGTGGCGTATCAGCTTGCGCGTCTGCTGGACCATGTGGATCAGTTGCCGGAAAGCCAGGCGCCGAGCGGGCGCGCAAGAGAAGCACGGCTGGCGTTGAGTATGTTGACATCGCTGCAACTGGCGGATGCAGGCGAACTGGTGACGCCGGGCGAAGACAATCGGCTAAGCGGTCTGGATGAATTGACCGCAAAGCTGGGAGAAGATCTGGGACTGCTGTCAGAGGCGCTGACGCGCGTGTATTTCACGCATGCCGTGGCGTCGCGGCAACTTTCTCCGCGGTGAGGAGACGGGATGGTTCTGAAGGTCTCTCACAGCACGACTTACCTGTATCGCGCGCCGGTGTCGATTTGCCATACCGAAGTACATCTGACGCCGCAGAACAGCCTGCATCAACAGTTGATTTCGCACGAACTTGAGGTGCGGCCGGAGCCGGCGTTTTCGATTTCGCGAACGGATTATTTCGGAAATCAGATTACGTGCTTTTCGATCCATGAGCCGCATCGTACGCTGACCATCGAGGCCCGGTCGGTGGTGGACCTACGGCCGGAGGAACCGCCTCCAACAGGGTTGACACCGCAGTGGGAAGTGGTGCGAGGGGATGTACGGCGCAAAGTGAGCGAAGAATGCTTCCGTCCCTCTGAGTTTGTGTTTCGGTCGCCCTTGGTTAAGGTGGGGCCGGCCTTTGCGGAGTATGGCGCAATATCGTTCCGGCCGGGGCGGACACTGCTGGAAGCGGCGCTGGACCTGTGTCATCGCATCTACGCGGAGTTTCGCTACGACAAGCGCGCCACCACGATTTCAACTCCGGTGGATGAGGTGCTGGCGACGCGGATGGGCGTGTGCCAGGACTTCGCGCATCTAATGATTGCTTGTCTGCGGTCGCTGGGTCTGCCGGCTCGGTATGTGAGTGGATATCTGCGGAGCGGTGAGCATACGGTCGGTACGGAAGCCTCGCATGCCTGGTGCGCGTTGTTTTGCCCGGGATTTGGGTGGCTGGATTTCGATCCAACCAACGATACGATGCCGCAGGGCGGGCACGTCACGATTGCCGTGGGGCGCGACTATTCCGATGTTTCTCCGGTAAAGGGCGTTGCGATTGGGGGCGGCGATCAGATTGTGAACGTCGCCGTGGAAGTGGTGCCGGCAGACTGAACTATCTCGTGTGGCGCGACCGTTAGACCCGATTTCACAACCATTTACAAAGCACCACGTGCGCGTGGGGAACCTCCTGCGCGCCTAACTCATCCAACATACAGAGGAATGGATATGAAATTGGGACGACTGGTCTTATTGGGCGCGGCCCTTTGGTCGCTCCCGGCGATGGCTGCGGGTCCGGCGCAGGCTGGAACGGTGAACGATGTTGAGGGCCGAGTTCTGGTTGGCGGAAGGGCGGTAACGCCGCGCGATCTGGGAAATGTCACGGTGAGTCAGGGTGGCGTAGTGGCCACTCAGAGCGGACGGGCGGAGATTCTGCTGACTCCCGGCGTGGTGCTGCGGCTTGGCGACAACAGCCAGGCGCGCATGGATTCGGAGTTCCTCACCAACACGCGCGTGAGTCTGCTGGGCGGGTCGGCGATGGTTGAGGTGGATGAAATCTTTCCTGAGAATCACGTCGTGATCGCTCAGGGGAATGCCGCGACGACGCTGCTCAAGAAGGGGCTGTACCGCTTCGACGCGGTGGGCCCGACGGTGAGCGTCCTGAAAGGCGAAGCCGTGGTGGACGCGGGTGGACGGAATGTCCGCGTGAAGGACGACCACCAGGCGATTCTGACGGACGCACGGTTGAAGCCGCACAAGTTCGACCGAGCGGTGCAGGACGAATTGTATGCATGGAGCCGGTTGCGCTCGGAGTACGAAGCGAACGCCAGTGCGCAAACGGCCAGCACGATGGTGGTTGGCGGACCGGGCTGGTATGGTGCGGGCTGGTATTGGAATCCCTGGTTTGACGGATATGCGTTCATTCCGGCCGATGGATTCTTCTATAGCCCGTTTGGGTTCCCGTTCTACTCGCCTTATTACGTTGGATACGGCGGATTCTACGGGCGCGGCTGGTACGCCGGTGCTCACGCGTGGCACGGAACCAGTGGCCATGTCGGAGTCAGCAGCGCATATCGCGGCGGACGGATGGCGGTGACGTCGCACGTGGGTGGAAGCTTCGGCGGCGGACTGCACATGGGTGGTGGCGGCCGGCGCTAAGACCGCACACGCTCAACACAAATGAAGCCCGTGTTCCCCGGATCCAACGGGGTGCACGGGCTTTTTGTTTGCGCTTACTGGATGACTTCTCGACCTGCCGCCATATTGAGCTGGGCGGCCGCAGTCAGATAGGAACCGACCAGATTGATATAGGCAACCTGGGTGGCCCGGTAATCGCGCTGGGCATCGAGATAATCGACGAGAGCGGCCTGCCCGCGCTGATACGCGAAGGACATGGTGTCGCGAACGCGGGCAGCAGTTTCCAGGTAGCCGTCACTGGCTTTGTAAGGACGCAGCAGGTTCAGCGAACTCAGCACGGTGTAATAAGCGGAATCGACGTCGTTGAAAACCTGAGCCGCGGCGGCGTCCTTCGCGCGCTGGGCGTGGCCAATGTCGATCTGCGTTTTTTCCTTCTCTCCCTGATTCCGATCGAAGATGCGCAGCGGGATGTTCACGTTCACGCCAACGTAAACCGGCGGCAGACGACCCATATCGACACCGATTGTTGGGTCTGTGGAACCGTTGGCGACGGCGAGTTTGTGGTCGGTCTCGGCTTTCTCGATGGTTTGCAAAGCGGCCTTCAGGTCCGGCCGGGCAGCGATTGCGACGGTGTGAAATTCTTCCAGCGCCAACAGCCCATCCTTGAACTCGAAGGGGCCGTCAACGTCGAATTTGTCGACCGGAGTGCGATCGTTTAGGAGCGTGAGGAGGGTGATTTTCGCCGTGCGCGCATTGACGATGGCGGTCTGATAATCGGATTCGTACTGGACGCGCTGGAGAACTAAGCGGTCGAGGTCAACGCGGGCGATGTCGCCGGATTTGAAGCGCTCCCGATCGATGCCCAGCTCCTTGTCGTAATAATCGAGATTTTCTTTCGCGCTGGCCAGCAGAGCTTTGGCCTGGAGAGTCTGTACGAAGGCGCTTCGCAGGTTGAACAGCAGACTGCGCTCCAGATCGAGCTGCTGCGATTCGGCGATGTCGGTTCCCTGTTTGGCGCTGGCTAGACGCAGTTCGCGTTTGTGCTGGCGCTCGTGCAGGTAATCCACTTCGATGGTGGCCAGCGCGACGCCGAACGGTCGGTACGGGCCACCGGTAAATGGCGTTATCTGATCGAAGCTCCCGCTGAAGTTCGGATTCGGGCGTAGATAGGCGGTCACTTCATCGGCCTTCGATTCCTGGATACTCAGTTCGCCGGCGCGCAGATTCGGGTTATCCTTTTCGAATTTATCCTTCACCTGCTGCCAGGTTAGCGGAGTCTGCGCGAAGACCCCGAGACAAAGGCAACTCATCAGCAATATGGGTAGTCGCATGTTACTCCTCAGACCTGCAAAGTGTCGCCGTCGCGCGCCGCCATCGCATAGAGGACGGGCGAGAGAAAAATCGAAAGCAGCAGCCGTGAGGCGAGTCCCGCCACGATGACGATGGCAAATGGCTTCTGCGAATCGCTGCCGATGCCGGTGGACATGGCCGCTGGAAGGAGGCCGAAACAAGCCACCAACGCGGTCATCATAATGGGGCGCAGACGCAGCAGAGAAGCCTGAAGTGTGGCGGTAGGGATATCCATTCCCTCGAGACGGAGCTTGTTTATGAATGAATAGAGAATGACGCTGGTTTGCAGCGCGACGCCCATTAAGGCCACGAAGCCAAGCATCGAGGAGACGCTGAAATTGGTGCGGGTGATCCAGAGAGCCAGCAGACCGCCGACTGGCGCGGTGACCAGAACACCGAGCAGGATGATGAGCGGAAATTTCAGATTGCCGTAAAGTGCGAACAGGATGAGCATGATGAGCAGGATGGTGAGCGGGAGAATGATTTTCATCTGCTGCTGGGAGGCCAGGTACTCTTTGTATTCGCCGCCCCAGTCGAATGTGTAGCCGATGGGTAGCTTCACTGCAGCACCCACCTTGCTGCGGGCTTCGCCGACGGCGCTGGCCAGATCGCGCCCTTCGACGCTGAACTGTACGCCGATGAAACGCGAATTGGCCTCGCGGTAAATAAATGATGCGCCGCTTTCCACTTTGATGTCGCAGAACTGGCTGAGCGGAAGATACTGGCCGTCGGGCGTGGCGATAAGCAGGTTTCTAATTGCGTTTTCATCACTGCGGTATTGCTCCTGCATGCGGACGATCAGGTCGAACTGGCGCTCACCCTGAATCACCTGCGTAGCCGCGGTGCCGCCCATGGCGGTTTCCACCAGCGTATTGACGTCGCCGACGTTCAGTCCGTAGCGCGCAAGCTTAGCACGATCGGGCGTGATGATCAGGCTGGGTTGGCCCAGCTCGCGCACGACAGTGATGTCCTTGATGCCGGGGACCTTCGTGAGAAGCGTCTTCACCTGGTTGGCTTTGTCCTCCAGGGTGGCGAGATCCGGCCCAAAGATCTTCACGGCCAGGGAACTCTTCAGCCCGGTTTCGGCCTCGTCCACGGCGTCTTCGGCGGGCTGCGTGTAGTTGAAGATGACTCCAGGGAATGCTTCGAGTTTCTTCTGAATGGCAGCAGAGAGAGCAGCCTTGTTAGAGATTTTGCCGCTCCAGGAACTGTCGTTGTAGGGTTTCAGACCAACGTAGAATTCGTTATTGAAGAAGCCGGTGGAATCCGTGCCATCGTCGGGGCGGCCGAGTTCGTTGGCTACGGTAGTGACCTGCGGAAAGCTGCGCAGGATATTTCGAATCTGCGGGGAAAGTTTCGAGGCTTCTTCGAAGGAGATTGTATAGGGTGTTGTGGCGCGTACCCAAAGAGCGCCCTCATCGAGATGCGGCATGAACTCGCCGCCGATGAATGGAATCAAAAGCAGGGAGAGGCCGAAGATGGCCACGATGATGCACACGGTGATAACGCGGTATTGCAGACACCAGCTCAGGACGCGGCCGTAGAAATCGCGGATCCAATCGTAAACGCGGGCGTTCGGTTCATGCACGTGCTTGCGCAGGAAATATGAGCAGAGCACAGGAAGCAGGGTGAGCGTGCATAGCAGCGAGCCGAGAAGGGCGAAGGACATGGTGTCGGCCATGGGCTGGAAGAGGCGGCCGGAGGGCCCGGAGAGAACATAGATGGGCAGATAGCCGGCGATGATGACGGCAATCGCGTAAAAGATGGGCCGCTCCACGTCGCGGGCCGCCGCGCGAATCACGTCCAGAACGGTGTAGCCTTCCCCTTCGCGCCGAGCGGCCAGTTCGCGGAAGATGTTCTCCACCATAACCACAGCGCCGTCGACGATGATGCCGAAGTCGATAGCCCCGATAGAGAGCAGGTTCGCGGGAATGTGGCGCCAATCGAGACAGACGAAAGCGAACATCAGCGCGAAGGGAATGGTAACGGCAACAATGAGCGCCGTTCGCACGTTCAGGAGGAACAGGCCAAGAATCACCATGACCAGGAACATGCCGAGCAGCAGATTGTGCTCGACCGTGGTGGTGGTTTCTTCGATCAGGCCCTGGCGATCGTAATAAGGCACTACTTTGACGTCTGGAGGCAGGATGCGCTCGTTGAGCTCCTTTGTCATAGCCTCGACACGGCGTAGAATCACCTGAGCCTGTTCGCCGACACGCATCAGAATGACGCCTTCGACGGCCTCATTCTGATTCATGTAGCCGAACTGGCCGAGGCGCGGGGCGTGGCCGATTTCGACTTTGGCGATGTCGTGGATGTAAACGGGGATTCCGTTCTTCTCCTGCGCAACGATGTTGCCGATGTCGGCGGTATCACGCACCAGGCCGAGTCCGCGGATGTAATAAAACTGGCCGCCCTGGGAATAAAAGCCGCCGCCGGCGTTGGCGTTGTTGCCGCTCAACTGGCTGGTGACCTGCGGAACCGTGACGCCATACGAGAACAGCTTATTGGGGTCGAGCAGCACCTGATACTGCATGGTGGTGCCGCCAAAGCCGGAGTCGTCGGCAACACCTTGAATGGAGCGGTAATGGCGTTCGAGGACCCAGTCTTCAATGGTTTTAAGATCCTGCGGCGGGCGGTCGGGGCTTTGCACAACATAGCGATAAATGAGCCCACTGGGACTGAACAGTGGAGAGATGCTGGGCTGCAGGCCGTTGGGCATGGAGGCATTGGGAATACGCTCGAAGGCCTGCTCGCGCACGAAGTAGGGGTCGGCGCCGAACTCGAAGTTCATCTCGATTGCGGAGAGCCCGTAAAGAGAGATGGAGCGCAGATCCTCCAGGCGGGGGATGCCGTTCATTTCAATTTCGAGCGGAATAGTGACCAGCCGCTCTACTTCTTCGGCCGCGTGGCCGGGCCACTGCGTAATGATTTCGACGTGCGGCGGGGAGAGATCCGGATAGGCATCGATGGGTAACTTCTGAAATGAGATGGCTCCCCAGACCATGAGAGCAAGAGAGGCGATCACGATGAGGAACCGCTGCCGCAGGGCGAAGGAGACTAGTTTCGCGATCATTCCGTTTTGGCCTTATCGAATGGTGTTGGCGAACTGCAGGAAGAGGCTGCCGTCGGAGACGATGTTCTCGCCCTCCTGGAGGCCACTGTCGATTTCGACCAATCCATTCTGCTGGGGGCCGATGGTTACGGAACGTTGCGCAAACTTGCTGGGTTCCTTCTGGACATAGACGATGGGTTCATTCTTGTCGTCGCGCAGGACGGAGGAAACGGGCACAACGAGGATATTGTTCTGGCGGTTGGTCTGGATGACGGCGTCGACGAACATGTCCTTCTTCAATAGGCCCCCGGGATTCGCGGTGACGATGCGCACGGGAGTGGTGCGAGTGTTCGGATCGACGAAGGAGCCGATGTAGGAAATTGTCCCGAAGAAATTGTGCGTGAAGGATAGGTTGGTTTCTTCCACGCGATCTCCATTGCGCACCGAAGGCAGATCGTGGTCGAAGATGTGGCCCTGCACCCAGACAGTAGAAACGTCACTGATCTGAAAGCACACGGTCTGGCCGGCCTGAATCAACATGCCAGGAGAAATCAGCTTTTGCACGATGACACCCGAGATTGGAGAGCGAACGGCGAGCTCGGTGCTGATGGTGGTACCCTGCTTTTCGGCCTGATCGATCTCAGCCGCCGTAATACCGAAGATGCGCAGGGGCTGGAGGCTGTTCTGCACGTCGGTGAGGGCGTCGTTATAGTCGGCTTCGGCGCTTTCGAGGTCCTTGGTGGCGGAGGCGCCATGATCCACCATCTCTTTCGTACGGTCGACGATGCGCTTGTTGAAGACCTCGCGATTGCGAGCTTTGCGGTACGCGGCCACAGCTGTGGCTACGTCGGGGCTGGAGACGTACAGAAGCGGCTGATCTTTTTTCACGGGAGTGCCGACGTCGACCAGGATGCGGGTGATGGGACCATCCACCTGCGTGATTGCCTGGGTGGTGTGATCCTGATCCCAGTCCACTGTGCCAGTGGTGTGAATGGCGACTCCCCACGATGTCCGGGCGACGGGCGTAATTTTGAGATGGGCGAGCTGCTCCGCAGGAACGGTAAACAGGCCGGGTTGGGTGCTGATTTCATTCGCGGAGGCCGTTTCCGGCGCCGGCTTCCCACAACCCGCCTGAAACAACCCGAGGGCGGCTAACAGAATTGTGGGCGTACACACGGCTGGGAACAACCGCATGCCAATGCGCGATGATGTTGCCTGCATGGCGACACTCTTCTCCTGATTCCTCTAAAAAGACAGCGCAGGCCCGAGTCGTGTTACGGATAGGGGACTGCCAGGACGACGTACGAAGAGTTATGCCAAGGGAGGCGCGCGACAGGAACCGGACGCTACCAGGACTTCATAGGCAGGGCCAAAATCGGGCGGGGCCGCCAGCCAGGTGAGCCGGAAAACAGGGGTGACGGCAGAGGTGACGCCCGGCGACAAATACGCCAGCGGACCAGCGTGACACAGCAGGCAGCAATGGCCTGAATCGTGGTGGTCGTGCTCGGAAGTGAGCGCCGACGTCTGCGCCCAAACCGTCAGACACAGCAGGAGCATGACGACGAGGATTCTCCCAAACGGGAGACGGCTCGCCGGGCTCATGCCGTGAGTGGGTGAAACGCCGATAACACTATATGTTACGTCCGGCGCGGGCGTCTGGTTACCGCCTTCCCGTAAACGACACATTTTAAAGGCGTCCCACTAAGGAAAGTGTAATCGGGATATCATTAAGGAAGCTGGTCCACGCACGCGACTGGGGCGTCCGCTTCCTCGTTGAACGATCTGGTTTTTCAGAAGGAGCAACATGCAGATACGGCTCGGCTACGAGCTCATCTACAGCTTTCCCCAGCCCACGCCCATGATCCTGGCGCTGAGCATCCACTATTCGCGGGCCTCCGACATCGTGATTCCGGATCTTCTGACCACGGATCCCGCGGTGCCGATTGGCGGATATCGCGATGGATTCGGCAACTGGTGCACGCGACTCCTGGCGCCGGCTGGTCGGGTGCGCATCAGGACCGATGGATTGATCCGCGATTCGGGCGAGCTTGATCCGTTGGTTCCCGATGCGCAGGAGCACAAGGTGGAGGATCTGCCGGAAGAGACTCTGGTGTTTCTGCTGGGCAGCCGGTACTGCGAGACGGATGCGTTGTCGCAGGTGGCGTGGGATCTGTTTGGGCACGTGCCGCCGGGATGGGGCCGCGTCCAGGCGATCTGCGACTGGGTACACAACCACATCACGTTCGATTATCAGCAGGCGCGCTCCACGCGCACCGCGTGGGAAGCTTACAACGAACGCGTGGGAGTTTGCCGCGACTACACACATCTGGCCGTCGCGTATTGCCGCTGCATGAATATTCCGGCGCGTTATTGTACCGGCTATCTGGGTGACATCGGAATGCCGCCGCCGTACCCGCCGGGCGATTTTGCCGCGTGGTTTGAAGTCTATCTGGGAGGCGCCTGGCGCACCTTCGACGCTCGCAATAACATGAGAAGGATTGGACGGGTTCTGTTGGCGCGAGGCCGCGATGCGGCCGATGTCGCGATTGCGACGACCTTCGGCCCAAGCTGGCTGGAGAACTTCAAGGTGTGGACCGACGAGGTGGTGGAACAAACCTGACATGTCCCTGCTCACGGTGCGGCACCTGACGGTTTATCGATACTCCGAGCCAGTGAAACCGGGTGAACATCGGATGATGTTCCGGCCTCGGGAAAGTCACGATCTCCGGCTGCTGCAATCCAGCCTGGAAATCACGCCCACGCCGCGGCGGGTTCGCTGGCTGCACGATGCTTTCGACAATTCGGTGGCAATTGCTACGTTCGATGGCGCCACCGACGAGCTTCGCTTCGACAGCACGGTGACGCTGGAACATTTTGAGAATGAGCTGCCGGAATATCCCCTGGAAGACTACGCCAAAACCTGGCCTTTCCGTTATTCGGAGGAGGAGATGCCTAATCTGGCTCGCGCGCTGGTGAATCAGCATCAGTGCGAAGGGTTGAGTGGCTGGGTCAATCAGTTCGTGAATCATTCCGGCAGGACAGGAACGATGGATTTGCTGCGAGCGATGACGATGGGCATCCGGCAGGACTTTCGCTATCAGAGGCGCACCGAAAAAGGCGTGAAGAGCCCCACCGAAACACTGCAGAGCCGATCTGGAAGCTGCCGCGATTTTGCGGTGCTGATGATTGAGGCCATTCGATCGCTGGGCATTGCGGCGCGTTTTGTCAGTGGCTATATTTTTGTGCCGGGCGCTGATAGCGGAATGATCAACGGCGCGGGTTCCACCCACGCATGGATGCAGGCGTACCTGCCGGGGGCAGGCTGGATCGATTTCGATCCGACGAACAGCATCGTTGGAAATCGCAATTTGATTCGCGTCGCGGTAGCGTGGGACCAGCGACAGGTCCTTCCGTTATGGGGAACGTATGCGGGCAAGGCGAAGTCATTTCTCGGCATGGACGTAACGGTATCCGTGCGCGAGAAAGCCGCGTGAACCGGATTCTGCGGCCACACGGAAGAGGCCGGTTCGTCATCTTCTGCGATCATGCCAGCAATCATATTCCCGAGAAACTGAACAATCTGGGTCTGCCGGACGCTGAGCTTGCGCGCCACATTGCGTGGGATATCGGCGCCGCGGGCGTGTGCGCGGAGTTATCGGATATTTTCGATTCTCCGGCCATTCTTTGCGGCACGTCGCGGCTGGTGATTGACTGCAATCGGCAACTGGATCGGAGGGATCTGATCCCCGAGGAGGTCGATGGGACGGTGATCCCCGGTAATCAGAATCTCAGCGACACCCAGCGGCAGGGACGGATCGAGCAATGGTTTTTGCCCTATCATGACGCGGTTGAATCGGTGATCGTGGGCCGCGAGGCTTCGGGAGTTCCCTCAATCGCGCTTTCTGTTCATTCGATGACGGAGTGTCTGGCTGGGAGTGCTCGGCCATGGCAGATCTCGTTGTCGAGCTATACGGATCGGACGCTGGCGGACCCGATGTTGGCGGCCCTGCGACGGGCCGGCGATATTACAGTGGGGGACAACCAACCCTACGATCTGGATCCGGCAATGGATTACAGTACGCCGTTCCACGCAATGCGGCGGGGCCTGCGGCATCTGCAGGTGGAGTTTCGGCAGGATGAAATCGCGGACGCGGCGGGCCAGGTTCGATGGGCGCGACGGTTTGCGGACGCGCTGAATGAAGTGTAGGGCCGCGGACAAACTCTTCGGCACCCGCTCCGTGACCGTCGCGGTTCGGTAACTGGCTGCAAGAATCAGGAGACCGGCACCAGTGAGAAATGGTGCGGCTGCGGTTGCGCGGCCTGATGCTGCTTCGCGATGACGGCCCGCTCCAGCGCGTCCATGGCTTCCATGGTGGGCTGCGCCTCCGGAAGATTGTAATCGGCAAGCGGCACCTGCACGTTGCGCCAGCGATCCTGATGGATGTTGCAGTGCGCAAGAGTAAGGTCCCAGACCTTGCCAGCCTGTTTTTCCATGGGGGTCCGCAAGAGACCGAGGTTGATTCCCTCCGCGAGGCGGTCGGTATTGAAATCGCCGATCACCTGATCGTCGATGGTCAGCGTATACACACCGTCTTTGAGGCCGGTTACTTTCAGGGGTTCGTTGTTCAGGGCCTCACCCACATCGGAGGAACGAATGACGAGAGCGACTGGGCCTGTACCCCATGCTTCCTGCCACTCCACGAACGGCAGCGGAAGAGCATCGTCGAGTTCGGTCCACTGCAGACCTTTAGTGAAGGAGAGATCCGTAATGGACGCGTGATCGGAAAGTTCCACGTGCGGCGCGCCGGCTGCTGCGTCGATGGTTACAGCGGCGACCACCGAACGCGCATTCCACGACTTAAGCAACTGCTCGGCCATGATGAGATGGCCGGCCAGCGCGGGGTGAATGCGATCCTGCACGATTTTACGCGCTTCCTGAGCATCCAGCTCATTGGCTTTCTGAATCACGCTGACCACTGGCGTATTCAGGTCGGCGACATTCAGGTTCGCCTGTTGCGCATAGTTTGCAATCCATTTACCGAAGCTGACCATGACGTCGTTATAACCCGCGGTGAAGTTGGGTGCGCGCGTCACATCGTCGTACGGCGACGGGCGAATCGCGGTGATGCGGATATCGGGGAGGGCGCTGCGCACCGACTCAATAATATGGCGAAAGCCGTCGAAGAAATCGCGGTCGACGGAATCCTTCTCAGGCGCATAGTTTCCGTCGTTCATGCCAAGCATCACGGTCATGACGGTAGGTTTGTAGGCGATCACGTCGCGATTCAGGCGAAGGTCGACGGGACCTCCGCCGCCGCCGGTTACTCTGTCGCCACCCCAGCCGGAATGAATGAATGTGGCATCCAGGTTGGGATAGCGGGTGACGACGTACGCCTCGGCAATGGTCGTATAGAGGCGCTGGTCGGTGATGCTGTCACCGTAAAACACGACGCGGTCACCGTGTTTCAGATAAAAATCGGGGGCGTCGAAGGATGGCGGATGGCTGACTGCCTGGGCCGCCCAGGAACTGTGCTGATCCGCGAGTGCGAAGTCCAGACGATTCACGCCGGGAGTCAGACTCTCCAGGGGCAGCCACGAGCTATCCTGCGCTTTTCCGTTCAGATTCACCGATTGCACGTAGATGCCGCTGCCGGATCCGCGGATGTCCAGCGTGCTGCCATTGCCCAGGTGGATGGTGGCACGCGAGAACAGGGGTGTTCCGAGCACGACACCGCCGACGCCCGGAATCACTGGATACATGCCGAGCGCATTCCAGACGTACACGCCTGAAGTAGCACCAAGATCGTCGTTGCCAGGCAGACCGTCAGGTTTCGTGGTGAAGGTCTCGCGGCGGATCCGGTCGATCACCGCCTGCGACTTCCATGGATACGAGGTCCACATGTATACGTACGGGGCGCAGAAATCCGGTTCATTCTCTACGGTGAAATTCGCCGCGCCAAGGCCCGCGAGGCGCTGGAAGAATTTGTCGAGTTTCGGCAGGGCTTTCTCTTCTCCACCCATCGCATCCAGAAGTCCGCGATAGTTGTGGGGAATCATGAACGTGTAGTGCCAGGTGTTTCCCTCTTCGAAGCCGATTTGTTCGGTAGGATTGCGATCCTGCGGTTTGGGCAGGAGACGATCGGGATCCCAGCCTTCGACAAACTTGCCGGTGGTATCGCGCGGGCGAATAAATCCCGATTCCGGATCGAAAAGATTCTTCCACTTTTGAGAGGAGCGCAGCAATGCGGCGGAATCAGCCTGATCGCCCAGCGCCTTGGCGAACTGCGAAGTGGCGAAATCGGAGCTCGCGTATTCCAGGGTGACCGAAGCTCCAATCTCCTGACCATGCCGGGCAACGGGAACGTAGCCTTTGGCGAGATAATCTTTCAGCCACGGCCTTTCGGACCCACCGTGCGGACCCTGCCCAAGTTGCGTAGCGCCCTTGAGCATGTACTTCAACGCCGTAGCGGTGTCGAAGGAATGCGCGCCGAAGGCCCACGCATCGGCCAGCAAAATGGAAGGCGAATCGCCGCCCATGACATAGCTGACGTCGTTGGCCACAGGCCATTTCGGCAACCAGCCGCTTTGTTCGGCATCGCGCACCAGCGACTGCATCATCTGGCTGACCTGTCGCGGCATCAACCAGGCCTGCAGCTGCACAAGGCTTCGGTAGATGTCCCAGTCGGAAAAGTTCGCGTATTGTTCTTCACCCGCCGGCAAGCGGCGCACTTTACCATCGAACCCAATGTAATCGCCGTTGACGTCATTGAAGACGTTCGGCGAGAGCAGCATATGGTACAACCCGGTATAGACCTTCACGCGATCATCGGCCGCGCCACCCTGCACGTCAATGCTTTCCAGCCTTTGGGTCCAGGTCGTTTTCGCAGCCACATGGACAGCGTCAAAATCCCAGCCGGGTATTTCGGCGTCGAGATTGGCGATGGCATTGTCTATGCTTACGAACGAGATTCCCACCTTCACAGCGACGGGCGTTTTCGCATCAGCAAAGGAAACATAGGCGCCGGCCAGGTGACCGGCGACCGTTCGCGAGTCCGGGTTTACATTCACTTTCCACGTTCCATACGTAGAAAATGGCTGGGCGAAACGCGCGACGAAATAGACAGTGTAGTTTCCGGGGACGAAGCAGAATCCGCCACTGTGAACCGTGCCGACAAGCGTGTCGTTTCCGCGGACTTCCACGGTGCTGCTGTCGGCAGTGCGCGCCTTGTCATGCGCCATGGCACTGTCGCCCGCTTTGAATAACAACGTGGGGGCTGAGCCGTTGGGGAAGAAGAAATGCCCGATACCCGCGCGGGTGGTGACCGTCAGCTCGGTCTTTATGCCGTTGTCGAAATCCACAGCGTAGTAACCGGGCTGCGTACGCTCATGGTCATGCGAAAAGGCCAGGGTGGTTTCGTTCGGATTCGCATCCGGATTTCCGATCCAGGGAAGGATGGGCACGTCCGCATAAATAGGACAGCCGGCGCCGCTGATATGAGTGAGGCTGAGGCCACGCATGGTGTGGTCGGCATAGCGATACCATCCATCGTTGCGAGTATCCGGGCCCCACTGCATCATGCCGAGAGGGAGCGTAGCGCCGGGGAAAGTATTTCCATCGTCTCCGGTACCGATAAAAGTATTGACGGAATGATACGCGTCGGTATCGGCGGCGCGCAAGCCAGGAACAGAAATGGCAAGGGCCGCCATTAGCAGCGTCAGCCGCGCATAGGCGGGATTCGGATTGGTCGACATGGGGCTATGGCGGTAGTATATTGCATCCCCGCGCTGTCGACCACGCGCGATCGTCCGCTGGCAGATTAGTTCACGAACTGCGAGTTCCCTGCCCGCGTCGAGGCGCGATGCCAATCCCGTGAGCAGCGGGTTGTTCCAAATGGAAGTTCATCCGTTCCGCGGGGATGGAATCTTCATCGTCGGTGGAGACGGAACGCTCATTCCCAGCCGTTAGGCGCGGTCTTCGAGCAGCGCCAGCCTTGATGAAGGCGGAGACGAATAGCCCGACTGCTACAGAAATGGCGCCGTAAGCCAGCACGATTCCGAGAGCGAGCAGGATACGCACTATGAACAGGATACAACAGGCGTCCGCTCACTCATTGGCCGCTGATTCGTCATAGCTCTACTTTGCCCAGACGGTGATGTGATCGACTGAGAGCACGGCGGGAAACTCGGTGAGCGATGTCGGTTTGAGACCTGGCATGGATACCGACGCATTCGTCCCCACCGCGAGGTTGACGCCCAATTGCGCCGCTCCCTTCGCGGTCCAACGGAACGATTCGGCATAAACGAGCGTTCCATCGACGTACTTGTAGACGGCGTCAGGAGTCCAAAGCGTCTGGTAGTCGTGGTAATCGGCGGAAAAGTTCAACCCTGGATGCCACACCCACGGATTGGTTTTTATGGAGTAGATTTGCGGACCCTGCCCCGGACCGTGCTGGTCGCCGGTCCAGTCAAACTCATTCTGCCATTCCATCACGAAGAATTCCGGATTATCAATTTCTGAGCCGTCGGCCTCTCCCGGCTGCTTCGTAAATAGCCATGCAGCAGGCCACATTCCCGCGCCGCTTGGAACGCGCATTCGCACTTCAAACGCATAGACCGTATATCCGGTAACTTCAGGTTGGAAGGTTTGGTTTGACCAGATCTGACCTGAATTGATGCCGCCGGCGAATAGTCCACCATGCGACGCGATGGTTGCGGTGAGATCGAGCGATGTGCCAGTGAATACGAAGTTCGTGCTGTTAAAGGTTTGATAGCGTTCCCATTCCTGATTGATGACTGTCTGGCCGGAAATGCCATACGCACTGAAAGCTGTAGCGAGTTGACTGAGGTTTCCGATTGTCCGGCCAGTCGCAGTACCGAACTGGTAGTTCTTAACGACGGTCATTTTCTGGATTGCTTCCGGAAATGTTTCCGTGGTGGATGGGTCGGTAAAAATCTGAGCCTGGGCTGCTGTTGAAATCATTTGTATGACAGCCACGCCGATGGCGAACGCGCGGAGACCAGAACATCCAAAGCGGTCTGTGAATCGCGATTTGCTGTGCGAGCCAAACAACATCATGTATTGGTATCTCTCTTTCTAAAAAACCAGGGGCTCTTTACAGGAGGGTCGGCGCGTTTGAGCACAAACTTTACCCATCAACTGTAGCCGGAGAGCTCTGTTTTACTTCTGTCTTACAGCGGTTTATTTTTAATGATTCGGGCTGGTTTACAACGGGGGATCGGGGCGCCGCGTGCGATGCGGAACCGACCAGCAATGCCATTCGTTTCAAGTGCCGGCAAGCGCGGTGATCATCTTCGGATTCCTGCTTTCGCAGTTCCTTCCCGGACGACGCGCACTGACTGGGTATAGGGGTAACAGATTAGGCGCGGCACAGAGCCAAATGCGTAACACGCATCTGTTGTCTTGTTCGAACCTCCTTCCACTTAAGTGCTTTCCCAAAGTTTGCTGAAGTAGTTTCCGCCCGAAAGAGGCCAATTTGGAGCCTTCCCTCTCACAGCAGGTCCGCCGATAGAGAAGGTATGGAGCAACATCTTATCCCACGGCCGCGGTGCGCAGCGGCAAACTTTCTCAGAACT